>Ga0209584_10000053_pt1 | contig 26424 bp, 13 predicted proteins | sample NGEPerD_FD_184507 | JGI IMG/M metagenome (GOLD analysis project Ga0209584, IMG submission 184507) | Arctic peat soil microbial communities from the Barrow Environmental Observatory site, Barrow, Alaska, USA - NGEE PermafrostAB12-D... | ecosystem: Environmental > Terrestrial > Soil > Wetlands >...
CAGGCGCCGGGGTATGTCACGGTGTGGCCGACCGGGATCGCGCAGACGAATACCTCGAACCTGAATTTCGGTGCGGGGCAGAACATCCCGAACACGGTGATCGTGCCGGTCGGGGTGGACGGGAAGGTCTCGTTGTTCAACGGTTCGGCCGGTTCGGCGCACCTGTTGGTGGATGTCACCGGGTACACCCTGGCCGGGCCACTGCCGGCGGTCACCGCGATCACTCCGACATCCGGGTCCACGTCCGGTGGCACCGTGGTCACCGTCACCGGCACGCTGCTCACCGGCGCGAACGCCGTCACCTTCGGCGGCACCGCAGGCACCGCGTTGACCGTCCTGTCCGACACCCAACTGAGGATCACCAGCCCGGGACACCCCGCCGGACCGGTCGACATCCACATCACCACACCCACCGGAACCTCCGCTGCCACGGCCGCGGACAACTACACCTATGTACCCGCCGGGGTGCAGTTGAGCCCGACCGTGACCATTGCCGACGGCCGAGCGGCATCGACATCGCGCGCAGAACTGACCAGTGCGAACGCTTCGGCATTCCTCTTCTCCGACGGAACGGTGCGGTCCGGGACCAACTTCGCGCGGGTGGCAACCATCCGTGGGATCATGCCGACCATCGTCGCGACAAAGGTGGTGACCTTCGAGAAAAACTACCAGGACCCAACGGCGATCGTGTTCTCCGATCTCGACGGGAGCAATCAGCAGCGGTTCACCAAGCCGGCGGACGGCGTGATCATCGCCGCCACTCCCAACGGATGGCTCGAGTCCGTCGTGGCGGGAGACGGTAGTTCCGTGAGTCTGCGCAGGGCCACCATCGGCGTGGCTGGCGCCGTCAGCAGGACGACGATCGGAGTGATGAATACGGCACCGGCCGGGCTCACCATTATCGGTGTGAGCGTGAACCCCACGAACAATGATCAGGTTGCCGCTTTCACCCTGTCCACGCGGTATTCCAACAATACGTACGTCAATAAAGTGATGAGGTTGAAGTACGCCACGAATGAGCTCACCACCCTGGCCACGGACGTCGAAGGCCTCGCTGCGTATTCCTGGAACATTTCCGCGATCAATAACGGCGACGTCACGCTGTCGTCGAATTACCGCACCATCAACGCAACCAGGCGCGTCGCTGCCAATGGAACCGCCGTCACCTGGACATACCCGTACAACACGTACGCGGTGGCGGACAATGCCGGGACCGCGGTCTGGACGGAGAGGACCCCCACCTATCAGATCGGGCGGTCGTTCCGCGGGAATGCCGACGGGACTGCCACCGAGGTCACCTCCCCGTGGTGGGTTACCCACCGGATCATCTCGGTCGGCACCGACGTCTACTACACCGATCCAGCCCGCGGGACGATCAAGACGACATCTTCGGGATCACCGGAAACCCTGCTTTTCGGGTTGTCCACCGATCCCCTTCGCGTGACCGCGGTCGACATCACCGCGGGAAAGGTGGCCTGGATCGACAATTCCAAGGCAGGCACACCCCACGCGGCGTGGCGCCGTGACCTCGGCGATAACGCCGCCACAAGAACTCTCGTGCTGGATCGAGCGACCGGCAGCAGCATCGCCCAAGCCTTTGATAGCACCTTTGTCCTGCAGGAAAACGCCGACCCACAAGTGGGCTTTCCCGATCTGGTCAAGGTGTCCGCTGGAGGGCAGTCAATCGTGGCGACCAGTCAGACGTTGTCTTACAACATTCAACTGTCGGCGACCGGCAATTCCCTGCTGGCGAACCGTTTCCGCGGGCGCGAGGGGTTGTCCTCGATCTTCGACGTGAACACCGCGGCCGTGACCGAGCTGACGCCGCCCGCGACAGCAGATACCTCGAGCTACGCGTTGTCCGATGGATACCTGGTCCGCACGGACACCACCTATCCGACGACACCCGGCGGCGCTTACCTCACAACCATCACCGCGAAGGCCACCACCACCGGGGTCGAGACCGTCGTCGGCAGCATCCCCTCGTACACCACCGGGAACCTAGTCATCGCGGGAACGTACGCCGTGGTGTCGACGGATGCGCAGGTGTACTGGGTCGACCTAACGAACCCTGGCTCAGGCCTGCAGAACTTCCCTCTCACCGGTGCAAAGATTGTCGCCGCACACGAAACAAGGTTCGCGGTGAGCGATGCCAACGGTCTCGTCGGCGTGTACACCGTCGGCCAGCGCACACCGGACTTCACCGTGCAGTCCACCGACTTCTGGTACGAAGGGGTGGTTCTCGACTTCGACAATGCGTGGGTCGTCTGGACCCAGGGCACCCCTGACGGTGACCGTCTGGTGGGCGCACGCGTCCCGGGAACCACCGGATGACAGACACCGCTCTGCAGCCGCCGGCCTAGCAGTGGTGACCTGATGAAAACCGAAAGTGCACGGACGGTGCCTTCCTCCAAGGGAATCCGGGGACAAGCCCGCACTTCCGGCCGATCGGTATTGCCCCATCCGGACCGCATAGAGCCGTTGGCGGCGGCGGCCATCACCTGCTTGGTGTTGAGCACCGTGGTGTGGGTGCCCGGTGGGCTGGTGCGGTTTGTGTTGCCGAAGCTGTTGCTCGCCACGATCGGTATCTGCCTTGCCCTGTGGGCGCGGCCCTACGGCCGCCTGCCTCGGGCGGTCACGATCGTCCTGGGATCCGGTGCGGGGGTGCTGGTCCTGGCCGCCCTGCTGGGGGCGCAACCGCTGTCGCAATTGATGGGCCGCTGGCCCCGCTACGAGGGGCTGGTCGCACTTCCGGTGTACCTGGGGGCCATGTGGGCGGGCGCCCGACTCCTGAACATCGATGCTCCGGAGTGCCATTGGCGGTTTCTCACCCGAATTCTAGGGGTCGCGGCCGCGGCACTCGGCGCGGTGGCTGTCCTGGAAGCCGCCGGCTGGGAACCGCTCGGCGGGACGTCTGCGCGTCTGGGTGGGCTGTCCGGCAACGCCACCGATCAAGGAGTCTGCGGGCTGCTGCTCGCGATGCTCCTGGTGGTCCCGGCCCTTCATCGCGGTGGCGACTGGTTCGCACGGATAGGGTTGGCAGGCTCGATGTTGGCCGTCGTACTGTCCGGATCGCGTGGCGCACTGCTCGGTCTGGCGGTGGCCGGCGCTGGTCTTGCCGCAATGCGCCTGCTGCGACGTCGCGTTCGGTCTGGTAGCCGTCCGCTCCAGCCCACCGGCGTGGCCTCGTGGACGGCGGTCGCCATCGTGGCGGTCAGCATCGGCGTCGCGTTCGCGGTGCCTGCGGTCAGATCCAGGCTGCTGCTGACCGATTCCGGAGCGAGCGGAACCGTTCAGGGGCGTGGGCTCTTGTGGTCCGAGTCCCTCCGACTGTGGACCGAGCACCCGTGGCTGGGAACGGGTCCATCCGGATTCGTCGACGCCATCACTGCTCAGCACACCGAGGAATGGGCCACGCAGGTGGGTTCGGCGAATCCACCGGATTCTCCCCACTCGTGGCCCCTTCAAGCCCTCCTCAGCGGCGGCCCACTCCTCCTTGCGCTCGCACTGGTGCTGGGCACGATGGTCGTCTGGTCAGGGTGGCGAGCCTTCGGGTCGGCGGACCCCACGACGCGATCGGTCTCCAACGCCATCGTCGGTGGCGGCGCGCTGGCCGCGGTCGTCGGGTTCGGGGTCGCACTGCTCACCCACTTCACGACCGCCAGTACGACGATCCTGGTCTCGCTGCTGTGTGGTGCCCTTGTGTCGAGCGCACACCGTCCGGCACGGGGGCAACGCCGCGACGCCGGGGTCAGTCGACTGCTGGGATCGGCCCTGGCGGCCGCCGTCGGCGCCGCACTGCTGGTCGCCACCGCCGCCGAATGGTCAATGGAACGGGCGATCTCGGCAGTGGAGCGAGGAGACTCGCAAACGGCTGACGAAGCGTTTCAGATGTCCGAAAGGCTTCGGCCCTGGGATGCGGACGTTGCATTGTTGGCGGCAACAGCGCTGTCACGACAATCGATGACCGAACCGTCGCATCCGGAACGGAACGGCCTTGACCCGGCGTCCCTGAGCGTGTCGGCGCTGTCCTGGGCTGAGCGCGCCGTCGACCGGCTGCCTGAGTCCTCCGAGGCTGCTCTGGCGCTGGCTACGGCACAGGAGGGCGTCGGTGATCTGACTGCCGCGTTGAGGACATACCAGGGCCTGAGGTCGCTGTCACCCACCAATGCGTTGGTGTGGCAGCGACAGGGCGTCGTCCAAGCAGAGATTGGCGAGCTGCCCGAGGCGGAGACCAGCATGCTGAGAGCCGCCGTCCTTTCTCCCACGTCGGCGGACCCATGGCAGAACCTGGCCATGCTCTACGACCTCATGAATCGGCCGGACGACAAGGCCGCAGCGTTGCAGCGGGCCACAGAACTCGGGTCCTGACTGCCCGCCGTTGGCCGACATCGACGGGCAGAAGGCTGCGTCGGCGTCGCCTCGGGCACCTGCGCGAACGTTGCATCGGATATCGTGTATCCGAACACCTGTTCGGGCCGATTTGGTATGTTGCTGCCATGACCGTGACGCACCAACCCTCGATCTTCGATGCTGCCGAGGAGCCGGTGTTGGCGCCGTTGGCGGGGCGGGTGCAGCGCACGGAGCTGACAGCGGGCGCGTGGGTCGATCACCTGGCCGGCTGGCTGACCGGGTCGGATCATGTCCTCGACGTACTGCTGCGAGACGTCCCGTGGCGGGCCGAGCGACGCACCATGTACGACCGCGAGGTCGACGTGCCCCGACTGCTCTGCTGGTACGCCGCCGACGCCGAGCTGCCCCATCCGATGCTCCGGGAGGCAAGGGACCAGCTGAACGCCCACTATGCGGCCGAACTCGGCGAGCAGTTCGTCACCGCGGGACTGTGTTTGTACCGCAACGGATCCGACAGCGTGGCGTGGCACGGAGACCGGATCGGTCGAGGTGCGCACACGGACACCATGGTCGCGATCCTGTCCGTCGGCTCTGCCCGGATGTTGCAGCTTCGCCCTCGCAGTGGTGGGACCGGGTTGGGATTTCCGCTCGGCCACGGGGATCTGATCGTGATGGGCGGCAGCTGCCAGCGGACGTGGGAACACGCCGTGCCCAAGACCCGCCGTGGCGTCGGCCCCCGGGTCAGCGTCCAGTTCAGGCCGTCCGGAGTCGCCTGACATCGGCAGTCATCGCGCCGGCCGACCGGATTTCGCTACCGCTTGGTTGATCGAACGAGGTCGGATGCGGTGCCGGCCTCGAACGGACCGGGCCGGTGGCAGCCGGCGGCATCTTCAGTGCCACGGCCGCGCTGCGGGAATGAACACCGATGCGCGCGAGGATGTTTTCCAGGTGTGTGCGGACAGTGCTGAAGGAAGTAACGAGCGTGCAGGCGATCTCGGCATTGCTGTGCCCTTGCGCCACCAGGTCGAGAACCCGCCATTCCCTCGGCGTCGGCCGGGGCGCCCTTTATGGGCGGCGCTTGCGTCCCCGGTAGGCCTCCTCGAGGTGCGGCCAGAGCGATGGATGTCCCCATCGAGGAGGTACTTGACGCCCTGCGGGCCGAAGACCCGCCATCGAGGACGCATTGGCCGATGGGCCGGACTCACAGAACCGCAATTCTTCGGCATGGCGGGTCCGGCATCGTCCGTGCGCCCATCGTCGAGCAGTCCAACGAGTGCTCGCAGATCGCGGTCGGTCAGGGATGCCGAGGAGGACACGGAATTCTCCCGCTACAAATCGCGCCGACCGAATAGGACGTCCCCGACGATCCCTCCGTCCGTTCCGGGGGAAATCCGCCTTTCGGCGAATGGTCGCTCGATCGGTGGCCGGCAAGACTGGATCAGCGCGGCCGTCGGCGGAACGTGCCGGCGCGAAGAGCGGCGAGGGAGCAGCGCTCATCCCCGCGGCGCGGTGCGCCATAGGCGTGTGAAAGGACAGCGGAAGGGAAGGGTCTTGTACACGCACCCGTACCTCTTGGATCGCCTGGATCGTCTGCTGCCGTCCGCGAGCAGGACATGCTCGAGGCAGCGCGGCGGGCCAAGCTCGTCAGGGGGCTCGAGGTGGCCGCCGCGACCGATTCCAGGCCGAACCTCTGGCTGCGGCGCCATCAGCTGGCGCAGCTCGCTCCGCACCGTCGGGCGCCGCGCCGTCGCATCATGCCAGCCTGACGGCGCGCCGGCACTGAGGACTTTCGGTCGGCACTGATTCGCACGGGCCGGGCCCGCGTCGGTCCCGGCGTTGGCCGGCAATCGATCAGGGGTGCGGCGTTCGGGTCGACCGTCGCAACCCCGGCGATCAGCAGAACCGTCAACGATGGCCGCTGACGCGGCTCCCTCATCGCGCCGTCGCCCAATTCCGCAGTCTTCACGCGCCCGTTGAAGCACGGCAGGAGCTCGGCGGGTCGGTCCTTCGCAGGACGCACGATATCCGGATCTGGCAGGAATGGGGAAAGCGGTCGTTGCCGTAGGAATGAATTGCTCTTCCGTGCACGGGGCTGACCCATCCGCGCGCCGCTTGGTCACTCTCCAGCAGTTCTCGCCCTCTCCTACCCGGCAGATGGTCACCCAGGGATACTGGCAGGCCGCCACCGAAGCCCGAAAGTGTTGCGCAGGTGAGAGAATCCTCGTTCAGGGGTAGGGTGATGGGGTAGGCGGGTCGGGAACAGGCACGCTGCGTCGGGACCGTTGGCTGATCCGCTTTCCGAGCGGAGCCGAGGATCACCTGTGAAGGGACCTTCGACCCTGTCCTGCTCAGTTTTACGCGCTGAACAATAGCCGAACGTATCGAGCCGGCGCAGCGCTACCGTGAAGCCCAGATGGGGGAAAAGGAGGAAACCGGTGAGCTCAACTGTGGGATCGCGACAGCGACTCGCACCGACAGCGGGAGTGACCAGCGGTCGCGCACAGACCGAGACCGGCGGGTTGCCCCAGCAGGTGTCTCCGCGAACGAGTGGCGAGAACGACCACCGCATCTACGAGAGTGCTGCCGCCGAGGAGCTGTGGGATGCCCTGGCCAGGGCGAGGGAGCACTACGCTCCGCTGGTTCTGACTGCGGCCGAAGAGGCGTTGCTGGCGTTCTACCGGCCGCTGGCACGGGAGATGGCCGGCAGCACCGGCGTCGTCGGGGTGGATTCCAAGATCGCCGAGCACACCGCCGAGGTCGCCCTTACTCAAGCGATCGTCGGTTGGGACCAACGCACCAGCGAGGGCTTCGACGGATACGCCTGCGCGGCGATGGCTTTCCGGCTGATGGATCTGCCGGGTGCGTCTCCGGCCGGCAACTGGCCCGCGAATTCAGTCGACGGCGCGTCCGCTGCCGTTCATGGGAGTTCAGTGCCGTTGCACTGAACCCAACGACCGGACAGGGAGCCGATTTCGGTCTGGTTCAAGCGGGGTCTGGTTCACGCGGGGATCGTCAGGCCCTCGCGGGATACAACGGCCGTCAGACCTGCAGGTGACTCAGGGTCGGCGAGTGAGTGGCGCAACCACGTCTCTACCCCGGCGATGTGGGCAGTGGGCCACGCCCGAGCGATGGCCGGCCGTCTGGGTGACGGCGTCCTCCTGGGTCAGGCCGCGCCAGACCCTGGCCCGCTGTGTCCGCCCGGACAGTCCGTCGATCAGTGAACACGGCACGGGATTCCCGCTGCCGACCGCGATCATGTGATGGAACTCGAGGTCGTTGGCGACCAGCGTGTCGATATCGGGGTCGTCGCCGAGTGCGTCGAAATGCTGCATCAGCGCGTCGGCGTCGGACAACACGGCGGCCAGGTCCGCCTCCCGCGGAAGCTTGCTGCCCGGCACCAGCCGACCGTCCCGAATCATTTCCTTGATCTTGCTGATCACGGCATCGGTCAGCGACACGGCTGCCGCATCCTCTGGTTCCTCGATGACGTCATGCCGGTGGCGGCCCACCATCCGGCCGTGCACCCGAGCAGCCCTGTCGTGATGTCGCGCAGCGCCACTGACCCGTCCTCGAGGCGAGCCGGACCGGTCAGCTGACATGGGACCGCAGCGCAGCCGTACCGGAGCCGGCGTGTCCGGTGGTTCGGAAGGAGCCGGCGGACGACAGTTTGCCGTTGTCCGCTGCAAACGCCTCGGTGACACGACGGGTGGCCTCCGGCCGGTTGGCGGCCCCGTCCGCCCCTGCGGGAGAACCCCCGACCCCGCCCGGTGAGGAGAGCAGCTCCTCGAGGAACGCCAGCTGTACCCCACGGTGGTGGATCCCGCCGCCGTCGTGCTTGTTGTCGGCGTACTCATGCACCTGAGCGACCACCGTATACATTGATCGCCGCGAAAACCGTTGACGGCGGGCAGGTGTCGTCCCTGAGCCCGACCGAGAACAGCGCGGGCGCGGTGGCAGTACGGCAGAGCACCGCGCCGTCGAAATAGGCGAGCGTCGCGAAGGTCTGCTCCAGGAACGGAGCATCCGGACGTAGCTCCACCTCAACCGCCATGGTGGGTGACACCTGGGTGGCCATCCGGCCCGGCCACCGCAGGTGCACCGAGAGGCGCTGTGCGACAGGCGAACTGAGCACCACGTCGAGCCCGTCGGGATGCCAGCGGAGCTCGGCGATGACCGGGTGAGCGTTCAGTTCACCACCACCCGAGTGGGTGAGAGTCGCTGCACCTTCGGCCAACGCGGTTCGAGGCGGTTGGATGCTTGGCCGGCATCCAGCTCGCCTCTCCGCGTTTCCCTGAGCCGAGGTGTCCCTCGCCAACATAGGCAGAAATCCCGATGTCGCGAGCCCGCGTCCAGGGTTCCCTGGAGGAGTCGGCAAACCGACCATCTCCGAAGGAGTTTGCGTGCCTGATGTTCTGGGCGTCGCTGACGCCCGGACTGGGGTGATTCATCCAGTGCACCCACTAGCCCTGCTCGCTCAACCGCTGGGGGACGAGATCACCCACCGGTCGGCACACGAAGGACAACCGTGAGCAACACATCCAGCGGCACCCAGGCGGCGCTCAGCCTCCCCAAGGGAGGCGGCGCGATCAAGGGCATCGGCGAGACATTCCAGGCCAACCTCTTCAGCGGCACGGCGAACCACAGCATTCCGATCGCCCTCTCGCCCGGGCGGAACGGCTTCGGACCGTCACTCTCGCTGGGCTACAGCTCCGGCAACGGCAACGGCATTTTCGGGTTGGGGTGGCAGCTGGCGCTGCCGCGCATCACCCGCAAGACGGAGAAGGGATTGCCGCGCTACGACGACGGCGATGTCTTCGTCCTGTCGGGCTCCGAGGACCTGGTTCGATGCCTGAGGAAAGTGGTCGACCCGGACAGCGGCCTGGTCACCTGGGTGCCGGAGGACCCAGTGATGCGCGGGGACCATGCTGTGTTCCGCTACCGCCCCAGGACCGAGGGGCTCTTCGCCCGGATCGAGCGATGGGTGCACACCACCACCGGCGAGACCCACTGGCGCACCATCACCAAGGACAACATCACCAGCCTGTTCGGCAACACCGCAGGGACACGGCTGGCCGACCCCGCAGGAGACCGGCGGGTCTACGAGTGGCTCCTGCACGAGACATTCGACGTGGTGGGAAACCACAGCCTGTGCGAGTATGCCGCGGACGACCCCGCGCTGTACGGCGGCGGCGACCCCGACGGGCGCCTGCCCGAGATTTTCGAGCGGCATCGGGTGGCGAGCAACCGCTACCCGCGCCGGCTCTACTACGGCAACCTGCCTGAGCCGCTGCTCGACCCGCAGCAACGCCCCCTCACGTACCCCGACGGCACGGCGGTCGGGCACCTCCGCGACGGCCGACGCTACGCGTTCGAGGTCGTGTTCGACTACGGCGACTGGGACCTACCGACCGTGCTGCCCCATCCAGAACCACCACCGGCCGACCAGCAGGAGCTGTTCGGCGGGGAGCAGCCGGCGTCGACAACGCGGCGCCCGGTGCCGGTCCGGGCCGACCGTTTCTCCCACTTCCGCGCCGGGTTCGAGGTCAGGACGCTGCGCCGCTGCCGCCGCATCCTGATGTTCCATCACCTCGCCGAGCTGGGCGGCCCGACGCTGGTCCGCTCCACCGACTTCAGCTACACCACCGACGCTGACACCCGGGTGTCGCTGCTCAGCGCAGCGACAGTCACCGGCTACGACAAGGACGGGCAGGGCCAGTACCGATCGGCCAGCATGCCCCCTGTCGCGTTCTCCTACGCCGCATTCAAGCCCAAGGAACAGCGCTACGAGTCGCTCACGGCGCTGGGCGGCGACCTGCCCGCGCTGGCTTTGAACGACCCCACCATGGCGCTGGTGGATCTGTTCGGTGACGGTTTGCCGGACATTCTTCATACCGGCCCGGATGGCTTTCGCTACTGGCGCAACCTCGGCAATGCCACGCTGGACCGTCCGCGCACCCTGCCCGAGATGCCGGCCGGAATTTCCCTCGACCAACCCGGGGTCGGCTTCGGCGATATGGCGGGCAACGGCATTGCGGATCTGCTCGTCAATACCCCACGGTTGGCAGGATTCTTCGAAACCACCACCGAAGGGGCCTGGAAGCGCTTCACCCCGTACGAGACAGCTCCTGGTTTCGGGGCGCAGGATCCCAATATCCGAATGCTGGATCTCACCGGGAACGGTCGATCCGACGCACTGATGACCCGGGACCAGCAGTTCCTGTGGTTTCCCTGCCTGGGAGAAAAGGGCTTCGGGCCGCCGCAGTCCATCACGCGCAGCCACGACCTTGACCAGTTCCCCGACGTCTTCTTCGACGACCCGGCCGGACGAGTCCGGCTGGGTGACATGACCGGGGATGGACTGAACGACATCGTCACCGTCCACAACGGCCGGATCGACTACTGGCCCAACCTCGGCTACGGCCGCTTCGGTAACCGGGTCAGCATGGCCAATGCGCCGCAGCTGGATGTCGATTTCGATCCACGACGCCTGTTCCTTGCCGACCTGAACGGGACGGGCTGCAGCGATCTGGTGTATGTCGACTTTCAGCGCGTCCATTTCTGGTTCAACCAGTCCGGCAACGGCTGGAGCGAGGAGCAGACCATTCGCGGGACGCCGGCCACCAGCGATGCAAGCGCACTGCAGTTCGCGGATGTGTTCGGCACCGGAACGGCCACCCTGGTCTGGAGTCGCGACTTTGTCGACACCCACGACGGAAACTACAAAGCGCTCGACTTCTGCGGCGGCGTCAAGCCTTACGTCCTCGTCGGCATGGACAACAACATGGGCGCCACCACCCGGGTGAGTTACGCCCCCTCCACCAGGCACTTTCTCGCAGACCTGGCCAACGGTGCGCCGTGGATCACGCCGCTGCCGTTTCCAGTCCAGGTCGTGGACACCGTGGAAACCATCGACCACGTCAGCAAGACCAGACGGGTCTGCAGCTACAAATACCACCACGGATTCTATGACGGGCGGGAACGCGAGTTCTGCGGTTTCGGGCGGGTCGACCAGTTTGACGCCGAGTCTTTTCAGGACTTCTCGCGGCCGGACCTGCACGGCAACGGTGCACAGTTCGCCAACAGCGCCGCGGCGCATTACGTGCCACCGGTCGAGACTCGCTCCTGGTTCCACACCGGCGTCTACTTCGACGACCGGGGGAACCACCCCCTTGACTACCGCGACCTGACCGAGAGGTTCCGGCAGGAGTACTACCAGCACGACGGCCAGGCCGTGCCGCTGGACGAACAGGACGTCGACCCGGGCGAAACGCCGGCCGAAGCCTATCGAGCCTTGCGGGGCGCCCAGTTGCGTACCGAGGTGTACGCGCACGACGGGAGCGCCAAGGCCGAACACCCCTACCAGGTCAGTGAAAGTCGCTATCGGGTCGCGCAGCTTCAGCCCAGGAGCAGCAACAAGCACGCCGTGTATTTCAGCCACCAGCTGGAGAGCCTGGCCTACCACTACGAGCGCAACCCCGCCGATCCCCGGATCAGCCACGGACTGACGCTGGCCGTCGATGCCTTCGGCAACCCGCTCAAGACCTTGAACATCGGCTACGGACGTCGGCGTCCGGATTCGGGCTTGCCGACCCAGGCCGACCGCGACCGGCAAACACGCACGCTCGTGACCTACACCGACGCCCGATTCACCAACGCGATCGACGACCCGGCGAGTCCCGACATCTATCGGGCACCCGCACCGGCTGAGACGCTCAGCCACGAGCTGACCGGCTTCGCGCCGGTTGCGCCCGGCGCCCAACGCTTCAGCTACGCCGAATGGGTTGCCGACGACTTCGCGCGGATCGACGGCGCACCGGCCATCGGCTACGAAGAGGTGGCGGATCCGGCCGTCCCGCAGAAGCGCCTGATCGAGCGGGTGAGAACCTTGTACCGCAAGGACGACCTCACCGACCTGCTGCCGCTGGGCGCGCTCGAGTCGCTGGCGTTGCCCGGGGAGAGCCGCCGGCTCGCGTTCACCGCCGGCCTGTTGACGCGCATCTATGGCGATCGCGTCGACGACCCGACCTTGGTCGGCTGCGGCTTCGTTCGCGGTGAAGATCCGACCACCTGGTGGATTCCCTCGGGGCGGGTGTTCTATTCCCCCGGTGAGGCCGACGCGCCGGCCGCTGAGGTGTCCTTTGCGCAGCGGCACTTCTTCGCGGCACACCGTACGCGCGATCCCTTCGGCAACTTCGCGACGACCCGCAGCGAACCCTAACGTGCTGCTCGCCCTCGAGACGAACGACGCGGTGGGCAATCGCATGCTCGCCGAGCAGGACTACCGGGTCCTGCAACCGTTCCGGCTGACCGACCCCAACGGCAACCGCGCCGAAGTCGCCTTCGACACCCTCGGGTTCGTCGCCGGAAGCGCCGTGCTGGGCAAGGCGACCGAGACGCTCGGCGACTCGCTGACCGGCTTCGCCGCGAACCTCAGCCCCGAACAACGGCTGGGATTCCTGGTCGATCCCTTGACCCAGGCCGCGCCCATGCTGGGCAGCGCCACCACCCGCATCGTCTACGACCTGGAGCGCTTCCTGCGCGAGCAGCAGCCCGTCTGCGCCTCGATGCTGACCCGTGAGACCCACGCCAGCGATCCGCTGCCCGCCGATGGCCTCAAGGTGCAACTGAGCCTGAGCTATTCCGACGGGTTCGGGCGGGAGGTCCAGAAGAAAATCCCGGCCGAACCCGGCCCCGTGGTCGACGGTGGGCCTGTGGTCAGCCCGCGCTGGGTCGGCAGCGGATGGACGATCTTCAACAACAAGGGCAAGCCGGTCCAGCAGTTCGAGCCATTCTTCGACGACACCCACGCATTCCGCTTCGATCAGCGCGTGGGGGTCAGCCCCACCGTGTGCTACGACCCGCTCGAGCGTGCCGTGGCCACGCTGCGGCCCGATCACACCTGGGAGAAGGTGGTGTTCGACCCGTGGCAGCAAGTCACCTGGGACGTCAACGACACGGTCCTGATCGAGAATCCGAAAGACGATCTCGACGTCGGCGGTCTCTTCGCCGGCCTCGACACGGCCGACTACCTGCCGACGTGGTACGCGGCGCGCCGGGGCGGAGACCTCGGCCCCGCCGAGCAGTCGGCCGCGCTGAAGACCGCTGTGCACGCGGCCACCCCTTCGATCGCCCACGCCGATGCTCTCGGTCGCCCCTTCCTCACCATCGCCCACAACCGGTTCGAGCGCGGCGGCCAAACGGTCGATGAGGTCCACGCCATGCGGGCGGTGCTCGACATCGAGGACAACCAGCGTGAGGTCGTCGACGCCAATGACCGGGTCGTCATGCGCTACGACTTCGACATGCTCGGCACCCGGGCCCGTTCGAGCAGCATGGAGGCGGGAGAGCGCTGGTTGCTCCACGATGTGACCGGGCAGCCGGTCTGTGCCTGGAACAGCCGCGACCAGCGCCTCCGCACCACCTACGACGCGTTGCGCAGGCCGGTCGACTCGTTCCTGACCGACGGCGACAACGGTGAGCAGCTGGTCGGCCGCACCGTGTTCGGGGAGAGCGCAAACCATCCTGAGGCCCTGAACCTGCGGGGGAGGATCTTCCAGCATCTCGACCAGGCGGGGGTCGTCACCAACGAGGCGTACGACTTCAAGGGCAACCTGCTTGCCAGCCGGCGGCAGCTCGCCCACGACTACAAGACCATGCTCGACTGGTCGACCAAGCCGGCCCTCGATGCCCAGATGTACGTCACCCGCACGGCCTACGACGCGCAGAACCGTCCCGTCGCGGTCACCTCGCCCGACGGCAGTGTCGTCCGAGCACAGCTCAACCCCGCCGGCCTGCTCGAGAAGACGGAGCTGCAGCTGCCCGGCGCCACCGCGCCGACGCCTTTCGTGACCGGGATCGACTACGACGCCAAGGGCCGGCGGATGGCGGTCGGCTACGGCAACGGCCTGCGGACCCGCCACACCTACGACCCGCTGACCATGCGCCTGACCCGGTGCCGGACGCTTCGAGGCACCGAGGCTGTGCAGGATCTCGGCTACGTCTACGACCCCACCGGCAACATCACGCACATTCAGGACGACGCGCAGCAGTCGCTGTTCTTCAAGAACCAGGTGGTCACGCCGACCGGCGACTACACCTACGACGCCGTCTATCGCTTGCGCGGCGCCGAAGGGCGCGAGCACATCGGCCAGGTGTCGCAGCCCGAAACGACCTGGAACGACGCCGGGCGACTCCGCCTGCCGAACCCAGGCGATGGCCAAGCCATGCGCCGGTACGCGGAACAGTACGGCTACGACGCGGTCGGTAACCTGCGGGAGCTCGTGCACACCGCCGTCAATGGCAGCTGGACGCGCAGCTCCAGCTATGACGAAGCCAGCCTGATCGAACCCGGCAAGAGCAGCAACCGGCTGAGCAGCGTGGTGGTCGGCAGCAAGCTGCCCGAACGTTTTGGCTACGACGCCCACGGCAACACGACGGCGATGGCGCACCTTCCGGGCATGGAGTGGGACTTCCGCGACCAGCTGCGACGGGTGGATCTCGGTGGCGGCGGGACGGCCTACTACGTCTACGACGCCGCAGGTGAGCGGGTTCGGAAGGTGGTCGAGAAGAACGCCGGGAACCTCGTCGAGGAACGGATCATCCTGGCCGGCTTCGAGATCTTCCGCCGCCGCGACGCCGCCGGAACGGTCTCGCTCGAACGCGAAAGCCTGCACGTGATGGACGGCCGAGGGCGCATCGCGCTCGTCGACACGCGCACCAAGGGGAACGAAGCCGGGGTGCCGGCACAGCTGGTCCGCTTTCAGCTCGGCAACCACCTCGGCTCGGCCGCGCTGGAGCTGGACGGCGCCGGCCAGATCATCAGCTACGAGGAGTACTACCCGTACGGATCGACGTCCTACCAGGCCGGGCGCAGTGCGGCCGAGGTCAGCCTCAAGCGCTATCGGTACACCGGCAGGGAACGCGACGAGGAGACCGGGCTGAACCATCACGGCGCGCGGTACTACGCGCCCTGGCTCGGGCGCTGGACAAGCTGCGACCCGATCGGCATCAAAGACGGCCTGAACGCGTACTGCAGTTTTCACGACAACCCGCTGGTCTTCAAGGATCCGAGCGGCACGCAGAATGTGCCGGCCAACTTCGTTGAGAATGCCTCGACGGTGAAGGGCGGGCTGGCACGAATGAAAGAGCTCGGTGTCGCGTCAGGGCACGGAATGCCGAATGGAATAGAGTACGGGCTCGCTCGGGACTCGGCAGGAAAGCTCATGATCCTGAAAGGCGACGCCGTACAGATCGACTTTGGGGATCTCATTCCCTTGGGACATTCCCACACGGGAATAGACACGACCTCCGTCGCGTCAACTGCTGATTTGAACGAGTTTGCCAGGAAAGGCGTCAAAGAGCACTGGATCTTCGGCAAGAGTGATGGCTGGGCGCGTTACAGATACGACGCGAAGACGCAGTCGTTCGATGTGCGGCTTGTGCGACCCGACGGCACTCTGAACTTCAAGCTCAACCTCAATCCCAACTTCAACCCCAAGGACACCAGCCCGGGCGGTCCAGAAAGCAAGTGGCTGAAGCCTAGTGAAGCCGAGACGGCAGCGACGGCGATTCCCAAATTGCCGCGACTGCCACCGACCCGCGCACGCGTCCTGGCCAACACCACTCTCAAGGTCGTCGGTATCGCGGGCGTTGCCTCGGTCGCCGGAGAGGTCATCAAGGATCTGCACGAAGGAAAGCCGGGGCGGGCGACGGTCACTGCGGTAACGGCAACCGGGCTCGGCTATGCCTTCAAGCGGTATCCCCCCGCAATGGTTTTCGCGGCAGCAGCCGCGACGATCATGGCCTATGACGACAAGGTCAAGACACAGGCAAATGCCGCAGGCGAGGCCCTGGACGACTATCTGGGCTTCGCCGACCACTCCGTGATCGGCGGACTGAACGCCTCCGCCTATGCCGTGGAGAAATCGATATACAACGGCGTGATCAAACCTATCGGCACCGGCATCGGCGAGGGCGCAGCCGCCGCTTACATCCGGCTCACGTCGGATGAGTACACCTTGAATCCGTTCAAAGCAGAATGGTTCCCCTGGTGAACCGTCCCATTGCAGGCGCACAAAACCATATCGAACAGCTGAGCCAGTCAGAGGAGATAAACACAATGGAAACCGAGCTCACTACATTCACCGAGTCCGCAGCAGGTGGGATCAGGAACGCCAACGTCTCGGCTGTTCCACCCAAGCCCACGGTGATCTTCTATTTTCAGTCGGATGTGAACCTGAACCCCGTGGCCGCCGTCGTGGGCGCGAGCCTTGTGCTGAATGGCACGACGAGCTGCGACCAGCTGAAGGACATCTTGAGTGACCAGGGTAACGAGACCGAGATCTTCGTCCGGCACGCGAACGAGAACATCACCGGGGTGTCGGTCAGCCTTGGTAGTGCCGCTCCCGTTGCTGCGACACCGACCGGGCCGGCGGAAACGCCCTGGACCAGCTGGACCTTGGCGGTCAGTGGCCGCCCGGATGGGCCCCTCACGGTTCTCGCGCAGGCTTTCCCGAGCAAGATTCCCGCGACGGCATCGCGAAGCACTGTCGTCGACGTGACGCCCCCGGGCATCACCATCAACCCGCCGGCCGACGTGGTCGTCCCCGCGCCGCCGTTCATCGCCGCGATCACCGGCACCGCAGCCGACAACGCCTCCGGCGTGGCTGCGGTGGAATGGCAGTTCGGGGGCGGAGCTATCAACGCCGCAGCCGGGACGACGAGCTGGCTGGCTCAGGTGCCCCTGCCGGGTCTGGGCGTGCACACCGTCGCCGTCCGGGCGCGGGACAACATCGGCAACGTCGGCCCGATGCAGAACGTCACCGTACGGGTGGGCGACATCACCGCGCCGGCGCTCGGCATCACCGTGCCGGCGGAGGGCGAGACCCGTCCGCTGGTGGACGGCAAGGCCACCTTCGATCTGCGCGGCACCGCGTCCGACACCCAGAGCGGGGTCGCGTTGGTGGAATGGTCTCTCGATGGCCAGACCACCTTCACCCCGGCCACGCCCCAACCCGGCAACGACTGGTCGACCTGGAGCGCGCAGGTCCCGGTGACCGTCGCCGGCAACCACACGATCACCGTGCGCGCCACCGACAAGGCCGCGCCCGGCAACCCCACGACCCTGCAACGTGGTGTCGTCGTGGCGGAGCCGTTCGAGCCGAAGGATCCCGACGCGGTCTTCAGCCCCGCCGCCTACCTGGATGACCTGCTCGACTTCGCCACCCACCGCGCAAGATCCGCGGCGGGGGGCGCCTTGATCAGCCGGCAGCTGCTGGTCGACACCTACCTGCAGCCCTTCACCGACCTGGTGACGAGCGACAACCGCGCGGTGGCCAACCAGTCGGCCAGCCAGGTCCGGCTGTGCATCGACGTGCTGCGCCGGTACCTCGCAGCGCACGGTCGCACTGTCCCGGCCGACGCCGAAGCGGCCTACCGCCAGGCGGCCTACGTCGCCGTGCTGCGCCAGCTGGGCACCTCGTTCGACGAGATGCGGCTGGCGCGGGTGGCCGACGACGCAGCCCGCGGCGCCCTGGCCGACCGGCTGGGGATCGCGCTGGCCCGGTTCCGCCGCGACCGGCTCGATGAGCTCCTGTTCCAGCCGGCCGACCTGACCGAGGCAGCGCTCAAGATCTTCTTCGGTCTGGAAGAGACCACTCTCAAGCCCTTGACGGGCAGCCTCCTCCCGGAGCCCAACCTGCTCATCTGGCAGAAGGAGCACCTGCGCGCCGGGTGGCAACAACAGGACGACGACGCGCGCTCGGAGCTGGACGCGCCGGTGCCGGTGATCGATCCGGACATGCTGGGGACCCAGGACCTGCGCACGCCGAGCCCCGGCAACGCTGCCTTCGACTTGTGGAAAGCCCGCAAGGATGACCTGGCGGCTCACCTGACGGCGCTGGACGCCGCGCGCAAGTCGCAGAAGACGCAGCAGGCCGGGTTCGACAAGATCGCCGCTGCCCTCGGGCCGGTCGCCGAGCTGTTGGCGATGGCCGAAGAGCGCAAGCGCGGTCACGCGATCGACACCCAGCTGCGCGCCAAACGGCTCACCATCCAGGCCTTCCTGCACCTGATTCGGGTCCGCCAGCTGGCCGTGGCCGGCACCGTGCTGGACTCGGAGTGGGCCGACGTCTACGCGATCCTCGTCCAAGTGCGAAAGCTTGGTCGAGCGGCTGCCTGGCGCGGCGAGGAGCAGAAGAAGGGCCTGGTTCTCGGCCCCGACTTCTTCCGGCTGCCCGATCCGGTCGGCTCGCCGACTCCTGCGCTGCCGGCGTGGCGAGCGACGCCTCAGGCCCGTCAAGCCTGGCGCCGCACCCTGGGGTCACGGATCCAGCAGGAGCTGACGCTGACCCAGGCGATGCAGTCGGTGGTGAGCGCCGCCGAGGAGGATGCCTTGCCGCTGCTCCGACAGGCATGCCTGGCCGCGATCGCCGGGGATCGGGACCCGGCGGTCATCGCCGACCGGCTGACCCAGGAGCTCGGCATCGACTGCCTGGACAGCGGGCGGCAACGGACCACGCGCGCCCAGCAGGGGTTGGAAACGCTGCAGGTGGTGTTGTTGTCCCTGCGCACCGGGCGGCTGAAGACCGAGCCACCGGTACTCGGCACGGTCAACCCGGCGGCCGCGTGGGTGCTGGCGCTCGACCCGGCCAAGCCCTACACCGAGAAGGACTTCGACGAGGAGTGGCTCTGGATGGGCGGCTACGGCACCTGGAACGCCGCCATCCGCGTCTTCGCCTATCCCGAGATCTACCTGCTGCCGGAGCTGCGCCCGGTCACGGTTCCACCGGCTCCACCGCGGCCGATTGACCAGACCAACGCATACCAGCAGCTGATGACGGATTTGCGCAACCAGCCGAGGCTCACACCGGTGCAGGCGCGGGCCCTTGCCGCCCGCTATCACCAGACCCTGGCCCACGACCTTGGCACGGTGCTGCCGGCCTCCTTGCGCCCGGAGGTCCTGACCATCACCGAGCAGATCACCGACTCTCAGCTGGCCGCCAGGCGCACGTTCATCCGGGACACGCTCTTCGCCGGCATCACCGACCCGTCCAAGGCGCCGAACTACGTTCAGGAGATCTTCTTCTTCGTACCCCTGGCCCTGGCCCTGCAGCTGCAGCGGTCCGGGCAGTACCTGGTGGCGCTGGACTGGATCGAGACGTTCTACACCGACCATCTGGCGACCGGCGAACGCAAGATCTACCACGGCCTGGTGCTGGAGGAGAAGATCACCACCCAATACCAGCGCAATCCCGACAACTGGCTGCGGGTGGGCTTGAACCCGCACGAGATCGTCAGCGTCCGGGCCAGTGCCTACACGCGCTTCACGCTGATCACCTTGGCGCGCTGCTACCTCGACTTCGCCGATGCCGAGTTCACCCGAGACGACGGCGAGGCCGTCGCGAGGGCCCGCGCCCTCTACGGCACCGCACTGGCCCTGCTGGGGTTGCCGGAGATGCAGCCGCCGGGAAGCGGCAGCGGAGCGACCCCGTTCCCGCCGAATCCGGTGCCGCAGGCTCTGAAGTTGCGCGGCGAGCTGAACCTGTTCAAGCTGCGCAGCGGCCGCAACATCGCCGGTATCGAGCGTCAGGCCACGGTCGTGACCCAGCCCGCGCTGACCCTGGACCGGCTGCCGGTGGCCGGCGGTGCGCAACGCCTGTTCCGGCCCACGCCCTATCGCTATGCGGTGCTGGTCGAGCGGGCCAAGAACCTGGTGAGCATCGCCCAGCAGGTCGAGCAGGCGTTCCTGGGAGCGCTGGAGAAGCGGGACGCCGAGGTCTACAACCTGCTCAAGGCGGGGCACGACCTACAACTGACCGGCGCGACCGTAGATCTCCACTCCTTGCAGGTCAGAGAGGCCGAGGAGGGCATCGGGCTGGCCGAGCGGCAGGCGGATCGCGCGGCCACGCAGCGGGACACCTACCAGGGCTGGATCGACGCCGGCCTGAACACGTGGGAGCGCGACCTGCTGGAACAGTACGACAGCGCCGGCCGGGTCAAGAACACGATCGCGTTCTTCGACGCTGCCCTGACCACGGCGCAGGCGGTCGTGTCGGCATCGTCGGGTGGTTTCTTGGGTACTGGCGCCAGCGCGGGACTGGCCACGGCGGGACTGGTGGGATCGCTTTCGGCCCTCAGGGCTGGGGCCATCGGCACGTTGAACAATGCAGAGACTGCCGCCCAGATCGACAGCGCGACGGCCAGCTTCGAGCGTCGCAGCCAGGAATGGGAGCTGCAGCGCCAGCTCGCCGAAGGCGAGATGGCCATCGGCGCGCAGCAGGTGACGCTGGCCCAGACCCACACCGACGTCGCCCGCCAGGAGGAGTTCATCTCCCGCACCCAGCACGACCAGGCACAGGCCACGGTGGAGTTCCTCGCGAACAAGTTCACCAGCGCCGAGCTGTACGCCTGGATGAGCGGCATCCTCGGCGGTGCGTACAACTACTTCCTGCAACAGGCCACCGCCATGGCCCAGCTGGCGCAGTACCAGCTGGGCTTCGAGCGCCAGGAGTCGCCCCCGTCGTTCATCAAGGCCGACTACTGGGAGGCCACCGACGACCAGGCACAGCGAGCAGGCAGCCAGAGCACGCCCGATCGTCAGGGCTTGACCGGTTCGGTCCGGCTGCTGCAGGACATCACGCGGCTCGACCAGTTCGCGTTCGACACCAACCGGCGCAAGCTCCAGCTCTCGCAGACCTTCTCACTGGCCCGGCTGGCTCCGGTGGAGTTCCAACGGTTCAGGGAGACCGGCGTGCTTCCCTTTGCCACGCCGATGGCACTGTTCGACCAAGGGTTCCCGGGGCACTACATGCGGCTCCTGAAGCGGGCCCACGTATCGGTGGTCGCGCTGGTTCCGGCGACTCACGGCCTGCGCGCGACGCTGATCGCCTCCGGTATCTCCCGCGTGGTCACCGGGGGTGACGTGTTCTCGACCATCACGGTGCGGCGCGATCCGGAGCTGATCGCCTTCACCGGCACCAGCAACGCCACCGGGCTGCTCGAGCTGGAGCCGGACGCAGGGATGTTGTTGCCCTTCGAGAGCATGGGAGTCGACACCAACTGGGAGCTCCAGCTTCCCAAGGCCGCCAATCCCTTCGACTACCGAACCATCTCCGATGTGCTGTTCACGGTGGAATACACTGCGCTGCAGGACTTCTCGTATCGCCAGCAGGTCATCCAGCAGCTGGACGACCGGGTGAGCGCCGACCGCGTCATCAGTGTTCGCGACCAGTTCGCCGACCAGTGGTACGCCCTGCACAACCCCGTCTCGACAGACGCGCCCATCACCGTCGAGTTCACCCTGACCTCCGACGGTTTCCCGCCGAATCTCGACGACCTGCGGATCCAGCAGGTGCTGTTTGCGGTCGTGCGGGCGCCAGGGGCCACATTCGAGATCGGCCACACGCAGCTCACGCTGACGCCCGAGGGCGAAACGGTGCCGGTGGGCGGCGCTGTGGACGGCACCGTCGACGGGCTGGTCAGCACCCGCCGGGGCAACGCCAGCGCCTGGGTTCCGCTGATCGGCCGATCACTGGCCGGCGGCTGGCAGCTGACCTTGCCCAACACCGAGGAGATGAGGAGCAGGTTCCACAACGAGGAGGTCGACGACCTGCTGCTCATCCTGACCTATGAGGGGCGGACCCCCGCCTGGCCGGTGTAGTGCCTACGACGCTGACCGGGGATGGCGTCAGGCAGCACAGCATCAGCTCAAACGGGCTGACGTCACTTCACTAGCGTGGCCAGTGGGGTTGTCCGACGTCGACGATGTAGGTGGAGAGCAACCGTCCCGTACCGGACCGGCACCCGGGGGAACCTGGCGCAGCGCCTCGCCGGTGGTGCGTTGCTCGTCGAACGGGCGCGGCTGCGGGATGGCGATCGCGGGCCGACAGGCCCGACGTCCAGTGCGTGGTGTGGCGCGGGGGCGGGATGAGGAAAGGGGGTCGCCGGCCGCAGGCCGTGCCTGGCGAAGTGATCCTGGAACGAACTTCGATGCGCTCAAGGAAAACTCGGCAAGGACAAGGCGCGTTTGGTGGAGCAAAATACGAACGATATCCGGACCGAGGGCTCCGATTCACGCTTGACGACGTCGCCGAGGTCGGGCTCGAACCGCAAATGGCAATGGCATCAAGGGCAATGGCATTAAGGGTGAAGGGCTTCGAGGACACGCCCGATCGTCCGATCGCCGCGGGCGGGCGGGGCAGAGAACTCGAAGAAACCTTTGATTCCCCGGGAGACGCCCGATCAGGTACGTGTTGGTGAGCGTCCGTTGGGCGGCCCGCAGACCTCATCGTCAGAGTTCTGGAAGGCCTGCTGCAGAGAGCCTTTGCCCGCAACACCGGGGGGCGCAGTAGTCAACCGACGCCGCCCCGACGGCTGAACAAGATGCTGTGCTGCACGTATGTCAGCCGACCCGTCGCAGGGTCGAACGCCGCGACCCGAACGGTCAGCGTGCCGTTGTCGCCCGGTGACTCGCTGGACGGTCCCGACGGCGAACTCGTCGGTGCGCCCGATGGCGGCGGGGTCACCCCGGGGTCACCCTGGGAGGGGGCGTTTCGCCGTTGGTAGAGGGCGCGGCGGAGGCAGTGGACGTCCGCGGTGTCGTCGGGCCCGGGATGGATGACCGGGCAGCACTCGAGGGCACCGTCGGTCGCGCCGAGGTTCCGGTCGAGCTGACCGCTTCGCTGCTGATGGTGCTGCTGATGATGGGGCCGGAACAGCGATGCCCTGCGAACCGGCAGTGCAGGCGACGGTGGTGGCAAGCAGCGCCGCGACCAGCACGGCGCGGACCGCCCGGGGGCTCACGCTCCTCATCCGCCGCTGCTCATCTCCTGCTCATCTCCTGCTCGTCTCTCACGTGCTCATCGCCTACTTTCCCCGATTGCCGACGGTGACCCAGGACTGACCCAGGACCGACCACCCGCCCGGCTCGTCGCGTGGCACGCTGGAGTCGGCGGCGGGCGAAACCCGCCGTACTACAACCGCACTGCGACTGCACGGCGACCGTCACCGGCGAACAACCAGGAGGACCTCGATGAAGACCGTCATGGGCTGGCTCGACAGGATTGTGTCATCGTTGGCGCGCCGCAAGGTCAACAAGGACGAGGGCCGGTCGAAATCTCGCTGACCTCCCACCAGCGATCACGCCTGCGCCCACCCTCCGGCCAGGCACAATGAGCATCACCGGTGCGCGCGGTTCGCGCGCGACACCGACAGACGCGGCGCGATGCGGCGCCGCAATGGAGGGCTGACGGGTGAGCACACCGTCCGGGGGCAGGACGTCCGGTTCGCGGAGCAAGCTGCCGATCATCGCGGCCGTGCTGGCCGGCGTGCTGCTGATCGTGGGGATCCGGTACTTCACCACTCGGGACGACAGCGGTTCGGCCAGTGGCGGCGACACCACCGGCAGCGCCTCGCCGAACACCGGGCAGCAGCCCGCGCGGGAGGGTTGCGAGACCGTCACCGTCGCGGCCTCCAGTGAGAAGGCCGCGCTGCTGGGCCAGATCGCCAACGCCTACCGGGACTCGGGGCGGACGGTCAATGGCAAGTGTTACGACGTCGTGGTCAATTCGGTCGCGTCCGGCTCCGGCGAGGCCAACCTCGCGGCGGGTTGGGACGCGACCCTCAATGGCACGCCGCCGGACGTCTGGACCCCGGCCGCGTCGACCTGGGTGAGCCTGCTCAAGACCGACCTGACGGCCAAGGACAAGCCGAATTTGGTCAGCGCTGCTCCCGCGGTCCTCCCGTCGGTGACGTCCACGCCGCTGGTGCTGGCCATGCCGCAGCCGATGGCCACGGCGCTGGGCTGGCCGGACGCCCCGATCGGCTGGGCCGACGTGCTGGCGCTGGCCAAGGACCCGCAGGGCTGGGCATCCAAGGGGCACCCTGAGTGGGGCAAGTTCACCCTCGGCAAGACGAACCCGACGATTTCGACGTCGGGCCTCGCCGCGACTATCGGCACCCTGGTGGCCGCCACTGGCACGTCCTCGGACCTGACCACCGCGGCGTTGCAGAAGCCGGAGGTGCAGCAGTACCTGAAGGACGTCGAGAGCTCGGTCATCCACTACGGCGACACCACCTTGACCTACCTGTCGAACCTGCAACGTGCCGATGACGCGGGTGCAGCGCTGGGGTACCTCTCGGCCGTCGCCGTCGAGGAAAAGAGCGTGCTGGACTACAACGCCGGCAACCCCAGCGGCGACCCGGCCACCCTCGGAGACCATGCGGCGCCCAAGGTTCCGCTGGTGGCGGTGTATCCGAAGGAAGGCACGCTGTTCAGCGACAGCCCCTACGTCATCCTGGACGCACCGTGGTCGACGGCGGACAAGAAGGCCGGCGCGCAGGACTTCCTGGACTACCTGCTGCTGCCCGAGCAGCAAAAGGTGTTCACCGACGCGTTCTTCCGGACGGCCGACGGCCAGGCCGGCGACCCGATCACGTCCAGTTCCGCGGTCAAGGCCGACGGGGTGACGATCACCCTGAATCCACCCGCCCCTGAGGTCCTCAGTGATGTTCGCTCGCTCTGGGCGGAGGTGCGCAAACCTGCCAGAATCCTCGTGGTGATGGACGTCTCCGGCTCGATGAGCGCCGACTCCGGGTCGGGTGGCAAGAGCAAACTCGACCTCGCCAAGTCCGCGGCGACCACCGCGCTCGGCCAGTTGGCGGACACCGATCAGGTCGGTTTCTGGGTGTTCACCACGGACCTGCCGACACCCGACACGATCACCGCTCAGTTGGTGGACGTCGCTCCGCTGAGCCAGACCCGTCAGCCGATCACCACGGCGATCGCCGGGCTGACCCCGCTGAACGGCACCCCGCTGTACGCCGCGACCAGGGCGGCCGCGGAGAAGATGAACGCCTCGTCCGACCCCAACTCGATCAACGCGGTGGTGGTGCTCACCGACGGGCGCAACGAATACACCGACAACGACCTCAACGGCCTGATCAGCTACCTCCAGGGCAGCGCCCAGGAGAACGGTGTTCGGGTGTTCACCATCGCGTACGGTCCGGACGCCGACCTCGATGTGTTGAAGCAGATCTCGGAGGCATCGCGCGCCGCGGCTTACGATGCCCGTGACCCGGCGACGATCGACAAGGTCTTCGCCAACGTGCTGTCGAACTTCTGACGGCTACTTGTTCGTGCTGCTTGTTCCTCGTGACCGTTGTTCCAGTGTTGACCGTTGTTCCAGTGTTGACCACTCGCCACTTCTCACCGATCGGACCCGCACCATGGCCGGCTCGTTCGCTTCCCGGGCCGCCCGGGCACTGCGCGATCCGTGGAGCCTGATCGCCGTGGGGGTGGGCGCCGGGTCCGCCTGGGCGATCGGGCTGCCGGTCGGCGCGGTCGGCCTGGTCGGCGCGGGAATGCTCGGTGTGGCCGCGGTGGTCGGGGGTGCAGTCCGCGGCGACGGCGAGTCGGACGAGCCGGAGGCGCCGTCGTTGCGCAAGGGCACCGTCCAGGCCGGTTTGGTGGCGACCTTGCAGGGCTACCGACGGGACCTGGAGCACCTGCAACGCAGTCAGTTGGCGCCCGCGGTGGCGATGTCGGCGGCGCAGGCCGTGGAGGCGGCGCGGACCGCCGACAACGTCGCGAATCGGGTGGCTCGCGCCGTGGACGCCGTGGACGACGCGGTGTCGCGGGCCGAGGACGTCGCCCGCCGGATGCCCCGCTCGGGCGAGGTCCGGGCCTCGGTCGGCCGGATGCTGGAGCGCCGTCGCGGGCTGCTGGAGAAGTTGACCGCCGCCGTCGACGAGGTGGGTGAGGTCTACGCCAAGCTGTTGGAGTTGAGCACCACCGCCGCGCTGGCGGGCGTGGATACCGACGGCGTGACCGAGGCCTCGCAGGTCAACGACTCGCTGGACGCGATCCGTGGCGCGTTCGCCGAGCTGGAGACCGACGCGAGCACCACCCGCGCGCTGCTGTAGCACCGGGATCCGGTCGCGGGCGTGCGGAAGTCCGGCAGGGCTGACCGACCTTGAGCGTCGACCGCGCCGTGCGCCACGCTCCCGCCGCGCCCTGGTGTCGCCGGCGCGAGCGTCTGCCGTGCCCTGGTGTCGCCGGCGGCGCGGTCTGCC
>Ga0209584_10000054_pt1 | contig 26277 bp, 31 predicted proteins | sample NGEPerD_FD_184507 | JGI IMG/M metagenome (GOLD analysis project Ga0209584, IMG submission 184507) | Arctic peat soil microbial communities from the Barrow Environmental Observatory site, Barrow, Alaska, USA - NGEE PermafrostAB12-D... | ecosystem: Environmental > Terrestrial > Soil > Wetlands >...
AGTAGAGCGTCGTTCGCGGCTGCAGCGCGATCACGGGTGGCGGGTGCGCGACGAAGATGATCGTGATGTGCGAGGACTGGCCGTTGAAGTTGGTGGCGGTTGCGACGACGACGTTGGCGCCGGTGTTCTGGGAAGTGATCTTCTGAACGCCGGGTGCGGCGGCTCCATCTGATCCGACGATGCCGATTGTCGGTGGGACTTTGCCGTTTGCATCGGGCGAGACGGTGAGCGATGTGGTGTCCGTCGTGTTGACGGAGAGCGGACAGCGCGCGGCGATCGCGCATAGGAGGGGTGAAGTGAGCCGGAACTCGGCGGGCGACACCTTCGCTGAGCGATGCTCGTAGGAAATCGTGGCGGCAGGCGCGATCTTCCGAGTACATCCCACTAACGGATTCGCAACATGACTGACCCCATTGCAATCGTCGCAGTCGTAGTCGTTTTCGCAACGAGCGGCTGGATGATGAGGATGATGCTCGGCTACCAGGAGCGAATGAAGGAGCTCTCGCTCACGAAGCTGGAGCGCGCGTCATCGGATGAGCGGCTCGCGCGAGTGGAGCAGGCGGTCGAGGCGATCGCGATCGAGATCGAGCGCGTGAGTGAGGGGCAGCGGTTCGTGACGAAGCTGCTGAACGAGAGGGCGCAGCCGCGAATGAGCGAGGCGCCGGCGGCGGTGCCGGTGCGGCGAGTGGATTCACCGAATTAAACTCGCGACGCGCGATTCTCGTTCTATTTCTCGCGCCACTCCTCGCGGGGTGTTTCGGCATCCAGCACATCCCGTTCAGCGAGAGCATGGGCTCGAGAATGCGACGGGAGTGACGATGCGCTCGGGCACGGAGATCGAGTTCATGGCGACGGGTGCGATGATCGCGAACGACACGCTGCACGCGGTCACCCGTCACGATCACATCGCGATACCGACGGACAGCATTGCGCGAATTTCGGTGCGCAAGTTCTCGCCGCTACGGACCGGTGGGTTGGTGATTGGCGTTGCGGCGGTGACGGTTTTTACGTTCCTCGCGTTGCTTGCGTACGGGTTGGGGCAGATCAACTGATCGAGAGATCCGGTCGCCCTCATCGACGCGATGCAGTCATCCTCCGCTGCGCTCCTGCAACCGTCGTTGTATCACGTCGATCGCCTGACCAATCGCCTTTTTCACCCAGCCGTCTGACTTTTCATACTGACTCCGCAGGGCATCGATTTCTGCCTCGCCGCCGCTTTCGGCCAAGCCGAGAGCAACGTGACTTGGCATATCGCTTAGGAGGCTCACGAGAATCGGATTCGTCAATTCGGGCGGGTTGTGTCTTACAGCGGCCAGGGAAAGCATCTGTCGCGCAGTGCCATATTCTTTCCTCTGCACCGCATCGAGAATCCATTCGCCAACTCCTCGCATCTTCCCGATTGAGAGCGTGTTCGCGATCGCCCAGCGAAGAGAATCGTTGTCCGTGGTTTCGAATAGGTCCGTGAGCGCCCTTCCGTCGTAACGGATGTACGATGCGCCCAGTGCTCGCACAATCGTTTCCTGAAGAGAAGTATGATCAAGCGTGGGCAGGGCTTCGAGCAAAACCGCAACCAGCCTCTTGGGAAGAGGTGCATAGACGCGGACGATTGCGCCGATCGAATCGATCGGGAACCCTGCCGCGCGAATTAGAACGAGCACGGGTTCAGACGCGGCCATCCCTTCGGCAACGCGAAGCGCGTGAGCCTCCTCTCTCACGCGTTGGGCCGCAACCCATTCCGGATCTGCGTTGCGCTCCGCCATGAATTCGGCGGCCGTTATTTCTCGTTTCTTCTTCACCCTCCCCTCCGCGTCGCCTCAACCTTCACCGAAGACACGAGCGCACAGCTGCTTTGACAACGCCAGAACAAGGCTAAGCAGTCGAGCCCGCTAGCGCAGCACGGCGCACGCCTTGCTTCACTCTCCCCCACAGAGCGCACCGCGCCCTTCGTTACCGCCATACGAGGAGAGCCACATGCCCAGCGTCAAAGCCAAGAGCAAGACCGCCCCGACCGCGAAAACTGCCAAGAGCAAAGACACCTCGACCGCAGCCGCGAAGATGGAGAAGAACAACGTCCCCCCTGCCAAAAAGATCGAGGAGCTCTACTCCCTCGTCGAAGGAATAGACATCGCGATGCTCACGAGCCGGAACTTCGACGGCACGCTCGTCTCGCGCCCGATGTCCACGCAGGAGAAGCGCCCGCGCGTCGACTTCTGGTTCGTCACCAGCACCGAGGCGCACATGGTCGACGAGATCGAGGCGCAGCCGGAAGTGAATCTCGCCTACTATAACAACAAGTCGCGCGAGTGGGTATCGGTGAGCGGCACTGCGCGGATCATCACCGATCGCGATCTCATTCGCACTCTATACAAGCCGGACTGGAAGGCGTGGTTTGGCGACGAAGGCGGCAATCGCAATGGAGGGCCGAACGATCCGCGGCTGGTGCTCATCGAGGTCGAGGCGCACGAGGCCACGTATCTCAAGTCGAACGAGCCGCGCGCCGTGCATCTCTTCAAGGTTGCGAAGGCGCTCATCACCGGCAGCGTCCCGAAGATCGGCGACATGCGCCGCGTCGGGAAGAAGGAGCTGGAGGCGCGACGCTAACTCCGCGCCGCTCGCGTCAGCGGCTCGCCTTGGTGAGCCGCTGCGCAAACAACCACTTCCACAGCGCCTCGTCCGCGTACGCCGGCTCCCACGCGCCATGGCCAACGTCCGGATACTCCGTGTACTTCACATCCGTGCCGGCATCGCGCATAGCCTTCACGAGCTTTTGCGCCTGCACCGTCGGCACGACGTCGTCCTTTGCCCCGTGAAAAATCCAGATCGGCAGCCCCTTCGTCTGCGCCGCCACGTACGCGAACGGATCGTCGCCCTTCACGCTCACGAACAGGTTGTCCATGTCCGCCGACGGTGTGAGACCGCCCGACGCCGCCACAGCGGCAGCAAAAACCCCTGGATGATCTAAGACTTCCTGCCACACGCCGTAGCCGCCCATCGAGAGCCCGGTAACATAGATCCGCGTGCGATCGCCGTGAAATTCCCGCACACTCTTCTCGAGCGCCGCATACGTCGCGTCTGCAACCACTCCACGAAAGACGCTGTCGTCGGGACACTGCGGCATTACGACGATCGCATTGAACCAGTCGCGATGCCACCTGATCTGCGACGGCATCCCGACCTGCGTCTGCTTGAGCCCATCGCTGCCGCGCTCGCCCGACCCGTGCATGAAGAGAATCACCGGCAACGACTGCTGCCCGTGGTACGTGGGCGGCACGTACACCTGATACTTGATCGTGAGCGCGCCGGACTTGATCGTGCGATCGAGAAAGCCCGTCTTCTGCGCCGGCAGCGCCGCCGCGAGCGAGCACACGAGCGTCAGCGCCGAGAGCGCATGCGACATGATCATCCAGAGTCTCCCTGCTCGAGCTTCGCGCTCAGCACCGGATAGGCGATCAACAATTGCGCGAGCCCGAGCGCGTTACTGTGGCGCTGCGTCCCGTTCGTCATGAACTGCCCCGTGCGACGCTGCAGGATGTACTGCAGCTCCGGTCGCTGGAGTATCAACGCCCGCTCCGCCTGCGCCGTCTCCGCATCCGAGATGCGTCCGTCGATCTCGAGCACTGCCCCCGCGCCCTGCCTTCGCAGCAGCAGCCTCGCTGCCGCCAGCGGCGACTGCTCGAGCACCGCACGCAGCGCGGGATGCCGCACCTGGTCACGCATCGCCACGGTCGCGTGCAGCTTCGTATCGTCGATCGCCCTTGGCCCTGGACGGAAGCGCACCACCATGTCCGCATGATCGCGCTGCGGACGCACAAATGCGGCTGACACGCCCTCGCGCCGCTCGAGGAGCTCCGATACCTGATTCTCCGAATAGCCACGCTTCGCCGTATCGCGCGACATCTTCCAGCGATGACGCAGCGGCTCCGGTGTGTCGAGATATACGCTCACGTCATAGCGCTCGCGGAGCGCGGGCGTCGATAGTCCAAGCAGCCCCTCCACGATCAAGAACTCCGACGGCGCAATTTCCCTGGACGCATCGAAGTCGCCAGTCGAGTGATTATACGGCGCCTTCCACACGGACTTTCCGCTCGCGAGCTGCTCGAGATGCTCGCCGAGCAAGTCGAGGTCGTTGCAGTCTGGATGGAGCGCGCTCAAGCGCAGCTCGCGGCGCTTCCGTCGATTGTGCTTGTGATAGTCGTCCGTCGTGACGACGGTGACGCGCTCATCGCCGAGGAGCGCGCTGATGCCGTCGCCAAGCGTCGATTTGCCTGCAGCGCTGTCGCCGACGATGGCGAGCAAAATCGGACGGAGCGACATCGGGAAACTTTGTACCCAACGGCGTCGGCGAGCAAGGCCAGACGTGCGCCTTGCTCGCCACCGCGTCATAAAACGTCCAGTTACACCCCTACGTCCACGCGCACCTCGAGTGTGCGCGGCCGCCCCACCGACGCCCCGCTGAAGAACGCGCCCTTGAGCAGGTAGCGATGGTCGAAGATGTTGTCGACGAAGAGCTGCGGGCGCACGATCGTGCCGCCGACGATGAGGCTGTAGCCGAGCGACCCGTTCAGGATGAAGCTCGGATCGGTGTGAATCGACTTGTTGAAATCGAACAGCCCGGTGCCGATCGGCGACGTGATGTCCGCGCCGTTCGCGAGCCCGGTGCCGTAGATGCCCGTCGTGCTCACGAAGAAGCGACTCTTCGAGTACACCAGCGACGCGACCGACGAGATCCGCTGATCGTGATCGAGATCGAACCAGCCGCCCGGAACATCGGCGATGTCCGTCGGGAAGAAGCCGCCCGTCACCGGTCCGCGCCCGTACGCATGATTGATCGCGAAGTTCATGTAGCCGGAGAACGGGCCACCGGGACGAATCTCGACCACTGTCTCGACGCCGCGGATGTGCACCTGCGCGAGATTCACCGACGTCACGATCGCAGTCCCCGCTATCGTGTTGTCGTCGATGCCCGGGCTGCTGTTCTTCACGTACCCCGACAGCTTCCACACGATGCCGGCCGGGAAGCGATGGATGTAGCCAACCTCATAGAAGTCGTCGCGCTCGGGGAGCGTCGGCGACGTGGACGTCGTGTCGCCGCCCTCGGACACCGTCGTGATCGAGCGGAGGTCCTCGATGTTCGTCGGAATGAACTGCCTACCATAGTACAGATAGAACGTGTTCGAGAGATTCGGAAAGAAGCTGAGCTTCACGCGCGGGCTCACCTGATGCTGATCGCCCGCGAACGGCGCGACGTGCGAGTCGTAGCGCACGCCCGTTCGCAGCTCCATCCACTCGAACGGCGTGTACGAGTCCTGCACGTACACGCCGATATCGTGCCCCTTGAGATTCGAGTTCGACCCCGGTCCGATCCCGCCAACGCTATCCGTCGACACGAAGTCCTCGCGCCCCGTCGTCACTGACGCCTGCACGCCCGTTTTGAGCTCGAGCGCGTGCGTCGCGCGCCACTTGAAGTCGACCTTCGTGCCGTACGTATTGAAGTTCCTCTGCTCGGCGATGTTGTACGGTGTCGTCGTATCGGGGAAGAAAAAGAATCCCGGATCGTCCGTCGCTCCCGGTACGTAGCCCAGACTCCCGTGCCGAAAGTAGAATCCAGTAAAGAGCTCCGAGCTCGACACGCTCGCAGAGTCGAGATCGCCGAAGCGATGACGCCAGCCGAGATTCGCGAATGAGTTCACATCGGTTTGCCGATCGTTCGAGAAACCCTGCGTCGAATCGAAGGGCACGAGGAAGCGCGTGCGCGACCAGTTCCCCTCGAGATTGAACACGTCACGCGTGCTCGGCGTGAACTGCACCTTGCCGAAGGTGAAATAATCCTGCCCGCTGTTGTGGTAGTTGATCGGCTTGAGCGTCGTCGTGTCGAAGACGACTGGCTCCTGGCGCATTCCCGATTCCTGTCGCGAGCCTGAGAGAAAGAAGCCCCACTTGCCGACGTTGTCGCTGAGGTTGAGCCCCTGCCCGTTCGTGTTGAACGAGCCGGCATAGCCGTCGACGTTCATGTGAAAGCCGCCGGCGGGGATGCGCGTGTGCACGTCGACGATCGCCGCGTTCTTGTTCCCGAACTCGGCGTCCCAGCCGCCGGTCTGGAACTCGATGCGATCGACGACGGACGGATCGAACAGCTCGTTGAGGCTCCCGGAAATTCCAGAGGGCACGGGCACGCCGTCGACGTAGTATTCGTACTCCGCGTGCTGCCCGCGAATGTGGACCTCGCCTGTGGGTGCGCGCGCCGCACCGGCGATGCTCTGCTGCAAAATCTGCGACGTCGTGTTCGATGGCGCGCCATGATAATCGTTCTGCTTATAGACCTGATTGCCGCTGCGAGTGTCGACGGCGATCGGCGCCTGCGCGGTGATGGTCAGCGCCTCGAGCTGCGTCGCGACGGGCGCGAGCGCGAAGGTGAGATTCACTCGCGCGCCCGCCGTCACAGTGACCGTTCGCGTCTCCGCGCGGAAGCCGATCATGCGCACCTCAATCGCGTACGCTCCCGACGGAACGTTGTGCACGATGAAGTGCCCGAACTGATCGCTCTCGGCGTTCACCACGAGATGCGTCTCGCGTGTCACGCTGAGCTCCGCGTTCGCGAGCGGCTCGCCGGTGGTGGAGTCGCGGACGACGCCGGCGATGTCACCGCCGTCGGGGTCGGTTGCGGCGTGCGCTGCGCGGGGTGTGGCGGCGCCGAGCGCGGCGATGGTGAGGATCGAAGTGCACAGCGAGAGGCAACGACTGACCCAGGTACCACGCATGCGGGTGCTCCGTAACGAGGAGCATCGAAGCTCGCGGTCGGCGTAGGATAGTCAGAGCGGAGTTCAGTGGAGCGGCGCGGGCGGGCAACGAACGGTCGCTTTTGCCCAACGAATGGCGCGGGCGAAACAAACGAGTCAGAGCTTGAGCAGCTCCTCACGCAGGTCGCGCGCGCGCTGCCGGCTCACGGCGAGCTGCTGCTTGTTCGTGAGGGTGACGAGATAGCTGCCGCCGGGCATCGCGCTGACCTTCGCGAGCATGTCGAGATTCACGAGCGCGCTCCGCGAGATGCGCACAAAGGTCGCGGGGTCGAGGCGCGCGGCGAGATCCTTGAGGCGATAGTTGATCGTGTAGTGCCTGCCCTCGATCGTGGTGAGATGCAGCAGCTCGCCGTCGGCGACGACGGACGCCAGCTGCGCAGCGGGAACGAGCACGATGTCGTCCTTGAGGCGCACGGGAATGCGGCGCAGATAGCTCGCATCGCCGCCCGCCGCCTGCGCCGCGGCCACGCGTACGCGCCCCGCGGCCGCGCCCGGATCCGTGCCGCGCGCGAGGCGCGCGTGCACGCGATCGAGCGTGTGCCGCAGGCGCGCCGGCTCGACGGGCTTGAGGAGGAAGTCGATCGCGTTCGCCTCGAATGCGCGCACCGCGTACGCGTCGTGTGCCGTCACGAACGCGAAGAGCGGAAGGAGCTTTTTCTTCACGAGGCCCACGACCGAGAGGCCATCGACCTCCGGCATCTGCAGATCGAGCAGCGCGAGATCGGGCTTCGTAGTCTCGATCAGTGCGATCGCCTCGGCGCCACCGGTCGCCTCGCCGACGAGCTCTACATCGCCGCACGCCGCGAGCAGCCGCGCGAGAAAGGCGCGCGCGGGGCGCTCATCGTCCGCGATAACGACACGCAAGCGATCGGTCACGCGATCTGCTCCCGCGCCGCGAGCGGCGCTTCGGGGCCTGCGCACATTGCGGCGAGCTTGATCCGCACGAACACCTGCGTCCCATGCTCTGCTGAGCTGTGCAATGCCAGCGAAGCAGAGTCACCATAGTAGCGCTCGAGCCGCTTCTCCAGGTTCGAGATCCCGATCCCCGCGCCGCGCCGGCGCTCGAGCTCCGCCGCCGGAACCACCGTGCCGCTATCCGTCACGCTCAGCACGAGCGTGTCGCCCTCGACCTCCGCCTTCACGCGCACTCGGCCCCCGGCCCGCATCGGCGCTATCCCGTGCTTGACCGCGTTCTCCGCGAGCGGCTGCAGCACCAGCGGCGGCACCGGCAGCTCCGCGAGCGACTCCGGCACGTCGATGCTCACCGCGAGGCGCTCCTCGAAGCGTGCGCCCTCGATCGCGAGATAGGTGCGCACGATCTCGATCTCCTCGCCGAGTGTGACGAAGCCGCCGTCCGAGCGCTTTAGCACGGCACGAAGGAGGCCGGTGAGCTTGTACAGCGTGTCGAGCGCGCGCGGCGGCGCCTCCTGAATAAGCTGGCCGATGGTCGTGAGCGTGTTGAAGAGAAAGTGCGGGTTGAGCTGCGCGCGCAGCGCCGACAGCTCCGCCTCGGCCGCTAGCTGCACGATCTCTCGCTCGCGGAGATCGCGGCGGTGACGCTCATCGCTCACGCGCACCGCATCGATGCGACGCGCGGCGAGGAGCCCGAGCGTCTCGAGCAGCGCGAGATCGCCAGAGAGCAGGCGGCGCCCGCCGGTGAGCTCACTCACCGCGAGCTGGTACGACGGCGCGTCGGAGGTGGGCACGAGCACGGTTGCTTCGCCGGCGCGCGTCGTGGTGGCGAGGCTCATGGTGTGCGCAGCGAGGCTCGGTGTCTGCGAGACCGGCGCCCACGTGACCGCGCGCGCCGACATCGCGGGCGCGACGCGCTCGCACACCGCGTCGAGAATGTCGGATGCGCTCGACAGCTCGGCGATCGCGATCGCTACATCGACGCGCACTTTCTCGTAGTCCGCGCGGCGCAGCACGATGCGATCGACGAATCGGCTGATCGCGCGCTCGAGCGGCGGATAGGCGAGCGCCGTGATTACCCAGAGCGCGATGAGTGCACTCACCGCCCACGAGGCGCCATTCCCCGCGCCGAGACTGGGGAGCACCACCGGCACCGCCACGAAGGTGTAGAGCAATGCCGCGAGCAGCACCACGGCGAGCAGCGTCAGCACGCGCTTGAGAAAGATGTCGGCGAGCGCGAAGCGATAGTCCTGGTAGAGAATCACTAGCGCGAGCGGCAGCGATGCGTGGTGACCGACGAGCTCGATCGGCACGCTCTCGGTGCCGGTGGTGTGCCGCTGGAGGTGAAGCGCCATCACCGCGAATGCCGCCAGCGCGACGGCCGAGAGCGTCCAGCCGGCGCGCGGAGCCTTCGGCGCGAGGAGTGCGAGCAGCGCGATGACCGCGATGTAGCCAGCGGTGAGCATCGTCAGCGCGAGCGACGATGGAATCTCCTCGTGGAGAAATGCGGCGCGCAGCTGCAGCACCGCGCCGATGGCGCTCAGTGCGTAGGCCGCGGCGACGAGCACCCTCGCGCTTTTGCGCTCCTCCGCCTGCAGCGATGAGTGCACCACCACCGCCGGGAGAAAGCCGAGCGCTGCGAACGCCGCCGCCTCGAACCACGCGTTCGGCGCGCCACCCAGGTCACGCGTACCATAGACTACCAGCGCGCCCGCGTTCCACAGTAGCCCCAGCCCCGACGTTGCCAGCGGAATTCTGTCCATCGCCCGCGCGCCCGATGCGCCCGTGCTCCGCCCCGAGCGCAGCGTCATGACGCCGAGCATCGCGTACAGGACGATCCCCGCGGAGAAGCCGAGGAGATGAACGAGCGCGGCGGAGGAGTTCACGTGAGGAGAGCTGATGCGTGGCGAGCCATGCGCGAGATATATCCGGTGTCTGTGTGCTACACCAGCGCGTCGCATTCCCTTCGCGCCGCGGGACAAAACAAGGGCGGCGCGCACCCGAAGGCACGCGCCGCCCCTCAGCGAGTTGAGCGAGTCGCGCTCTGATCGCGCTACGGAAAAAGAGCCGCGATGCGATCCGCGATGTCCCACGGATCTCCGCCCGTGCGATTCGTCAGCACGATGATCGTGAGCTCGCGCCGCGGATATTTGAGGATCGCGTTCGTGAAGCCCGTGCTCTCACCGTGATGACGCAGCTGCTTCTCGCCGTTCACCATCGCCACGAACCAGCCGTAGCCGTAACCGCTCTCCTTTCCCGTCGTCAAGAGGGTCGGCGACCACGCCTTGTCCATCGCCGCCGCATCGACCAGCGCTGCGTGGTCGAGCGCATTGCTCCACTTCTCCATGTCCACCACCGACGTGTAGATGCCGCCGTCGCCGAGCGTGGCGCTGGTGGAGCTCTGGTCGGTGCGCGAGAAGTGGCCGGCGGAATCGCCCGTGTACCCGTATGCGCGCTCGGGCACGCGCGAAACGCCCGCCACGTGCGCGACGGTCGAATCCATGTGCAGCGGCGCGAAGATCCGGTCGTGCAGAAATTTCGGGAACGGCACTCCCGACGCATGCTGCACGATGAGGCCGAGCAACACGTACGCGGAGTTGCTGTAGTGATAGGCGGAGCCCGGCGCGAAGTTGAGCGTGTCCGTGCGATGCACGAAGCGGAGCACATCGTCGTCGTCGAGCTGCGTGGTCTGCGAGTCGGGAACGAAGTCCTCGTAGTCGACGATCCCCGACGTGTGCGTGAGGAGATGCCGAATGCGAATGTCGCGCGCGTACGCGGGGAAGCCGGGGAGCACATCGATGACGCGATCATTGTAACGAAGCTTCCCGTCCTTCACGAGCAGCATGATCGACATCGCCGTGAACGCCTTGGTGAGCGATGCGAGCCGGTAATCGGTGTGAATGGTCGCGCGGGTGTGCGTCTCGAGATCGGAGCTGCCGAATGCTCGCTCGTACGCCACCTTCCCCCGCGAGAGCACGATCACACTCGCGCCGGGCACGCCGGGCCGGTTGTATTGGCCCAGGATCGCGTCGATGGCGCTGTCTGTCATTGCATTGGGTGGTTGAGTTGGTGGCGCAGCGAGCGCGCCGCGGCCCTGCGGATGCCCGGCGCCGCAGCCAGCGAGCGCGAAGCCGATGAATCCGATGAGCCGGCCAGGACGTACAAAATGAGGATTCACGGGCCCGGCAGTTGGGGGTGCGTAAGAGAGTGCCCTAACGCATAGTATGGTGCGGGCACGCACGGTTGGGTACGCTGGACTTGAACGCTATTTGAAGGCTGACAGGGCCGGAACCCCCTACACCAAGGCGTCGTTAGTATGGTATGGACATCTCTCGCAGGACACTGACATGAGCACGCTTGGAATCGCAGTCGGGATTGCGATGATCGGATTCGTTGCGCTGAGCATCAGCAGCCGATCCACCGCGCGCACCGCGAACGATACGCCGCGCCAGCCGGTCTTTCTTACGGACGCGCAGCTGGACACTACATTGACTCAAGCCACACAAGTGAAAAAGATGGACTACAAGAAGCCAAGCGATGGCGAGCTGAAAAAGAAGCTCACTCCCGAGCAATACTACGTCACGCAGAACGCCGGCACCGAGTCACCGTTCCACAACGAGTACTGGAACAATCACGAGGCCGGTATCTACGTCGACATCGTTTCCGGCGAGCCGCTCTTCAGCTCGACCGACAAGTTCGAGTCCGGTACCGGTTGGCCGAGCTTCACCAAGCCGCTTGAGCCGTCGAACATCAAGAAGCAGTCCGACCGCACGCTCGGCATGGAGCGCGACGAGATTCGCTCCGAGCACGCCAACTCGCACCTCGGCCACGTCTTCGACGACGGGCCGGCGCCAACGGGACTTCGCTACTGCATGAACTCCGCGTCGCTCAAGTTCATTCCGGCGAGCCAGCTCGATAAGGCTGGGTACGGCCAGTACGACACGCTGTTCAAGAAGGCCGACTCGAAGCCGACGACGCACAAGCCGTGACGGGCCGCCACCATTGGATCGTCCGCGTAACGCATTGGGTCAATGCGATCGCGCTGACGCTGATGGTGGGAAGTGGCCTCCGCATATTCAACGCATACCCCGCGTTCGCCCGGCGCGGGGAGCAGTTCTGCTGCTATCCGTTCGAGCACAAGGCAATCCCTGATTACCTGACGTTCGGCGGATGGCTCGGCGGCGCGCGCCACTGGCACTTCGCACTGATGTGGATTCTCGTGCTGAACGGGCTCGTCTACCTCACGTTCATCTATCTGCACGGCGAGTGGCGCGATCTCGTGCCGCGCCGCGGCGATGCGCGCGATGCGCTCGCGATGATCAAGTTCTACCTGTTCGTTTCGAAGACGCATCCGAAGCAGGGGAAGCACAACGCGATGCAGAAGGCGACGTACTTCGCGTTGCCGGTTCTCGCGATCGTGCAGGTGCTCACCGGGCTCGCGATCTGGAAGCCGGTACAGCTGGGATGGATCACCGCGCTCTTCGGCGGCTTTGTATGGGCGCGCTACTGGCACTTCATGACGATGGTCGGCCTCATCGCCTTGTCGTTCGCGCACGTCTTCATGGTGTTCGCCGTCGATCCGTACTCGATTCAATCGATGGTCACCGGCGGCTATCGCGAGGATCTCTCTCCCGAGGCGCGAAACGCGCGCCCGTTCTATCACCTGCTTCCGCGCTGGGCTCATCGCGCGACGCAGGAGAAGTGACGTGGACCGCAGACGCTTTCTGAGCACGGGCGGCTTCTCGCTCACGGCCGCCTTTCTCGCCGCGTGCAGCGTCGATCGCTCGCCGCGCGCGCAGCGGTTGCTCGATCTCGCCGAGCGAAAGAACGAGGGGGTTGAGCGCTCGCTCTTTCATCACTCCGCGATGAACAGCGCGCGGAGCGGCGCGAAGATCGCCGGCACCGCCTTTCCCTCGTACTTCATCTCCAACACGGTGCCCGTGTGGGACGAGAAGGTGCGCGGCCCGTGGGCGCTCGAGGTGAGTGGCGCGGTGAACAATCCGGTGAAGCTCACTCTCGATGATCTGCGCAAGCTTCCCTTTCGCAGCCAGCGCGTCGATCACTTCTGCGTGGAAGGGTGGAACGCGGTGGCTGTGTGGCAGGGCGTGCGCCTCAGCGACATCGCACGCGTCGTGGGCGTGAAGCCCGACGCAGCCTACGTCGACTTTCAGTCGTTCGATGACGGCTACCACGAGAGCTGGGACATGGACAGCGCGATGCATCCGCAAACGCTCATCGTCTTCGCGATGGACGGCCATCTGCTCGGCATGGCGCACGGCGCCCCCGCGCGCGTGCACTCGCCCGTGAAGCTCGGCTACAAGAACACGAAGTATCTGACGAAGGTCGTGTTCCTTCCGAAGCGGAACGGCGGCTACTGGAGCGATCAGGGCTACGAATGGTACGGCGGCACCTGATAGCGAATCGCCACGCGAACAACTAATCGCTCGCCGGCAACCTCGGATATCGCGTCGCCACCGCCGCTAAATATTTGTCGATCGTCGCGCTGTGTCCCATCACGAATTTCGACACGAAGCGGAAGACAGGGTTGTAGACCTCGCCGTTCTCCGTGATTCGCAACGTCGTCAAATCGCGCGTGACTCCGGGCGCAATCTCGTACGTCCAGCTCCCGCCGAAGGGCAGCTTCGCATCGGCGATCCGGCTGGTCATCCCCTGATTCGGCACGATGTCGCTGAGCTCATAGGTGATCGCCTGACCGCTGTTGGTCTCGCGCATGCGCGGCTTCCCGTCGACATCCGGAAGCATCTCGACCTTCGAAACGGCCTTCTGCCACGACGGATAGTCGCTCACGTTGCGGATGAGCGTGAACAGCTGCTCGGGGGTCGCTCGATACGTCGCCTCGCGTGTGACCGTGTGCTTCTCCGGCAGCGCGGAGCCGATAATGAGAACCAGCGCAACAACGGCAACGAGTAGTCCGACGATCATCACGACGTAACGAAGCACGGTGCCCTCCGGTCAAGCGTCGGACGGATCATTACGGGACGTAGCGGGCGACGCCCATGCAGGTGACGGCTAGCAGAATGAGCACGGCTGCGGCCTGCCCCGCGCGAAAGAGTCGATTCTGCAGGCGGCCGAGCTCCGCAGCCTGTGCGGGTGACGGTTGTGCGCCCGTCGCCTGGATCGAAGCGCTGAGGGCGCCGATTTTCTTCGCCGTCGGGACGTTGACGAACATGCCGAGGAGCGCGGTGAGAATTGCGATGAGGGCACCGAGGGAGAAGGTGCGTCCCGGGCCGGAGTGCGCCCACGCGCTGCCGAACGCGGCGAAGTCGAGATACATGAGCGACAGCCCCGACAAGAGCGTGAGAGCCATCAGGATCATCAGGTAAGTCGGAACGCGTTGCACGCGAACGAGTTGCTGCATGAAGGCGACGCCCGTTGGTCCGGTGGCGCGTACGGCCGGCAGCAGAAACCAGGCGATGAAGACCAGCGCGCCGGCCCAGACGACGCCGAAAACAACGTGAATGAAGCGCGCGAGCAGGAACAGGTAGCTGCTATTCAAGTGGGTGCCGGGGTACGGGTGGAGTCGCGACGAAGGGCGCCCGCTACACTATGCCGACCTGGGCCGCAGCGCCAGCCATGATTGTCACGATCGCCTGTCCGCTTTGGCGGGTGACTTACGCTTTAGAGGTAAGGGCCTTCACCGAGAACGGTGCGTTGGTGTATCGCACCCTTTCCCCTCTATTCCATGATTGCGCTCGTCGTGCCGCTGGCGCTCCTGCTCGTCGCCATTCGCCGCAATAGCGGGGTCTTCGCCGCGTTTCTGCTCCTGCTGCTCTTTGCCGCGAGGATGTGATTTGTACCTCTGGCACGACGAGAGCAGCGAGCTAACGGGTTGGTCGGGAAGTGACGGCGGCTGGGGCGCCGCGGACGAAGGCGATGTAGTCCGTCGGCGCCGGCTCGGCGCCTGCTCCCCTGACGATCATCGCGACCTGGCCACGGTGGTAGCAGCCGTGAAGCACTACCTGAAGCAGCATATCCTCCACCGTCGACTCGAAGGCGAGGCCGGCGCTGTTGCTGTAGGCGACCTTCCGCTGCAGCTGCTCCGGAGTGTTGGTCGCGATGAGCGCGCGCAGGGCCGCGGCGTTCTCCGCCGCGAGCGCGGCGGCAGCGGTGAGCGTGAGCTGCGGCCACACCTTCTCTCGCGGCGCGCGCTCGTGGATGCGCGAGAGCCACGTGTGCTCGGTGCCGAGAACATGCGCGTAGAGATCGAGCGCTCGAGCGTCCGGATGCGGCATCGCGCGAAGGGAATCGAGCACGCGCTTGTCCGCCCACTCGAGATGGTCGACCAGCTTGCTCAGCTGCCGGTCGGCAGCCTGAGGAGCGTCAGTCGGCATACGGATAGTCGGGATCCGCGAGGCGCGAGGCGCGCGCGGACGCTTCAGGCCCTGCGATCTCTCGCGCGAGCTGCAGCAGCATCGGGCTCAGATGCTCTCCGTATCGTAGCAGGCTAGCGGCGCGCGCCCTGCGCGCGAGCAGGAAGGCGAGAAAGGGCTGGTCGGCCTTCTGCGCGTTGCAGGCGGGGCAGCACAACACGAGATTGTCGCGCCGGTCGTACGCGGTTTGCCCGCGGCGCGGCGTCACGTGGTCGAGCGTCATCAGCTCGGCGTCGAATCTGCGCTCGCAGTACGCGCACACCGAGCCGTGCCGCGAAAGAAGCCATTCGCGCGTGGCCTGGTAGGCGTTCCGGCTGGTTGGAACCGACGTGAGGCGCGGGGCGGCGCTCGTGCGGCGGCGCGGACGTCGAGGGCGGCGGGGTGTGGTCACCGGTTGTAGCGTGTGGTCATGAGTCACTTGAAAGATAGCCTTCTCCGGTACGCTTGGCACCGGGTGATCAGGCAGGGCCCAGGAATTATGTGCGAGCCGAGCCAATTTTGAATTGAAGTAGCGCCACGGCATTGGCCGGGTCGGGTACCTCGATGATGAGCTGGTCGTAGAACTCGTGATCCAGCTCGAGAACGATCGTGCGCTCGGGATTGTGCACGTCCCAGAACACGTTGTTGCCGTCCCTGTGAAAGGTGCCGGCGGTGAGAACGCCGGGCATGTTGGTGCCGAGCAGGCGGAGGCCGTGATACCATCCGCGCGCCGCCGTGGGATCCGCGCGCACGCTCTTGATGTGCGCGAGCGGAATCTCGAGCCGGCTTCGAAAGCTCCACATCTTGTCGAAGCCCTCCACCTCGAACACCGCCTTGTCACCATCAACTGAGATGTCGATCACGTAACGCTCCCGGGCGAAAAAGAAAAAATGCTAATCCGCAGGGACGAGTGAATGCCGCACCACGGCACCATCCACGGCGTCGCCATCGATCGTGAAGTAGAGATGCCCCTCCATGACCGACAGTTGAAAGGACATGCGGCGATCGAGTCGCGCAATGAGCTCGGCGAGCAGCTCGCGGTTGACTGCGTAGAGCTCGACCTCCTCCGCGCGATGAATGCGTTCGCCGGCGTATTGGCGGAGGAGCTGCTGCGGATCCTTGTGCGTGTAGATCGCCACGCGTGGCGCGGCCTTGCTCGCCTTGTGCATCCGCGCCGCATCGGGCGCGCCGAGCTCCACCCATAGCTTGAGCGCGCCGGTGAGATCGCGAATGGAGAGCGGCGGCTCGTCCGGCTCCGCGATCCCTCTCGAGAACGTGATTCCCTCCGCGTACTCCAGACAGTACGCAATCACGCGCGTGAGGAGATACTCCTCCGTTTCGGATGGCTGCTGCGCGACGCGGAGCGCGAGCGTCTCGTAGACATTGCGGTCGACGTTCGCGAGCTCGATGTCGAAGTTGTAGATCGTTGCGGTTAGTGCCACGGGGCAGAGCCTTACTTGCCGCGCTGTCCCGACTTCCCCGACGTGTCGCGTGGCTTAATGCGCGTTTGCGGAGCCTTCGACTGACGCGGCGCCCAGATCGGCACTTTCGGGCCGCGAATGGCACTCGGCTTTGGTGCGCCCGCGGGAATCGTGGTTTTTCTCTTCTTCATGATGACCTGCGGTGTGAGATACAGCGGTTACCCAAGATAAGCGCGCGACGGGCTATCCCGGTTCCTGGAGCGCGTTTGGCTCACCGAGCGCCACCTCGGCCCGGCCGCTCGTCGCGTCGAGCAGCGCGGCGCGCACCGCCTCGACGTTCGCCACGGGCACGCGGAGGCGAAAGGTCGCCCGCTCGCCATACTCCTCGCTCAGCGATGACGACCCGAAGCGCGGGAGCAGCTGCTGCACCGCCGAGATGCTTTCGTAGCCCACGGCCACCGTGAGCTCGGTGTAGTCGATGCGCTCCACGCGAGGCATGGTCGCGAGCGCGAGCTGCACCGCGCCGCCGTACGCCTTGACCAGGCCGCCGGTGCCGAGGTTGGTGCCGCCGTAATAGCGGGTGACGATCGCAGCGATGTCGCCTACGCCGCTGTGCTGTAGCACCGTGAGCATCGGTCGCCCCGCGGTGCCGTGCGGCTCACCGGCGTCGCTCATCCCGATGCGATCGGTGCTGCCGGGGGCGCCTATGAGATACGCCCAGCAGTTGTGCGTCGCGTCCGCGAACTCGGCGTTCATCTCACGGAGGAAATCCTGCGCATCTGCCGCGGATGACACGCGCTCGACCGTGCAGATGAAGCGACTCCGATCGATCGTCTGCTCGGCCCGGTGCCTCGCGCCCGGCACGAGGTAGCGCGCGCCGCTCACCGCTTGGGGCGCGCGGCCACTCGCCACACCCACCACAGCATCAGCAGCTGCAATGGGAGGCGAAACCACAGTGCCGCCTTCCAGAGCGTGGTTCCATCGTTCGCGTACGCGAGCTGCAGCATGTGAATGTTCGCAGGGAAGACGGCGAAGAGCAGCGCGATCAGCCCCCACCCCGCGAGGCGGCGCGTTTGCGGGAGCAGAACGCCGAGGCCGCCGAGTATCTCGCAGACACCGCTGACGATCACCAGCAGCGGCGCATCCGGCAGCCAGGACGGGACGATGGCGATGTATGGCGTTGGAGCCACGAAGTGCATAGTGCCGGCGAAGGAGAAGAGCGCGGCCAGAAGCAGTCGGGACGGCGTCAGGCCGAGTCCGCTTCGCGCGTACTTCGAGACTTCTTCTGCAGTGGCGCTATTCACGGGTTACGGCGCTGGCTTGGGGAACGCGAAAATCCAGACGAGCATGACGATCAGGATCACGACTCCGCCAAACACGATCTTGTGATGGATTTTTCGTTCACCGCTACTCACATGTTCCTTGGGTGCCGGGACATCAGTGCACCTCGAGCAGGTGCGTGACGGCGAACACGCGGTCGACGCGGTGCTCGCGTATGTATAGTACCACCAGGTATCGGCGCCGGGTGTTCTCCCCCCACCGGCGACTGCGCACGTAGTCGCACGTGAGATACTCCGTGCCCACCTCGTCGGGCGCCGAGTGCGATTGGAGCGTGTCGCCTTCGTCGGACTGCAGGGTATCGGTGCGCGCGCAGTCGAAGCCCTGCACCGCCAGCGCCCGCCCGGCGCTCGCATCGTTCGCGCCGACGGGGATCGCGCGGCGCACGCGGGCGGTGAACTCGTAGGAATCAACGCTCCCCGCCACGAGCGCCGGCTCGGCCTTGCATCCGCACAGTGCGGCCGCGAGCAACACCGCACTGCGCCATCGCCGCGCCACGCTTCGCTACACCTTCTTCCGCCCCGCCGCGACGAGCGCCACCCCCGCGACGACGGCGATGATCCCCACGACCGGTGGAACGAAGCCGCGATCTTCCTTCGCGATCTCGATGCCACCGATCTTCACGGCGTCGCGATCCTTCGTGTAGCTGATTCCCTTCATCGCGAGCACCACGATGCCGCAGATGATGAGAAGGACGCCAATGATCCCGAGTGGTCGCATGCGAATCTCCTGATGGATGTGATGCGTGCGCGAACGCTAGCTGGCCGCGAGCGAATCGCCGATCTCGCGGATTTGCGCGGCGTGCCGATCATCGTGCAAGGCTGTGGCCACAATCCAGTGGTACAGATTCAGCGGCCCGAGTACGGGGTGCGTCTGCATCAGATTTTCGAGCGACACGCCATTTGCGTTGTGCAATGCCGAGACCAGCGCCGCACGCGACCGCTCGAGCGCCTGCGAGCCCGCCGCCGAATCGAGCACGCCGGTCGGAACCACGAACTTGGGAGCGACGATCTTGGTCGTTCGATCCACGACCGCAGCGGGATCCGCGTAGCTCGCGACAACGGAGCTCGTCTCCGGATCGGCACCCACGCCGATCGCGCGCGCCTCGGCGACGCGCATCGCGAGCAGCCCCGCTACCCGCCCCTCGATCAGCGACACGTGCTCCATCACCTCGGCCACCGACCACCTCCCCTCGCCCGGCTTCACCTCGCGCAGCTTCGCCGGCACCGATGCGATGGCGTCGTGAAGGACTCGACGATGTACGTCGAGATAATCGATGAGCTCCCGGATTCTCGGATGCAGCTCGGTGTGTGGAGCGGAGGCGGATGATGACATTGTGCTCACAATCGTCGTCGGGTTGGGCGCTGGCGTGTGACGAGCTAGAGCCGCGTCGGATGTGGAATCGTGCGTTCGCTCACCACGTTCCCCGTGTTGAGCGTGCCCGCGGGCTCGAACATCAGAATCTCGGCTTCCTCTTCCGCCACGGGCCTATGCTCCACGCCGCGCGGTACGATGAGCATGTCGCCCGGCGTGAGATCGATCGCTCGATCGCGAAACTCCATGCGGAAGGTGCCGCGATGGACGAGAAAGAGCTCGTCCTCGTACTCGTGATGATGCCAGTCGAAGGCGCCCTGGATCTTCGCGATCTTCACGTGCTGCCCATTGAGCTCGCCGATGATTCGCGGACTCCAGTGATCGTCGATCGCGGCGAACTTTCGCGCGAGCACCACCTTCTCCACCGGCATCCCTCCAAGGCGATCACTCATTCCGGAGCTCCGTCGATTTCGGCGTGAAAGCCCGCAAGCACGCGCTCGAGTACATCCTCGTAGTCGTGTCCGTCCTTCTGCTGGTATGCGAGCGCCACATGACGAGCGAGATCCGCGAGCACGATCCCCCACGCCGCCGGATCCGGCCAGACGTCGGTGCGAAAAACGACGTGCTGCGCTTCGTTCGCCACCCAGAGCCGGGCAATCTCGAACGATTGCGCATCGCCGGACGCGGCCGGAGGCGGCGTCATCTCATCCTTTGGGTAGCTCATCCCCCTCGCGCGCGGGCCAGATTCCTGCGTTCATTCAGGAGGGCAGGATGCCCCATTTCACATTCAAACGTTAGAGACCGATCATGGCCAAGCAAGACCCTTCGTCCGCGCCCGTGACGCGCGAGCAGCTCGTGGCGGGGCTGCAGCAGGATCTCGCCCGCGAGTACAAGGCGATCATCCAGTACATCATCTTCAGCCAGAAGCTCGACACCGCGCGCTTCCAGAACATTGCGGGCGAGCTCGAGAAGCACGCCCACGAAGAGCTCGATCACGCACTCGCCATCGCGCGCCAGATCGACTACTTCGGCGCCTATCCCGTGCACGTTCCCGCGACCGTCGAGGTCTCGGAAGAGAACGAGGACATGCTGTGGGCGGATCTGCACGCCGAGGACGACACCATCGAGCACTATCGCCAGCGGATCAAGCAGGCAGAAGCGCTCGGCGAGTACGCGCTCGCTGAAGTGCTCCAGGAGCTCATCAAGCAGGAGCAGGATCACCAGATCGATCTGGCATCCGCCCTCGGCGTCGTGCCGAACCCGAAGGCGCGCAAGGAAAAGGGACCGAAGAAGGGGAAATAGCACGCAAGGCGTGAGATCGCCGCGCGAAAGCTCTGGCCTTCACCAACGAAAGGCGTAGCTTCGACGTCATCGAGAGTTGCGCCCGAAAGTCGGGCGTCGTCTTTCGACCTCTCACTCGCGGAGCAGGATAGACGTGGAGGCCGAAGTCCAGGCACTCATCCAAAAAGCGGACCGCGCCGATCCCGCCGCGGCTGACGCGCTGTTCGAAATGCTCTACGCCGAGCTGCACCGGCTCGCGCAGAGCAGCCTGCGCCGCGCCGGCGGCTCGATCACGCTCGGCGCCACGACGCTGCTGCACGAGGCCTACCTGAACATGGTGGGCCGCGATGACGTGAAGTTCCCCGATCAGGCGCGTTTCCTCGGCTACGCGTCGCGAGCGATGCGCGGACTCGTCATCGACTACACTCGGCGGCGGCGCGCGAAGAAGCGCGGGCGCGAGCTGGAGATCACCTTTGATGGCGATGAGGTGCAGCCTGCGGAGGCCGTGCAGGAAGCGCAGGAGCTCGAGCAGCTGGGCGATGCGCTCGACGAGCTCGCGACGCTCGAGCCGACGCTGGCCGAGCTCGTGGACATGCACTTCTTCTGCGGCTTCACTTTTGTCGAGATCGCGGCGCTTCGCGGGGTATCCGAGCGCACGGTCAGGCGCGATTGGCGGAAGGCGCGGCTGCTCCTTCACAGGACGCTGCTGGATCGCTCAGACGAGGATTAAGGCGCTCCAGCGTGCCTTAATCGCCGATTCTCACACGTCTGTCCGCTTTCCGTCCGTTCATCCGATCTGCTAGGTAGCGACCCATCCTGCTGGATTGGTCGGGATAATCGCGTTCGCGATATAGCCACCTAAGAGAGGCGATATGCGCCGGATGACGTGGAAGACGTATGCAGCGGCGGCCTTCATGGTTGCACCGCTCATGTATTGCGCAGACGAAAAGAAGGATGCGACGACGGAGCCCTCCGCGTCGCGGCAGGCACCCACTCCCCCACCTGCGCCGCCGGGGACGCCGACGCCGGCGCTCGTGCGACAGCTCGCCGCGGGGCGCGGAGTGGTACCGCTCGAGCGAGCACCATACGTTCGGCCGGCGCTGGCGAGGCTTGGGCAGGCACTCGCCTTCGACAAGATCCTCAGCGGCAATCGCGATATCTCGTGCACGACGTGCCACCTGCCGGAGTTCGCGACTGGCGACGGGCGCAGTCTGTCGGTCGGACAGGGTGCGACGGGCATCGGGCCCGGCCGCACGCTTCCGTCGGGGATCTTCATTCCGCGCAACGCGCCGCCGCTCTTCAACATCGGCGCGATGAAGCATCTGTTCTGGGATGGACGTGTCGAGGTCGCGGCGCACGGGCAGCTCGGCACGCCCGCGGGGCCGCAGCTTTCGCGCGAGATGCGGCGCGTGCTCGAGTACGGGCCCGCGTCGGCGATCGCGCTCTTCCCGGTTGGAAACCGCGACGAGATGCGCGCCTACACCGGCAACGAGCTCGCCGCGATTTCCGACAGCGATAACACGGCGATCTGGGCCGCGCTGATGAAGCGCATCGGTGACATTCCCGAGTATCGCCGGATGTTCGAAGAGGCGTATCCCGGGCAGCGCTTCAAGCGGATGACGTTCGCGCACGCGTCGAACGCAATCGGTGCGTTTCTCGTGGACCGCCTCACGTTCGCGAATACGCCGTGGGACAGATTCCTCGCCGGTCGCGACAACGCGCTCACGCCGAGGCAGCTGGTCGGCGCGCAGGAATTTCTCACGCTCAAGTGCTCGCTCTGCCACAACGGGTCGACGTTCAGCGACGAGAAATTCCACGATGTGGCGGTCGCCCAATTCGGTCCTGGCAAGGGGAATGGCCCGAGCCTCCGCGATGACTTCGGCCGCATGAACATCACGGGGATCGAGACGGACAAGTATCTCTTCCGCACCACGCCGCTCCGCAACGTCGAGCTCACGGGCCCGTACGGTCACGACGGTGCGATCACGACGCTGCAGGGTTTCGTCGAGCACTACAGCGACTCCGATCTCAAGCTGCTTGCCTTCGATCCGCTGCAGCTCGAGCCTGCGCTGCGCGCGACGCTGCTTCCGAATACCGCGGACATTCTCGCGCAACGTGATACGCTGCTCAAGGGCGTGGTGCTCACGCCGGTCATCGTTGGGCAGCTCATGGACTACATGGGTGCGCTCACCGACGATCGCGCGCGCAACCTCAACGACATCACGCCGAGGCGCGTGCCGAGCGGATTGCCGATCGACCGGTAGGGTGATCGAACACCAGCTATCGAGCACAGCATGAAGACGATGTTGGCACGAAGAGCCATCCGCTCGTACCGTGTAGTCACTCACACGGAATGAGCGGGTGGCTTTTCTGAATCCTGACCGCTGGCGGCTGCTGTCGCCGCTACTCGACCGAATGCTCGATCTCTCCGAGCCAGAGCGCGCGAGCTGGCTTGCGGAGCTGTGCGCGAATTCTCCGGAGCTCGCGGCGGAGCTGACATCGTTGCTGGCGAGCGATGCTGCCGCGAGCGCGGGGTCGTTTCTGGAATCGCCGCCGGAGGTGACGCTCGAGGGACTCGAGCTCGGCGCCTACACGCTCGAGCGCCCACTCGGCTACGGTGGCATGGGCTCAGTATGGCTCGCGCGCCGAACCGACGGTCGATTCGAAGGTCACGCCGCGGTGAAGCTGCTCAACCTCGCGCTGGTGACGCCGCCGGGGCAGGCTCGTTTTCGGCGTGAAGGCTCGGTGCTCGCGAAGCTGACGCACCCCGGCATCGCGCGATTGCTCGACGCGGGGGTGAGCGCCGGCGGCCAACCCTATCTGGTACTCGAGTACATCGACGGCGAGCCGATCGATGAGTACGTCGAGGCGCATCGCCTGACACGAGACGAGCGTATCCGGCTCTTTCTGCAGGTGCTCGATGCCGTTGGGAGCGCGCACGCGAGCCTGATCGTCCATCGGGACATCAAGCCGTCGAACATTCTCGTGACGAGTGAAGGGGTAGTGAAGCTGCTCGACTTCGGCATCGCGAAGCTGTTGGACAGCGATGTGAGTGGAGCCCATCCGGCGCTCACCGAAGAAGGCGTGCGCGCGCTCACGGAGGATTTCGCGGCGCCCGAGCAGGTGCGCGGCGAGCCGATCACGACGGCCACCGACGTGTATTCGCTTGGTGTGCTCCTCTATCTGCTACTCTCGGGGAGACATCCGCGGCCGGGCCAGGCCTACGCCGAGCCGGCGAAGCTCGATGCCGGAGACCTCGACACCGTGCTGGGGAAGGCGCTGCGAATGGAGGCGCGCGATCGATATCAAACCGTGGCCGCTTTTGCCGACGATATCGGGCGCTTTCTTCGCCACGAGCCGGTGAGCGCACGACGCGCATCGCTCGCCTATCGCATCGGGAGGCTCGCACGCCGAAATCGTGCGGCCGTCGCGGCGACGGCGCTCACGCTCGCGACGCTCATCGGCGCAACGATCTTTTCCGTATCGCAGATGCGCGAGGCGCGCCTGCAGCGAGACGCCGCGGTCGATGCCAAGAAGCGAGTCGGCGCGCAGAGCGACTTTCAGACGCTGCTGATGTCGCAAGTCGGAGAGAAGCCAATCACGATGCGGGAGATTCTCGATCGTGGGCGCGTGGTGCTGGAGCGTGAGCATGCCGGTGATCCGCGCTTTCTCGTCACGATGCTGGTCCAGCTATCGGCGAACTATGCGAAGCTCGGCGACAGCGAGATTCGCGGCATCCTGCTCGCCCGCGCGGAGTCGATTGCGGTCGCCAGCGGCCACAGCGAGCTCCTTGCCGAGATTCAATGTCACCGCGTTGACAACGAGCGCACGAAGGGCGAGTACGACGCTGCACGAACGTTGCTCAAGAGCGCGAGCTCCCTGCTGCGCACGACGCCCGGTCCTGAGGCGGAAGCCGCATGCCTCGAGGCGAGCGCGGGCCTCGACAACGAGGTGGGCGATGGCACGCAGAGTGTGCCCGCGATGCGGCGCGCACTGGCGATTCTCGACAGCCTCGGAGAAGCGGGCAATCTCGACTACGATGGATTGCTCGCGACGCTCGCCGGCTCGCTCGATCGGCAGGGCCACCATCGCGAGGCCGTCGCCACCTACCTGCACGCGATCGCCGCGATGGATTCGGCCGGCAGCGGCGAGACGATGGACCGCGCCATCACCGAGCACGACCTCGGCGTCTCGCTCAACGACCTGGGACAGACGGCGGAGGCCGAGCGACTGCTGCATGACGTGCTCGTGCGAATCGCGCGAAGCGACCCGGCGGCGCATCTCCCATCGCAGCCGCTCATTCACTACGCGCAGGTCGCGTACTTCAATGGGAACTCCGATTCGGCGGAGAAGTATTTTTCTCTCCTCGCGGCGCAGGCCAGGCAGGAGCACAGTGGCTACTGGGAGGGGCGCGCTCTGTTCGGCGTTGCCCAGGCGCAATTGCAGCGCGGCGACATCGCCGCTGCGAAGAGCACGATCGGGCGTTTTCGCCCGTTGTCCGCAAATACGAAGTTGGGGAGCACCGATGACCACATCGTAGACGAAAGGATCCTCGACGCGCGCCTTGCGCTACTGACCAACGACGCGGCAGTGGCGTTCGCCCAGGTCAGCGATGCGCTTCGTGCGCGGAAGTATTACGAGGGCGCGCGAAAGACGACGTTTCGCGCCGCGCTAATTCTGGCGTCGGAGTCCGCGCTTGCTGCGGGCGAGCCGGACAGTGCGCTTCGACTGGCCGGCGATGCGCGCGCGATCGCGACGCTCGATTCGCTGGCGGATGTGCGCAGCGCGTACGTCGGTGAGGCGCGTTTGGCCGAGGCGCGCGCCTTCGTGGCGAAAGGAGATAGCGCGAGCGGGCGGGTCGCACTCGATCGCGCATTGGTGGCGCTGCGGGGTGGTGCGGGCGCCGGACATCCTCTCGCGCACGAGGCTGAGGCGCTACGGGCGAGGATCGGCAGGTAGCGTCAGAATCGCGGTGGAGGCGACGGAGCCGCACGCAACCCCCTTCGGCACGTACGACTTCCGTCAGGAGCCCGCCGTCATCTTGCCGTCGCGAGCCGCGCTCTCGTACTATGGTATGGGCACGCAAGCCTTCGACAGTCGCGCGCAGTGAGCGCCGTACGACTCCTCTGCTTCCAGTGACCGCCCTCGTGCCAGTGGCCGTGTGATTCACTTTCGCACTCTCGGCGTCGTCGATCTTCGCGATGAGGAGGGGAACGAGCTTCGGCTCGCCCTCGCCCAGCCGAAGCGTCTCGCGCTGCTCGCCTACCTCGCGATCGCGACGCCGGCCGGCTTCCATCGGCGCGACACGATGCTCTCGCTCTTCTGGCCCGAAATGGACCAGGAGCGCGCCCGCCGGGCGCTGCGCCAGGCCGTGCACTTCCTTCGCAGCACGCTCGGCGCCGACGTCGTGCAGACGCGCGGCGGCGAGGACATCGGTCTCGCGAGCGATGCGCTCTGGTGCGATGTGCGCGCCTTCGACGACGCGCTCGCGCGCGGCGCGCTGGCCGCGGCGCTCGAGCTGTACCGGGGAGATTTGCTCGAGGGCTTCTTCATTTCGGATGCCTCGAGCGACTTCGAGGAGTGGCTCGAGAAGGAGCGCGTGCGGCTGCGGCAGCGCGCCACGACGGCGGCGTGGTCGCTGAGCGATCAGAGCGCGGCCGCGGGGCGCGGCGCGCAGGCTGCGGAGTGGGCGCGCTGGGCGGCCGCGCGCGCGCCTGACGACGAGCGCGCGCAGCGACGGCTGATGACGCTGCTCGATCGGCAGGGCGATCGCACGGGCGCGCTCCGCGTGTACGAGCAGCTCGCGCAGCGTGCGCAGACGGAGTTCGAGGCGGAGCCGTCGGC
>Ga0209584_10000055_pt1 | contig 26237 bp, 25 predicted proteins | sample NGEPerD_FD_184507 | JGI IMG/M metagenome (GOLD analysis project Ga0209584, IMG submission 184507) | Arctic peat soil microbial communities from the Barrow Environmental Observatory site, Barrow, Alaska, USA - NGEE PermafrostAB12-D... | ecosystem: Environmental > Terrestrial > Soil > Wetlands >...
TCTCTGGGTGGGACGTCTCTGGGTGGGACGTCTCTGTTGGCACGCCCGGCCGCCTTTCGATCATCGAGAACCGTCGCAGTCTATCCAGGCAGGTCGGGCGTCCCGCACGGGTGTTGTTGCCGCGAACCACCTGGCGCGGCAGACCCAGGTTGTCGATCCGCCCGCGCACCGAAAGGACGACGGCCCCACGAAGGAAAACGATAGTACGCGAAACTGATGAAAATTACCGGATTTGACCTCGTCCGCCGCGGTGTCCGGCCGATTCCAATTGTCGCCCCGTGGACGCATTTCCGGGCCTATTGTCACCCGCCGTCCGGCCGCATCCCCGCCCATTGGCGGTATTGCGAAATTCACCTCCCGGAGTAATTTGCACAACGCCGATGGACGCCGCCGTAATTTCGACCGCGTCCGATAGCCGGTATTACAAGACCCTATCGTGAGGAGATCGAAGCATGACGTTTCGTCGCCGGGTAAGGGCATCGGTCCTCATCATTGCCGTCATTGCTGCGACACTTGTCGCACCCGCAGCTGCTCCGGCAGCGGCCGATGCTTCGCTCTCCGGAGCACAGTTCGAGCACGCGTCAGGCGACGGCCGCCAGATTACCCTCAAGCCGATCGGCAGACCCTCCTGGAGACCGACTGACTTCCATGTGTTCTCGGCGCCGCTTGGCGAACCGCCGAAGTTTGAGGGCGTACTCACCAGTAGCCTCTCGCTCTTCTCGCCTCGCGACCACAGATCCATCGCCGTCCTCGGAGTCGGGCCGGGCGCACCGCATCGACCGCCGTACTCTCGGGAACTCGCCCACTGTATTGCCTCGTCACCCTTCCACCAGGGATCAATATTCACCCTCAAGGAATTTTCGGTACCCAGCGGCGTGTCGCTGGGATGGATGACGGTACCCTTGCCAGCCGCCAGCCGGGGCTCGTCGCCGGACTTCAGGGTGGGCCCGATCATTCCCAATGAGCTCTTTCCCATTACCGTCACCGCGCCACTTTTTCATCGCGGGCACCGGTATGACATCACCAATTTCTCGGTTCCGGCGCTGGACGCGCTTGACCCACCCTTCGACGTCGACGGGCACAGCCACTTCCCGGTGTTCATCGCCGACGCCAGCATCTTCGGTCCGGCAGGCAGCAACCCCTTGGGTGGCTATGCATTCCATGTCACGATGCTCGACCAGACCGGTCGGGGCTGGAGCATCGAGGCGCGCTTCGTCGTCGTGCGGGGCTGAGCACATGAAGGACTGAGCACATCCGAGGGACCTCGCACCCACAGTTTCGTTGACGCCTACCCTGGTTCGATGGCTGACGAGCCCGGGAGCACGCGGTGACGGTGCTGATCGACCCGCCGCGCTGGCCCGCGCACGGCCGGGTGTGGTCCCACCTGGTCAGCGACGAGTCCTACGACGAGCTGCATGCCTTCGCCGCGGCGCAGAACATCCCCGCGCGTGGATTCGACCACGACCACTACGACGTGCCCGTCGAGCGCTACCAGGCGCTGGTGGACGCCGGGGCGGTACCGGTCGACTCGCGGGAACTGCTCCAACGGATCGCCGAGGCCGGCCTGCGCCAGCCCAAGCGCGACCGCCGGGTGAAGCCGGGCCAGCAGGTCTGACCTGCGGATCTGGCCGACCCGTTCCCCGCGGGCGTATCAGCACGGCTCGCTCATCGGTCTCATTCATGTCCGGTTGACATCGGACGCACAACTATCTCCCGGGGGGGAGCGCGGGTGCATCCGTCACCGCACGACGATCGCCCCATCGGTGACGTGCCCCAACAGCGTCCGTCCAGCATGCGGATGGTCCGCGGCGGTCTGCTGATGCTGAGCGTGTACGCGCTGGTGGTCGGGATTCCGGCGCTGCTGGCGCCGAGCTGGTTCTTCACCGAATTCCCACTGGGTCGTGGATGGGTGGCAGAACTGCCGCCGTACAACGAGCACCTCGTTCGCGACGCCGGCGCGCTGTTCATCGGATTCGGGGTGCTGTTGGGGTTGGCGGCTGCGCAGCCCCGGCCGATCCTGGTCCGCGCCGCGCTCATCGCCTGGACCGTCTCGGCGTTCCCCCATCTGCTGTTTCACCTGACCCACGCCGCCGATCTCGAGTGGGTCGATGCGGTTCCCGAGTTGTCCCTGCTGGCCATCGGCGTGCTGCTTCCACTCGCGCTGCTGTGGCTGGCCCGTGAGAGGAATCGCTGATGGGAAAACAGGTTGCCTCGCCGTCACCGTGGCAGCGCGAGGCGCCCCGTCGGGCGCCGTCGCCGGCCCTGGAGGGCAGGCTCGATGTCGATGTCGCCGTGGTGGGTGCCGGTCTGGCCGGATCGTCGGCCGCGCTGCACCTCGCGCGCGAACACCCCGGCGCGCGGATCGGGTTGCTGGAGGCGCGAACCGTCGGCGACGGAGCCACCGGCCGGAGCACGGGGGTCATCGGGCCCGGGGTCGGTAGCGGGATTCTGGGACTTCGCAGCAGGTGGGGCGATGCCCGGGCCACGGCGATGTTCTCCGACACCATGGACGCCGTCGACCTCACCCTGAAGCTGGTGCAGAACGAGGGCATCGATTGCCACCTGGAGCACACCAGCCAGGTGGTGGCCGCGCGGACCCACCTGCATGCCCGCAAGCTCCGCCGGCAGGCCGCCGCGTTCGCCGACCTCGGCTTCGACGTGCCCTACCTCGGTGCCGACGAGCTGGCCGACATCGTCGGCACCGATTGCTATCTCGCGGGGATCCGCTATTCGCAGGTGGCGACGGTGGACCCCTACCTGCTGTGCGTCGGTGTCGCCGAACGCGCGGTTGCCGCCGGTGTCCAGCTCTTCGAACACACCCCCGTGCATCGGGTGGCAAACGGTCCCGGCACTGTTCTCCGGTCCCCGGCCGGACGGGTGCACGCCCGCCATGTGGTGTTGGCCAACGACGGCTCGCCGACGGGCGCGCGCCCGGTGGACCGGTCCGTGGTGCCGATCGACACCCATGTGGTGCGCACCGCACCGCTACCGCCGGCCCTGCTCGAATCCCTGGGCTGGCGCAGCCGGGCCGCGGTCATCGACAGCCGCACCTTCTTCCACTACTACCGCCTCACCCACGACGACCGCATCGTCTTCGGGGGTGGTCCGGTCGCCTACCGCGGTGGCAAGCGCGACCGGGATGCATCCGCGCAGCGGGTTTATCGGCGACTGGAACGCGAGCTGGTCGAGGTCTTCCCGGCGCTGGCGGGGCTGCCGGTCACCGACCGCTGGTACGGGACAACGGGTTCGACCCTTGACCGGATGCCGGTGGTTGGCCAGGTGAGCGGCGAACGCGACGTCTGGTTCAGCGGGGCCTGGTGCGGACACGGGCTGGCCCTGTCGACCGCGTCCGGGGCCCGCATCGCGGGCACCCTCGACCCGACGGCGTCCGCCGCAGCGGCGCGGGCCACCCAGCTCGCCTGGCAACGCGGCCGGGGGCCGTGGCTGCCCGGCGGCCCGCTGCGGTCCTGGGGTTTGGGCGCGTACGTGTTGGGCCTGGACGGCGTCGACCGCGCGGGGCTGTTCGCCGAGCGTGCGCTACGCCGCCGGCGCCGGTAGCCGGCGCTACGCCTCTGGCACCGGCAGGCGGCCGCCGGACACGGGCGCCAGGTCGGCGGCCGCGGGACTGGCGCCGCAGGTAGATCCGCGACCCGCGCTCAGCGCTCGCAGCATGATCGAGGGGCGGAGCAGGGCGGCGGGCGGATCCACCAGACCGACGACCCGCAGGAACGCCTCAGCAACGGCCGGATCATCGGCCGCGGCGCGCCCCACCCGATCGCCGTACCACTGACCCAGCCGGACGACGGTGCTCCGGGCGCCGCCCACCGTCGTGGCGAACTTGAGGTCCTCACCGACCGCCATGTCCCAGGCCGGCGCCGCGGTTCGGGCAACGGAGCGCTGCAGCCGCGCGGCCAGCCCGGTGAGCGCTCCGCCCCGGTGTCGGCGCAGATACCTGGCGATGTCACGCTCGATGGCCACCGCGGTGCGTGCCGCGATCGACATGCCCTGGCCGAATTCGGGGTTGAACGCGCACGCCGCGTCGCCGACGACGACGAAGTTCTCCGGCCCGCGGGTCATCGTTTCCCAGGCCCGCCTGCGGTTCTCGGTGCCGCGGTAGCGGCGCACCGGGGTGAGCGGGTCCGCCTGCAGCAGCGCGTCGTGAACGTCGGGCGCACGCAGTCCGGCCGCGAAATCCAGGTACCCGTTGTCGTCCGTCGGGGGCACGACGCCGCCGACACCGCCGAGCGCAGCCATCCACCTGCCGCCCTCGATGGCGAAGATCGCGCCGTACCGCGGAGAATCCGGCCGCGGCGAGATCACCAGGATCTTCCAATCGGTCCGTACTCCGGGCCGTGGGCGGTACACCCGGCTGGCGTAGACCAGACCGGAGTCGATGCGGGTCTCGGCCGGAACCTGGTACCCGAGCGAGGTCAGCCAGACGTGCGCCCTTGACCCACGTCCACCGGCGTCGACAACCAGGTCCGCGGGCAGTATCTGCTCGTCCTTACCACCAGGGCCAACAGCGCCAACAGGGCCGACAGGCCCCCCCACCCGAACCCCGATCACCGCTCGGGTCTCGTCGTCGACGGCCAAGCCGGTCGCCTCGGTGCCGCCCCGCAGGGTGATCCGGGGGTCGGTCGCCACCATCTGGCGCAGCGAGAAATCCACCAGGTCACGACTGGATGCCGTGGTGCGGCGGTCGTTGGAGAAACGCGCGACCCACCCCTGGGAGGTCAGCCAGCGCAACTCCTCGCTGCCGAATTCCACCGCTCCGTTGGCGACATGTCTGGCACGAAAACCCGGAAACAGGGATTCCAATGCCTCGTCGCCGCCGGGCAGCAGGTTGTGCAGGAACTTGGCCTGGGGCAACCCTTTCCGGGGTGCGGGCCCGTCCGGGTAGTGGTCGCGCTCCAGCACCGTGACCGCGGCGAAATGGCGGGAGAGCGCCCTGGCAACCGTGAGACCGGCGATGCTTCCCCCGATGACGACGGCGTGGCCTGGTGCCATTGTTTCATGCCCTTCTCTGGATGTCCCGAATGTGAAACACAGCCCCGGCGATCAGCTGACCGACTCCGCCACCGGTTCAAGTCGGTGCCGCGGCCCGGATGCCGCCGGCGGTGGGACCACCTGCGCGCGATGGCGGCGCACCACCTTCCGCGACACCGGCGCGGCAGACTTCCCGCCCGGCCACCACCAGTTGGCCCTGCCCATCACGGCCATCGCGGCGGGCACGAGAACCCCTCGCACCACGGTGGCGTCGAGCAGCACGGCCAGCGCCAGGCCGACCCCGAGTTGTTTGAGCGGCTGCAGGTCGGCCAGGGCGAACCCCACAAAGACGGCGATCATGATCACCGCCGCGCTGGTGATGACCCCGCCGGTCCGGCCGACCCCGCTGACCACGCTGGCGGCGTTGTCGCCGGTGCGCCGGTAGTCCTCGCCGATCCGGGAAACCAGCATGACCTCGTAGTCCGTGCTCAACGCCACGGTGATGGCAACGATCGTCACCGGGACGATGGGATGGATGTCTCCGGGTCCGTCGGCGCCGATGATCTTCGCGCCGAGTTCCGTGCCGGTCAGCAGGAGCAGGCCACCGAGGCTGGCACCGAGCGAGAGCGTGACCATCACGATGGCCTTGACGGGCAGCAGGATCGACCGCAGCGCGAGCAGCAGCACGACGGCGATCACCACCAGCAGCACGACGCCGACCTTGGGCAGACCGTCGAACATCGCCGCGGTGGCATCGATAGCGGCGGCGGTTTCGCCACCGACGAGGTGGTCGATTCCGCCCATCTGGGCGTCGAGGTCCCCGTGCCGCAGGCTCTCCACGAGTGCGCGCGTCGAGACGTCGTACGGTCCGTCCCGAGGGGTGACCGCGAGCACCGCGGTGCCGTCGGCGAGGACGTGCGAGTCGACCGCGAGCACCCGGCTGTCGGAGGAGATCACCCCGGCGGCAAACGATGCCCGCTCCGCCGCTGGCTCGCCCACCGGTGTCTGGACCGGCGGTGCCTGCCCCGGGGGCAGGACGACCATGACCGGACTGACCGCGGACGGCCCATACCGCTGCGCCGCCAATTCATAGGCCTGCCGCACCGGCGAACTTGCCGGCAGCGTCGACGTACCCGAGACACTCACCGAGTCCCGCAGTCCGAGGGTGGGGATCGCCAGGCACACCACCAGCACCGCGACCCCACTCAACCACAGCGGCGCGTAACGAAGGACGTGTCGCGCCCAGCCGGCCCATCTGCTCTCGCGCTGAGCATTCACCGAGTGCCTCCCGGAGCGGGTCAGCCGCTTGCCCAGCAGCGAGATGAGCACCGGCGCAACGATCAGCGCTGTCGCAACAGCCGCGATCGTCACCATGACCATGCCGAACGCCGCCGACCGGACCGAGCGGCTGTCGACCAGCAGCAGGGTGGATTCGGCAGCCACGACGGTGAGTCCCGACCACAGCACCGCGACACCGGTCGTCCGCAGGGCAATCGTCACCGCCGCGTCGACCGAGTAGCGAGAGTGCACCAACTCCCGTACCCGCTGGACCAGGAACATCGCGTAGTCGACGCCGAGCGCGATGCCGATCATCGACGACGCGTTCGTGACGAAGTCCGACATCGGCAGCCACAGCGCCGCCACTCCTGCCGCTCCCAGCCCCATGACCAGCGATGACAGCGCGATGACCAGTGGCAGACCGGCCGCCCACATCGATCCGAAGCTGATCAGCAGGACCAGGAAGACGATCGGGATCCCGACCCGCTCGGCGCGTTCGAGGTCGCTCTTGGAGAGCTCGGTCAGCTCGTCGCGGTACGCGCCGAAGCCGCCGACGTAGGCAGCAGCCCCCTCGGGAACCAGGTTCGCGCGATTCTGCTCGACGGTGTGCGCGACGTGGATGGCCCCGTCGGTACCACCGGAGGTCACCACTCCGAGGACGGCCACGTTGCCGCCCGAGGTGTCCACCGGGGCTGTATCACCGAGGGCGTCATCGGGCAGCGCAGTAGCGGGGAACGGTGTTGTCCCGGTCACCCCGTCGACCCGGGCCAGCGCGTCGGCGGCCGACCGGGTCGCCTGAGCGAGCGCGGCCGGTGCGGCATCCGGCGGCACGGTCACCACCACGAACAACGAGGCCAACGGGCTGTGTTCCAGAGTGCGGGCAACGGCTTCCGAATCGGACGAGGCCGAGGCCTCGCCTCCGGAGACGATGCGGTCCGGAAGGCCGATGGCGAAGATCCCGCCACCCACGCACAGCACCAACCATCCCACCAGGACCGCTGCCCGATGGCCCAGCAGGAAATGCGAAAGCCGCTCCATCGGCTACCGAACCGTCAGCGCCGGCGACGCCGGGGAATTCAGTTCGGCATCGGCCAGCACGCGGTAGCGGCCCCGGTGGAACAACAACGGGGCGGCATCGGGTGCAATGCTCATCCCGATGACGGTGCCGACCACGATGACGTGATCTCCCGCTGCATGTATTCGCCTGACCTGGCAGTCGACGTGGGCGGCGGACCCTTCGATGACCGGGCATCCATTGGCACCCCAGCCGAACGGCACACCGGCGAGTGCCTGCCAGCCGCGTGGCCGATCACGATCGGCGAACCGGCGTGCCAGATCGGTCTGAGCGGCCGCGAGCACGTTCACCGACAACACCGCGCTGCGCCGGATCAGCTGATGACCGCGGCTGGATTTGTTGACGCAGATCAGGACCAACGGTGGATCGAGCGACACGGAGGAAAAGGAGTTGACCGTCATCCCGTACAGCTCGTCGTGCGCAACGGTGGTGACGACCGTGACGCCGGTCGCGAACGCGCCCATCGTCGATCGGAACGCCGCCACGTCGACGTCCTGGCGTCCGTCACGCGACATTGGTGACCCGCAACAAGCTCAGCACCGCGCGCGGACTGATTCCACCCTCGAAGGCAACATATTCGGGCTGAATGAGGTCCGGCCCCCATTTGAGTTTGTAGGCGAGCTGGTCGGCGGCCGGATAGATCGATGATCCCTTGTCGGCCAGCAGCCTGATGATCCGAGCGGCGATCCCGCTCCGGCCGGGCTGTTCGTGCTCGTCAGCCAAACTGGTGAAGGGGGTGAAACCGAAATGAAGATAAGGAGCACCCTCCACCCGGAATGTCTCGACCGCGGTGGTGACGATGAGCTCCAGCGACCCGGGGGGCGCGTCCGGTCGACGACGCGAAAGGTCGTGCAGCCAGCCGGCATGGCGCCCGTACACCGGCGAGAAGCTCACGTAGGCAAGCGGATCGCCGTCCGGACCGGTGGCGACGAACAGACGCCGCCGGCAGTCCGCTTCACCGCCGCGTTCCCCCACCATGAACGCCAGTTCCTTGACGTGGCGCCCTTTCGACCGGAGCCAGGCCGTGTCGAGCGCGCACAGCTGCTCGTCCAGCGATCCCTGCCGAGCCTCGACAGACGGCTCGGCCACCGTGACCCCGGCACGCCCTGCCCGAGAAACCTTGTTCCGCAACTGCACATATTTCTTGCCGGCCAGGCTGAAGGTGTCCAGCCGGCGGGCGTAATCAGCGCCGAACTGGTTCACCGTGAAGCCGGCGGCGGCGTACATCCGGGCATCGTCGGGCAGCAGTTGAACTGCCATCACCCGCCGACGGTGCGCCCGGGCGTAGCGCCGGAAAGCGGCCAGCAACGCCGCCTGCTCCGCCGGGTCGGCGAACACACCGCCGAGTTGCACGAGATGCCGGCGCCCGCTCGGCCGATAGGCGATCACCCCGTCGAACCCGACCGGCGAGAAATGCCGGGTCGTGGTGTTCAGCGCGAGAAAGGCCGAGGGATTGTGGGCGTGCCGGCTCAGCATTTCCTCGACGGTGTCGAGGTCAGGCGTCCACGTCGTCGAACTGTCGCGATCCTGTCGATCCTGTCGATTCGGTCGATTCGGTCGATCCTGTCGACTCAGTGTGCTGCTCATACCGGCTCACGAACTCCTTGTAGTCCGGATGCGTCACGGGTTCGAACGACAACCCGAACGGCTTGAGGAAATTACCGAACAATGCGCGGTCACCGAAAAGATGAATGGGTAGGGCCAGCAGCGCCCACTCCGGGCCGATGATCAGGCACCAGAGGCCGGCCACGGCGGCCGCGCTGACCAGGCTGTGCATCGAGTTGTACAGCACGTAGTACGCCTTGGGGATCGGCGCTCCACCGCTACGCCGGTAGGCGATGGCCCCGGGGATGTACCCGATCAGATCGATGTACACGAACAGCAGGACAAATGCCCACCAGCGCACCTCGAAGAAGTTCATCAACAGCAATGCCACCGAAACAGCAAGAGCGACAGCGTATTCGGCGCGCATCAACCGGTAGGTGACCGGAGTCGCGAACAGATTGTGGGAATCCACGACGGACGTCCTTTCAGAGGGTGAGGGGGTCGCCGGCGAGGTAGCGGGCGAGTGGCTCGCTCGCCGCGCCGCGGGACGGCGGGTGGAAGGCCAGCGCGCGCGCCACGGCCAGCAGGTACGCCACGTCGGAGGAACCGACGAACGCCATTCCGCCGGCCGCAGCGGCCGCCGCCATCGAGGCCCGCTCGATCGCCCGTTCCACGCCGAACCTGGCGTACAGCGCACGGGCCAGCAGGGCATCGTTGTCGTCGGTATCGGTCACACCGGCCGCGACGTGCTCCAGCGCGGCGGCCGCCGACTCGAGCTCGACCGCCAGCATCATCCGGTCGTCCGCAGAACCTCTCCCGGACAGGATGACCCGCTCGGCCAGCGCGGACGCCGCACCGAGATACGAAGCGGCGATGAGCAATTCGAACCAGACAAAGCCGCGCTCCTGGATCGGATCCATCACCGCACCGGTGTCCGGATAGAAGCTCAACGCATCGGGCACGAAGACGTCGGTCAAGGTGACCTGATCGCTTTCCGCGCCGGCCAGCGCCCAGCTGTTCCAGAAGGGCTTGCGCTCGATGCCGTCGCTGGTGGCCGGGATGAGGATGATCGCCATCCGCTCCGGTCCCCCGCCCGGGTCGACCACTGCAACGCTGGCGCTCATCAGGTCCATCGACCAGGTCAGGCTGCACGGCTTCTTGTCGCCGCTGACCTTCAGCCCGCCCTCGACCCGAACTCCCCGCATGGTCGGAGACAGGATGTGCTGCGTAGGTTTTCCCTCGGCGAACCCGGACGACAGCAGCCAGGCATTCTCCGCGATCGCGGTCAGCATCGCCCACTCGAATCCGTTACCCGCAGCGGTGAGCTCGACGAGGGAGGCGACCGAGAAATGGTGCATCGTGGTGGCGACGGCCAGCGACGGCGAGCGGCTGCCGATGGCGCGCTGAATGCGCACGGCGTCGACCAGCGAGGCGCCCTTTCCGCCGAACTTCTCCGGGACGAGCAGCGCCGGTCCGCCGAGCTGGCGGAACGTCGCGAGCATGTCGCTGCCGGGCTTTTCGAGTTCGGCCAGCGGGATGTCGGCGAGCAGTTTGTCCAGCCCCGGCAGATAGCGCTCGAGGCACTCCCGCTCGTTGTGCAGGATCGTCATGCCCGGTCTCCGGCGGTCACCGGTGCCTGCACCGCGGACGAGGCCAGCGTCACCGACCCGAAGAGCCCGCGGACGATGGACGCCGTGTTGTCGATCAAGGTACGCGCGGCGATGGGCTCCAGCGCGTCGGCGAGGCTCGGAATGCCCATGTCAATCCTTGCGGTAAAAGAGATCTCAGTGCCGTCAGGCACGGGATCGCACTGCCAGGATCCGTCGAACAGCGCCACGTCACCCTCGAGTTGGCGGAACGTGATGCTGCGGGCGGCCGCGTCGAAGGTGTCTTCCTCGACCCACCGCAACAGCCCCGCCCGGAAGCTGACCTCCCAGCGGGAAATGGTCATGTTGTCCGCGACCGCGGTGACCGTGACGCTCTGCACCGCTTCGCTGAGAGCCGGATAACTGTCGAAATCGCACAACGTCTCGTACACCGCAGCCGGCTCGCGGCCCGGGACATGAAGGAGCAGTTGGACAGTGCGCATGTGCGGACTCCTGGGTTGGTGAGGGAATGATCAGGACGCGTGGGCGAGGGAGCGAACCACATGAGTGGCTGCCCCCTCCAACGCGCGGGAAAGCCAGTCGAGGTCGTCCGAATCCAGTAGTGCGGGCGGGGTCAGGCGCAGCACGTTGGTGGAATTGAGGGAATAGGACGGAATGACGTGCTGGTCGAGAAGGCCGATCATGAATTCCGTCGCCGCTTCACCGGAGACAAAATCGATGCCGATCAGCAGGCCCTGCCCGCGCACCTCGTTCACCAGCCCGGCGCAGCGCCGGACCGCGTGCTGAGCCAGCTCCAGCACCTGCGGGCCGAGCAGCCGGGTGCGCTCGATGATGCCTTCCTCACCCAGCACCCGGATGGTCGCCGTTGCCGCGGCAGTGGCGATCGGGCTGCCGGCGAAGGTGGACGAATGCAGCAGCGGATCGTCGTTCAGCGGACCGAACATCTTCGCGGTGGCCACCACAGCCCCGACCGGCATGACACCGCCACCGAGGATCTTGCCGACCAGCAGGATGTCCGGCGAGATGCCGGCGATATCGGCTCCCCACCAGCTGCCCAGACGCCCGAGTCCGGATTGGATCTCGTCGAGAATCACACACGCCCCGACCGCGGTGCAATACTCGCGGACCGCCCTGAGATATCCCGGCGGCGGCAGAATGACCCCCCCTCCGCCTGCACCGGTTCCAGCAGGACCGCGGTCCGCCGGCCGTCATCGCCGACGGCCGCCCGCAGCGCAGCGAGGTCGCCGAACGGCACGAACTCCACGCCGGGCAGCATGGGCGCGAAGGGATCCCGGTACTGCGCGCGGCCGGTCACCGAGAGCGCGCCGAGGGTCTTTCCGTGAAACCCGCCGTGCATCGCCACGACGCGTTTCCGCCCCGACATCCGGGCCAGTTTGAGCCCGACCTCGGTGGCCTCCGCACCCGAATTCGTGAAGAACACGTAATCGAGCCCGGCGGGCGCAACCCCGGACAAGAGGGAGGCGGCCTCGGCCAATTGTGGGTTCAGGAACAACCGTGTCGAGAGCGGCTGGCTGTCCAGCGCGTTGCGCACCGCCCCGACCACCACCGGATGTCGGTGCCCCAACAGGAAAACGCCGAATCCACCGCAGTCCAGGTATGCCTCGCCGTTCTCGCCATAGACTTTCGTCCCGGCGGATCGCACTTCCACGGGGGAACCGATGAGCCGGGAAAGCCTGGCCAGCGAGGTGTTCACATGATCGCTGTATCGCCGCAACACCACCTGCCGATCCACCAGCGGACCATCGTCCGGGTCCGCAGAACGCAGCGGCGTGAGAGGTCGCCCGTCGTTCACGTCACGCCACACGCCGAGTCGAAATCTCCGCTGGGCCAGTGGCTTCGACGAAGTACCGCAGACTGGCCCGGAACGATTCGGTGGGGTTGACCGGGGGTGCAACGCCCAGCGCGGCGAGTTCGGCGCCGCTGTTGGGCAGGGCCTGGCCGGACGCCAGGTACACGGCGAAGAATTCCAGCAGCCGGTCGATCGTCATTCGCACCGCCCGCGGCAGGACATCGAAGAACGCCGGCTTGATGAGCCGATCGTAAAGGTCGGGCGGCACGAAGCGGGGCGAGGAGATGGGGCTGCCGACCTCCTCCGAGAAATCAACACACAGCCGGACCGATTCTTCGATCGAGAGGGCGTTCTCGCCGCTGGTGATCCAGAACTCACCAGAGGTGATTCCCTTTTCGACGACCGTGGCGATCGCGTCTGCGACGTAGTCGCAGGGCACGAAATCAATGCGCCAGCTCGGGTCGAACGGAATCATCGGGATCGTTTCGCTGAGCAGCGCCGCCGCCACCTTGTGGATGCCCTGAAATGCCTTGATCTCACCCGTCGATGAGTCACCGATCACCACGGAGGGCCGCAGGATGACGTGCGGCAGTCCGCGATCGCGCAGGCTCTGCTCGCCGGCCCGCTTGGATGCGGCGTACCGTACCGCGACGCGCCCTCGCTCCGCCTCGGTGCTGGCATGCACGAAGGCGGTGCTGACGTGATAGAGGGTGGCATCGGCGGCGGCCGCGAACTCCTGGACGTGGCGGGCACCGATGACATTGGTCGACTCGAGCGCGGCGTCGTCGCGGCTGAAGTCGGTGATGGCAGCGCAGTGGATCACCGCATCCACCCGCGCGGCCAGCCGGGTGTATTCGGCGACCGGCAGGCCGAGGTGGGGTTGTGAGACATCGCCGCGAACGCTGGTGAAGTGCGGGCCACTGACCGGCGTTCGATGGACCAGGCAGATGATGTTCACCTCCCGCAGGCGGCTGAGCAGCGCGTGCCCGACGACGCCGGAAGCGCCGGTGAGCAGTACGGTTCGTTGCGGCGATGTGCCGCGCAGAGCCGTGTGCGAAGGAGTGGAACGAGCGAACATTGACGCCCCCCGGTGTCGAGGCCGTAGGGTCGGCCTTCACCTAGAGGGACCGAGATCACCCGCCGCGTGATACGGCCGAGCGCCCCATTTTGTCGGTTGCTGTCGGCCGAACAGCCGGACTGTTGGCGAAACTGGTTGTGGCGTAACCGATGTGATCGGCAGGACGAGGATGGATAGATGAGCGTCGATCACCGCAACCCGTCGGCCGGGGCAACCGACCCGGCATCATGGGTCGGCAGGTCGCTGGTATGGCGGGACGGCCACGTACTGGCCATGGATGTCGCCCCCACCGCATTGCTCGAGTTGCTGGGACGCGACGAGCGGGCGCGGGCCTGGTGGTGCCTGCCGCGCGAGGAAGGGCCCGCGCTCACCGACGCGGCGGAGTTCCTCGGGCTGGACGCGCTGGCCGTCGAGGACATCCTCGGCAGCCGGGAGAGCCCGAAGCTGGACACCATCGGCATCACGGTGATGATCGTCGGCGCCGGGGTTCACTTCGACCCGGACGGGGCCACCCTCGACATCGCCAGGATGTCGATCCTGGCCACCGAGCGCGTGCTGGTGCTGGTGGCGGACGAGCAGATGCTGTCGATGCTGGCGCCGGTGCTGCAGCAGTGCGCCCCGCGAGTGATGACCGAGGGTGTCGCGGGCGGGATCCACGCCCTGCTGGACGACCTCGTCGACGGATACAGCGATGCGCTCGAGGCGATGGAGGAAGCCACCGAGACGCTGACCGGGACGCTCTTCGCCGACCGCCCGTTGGCGCGCGAGGACCAACTGCGGGCCTTCCGGCTACGCCAGGCGCTGGTTCGGCTGCGGAAGATCTGCACGCCCATGCAGGAGGTCACCGGCGAGCTGGCCAACGCGGCGCTGCGCCCCTCCGAGCAGTCGTCCGATCCGGTCGACGTGCTGCTGGCCAACGCCACCGCCCGACGGTTCGCCGATGTCGCTGACCACGCCCGGCACACCGCGGAGGGCACCAACGGCCTGCGGGACGTGCTGGCCTCGGCGTTCGAGACGAATCTCGCACTGGCTGACGTGCACCTGAACATGATCATGAAAAAGCTGTCGGCCTGGGCCGCGATCATCGCGGTGCCGACGCTGATCACCGGCTTCATGGGGATGAACGTGCCGTACCCCGGGTTCGGCCAGGGTACGGGGTTCGCGCTGGCGTTCGTGGTGATGATCGGCGCGGTGGTCACCCTGTATGTCCTGTTCCGGCGCAGCGACTGGCTCTGACGCCACTCACCCCCGGACGCTCAACCCGACCTTCTGGAATTCCTTGAGGTCGGAGTAGCCGGCCTTCGCCATGGCCCTGCGCAGCGCACCGAACAGGTTCGTCCGGCCGTCCGCGCCCAATGCCGGGCCCAGCAACAGCTGCCGGAGCGGCACGTCGGCCGGTCCGCAGGGCGCCGCGAACCCGCGCGGCAGCACCGGGTGCGCCGCGGTGTTCGGCCAGAACCACCCGGCCGCCGGCGCCTCCGCGGCCCAGGTCAGCGGCTCACCGAGCATCACCGCGTCGGCACCGCAGGCGATCGCCTTGGCGATATCGGCGCTGGAGTGGATGCCGCCGGCCGCGATCACATGCACATACCGGCCGCCGGTCTCGTCCAGGTACGCACGCCGCGCCGCGGCGGCGTCGGCGATGGCGGTGGCCATCGGGACGTCGATGCCCAGCACCTCGTCGGTAGTGGACGTGGCCCCGTCGCCGGTGCCGACGATGACGCCGGCGGCGCCGGTGCGCATCAGGTGGGTGGCGGTCTGGTAATTGGTGCAGCCGCCGACGATGACCGGCACGTCCAGGTCGGCGATGAACGACTTGAGGTTCAGCGCCTCGCCGTTGTGCTGGACGTGCTCGGCCGAGACGATGGTGCCCTGGATGACCAGCAACTCGACTCCCGCCGCGATGGCCGGTCCGGCCAGCGCCATGGCGTTCTGCGGGGACAGCCGTACGGCCACCGTTCCGCCGCCGGCGCGGAGCTCCCCGATCGCCTGGGTGAGCAGATCCAACGACACCGGTTCGTGGTACGCCTTCTGCAGGAAGGCGATCACCTCGTCTGGATCGTCGGCCTCCGATCCCTGCGTCAGCAGATCGTCGATGACGGACTGTGGATCCCCATGCCGCGCCCACAGTCCCTCCCCGTCCAGCACCCCGAGGCCGCCGAGTTCGGCCACCCCGGCCGCCACCGCGGGCGAGACAATCGCGTCGCTGGGGTGGGTCAGCACCGGGATCTCGAAGCGGTACGCGTCGATCTGCCAGACCGTCGAGATGTCCGACGACGATCGGGTCCGGCGGGAGGGCACGATCGTGACGTCGTCAAGCTCGTACGCCCGACGGGCACTGCGACCCATGCCGATCTCGACCGTGTCGACCACCGTTCCTCCAAACGCTTGAGAGTGTCCCGCGACATCTGGCTCTGGCTGTGCGGATGACCTGTGCCGAATTCCCTGGGCGGATTGCCTGTGCCGAATTCCCTGGGCGGCCCGTCCAGCGCGCGGACCCGATCGAAGGGTAGGCGACAGGGGCCGACTGCACACCCGAGACGGTCAGCGATCGATGTAGTTCGGCGCTTCCGAGGTGATCGTGATGTCGTGCGGGTGGGACTCCTTGAGTCCGGCCGCGGTGATCCGCACCAACTTGGCGCCCTTGAGGGCCTCGATCGTCGGCGAACCGGTGTAGCCCATGGCCGCGCGCAGGCCGCCGACCAGTTGGTGGGCCACGTCCTGCAGGCGCCCGCGGAACGGCACCCGGCCCTCGATGCCCTCCGGCACGAGCTTGTCGTCGGAGAGCACGTCGTCCTGGGAGTAGCGATCCTTGGAATAGGACCGCGCCTCACCGCGGGACTGCATCGCGCCGAGCGAGCCCATCCCGCGGTAGGTCTTGTACTGCTTGCCCGCGACGAAGATCAACTCTCCGGGCGATTCGGCGACGCCGGCCAGCAGCGAGCCGAGCATCACGGTATCGGCACCGACCGCGATCGCCTTGGCGATGTCGCCGGAGAACTGCAGCCCGCCGTCCCCGATCACCGGGACGCCGGCCGGACGGCAGGCCTTGGCCGCCTCGTGGATCGCGGTGACCTGCGGGACACCGATGCCGGTGACGACCCGGGTGGTGCAGATCGAACCGGGGCCGACCCCGACCTTGACCGCGTCCGCGCCCGCGTCCACCAGCGCCTGCGCGCCGGCGCGGGTGGCAACGTTGCCGCCGACGATGTCCACCCGGCCGCCGACATCCTTCTGCAGCCGGGCGACCATCTCGACCACGCGCAGGGAATGGCCGTGCGCCGTGTCGACCATGATCACGTCGATGCCGGCGTCCACCAGGGCCATGGCCCGCTTGTAGGACTCCTCGCCCACCCCGACCGCGGCGCCGCACAACAGCCGCCCGTCCGCATCCTTGGTGGCCATCGGGTACTGCTCGGTCTTCACGAAGTCCTTGACGGTGATCAGACCCCGGAGCTTGCCGTCGGCGTCCACCAGCGGCAGCTTCTCGATCTTGTGTTTGCGCAGCAGTCCGAGCGCAGCCTCCGCACTCACCCCCACCGGTGCGGTCACCAACGGCATGGTGGTCATCACCTCGCGCACCGGCCGGCTCAGATCCACCTCGAACCGCATGTCTCGGTTGGTGATGATGCCGAGTAACCGCCCATCGGCGTCGGTGACGGGCACGCCCGAGATACGGAACTTCGCGCACAGGTCGTCGGCCTCGCGCAGCGTGGCGTCCGGCCGGCAGGTGACCGGATCGGTGACCATGCCGGCCTCCGACCGCTTGACGATCTCCACCTGGGCCGCCTGGTCCTCGACGGACAGGTTCCGGTGCAGCACGCCGAGCCCGCCCTCGCGGGCCATGGAGATCGCCATCCGGGATTCGGTGACCGTGTCCATCGCGCTGGAGACCAGTGGCACCCGCAGCCGCACATTCCGGGACAGCCACGTGCTGGTGTCGGCCTCGCTGGGAACCAGGTCGGAGGCGTCCGGGAGCAGCAACACGTCGTCGTAGGTCAGCCCGACGGTGGCGAACTTCTGGTCGAAGCCCCAACTCCCGGAAGCGGGGTCACCGTCGGGGGCGGCGCCGGCGCGAGAGTTGGAGTGGGGAAACTCAGCAACCGGGGGCATGTCGACCTTCCGCAGACGCGTGTGCGGTACCAATCCGGACCGCCGTTGGCGAGATCGTCACCGGGGTTCGTTCCACCATCGTAGGCGAGTGGTGGAGCGATCCTGCCGGGAGCGCAACGGCTCGGTCCTGGCTGCCGCGGGAGGTCAGCGCGTTGCGGCCGCTGGATCGACCGCCTAGGGATAAGAGCCGGCGTCCGCCGGCGCTGAGCTCGGCGGCGCCGGGGTTTTGGTGCTCAGGCCGGGTCCGTCGCTGCTCGTCTCGGTGCTCGGCGGTGGGGGTGCCGGGGCTGAGTTCTCCGTGGACTTCTGGTCACCCGATGAGGTGGTGACTGTGGTGGGATCGACCGGCGCCGCGGCGGACGTCTCCGGAGCGAGGTCAGTGGTCGCCGGAGGTGGTGTCGGGGTGGGCGACGCCGGCTCTGCCGGGGTGTCGGTCGTGGGGTCGATCGAGGCTTCCGACGGCGGATCGGCAACCGCCTCGGGCGTGCCTGGGTCGGCGAACGTCGGAGGGCCGGCAGCCGCCATCGGTGCCGGCGAGCCATCCGAGGAGGCGGAGCTCGAATCGCTCGACGCCTGCGGCTGATTGGACGCGATGATCGCTTCAAGGATCGTGCCGAGCAGCGGCGTGGTGGCCATTGGTGTTCCGGCCGCAGCCGACACCGGCGACCCGGCCGTCCGCGCGGTCATCTGGTCGGCGGCCGCCGCTGCAGCGGACAGCGTGCTGCGACGTTCCGCCTCGGGAATGATGTCCACCCACAGCTCTTGCACCTGCGCCGGCATGGACTCCGGCATGTCCAGGTCGTCCACGTGGCCGAGATGCACGGTCGCCCGCATCAGCGCCTCCCGCGCATCGTCCGGTCGGCCGGCATCGAGTGCGATCTGCACTTCCGCCAACGCGTCCTTGACATCGTTCAGCGACTGCACCGAGTCCAACCGGTCCGACCACAGCACGCTGGCCAATGGCCACAGGCTGTCGCCCGGCCGCGCGGTTCGGGATCCCACCGCGGCCGATCCGATGAGCAGCGCGCAGATGGCTGCCGCGATGAACATTGCGGGGCGCGCTGTCCGTTGCAGTCGATGCCGGCCGGTGGCCACGGGATGGGAGGCCCGCCGGACCACGGGCATCGGCGGCAGCGGCGTCGAGGAGATTTCCTCGCGCCAGATGTCGAAGAGCTCGATCAGCGGATCTGCGCCCGGGGCGCCGCTGCCGGCGTCGTGACCGCCGAACCCGGCACCCACGGAGACGGGCTCGCTGCGCTCGGAGAGCAAGCCGTCAATGAGCGCGTCGTCCGCGAAAACGTCCGCGACATCGACAACCGGGGAATCGCCGTGTCGGCGCTTTGACCGACCGGACATCAGACCAACTGCTCTGACAGTCCTGTGTCGGCGGACAGCAGGAGTCGAAGTTTGGCAAGGGCTCGGTGCTGGGCGACACGCACGGCGCCGGCCGTCATGCCCAGGGCATCCGCAGTCTGGTCTGCCGTCAGGCCCACGCCCACCCGCAGTCTGATGATCTCCTGCTGGGTGGAGGGCAGGTGACCGAGCAGTTCACCCATGAGACGGGACACGGAGTGCGCGACCACCTGCTGCTCGGGTCCGCGATCGGCCGAAGGCCCATCAGGGACCTCAGCGAACGGATAGGTACGCGACCGGGCGGCGACCCGGTGCGCGTCGGCGACCTTGTGCGCGCAGATCCCGTAGACAAAGGCCAGGAATGGTCGCCCCTCATGGCGAAAGGTGGGCAGGGCGGTCAACACGGCCATGCACACCTCCTGGGCAACATCGTCAGGAGAAGCCAGCGAGCGGTGGCCCGCGGACATTCGTGATCGGCAATAGCGGACAGCGACGAGGTGCACACGACCAAGCAGGTGTTCCATCGCGACCGTGTCCCCTGCGACCGCTTGATCCACCATCGCGTCCAGATCCAGTGGATCCGGCGTGTCACGTACTTGTTCCATCGCCATTGGCCGCTTCCCCGTTACACCCGGTGACGACAATTTCCGTCGCAGCCGGACCTACTTGTGCCGATGGCACGATCCTTCTGACACCAGGAAGTCATCTTAACCCGTCGGTTACAGCCGAAATACCGTCCGTGAAAAGGAGAGTAGCGCTGTGGACAGGCAAAGTCACTCATTTGGACGGTTCCACTTGGTTGGCATGTCGCTACGTAGTCAGCTCGTCACAGCACGACAATTGCCCCGCCAACGGGAATCCGGACCGAGACGAACCGCCGACGGACCCCCGAGAGGTCAGGCGACGAAGCCACGCCGGAAGCCGAGCGCGACGGCCTGCGCACGATCGCGAGCGCCGAGCTTTCGGAACAACCGGCGAGCGTGCGTCTTGACGGTGTCTTCGGACAGGAACAACTCGCGCCCGATCTCGCCATTGGACTGCCCCTGGCTCATCCCGCGGAGGACCTGCATCTCCCGTTCGGTCAGCGGCGCCTCACCGTCGGGTGAATCGCGCATCGCCGGGACGCGCGGCGTGGTGAGCGTGTCGGCCAGCGCGGCAACGATCTCGGGCTGGGTGGCGTCCCAGCGCAGGAACCCGCGGGCACCGCAGGCGATCGCCGCAGCGATGGAGGCCGTGTCGTCGGGGGAGCCGAAGACGATCACCACCGCGGACGGATGGATCGCCAGCAATCGTCGGGTGGCCTCTATGCCGCTGGTCAACGCGCGCTGGGTGCCGATCAGCACCACGTCCGCCGCCTGTCTGCCGTACCGCGACAGCAGTTCGTCGCCGCTGGCGACACAGTCGATACCCTCGACCGACGGCACCGCACCCATCACCCGGGTCAACCCGTCCCGGGCACTGCGCCGCTCGTCGCAAATCAACACGCTCGTCACCTGTTACCCCCTGTGCACAGTTTGGAAGCTGTGTCATCCCGAAATCTGGCAGTCATACCCTCGGCCGAATAGCACCCCAGTGGACCACAAGATCCACAAAGGGGATACATCGGACATTCCTCGCCGTTCGTTCCGGGCTTCACTGCGGACAGTAGTCGAAGTGCGCCGCCTCGCCACTCTCCGGTGATCGAGCCGTCATCAAACGCGATGTGAGCGATACCACAGGTGTGCGCCCTCAGCTCGACATTCGGGCCCCGCCAACACGCTCGCCGGGCCGCCCGGTCAAGATCAAAAAAGATCGTGATCAAGGTCTTGTCGAGCGCGCTGAAGCGATCTAGTGTCGAGAGATCAACAACGCCCAGATCAGCGCGGATCCGGTCAATACGCGGTAGAGCGACGACGAAGTTCCCCGTCGCACGAGCACTCGGGGAGCCGTTCGACGAGTTCTTTCGCGAGGTCGCCCGCGCCCAGATCCCCGGCGGTGTGGCAGTTCGGACCTTCGGATGATCGAAATGGGGATCCACGTGGCGGACACCAGGCGCCTTCCCGGCCCGAATGCTGATCTCTGGGATTGGCAGCTGCACGCCGCCTGCCGGGGCATGGCCAGCTCGTTCTTCTTCCACCCCGAGGGCGAACGTGGACCGGCACGCGCGCGCCGCGAAGCCCAGGCCAAGGCCGTGTGTTTCGAGTGCCCCGCGATGGCGGCCTGCCGGGCGCATGCACTGCAGGTTCACGAGCCCTACGGGATCTGGGGCGGCCTCTCGGAGAGCGAACGGGCGCAGATGCTGTCCATGACCGGGGCGCACTGAACTGTCAGGGCGATCCGGGCGATCCGGCCCCGTCGGCGAACACCCTCGGTTGATCAATGGTGCACCGGGCGGGTACTTGTGCCGCGAATGCACCAGGACGGGTTGCCGCATTCGTCGATCTTAGACGCGTCCGCGAACTTTGGTGCACCGATGGTTGCAGTCACTCACCCCAATGAGTGAGACATGCATCTGAGCGCAGCGACTCTGTCAATCCGCGGTCGCTCCGTGCCCTCGGCACCGCCCGAAATGGCGGCGCCGAGGGCACAGCAGCCGGGTCAGTGCCGGTGACCGTGATGCCCGGCGCCCCCCTCGTGGTCGACCTCGTTCTCCTTGATGTCGACAACCGTGGACTCGGTGGTCAGCACCATGCCGGCGATCGACGCGGCGTTGGACACCGCTGACTTCGTCACCTTGACGGGATCGATGATCCCGGCGGCGACGAGATCGGTGAACCGATCGGCGGCGGCGTCGTACCCCTGACCGTTGGGCAGGTCGGCGATGGTGTTGACGACGACCGCGCCTTCCTGTCCTGCATTGGCGGCGATCCAGAAGGCCGGCGCAGACAGCGCCTTGCGCACGATGGCAACCCCCAGAGCCTCGTCGCCGGAGAGTTTTGCCTCGAGCGCGGCCAGTTCAATAGCCGCATGTACCAGGGCAGACCCACCGCCGGCGATGATGCCCTCCTCGACCGCAGCCTTCGTCGCGTGCACCGCGTCCTCGATGCGGTGCTTGCGCTCCTTGGCCTCGATCTCGGTGGGGGCGCCGACCTTGATGACCGCGACACCGCCCGCCAGTTTGGCCAGCCGTTCCTGCAACTTCTCGCGGTCCCAGTCCGAGTCGGTGGACTCGATGTCCTTGCGCAGCTGGGCAGCGCGATCGGCGACGGCCTCGGTCGAACCGCCACCGTCGACCACTGTGGTGTCGTCCTTGGTCACGGTGACCCGCCGGGCACTGCCCAGCACCTCGAGCCCCACCTCGGCGAGCTTGAGGCCGACCTCGCTGGACACCACCTCACCGCCGGTGACGATGGCCAGGTCCTGCATGAATGCCTTGCGCCGGTCGCCGAAGAACGGCGACTTCACCGCGACGACCTTGACGGTCTTGCGGATCGAGTTGACCACCAGGGTCGACAGTGCCTCGCCCTCGACGTCCTCGGCGATGATCAACAGCGGTTTGCCTTCGGTCAGCACCTTTTCCAGCAGCGGCAGCAGGTCGGCGAGCGCGGAGATCTTCTCCCGGACCAGCAGCACCGCGGTGTCCTCGAGCACGGCCTCGCCGGCTTCCGGGTCGGTCGCGAAGTAGGGCGAGATGTAGCCCTTGTCGAACTGCAGGCCGTCGGTGTATTCGAGTTCAGTGGTCAGCGCCGAATGCTCCTCGACGCTCACCACGCCGTCCGCGCCAACCTTCTGGATGGCATCGCCCAGCAGGGCGCCGATGACCTCGTCGCGGGCGGCAATGGTGCCGACCTGCGCGATCGCGTCGCGATCTCCGGCAACGGGGGTCGCCCACTCGTCGAGGAGGGCGTTGACCCGCTCGGCGGCCTGCGCGATCCCCGACCGCAGCGCCAAAGGGTTCGCCCCCGCGGTGACGTTGCGCAGGCCCTCGGCGACGATCGCCTGGGTCAGCACCGTCGCCGTCGTGGTCCCGTCGCCGGCCACGTCGTTGGTCTTGGTCGCCGCGGTCTTCGCCAGTTGTGCGCCGAGGTTCTCGCCCGCATCGTCAAGTTCGATGTCACGGGCGATCGTCACGCCATCGTTGGTGATGTTGGGGCCGCCGAACTTCTTGTCCAGCACGACGTACCGTCCGCGCGGGCCGAGAGTGACCTTGACGGCGTCGGTCAATTTGTCCACCCCGCGCTGCAGCGCGGAGCGGGCCTCGGTATCGAAGCTGATCTGCTTCGCCATATGTGTCGTCCAGTCCTTGAGTCAGTCGAGGGTGATTTCGAAAATGTGGGCGAATGTGGGCGAAAGGTGCCCGACAACGCACGCGCCCGAACAGCACAGCGCCCCGACCGCCCGCGGGTGCGGGCCGCCGGGGCGCGGAAGTGCCAGTTCAGTTACCTAGGCAGTGAGTTACTTGGCGACCTTGGCCAGCACGTCGCGCGCCGACAGGAGCAGGTACTCCTTGCCGCTGTACTTGACCTCGGTGCCGCCGTACTTCGAGTAGATGACAACGTCACCTTCGACGACGTCGATCGGGATCCGCTTGCCGTTGTCGTCGTAACGACCAGGGCCGACGGCAAGGACAGTGCCCTCCTGGGGCTTCTCCTTGGCGGTGTCCGGAATGACGATGCCCGACGCGGTCGTCGTCTCGGCCTCATTGGCCTCGACGAGGATCTTGTCCTCGAGCGGCTGGATGTTCACGCTCGCCACGGTGTGACCTCCCCCTTCTTGGGGTTGACTGGATTGGCAGGCCTTGGCAGGCGCCTGCCCACTGTTGTCTTGGTGTGCCCGGCGCGGATCGGGCCCGTCGTCGCGGGTGCCGGGCCGTCACTGTGCCGTTCGACTAGCACTCTAGCCATGAGAGTGCCAGGTCTCAACCGCTGGGCCGCAGATCGACCCCAAAGATCGGACTCAGTGGGACGCGAAGAAGGCGTTCGCCCGCGGCGAGAACAGCAGCAACAGCACGATCAGCGCCAGCAGGGCGGAGATTACCGCGCTCCAGCGCAGACTGCCGCTCTGGATGATCGCCTGGTAGATCCCGGAGGCGAGGGACAGCACGGCGACCAGCGCCGCCAGCCCCCTGGCAAGCCCGCTGCCCCGGGTGAGCCCACGGGCCACCAGGAGGTACACCACCGCAATGATCACCCCGACGATGCCAACCCACAGCAAGGTGCTGGAGCCGACGCCGGTGTCGCGGACGAAATCGTCGTTGCCGCGCCCGATGATCACCGCGATCGACCCGATCAACCCGAGCAGACCGCTGACCACGATCAGCACGGCCAGCAGGGTGATCCCGCCGGGCCGGCGCGCCGGAGCCTGGTTCTGATAGGTCATCGCTCATCCCGCCATCTCGTCGATGAAGATCGCCGACCCCGACGGGTCAAGATCGGCATCATCCTAGACAGCTGCGGTTGACCTCAGCGTCCGTCGGCGTCGGCGAGTTCGTCCCGCAGGGTGTGCAGGGAGCGCAACGCGCTGGTCAGCGTTCCCTCTGCGCGGCGGCCCTCGAACCACTCGTTGTCCAGCCCGAGCTCGATCCTGACCAACGCACCGTTGGCAGCGAGCCGACGCCCGGGGGTGAGCTCGGTGTCCACGTGCTGGATCCAGGCGCGCAGCCGCGGCTCGTCGGCCGCGCCGTCCAGGAGTTCGGGTGCGCGTTCCGCCAGCAGCAGGGCAATCGCGGCGATCGCGGCGTCGACCTGGTCGACCGGGAGCGAAGAGGCGGACGAGGTGATCGCCCGGATTGCCGCCGACAGGTGGTCGCCGGTACGGCCGTCGCCGGCCTTGAGCAGCTCATCGACCAGCCGCCGCGCGGCAGGATTGTCGAAATAGGGGTTCTCCCGGCCGATGCCCGCAGGCTGTTCCGCAGTGATCTCTCCCGCTGTCATGGCAGCCTCCTACGTGCAAGGACCGTCCAGTGTGACGGGCCTCACGCCAGAGTAGGCCGGAATCGTCGCGGGCGACGGCGCAATTTCGGCACGGCGGACAGTCTGTGACCGGGACAGTCGCTGACGGTCGCCGCTGGGGCCTGGCGCCGGGCCCCGCGGCCCAACTGCGTGGATGCCTCACCGGGGAGTGACGGCCCCGCGCACAGCGGCGGCGACGGCGGGGGCCACCGCGGGGTCGAACACCGACGGGACGATGTAGTTGGCGTTCAGCTCGCCCGGGGCGACGCAGTCGGCGATGGCGGTGGCGGCGGCCAGCAGGCATTCGTCGGTGATCTCGTGCGCGCCGGCGTCGAGCATGCCGCGGAAGAAGCCGGGGAACGCCAGCACGTTGTTGATCTGGTTGGGGTAGTCCGACCGGCCGGTGGCCACGATCGCGGCGTGCTTGCTGGCCGCAAACGGATCGACCTCCGGGTCAGGGTTGGCCAGCGCGAAGACGATGGAGCCCGGCGCCATGGCGGCGATGTCGGCTCCGGTCAGCAGGTTGGGCGCGGACACCCCGATGAACACATCCGCGCCGACGATCATCTCGGCCAGCGTGCCGCGGGCTCCGCGCGGGTTGGTGTTGTCGGCGATCCAGCGCCGGAACTCGTCCAGGTTCGGGTTGTCCGGCCGCACCGCGCCGTGCCGGTCGCACCCGATGATGTCGGTGAAGCCCTGGTGGGCCAGCAGCTGGATGATCGCCCGGCCGGCCGCGCCGACGCCCGACACGACCACCCTGACGTCCTGAGGTTTCTTGCCCACCACCCGCAGGGCGTTGGTCAGCGCGGCCAGCACCACGATCGCGGTGCCGTGCTGGTCGTCGTGGAACACCGGGATGTCCAGCATGGCGCGCAGCCGTCGCTCGATCTCGAAACACCGTGGCGCGGCGATGTCCTCGAGATTGATCCCGCCGTACTGCGGCGAGATGCAGCGGACGATCTCCACGATCAGGTCCACGTCCTGGGTATCCAGCACCACCGGCCAGGCATCCACCCCGGCGAACTGCTTGAACAGCGCGGCCTTGCCCTCCATCACCGGTAGCGCCGCGGCCGGCCCGATGTCGCCAAGCCCGAGCACGGCGGAGCCGTCCGTCACCACTGCGACCGTGTTCCGCTTGATCGTCAACCGGCGTGCGTCGGCCGGGTTCTTCGCGATCGCCAGGCAGACCCGCGCCACCCCCGGGGTGTAGGCGCGGGAAAGGTCGTCGCGGTGCTTGAGCGGCACCTTCGGCACCACCTCGAGCTTGCCGCCCAAGTGCAGCAGGAACGTCCGGTCGCTGACCTTGCGGACGGTCACCCCGGGCAACGCGCTGATCGACGCGGTGACCTGATCGGCGTGCGTGCCGTCCACCGCGTTGCAGGTCACGTCGACCACGATCAGCCCGGGACTGGACTCCACCACATCCAGTGCGGTCAGCGATCCCCCGGCCGCGGTGACCGCGCCCGCAAGATCGGCGGTCGAGCCGATCGCGGACGGCGCCTCGGCGCGAATGGTGATCGAG
>Ga0209584_10000057_pt1 | contig 26102 bp, 17 predicted proteins | sample NGEPerD_FD_184507 | JGI IMG/M metagenome (GOLD analysis project Ga0209584, IMG submission 184507) | Arctic peat soil microbial communities from the Barrow Environmental Observatory site, Barrow, Alaska, USA - NGEE PermafrostAB12-D... | ecosystem: Environmental > Terrestrial > Soil > Wetlands >...
CTCGCTGATCGTGCACATCGCCGTCGCGGGCACCAGCTCGTCGGCCGGCGAGAACGCGACCACGCTGCCGTTCGCCGGGACCGTGAAGCGCCCACCGATGGAGTCCCGGCCCTGCACGCACTGCCAAGCCCCGCCGAACGTCGTCCCTGCCAGCAGCCCGCGATCGGGGTCGACGACAGTCTTGGTGACCTGCAGGCCGGCGAAGAGTCGGGTCACCGTGTTCGTCACCGTCACCGAGCCCGTGGAGCCCGCGACAACCGTGTCCGGGTCACCGATCACCGGCGGCAGCCACCCCCACGAACCGTCCGGGAGGCCGGTCGTCCCGGGCGGATCCTCGGTGACCGTGCACACCGACCCGAGCAGCAGATCCGGTATGACGAAGTCCGGATCCACGGACGGTGTGATGCTCCAGCGACCCACGACCGCGGGATCGGTTCCGTACTGGCAGGAGTAGCCGCCGCTGAACTGCGCCGACTGTAGGACCACGCCGTTCGGATCGATGATCTCCTTGGTGATCGTGAACGAATCAGTCACCCGGACGATCGGGTTCTCCGCGTGGAAGACCTGCACCGCGTCCGCATTCGGCAGCACGAACGTGCCGCCGGGCGCCAGCTGCGGGGTGCCGGTGATCACCGGCGGGGCCCACGCGTAGGACGCATCCTTCAGCAGGCGCTGACTGGGGCTGTCCTCGAAGCCCGAGCAGGTCCAGCCGACCGAGGCGACGATGTCCCTGCTGCCGCCGTCTGCGATGGACCCATCGGCGTACCGCGTCGGGATTTGCGGCTGCCCCGGCACCGAGCACTGACCGTGCAGCGTGAAGTCCTCGTCTCCGGTGTCGAGGTTGAGGTAGCCCTCGGTGGCGCCGGTCACGTCCTTCTGCACCCGGACGGTGCCGGTGGCGCGAATGAGCGTGTTCGCCACGGCGATGGTGTTCGGCCCGGGCCCGGTCACGGTGGTGCCGGTGATGCCCGCGGCCAGCCAGCGGAACGCCGGGTCGGGCGATGGCGGCCCGAGGTCGCCCTCGATCGCGGTGCAGACGGCGGTCAGCGGCACGTTGTCGGCGACCTGCACGCCCGCCGCGTCGACGACCACGTTGACGGTGCCGCCGAACGTCTCCTGACCACCGCCGTAGTCGCAGGACCAGGTGATCGGGTAGGTCTTCGCCGGATCGATCACACCCTGCGGTCCGCTGTAGGACTTGACGACCCGGACCGGTGCGAGGACCCGGACGATGTCGTTCGTGATGACGATGGGCTGAGCGACGTTCTCCTCGACGGTGACCGTGCCGTCGACCGGATCGTAGGTGGTGCCGCCCCAGTCGTACGACGCGTCGAGCAGACCGCCGACCGGAGTCGCCTCCGTTGCGACACAGGTTGAGCCGACGGGGATGTCGCCCTGGGTCACGCTGTCGTCGCCGGGCACGCTGAGGTGGAAGATCAGTCCCGGCCCGCAGGTTCAGGGTGACGGCGAACGTGCTTCCGCCCGCGAGGCCAGCGGTCTGGCCGGTGATCTGCTTCCGCACCGTCACCGAACCGAACAGCGGATCGATGGTGTTGATGGCGTTGACCTGTGGCGTGTTCTCGCCGATCGTGAAGGTCGCGGTGTTCCCGGACTGTGTCACGCCGTCGCCGGTGAATTGGACCTGGCGCCACGCGAAGGCCGGATCGGTCGGCGGCTGATTCACCTCTGCGATCGTGCACTGCGTGCCCACCGGTGGCGCTACCGCGGGGCTGAAGCTGTCGGTGTCCGCGAGCGCGACGGTTTGCACGAATCCGTTGGTGCAGTTGATGTCGAACTCGAACGTGGTGCCCGGTGCGTACCCGCCGTCCTTGCCGGCGCCGGTGACGACCTTGGTCAGGTTGAAGCTGCCCGTCAGTTGCTGGATCCGGTTCGTCACGGTCACCGCGACGGGCGTCGTCACGCTCGTGACCACCACGTTCTGACCCGGGTCATAGGTGGGTGGGAGCCAGACCCAGGACGCATCGGTCGCGCTGGGCGGGGCGGTCAGGGTGGCCGGGTCCTCGGTGATCGTGCATGTCGAGCCGAGGAACACGGCGGGCGTCAGCGCGGTCAGGTTTTGCGCGACGGTCGCGGTGCCCTGCGTTTGGATGTCGCCGCCGTAGCTGCACACGTACCCGATGTCGAAGGTTCGGGCCGGATCCACGATCCCGGCCGGCGTGATCGGAGCCTTGGTGATCGACACCTGACCGGTCACCCGGACGACGTCGTTGGCGACCGTCACCGGCACGACCTGGCCGGAGCTGTCGATCCGCACGGGCTGGTCTGGGATCGACACCGCACCCCACGCGTAGGAGGGGTCGACCAGACCGCCGGTTGGTGACGCCTCCGTGACGACGCATGTTGTGCCGACCGGCAGGTCCGTTGTCGTCCCGGTGCCGCCGACACCGACCGTGAAGGTGTTGTCGTAGCCGTTGTCACAGGCGACCCGGATCGCGAACTGGGCGTCCGCGGTGACCCCGTCGACGGCACCGGTGATCGCCTTCGTGACGCTCACCCGGCCGAAGATCGGCACGGTCGGATTGGTGACCGTGAGGGTCACCGACCCGTTGGCCGGCACCGTCGTCAGCGGCCCCGGCGACCAGGTCGGGGTTCCCCACACAAAACCGGGTGACAACAGCCCCGCGTCCGGCGGGAGCTCCTGCACCGCGCAGCTGTTCCGGGCGGGCACCGTGACCGTCTTGCTGGCGCCGACGGCCACCGTCACGTCCCCCGCGGCGACGCCACAGTCGTACCGGACGGTGAAGTTCTCCGCGGTGCCGCCGACATAGCCGTCACCATCGACGACCTTGGCGATCACGAGCTGTCCGGTCTCCCGGGCGTAGCTGTTGGTGATGGTCACCGCGGCCGTGGTGTTGTCGCCGATCGTCACGCTGGTCGGGGCAGCCGCGGATCCGGTCCAGGCGTAGCTCGGGTCGCTGAAGTCCCCGTGCTGCTGCGTCAGCGTCTCGGTGAACGAGCACACCGAGCCGGTCGGGATCGGCGTGTCCGGCGAGACCGCCTGCGCCGTCGTGACATCGACGATCCCGGCGGTGGTGGGGCCGTTGGTGAGCGCGCAGGTGTAGGCCACCGGGAAGACCCTGCCCGTGCCGCCGGCGTACCCGCCGGGGCCGTCGATCGTCTTGGTGACCGCGAAGGTGCCGAACTGCTGCACGACCGGGTTGGTGATGGTGACGGCCGCGGTGCCGTTCTGGGTGATCGTGGCCGGCTGGCCGCTGAACGAGGCGGGGCCCCACGCGTAGGACGCGTTCGCCAGCCCGCCGGCCGGCGGCGTCTCGGTGACCGTGCAGGTGCGGCCGACGGGAATGTTGTTGATCACGACCGGGGCTGCAGTGGTCAGCGTGGAGAAGGTGCCGGTGAATCCGGCCCCGCAGTCGTACGACCCGCTGAACGTCTTGCCCGTGCCGCCGGTGTAGGCGCCGTCGGGTGCGTCCACGACCTTGCTGATCTGCAGCGAGCCGGCGGCGAGCTGGTTGGTCGCCGTGCACGTGACATTCGCCGACGTGGTGGCCGACGCGCTGTCCGGCAGCGTCACGGTGCCCCCCGTCACCGGCAGCGCGGCGCCACCGGCGGTGCGGCACACCCAGTCGCCGACCTGCACGTAGCCGGTGGCGGCCGCGCCGGTGCCGATCTCGGTGAGCGCATAACTCCCGGCCGGCACCCGCTGGCTGGTCACCGCGGATGACCCGGACGGCCCGGAGATACTGGCACCGGACGGCGGCGGAGCGGCCGATCCGGCGGCCGTCAGCGTCCACAGATTCGGTGCTGCGCTGCCGGTCTGCACCTGCTTGACCAGGGTCAGCGTGGACTTCGGGGTGTAGGTGTTCCTATAGGTGCAGGTGATCCCGGGCTGGGCCGCGTTCTGCGGCGCCGGCACGTTGCTCAGCAGCGCCTGTCTCGCGGTGAGGTTCGCGGTGACCCAGGTAGCCGGCACCTGCGCCCCGGCGGCGTTGTACTCCGTGCAGGCCAGCCCGGTCAGCGACCAGCGGTCGTCACCCGGATCGGTCTCCGTCACCGTCACCGTGTTGCCGCTGGTCAGCGACCGTGTCTCCGATCCGCCGGTGGTGAGCGAGAAGGTGCCGTTCGACCACGGGGAGCCGGCCAACGTCGACGAGGACGAGAAATCGAACGAGCGCGCGGGTGGTGTGGTACCGGTGACCGTCTTGACGACCGTCAGGGTGCGCACCTGAACCAGCGACGCGTACAGGCAGGCGTGTGTCTGCGCGCCCTCGACCGTGCTGAACTCGTTCTGTGGGGTGCCGCTCGGCGTGGCCGGGCACGTCGTCGTCGATGACGCCACGGGGATGAAGCCGAGGATGACGAGGCGGAAGTTCAATCCACCCTGCGTCAGCGTGACCGTCGAGATCTGATTGGTGAAGGTGATCAGGTCGTTGCAGCAGTTGTTGCCGCCGCTGTTGGGCGTCTCGTCGAGCTGCCAGTCGAAGCCGACGGTATTCGGCGACGTGAATCCACCAAGGATGGCGCTGATCCGCCCCGTGAAGTAACGGTCATCGGCGTACACCGGGTTGTTGTAATGAATCATCTTGCCGATCGGAAATGCGACACCGTCCTGAGCTGAGGTGGTCGCGGCCGGACGGAAACCGACGGTGCTCTGGGTGCTCGAGTTCAGGGTCGACGGGCAGCTGCTCTGGCTGTTGCTCGGTCGACCGTGAGCCGTCTGCGCCTCGCTCGGGCTGCTGACCAGCGCCGACGATGTCGACGTGCCGACCGGTGCGTAGGTGATGCAGTTTCCGGAGGTCCCATTGTTGACGCCCCTGTGGTTGGACAGCTGCGCCTGGATCGTGCCGATGTTGACGGTCGCCGCCGCCGCGTCGGGGGCCGGTGCCACCGTCCCGGTGACGGTGCACAGCCCCGCGGTCAGCAGCAGCACCACGGCCAGCGCCTGCGCCCTTCTCACCACCGAAGTCCCCCGACCACCTCGCATGCGGCCTCACCTCCCCAAGCAGTCGGGCCAGCTTCCTCGTCGAGCCACGGTTTGACCCAACGAACGCATCAGCCCTATACCGCAAGGCGGTCGGGTCGGAGTGTAGGACACGCAGCACCACAGTGCGTGATCGACCCCACACTCATCGCGACCCCCGGCGTACCGGATCTATCCCGTTCGGGGGGTCGACCCGGTCGACCCGGTCGATCCGTGCATCCGCAGGCGATGCCGTCCCCGCTCCCCCACGTGTCGGGTCCTTGGGTGGGACGTGCCGTTCTCCCGACGAAGGCGGACCAACTCCGCCCGCTCGTCCTCAGTCGATCGGGCGATTCGCCAGCCCGAAGAAGTATTCGACCGCGTGTAGTGAGCGAGCAGCAGCCCGTCCATCGCCGTAGGGATTCACCGCGTGGGACATCGCCGAGTAATAGACCGGATCGGTGAGCAATCGACTGACTGCCTCGACGATGCCGTCCTCATCGGTACCGACCCGGCCGAACGGTGCCGGCCGCGACGGCCTCCGGGCGCTCGGTGTTCTCCCGCATGACGATCACGGGCTTGCCAAGACTCGGTGCCTCCTCCTGCACGCCGCCGCTATCGGTCAGGACCAGGGGCTCCCGGTCATCACAATGGTGGCCGTCCGCAGCGCCGCGCAGCGGGGTGGCAGCGGGGTCGCAGCGGGGTGGCAGCGGGGTCGCGAACTTTCCATGGTTTCCTTCTGGGTAGACGCGGCGGACGGCTTCGTACCGGACAGCGCGGAGTGCAAAATGGGCCCGTGTGCGATGGGTCCACGCGAAAATCGCAGTGGCGACCCCGACCCCTCAGCGGAATCGCCACCTGCCCCGAGCAGCCGACCTTTCAAGCGAAGGGCCGTCGAGCTGGGCGCGATCTGAGTGTGTCGAGGTGAGAGCCCCCCCGTCACGTCCCCGGTGTTCGGGACACCCGGGCCGCACTTTCCGAATCGGTCGTCTGTGATAATCCGGGCATGGCCCTGGCCTCCGCGATCCCTCTCGGGACCCTGCGGCGTCAGCGCGCAGGTCGGCCGGAGCGCGGAACTCCAGTAGCGGTCGACGGTCGGGGCCGCACCTGGACGGGATCGTTCGAACGAGCCCTGTTCGTGGTCTTCGGGCTGATCGTCGTCAACGACGTCGCCGTCTCGATGCAGTGGCTCTCGCAAGCGTTCGGCGTGTCCGGTGGCATCGGCCGGGCGGCGATCGTCGTGGCAGTGGGCGCGCTGGGGTTATCCGCGGTATTGATCCTGTTCGGGTTCCTCGGTCCCGCACTGGTGTATCTCACGGTCGGCGCGGTAGCCGGAGCGCAACTGGTGTTCGTCTGGGCGGAGCCGGATGCGTCTGCGCTGCCCGGGACGTGGTGGGCGTGGCAGCTGATGATCCCCGTGTCGATCCTGGTGTGCGCCGGATTGCCGCTGTCCCGCGCGGCGCCGGTGCTGGCCGTGCTGCTGACCGGGTACGCGGGTCTGCGGCTGTCCCCCGGCACCGGACCCGGGCACGGGCTGCAGGCCACGATCTCCGACCTGTCCTGCTTCGTCCTGTTCGCAGTGATGGTGTTGGTCACCGTGGGGGCGTGGCGGCGGACCGCTGAGATGTCCGATGAGGCGACCCTGTCGCGTAACCGGTCGCACGCGGCGACGGAATCGGTCCGGGCCGGCGACCGTCAGCGGCGGGCGGTGGCCCGACTGCTGCACGACGAGGTCATCCACGCGTTGCGGGCGGTCTCCCTCACACCTGGGGCGATCGACCCGGTCATGGTGCGCGACCTGACCGGGCGGGCGTGCACGGTGCTCGCAGAGGGATCCTCCGCGCTGGCCAACGCGTCGATCGGTGATCTGCGTGCAGTCTTGGAGGAGTTGGCGGCGCGCTCGCCGTTGATCGTGCGGGTTGAGGTGCGGGGCGAGCCGGCCCTCCCGGAGCCGGTGGCAGCGGCAATCACCGCAGCAGTGGGTGAGGCGCTGCGCAATGTGCAACGTCACTCCGGTGTGACCGCTGCCGTGATCGAGGCCCGGTCGTTGGCCGGCGGCGTGCACGTCCAGGTCACCGACGAGGGCCGCGGTTTCGACCCAGGGCTGGTCACCGGACCTCTGGGGTACCGAAGTTCGATTCTGGAGCGGGTCGCCGACGTCGGCGGCACCGCGACCGTCACCTCCGAACTCGGGTCCGGGACCACCGTGGCGATCACCTGGGAGATCGCGCCGGAGATGTCTCGCGACGCTTCCCGACGACTGACCGATCTGGCCGGTACCCGGATGCTGTTGATCACCGGCGGAGTGGCCCCGATGATGGTGTTCGCGCTCATCCAGGGCGGATTGAACTCAGCTCGGCTCGTCGACCCGGTGGCCGCGCTGCTCGCCGTCAGCGGCGCCGCGGTGATCACCCTGGGTGCATTGCTGTGGAGCCGCGGCCGGTCGATGCCCGGCTGGATGTCGATCGCGTTGATCGTGACCGCCTTGACGACCACCGTCGCCGGCGGGTGGGAACTTCGGGCTGCGGGCGATGTGGAGCTCGCGTACTTCGCTGCCGGCGCCGGCGGCCCCGCGCTGGCATTGGTGGCGTTCTTCCGTCCGACGTGGGAATCGATCACCGGCGCGACCGTGGTCACCGCCGCGGCGGCCGCGATGGTGCATCGGATGGACCCCGGCTGGCCGGCCATGGAACAGGCCCTTCCCGCGGTGATGTCGACCCTGATCGCGATAGCCGGAGTCCTCGCGGCACGGATCACCATCGACCGGATGAGCCGGAACGTGCTCTGGGCCGAAGAAATGGAACGGCAAGCCGGCACCGTCCGAGCCCAGCTCGACATCGGCCGACGGGTGACGGCAGACCGGCTGGGCCGCGTCCAGGCCTGGGTGCTGCCCTTCCTCACCGGCGTCGCCCGCGGTGACCTCCAACCGGCCGACCCGACGGTGCGGCGACAGGCCGCCGTACTCGAAGCGGCCGTCCGGGACGACATCCGCCTCGGAGCGTGTCTGGACGAGGCCGCCCGCGGGTTGATCGCGGGCGCCAGGGCAACCGGGCGTCTCGTCGAGATCAACGCCGACCCCGAGGTTGCCGGGCTACTCCCCGCCGGCTTGATCTCCCGGCTGTTCACCGCAGCCCTCGACCGGCCGGATGGCCCACCCGACCGGACCGTACTGACCATGTCCCAGGTGGAACCGCGAGAGGTGTCTGTCAGCCTGCTCGTCGCGCCCCCGCCGATCGACCACGCCCTGGCGTCGGTCGGCGCAGCTATCGGTGCCACCATCGTGGCCGGGCCAACCTTCCAATTGGTCCGTCTCACAGCGAGCAGGACGTCACCACTTGTGGGGACTATCCATCAGCCGGCCGATCCGGTTGGCTCGATCCGGTGACAACACCAGAACCTGAATCACCGCCGACACCGAATACCTGCGCCGATCTGCCGTTACGGCTGGCGGCCGTCGATGATCACCCATATGTGCTCAAGGGGATCCTGTGGACCGTGCGCGAGCTCGCACCCTGGATCACCGTGATCACCACCGCCGCCACCGTCAGCGAGCTGCTCGACAACGGCGGCGACGCCGCAGATGTTGTCCTGCTCGACCTCGACCTGGGCGCAGCCGAGACCGATGACGAATCCGACCCCTCCCGGAACGTGCAGACCATCCTGGCCGCCGGGCCGCAGGTGCTCATCCTCACCGCCGAGGTCCGCCCGGTGCCAGTCCGACGGGCGATCGCGGCCGGTGCGGTCGGCCTCGTCCTCAAATCGGACCCCGAATCCCACCTGATCGACGCCATCCGAACCGCCCGGACCGGCGAGCTCGCCGTATCCAGCCGCCTGGCCCACGCCTTGCTCACCGACCCCACCCTGGCCGGGCATCTCGCCCCCCGCGAACAACAGGTCTTCGAACTCCTCGCCCAAGGCGTCGGCAGAGCCGATATCGGTAAGCTCCTCGACCCGCCCGCCTCCCAGCACACAGTCGACACCTACCTCAAACGCGTTGCCGCGACGTACCGTGCCCTCGGCCGGGAAACGTTCAACGCCTACGAAACACTGCATCACATAATGCGAGACGGCCACATCGATTTGCCACAGAAACTGGATCCTCGACCCCGGCCGTCTTGAGACCGTATCCATGCCATAGACCAGGCGATCTCAAGGACGCCCCCGAATGAGTGCGGTCTCCTGAGGCTGAACTAATCCAGCTAGCACCCTCCTCCGGTCGAGTCAGGTGGATTCGCGACTCGCCGTGTCCGGCGATCGCCTGTACCGAACATCAGGGACATGCGCGCTTCGATATGCGGGTGTGGGATTCCCTTGTCGTCATGCGACCGCCGCTTTGATCTCCAACCAATAGTGGGCGCGGACGCGACTGAGGAACGTCCAAGTCGGATGTCAAACCGCGTCTGCAACACCGACGTATTGGAGGCTGCAGGTGCGTGGCTCCCGCAATTTAGTGAAGTGGGCATCGGCTCTCGTTGCGATGATGATCACCTTGTGTTTCGGGACGGTGATTTCTCCGTTTGTCATGACGGCCCAAGCATTTCCGGGCAGCTTGCAGTTGCCGACCCCACCGGGCGAGACTTGGTATATCTGTCAGGGCTATGCGTCCACATACCGAAACGCCACTCACGCCGCACCGTCCTTTGCCTTGGACATCACGGCAGGGTCGCCGTGCAATCTGACTGCCTCGACAAGAAAGCCAGTGTATTCGCCAGCGTCTGGTACCATTGTTCGATACGAAACTCCGACCGGCAGCCTCTGCGTCAATATGGACGGGGGCGGGAGCGTCGACGTGACACATATTGTCGGCACACCGACATCAGGCCGCCTATCTAAGGGTCAACAAATCGGGAGCGTGGCGCCTGCGGGCACTCTAGGTAATAACGGGATGGCCCATATCCATCTCGAGGTGAGCAGTCAGCCCAATTGCCAGTGGGTAGGCGGCAGGTATCTTTCCGGCTCCACCCCGTTCGACTCCGCGCACGGGACTCGACTCGAATGCGCTCCCGAGCTACCTGCTGGCGGTCCCGTCGGATTGACTGGTCAGGGGCAGTGGTCGCGTACCGCGCTGGCCAATACATGTCAGGGCATCAATAATGGCGACTTCGTCGTTGTCCGGGAAACGGGTGCCGTTTTCCGGGTTGCAGGCGGTGCGCCCATCTACGTGTCGACATGGTCAGCATTCGGTGGAGCGCAACCAACAAAGTCGATATCACAGGCGCAGCTGGACGCCATGGCAACGGTCCCTGCCAACGGTACCTTCGTAGTCGGTGCCCAACGCGGCGAGGTCTACCGCATCGCGGGCGGTGCGCCGCTGTACGTCAGCAACTGGGCCGTCTTCGGCGGCCCCCAACCCACGGTTACCGTCGATCAGGCTGCTATCGACAACGCCGGCGCGGGCAGCCTCTGGAACCACCTGCGCACCTACCCCGCCGACGGCACCTTCGTGTCCACCTCACCGCGCGGCGAGGTCTACCGCATCGCCGGGGGTGCCCCGCTGTACGTCAGCAACTGGGCTGTTTTCGGCGGCGCCCAACCAACGACAACCGTGGACGCAGGCGACATCGACAACGCCGGTGCGGGCAGCGTCTGGAACCACCTGCGCACCTATCCAGCCGACGGCACCTTCGTTCTCGGCGTACAGAGCAACAAGATCTACAAGGTCATACGCAGCGCGGCGCGCTACGTGCCAACTTGGGATGTCTACGGCGGCCAGCAACCGTACACGCCGGTCGACCAGGGCGACATCGACAACGCCGGAGCCGGCAGGGTGTGGAATCACCTGGTCCCCGCTCCGTCAACACTCGGCGATCTCAACAGCGACGGCTATGTGGGCTGCGCGGATCAAGCGGTCCTTCAAGCCCATTTCGGGGAGACCCCGGCCGGACCAGGGCACGGCGACCTGAACTCCGACGGCACCATCAACGTTATCGACCTCAGCATTCTCCTCTCTCATTGGGCGCCTCCCCCCGGTGATTCATGCTGATCGTTGCCACCAGTCATATACGCATCCCACAGGCACCATGGTGAGCTGGTCGTCGCTCACCTCGATCCCGACGTAGCGTCCGGAATACCAGCGATTGACAGCGGCATAGAAAGTTCGCTGATTCAAGAAGGCTGCCTGCTGGGCGCTTTCGTCAGGCGCAGAATTTCGCTTCTGTGTCAGCACAATCAGATGAGTGCCTTGAGGAATTCTTCCCACCGGCCATAGACGCCGTAGTGCCCGGCGCCTGGCCACCAGTGAGTGGAGCAGTCTGGCAGGCGTTTGCAGAGCCGGTTGCTCATTTCCGGGTCGAGGATGTCGTCGGCATCGCCGACGAACAATTCGACATGTTGGGTGACGTCCTCTGGCCGGAAGCCCCAGTCAAGAAAGGCCCACATGTCGTCGAGCGCACCGACCCCGCCCTGGGCGAAGGCCGCGGCGAACTCGGCTTCGAACATTGGCTCCAGGACGGGGTCGGTGAAGATCAACCGATCGGCCGGCCATTCCTTCGCGCAGTGCGCGACGAAGGAGTGGATGTCCTTCTCATAGTGCTTGGCTTCGATCTTCGCAGCGGCGTTGGCCAGCCATTTCACATGCGCCAGACGAAAGATCGTCTTCAGGTCGGAGTCCTTCACCATGCCCTTGGTGCCCGCTTCATCGAACGGGGCGATCGGCGCGGCAAGACCAACCCTGGTGACCCGATCCCCGAGCTCCTTGGCGATCGCGAGCGCATGCGGGCCGCCACCGGAATGGCCCGCCGCGACAAAGGTTTCCAGCCCGATCGCGTCCGCGATCGCCTCGACGTCGGACACCCAATCGAGAATGCTGCGATTCTTCTGCGGCGACGATCCGCCCACTCCTGGTCGGTCCGCGGTGATCAGGCGAACGCCCAGTGACGCGGTCAGTGCGTCGTTCGGGTGTTTGCACAACCTGGAGTCACCGGTGCCATGTTGGAAGAACACCGGGACTCCGTGTGGTGCGCCGCCAACCTCGTAAGCCACTCGGCGACCACCTGGGACCTCAAGAACGTCCACCCACTCCTCCTCGGTCGCCTCGATGTGATCGTCCTGCACGACCCCGGAACTATGACAAAGGGGTGAAAGTGACAGTAATCCATGGCGTGCTGGGGGGTCCATTTGCATCGTCCGCGCTCCTTGTCAGCGTCACCGCCGAGTGTCGGCTCCATGATCGGCGCTGAGCTCCCAGCCGATCCACGGGCGACGCAGCGTGCCGCTGGCGAATACATTGTTGCCCAGTTGACGGGAACTGCCGCGTGTTCTTTGCGCTCGCTCGCGGCCCATTTCCACACCCGACCGCAGAGCAGTTCCGCGCGAGTCGGGTGCCTTGTCAGCCACAGCAGCGTCCTGCCACTTCCGAAGAATTCCCGCCGGGCCGCGTCATCACCCCGCCCGGCGACCGCGCGGAGGAAGGATTCACGCTGACAGCGTTGCACTGCGACGACGTCGTGCGCTCGCCACGTTCCATCCGCATGGTCAGCTCGAACGTGCGGGTGGCGAGGTATGCGCTCAGGCGCACGCCGCCGGCGAACGTGTCGATGCCGCCGGCGAACGTGTCGACGAAGGGATCGCCGGTGACGGCGTCGAGTGCAATGCCTTCTGAGTTGGTCGCGCAGGATGCTCGTGTTCTGGTGGTGATTCAGGGTGTGGGTTGCCAGCCGGAACCGTCGTCGATGCCGTATATCGGCCAGGTCATGATGATCTTCGGTGGTGGGCTCGCCGAGGAGGCGTCAGCCATCAGCGCTGAGCCGTGGAAGGCGTCGGCTGCTTCCCGTGTTTCCCACACCTCGACGACCCGGTACCCGCCCTCGATCGGTCCGCCGGCGTGGAACAGCGCCCCGGCGGGCGACCCGGATTCGTTGACCTTCCTGACCACCAACTCGTACTGCTCCCGGGTCAGGTCCGGGATTTCCGCGAGGATCGCGAAAGCCATGGCTACCACCACTTTCTCCTTGGGGCCGATGGTGTTCGCCGTCGGCTCTTGATGTGTCTACGGTGCCGCGTGGGCCTGTCGTTGACCAGGAACAGAAACCGGCACAGTTGCCGGCACGATGGCGATAGGTTGGGTGCTTGCCCTGGCCTGGACGGCGTCTGGCCGATCTCTCGCTCGGGGGATCGATACGCACCAGCAGAGGCGAACACCGGTGACGACAGGCGCGGAGGGTGATCGGCCGGCCCTATTCGGAGAGCTACTCGGGCGGCACCGTGCGGTGTCGGGGTTGACCCAGGAGGAGCTGGCCGAGCGGGCCGGGTTGAGCGTGCGCGGCCTGCGGTACCTGGAACGCGGGCTGCACCGGCCCTACCAGGACACGGTGCAGCGCCTGCTCGAGGTCCTGGAGCTGTCCCCGGAGGATCACCGACTGCTGGCGGAGGCGGCGCGGCCACGGGGCGTTTCTGCCCTGGCCGGTGATCGTCATGGTGGCGGTCTTCCGGTGCCGCCGAGCCCGCTGATCGGGCGTGAGCGGGATGTTGCCGCGGTGGCCCACTTGCTGCGCCAAGCGGACGTGAGCGTGGTGACGCTGACCGGTCCGGGTGGCGTCGGGAAGACCCGCCTCGCACTGGCCTTAGCCGCGAAACTGCGATCCGCGTTCGCCGGCGGCGTTGTCTGGGTTCCGCTGGCCGCACTGAACGATCCCACCCTGGTCCCTTCCGCCATCGCCCAGGCTCTGGGCCTCACCGAGACGGGCGCCATGCCCGTGCCTGAGGCTCTCACCCTCTCGCTGCGCGATCGCCCGGTGCTGTTGCTGCTGGACAACTTCGAACACGTCGCTGCGGCGGCCGGCCTGGTGTCCGATCTCGTCGCAGGATGCCCTCAGCTGAAGGTGCTCATCACCAGCCGAGCACCCCTTCGACTCCGCAGCGAACACGAGTTCTTCGTGGCGCCGTTGCCTGCACCCGAGGTGACACCACGGTTATCTGTCCATGCGCTGGCCGCGAACCCGGCCGTCGACCTGTTTCTGCGCCGGGCGCAGGCCGTCAAGCCTGACTTCGCGCTCACCCACGACAACGGCGCCGCCGTCGCGGCGATCTGCCGGCGGTTGGAGGGCCTGCCGCTCGCGCTGGAGCTGGCCGCACCGCGCATCCGGGTCTTGCCGCCACAGGCGATGCTGGCCCGGATTGACCTCCGGCTCGCGTTCCTGACCGGCGGCGCGGTCGACCTGCCGGCCCGCCAACGCACCATGCGAGAAACCATCGCCTGGAGCTACGACCTGCTCACCGTGAAGGAGCAGCAACTGTTCCGGTCGTTGGCCATCTTCGACGGCGGCTGCAGCCTGCCGGCGATCGAGGAGTTGTGCGCCACGGCCGACGCGTCGGCGGAACTGTTGGACGGTGTCGAGTCCCTGCAGCGCAACAGCCTGCTCCGGCAGGAGGAGACCGTCGCGGACGACGAGCCCCGATTCCGAATGCTGGAAACCATCCGCGAATACGGGCTGGAGCGGCTCGCGGCCAGTGGTGCGGGGGACGAACTCAGACAGCGGCACGTCGACTACTTCCTGTCGTTCGCCGAGGAGGCCGCCCGCGGCTTTTTCAGCCCGGCGACAGCGTCCTGGCTGGACCGGGTCGAGTCCGACCACGCAAACCTCCGAACAGCGTTGCGGTGGTGCATCGAGTACAAGGACGCCGAGAGGGGTCTTCGCCTGGCGGCCGCGCTGTGGTCCTTCTGGTATGTCCGCGGGCACGCGACCGAGGGCCGCCAGCAGCTGGCGGCTCTCCTGGCGCTACCGGAGGCTGCCACCGCGTCGACGCCCCGAGCGCAAGCACTGCTGGGCGCTGGCCAGCTGGCACTGACCCAGGGCGACCACACGGCAGCGTGGACGTCGTTGCAGGAAAGCATCGCACTCCACCGCTTGATGGGTGATGAGCGAGGCACGGCCGCGGCGCTGCTTGGCGCAGGTTTCGTGGCCCGGCTCCAAGAGGAATACCAGACCGCGACGACATTGCTCGACGAGGGTTTGACACTGGCACGAGCGACCGGTCACACCTTCATTGCCGCGGCCTGTTTGCATCACCTGGGGATGATCGCCGGCGACGTCCACCATGACAACGCGGCGGCGCGGCGCCTGCTGGAGGAAAGCCTGGTGCTGTATCGGGCGCTGGCCTTCCCACGGTTTATCGCCCTGGTCCAACTCAGCCTGGGGACTGTCGCACTCGCCGAAGCCGAGCTTGACCGCGCGCACGACATGCTCCGGCAGAGCCTCACCGGGATGAGACAGGTCGGCGAGAAGCTGGGCATCCATGGGGCCCTCGACACCTTCGGCCACCTCGCCAGCACCCAGGCACACACCGAGCGAGCCGTCAGACTGGCCGGCGCCGCCGAACGGCTACGCGCCACCAGCGGCACCCACTCCTGGCCGGTCGTGCAGCGAACCCGTGCACGATGGCTGGCCTCAGCACGCCAGACGCTGGACGAAACGGCATACCGAGCCGCATGGGAACAAGGACAGGCGATGAACCGCGAAGACGCCATCGCCTACGCCCTTGAAGAGACCCCATCGGCGCCCGTTGGGAACCCTTGACAGGGACCGAAACAGGGCGCGTGCAGCGGCTGGCGGACAGCCAATCCACCACATGCCGGGTGGCAGCCCGGCATGACCATCTCGCATGGTGCGCGGTTGGCGACGCGTGCCACGGCCGAGCTGGACTGGCCATCGTGGCACGCGGCCTCGGGGCAGGTCGTGGCCCGCCGGGGCAGGCGATGGTGGAAATCCGGCGGCGGAGGGGCTCTCTCGACCCCCCGCCGGGGTCGAACCGTCACGCCCCGCCTGGCCTATCCGCCGGGAGACCGACGAGGTCGGCGCTGACATCCCACAGCCGGCTCGCGGCCGTCGCGTCGTAGGAGAGCTTGTTGGACGACTTGGGTGTGCGGTTCGCGAAGTAGCGGCCGCTGATGCCCTCGACGTCGGCCGATGACGCCAGGTAGATCGACGTCAGCGCGCCCTGGGCCGGGGTCTTCAGGAATCGCAGGAACGGCATCGCCGCCCTCGTCAGCAGCGAAGGGTCTTCCGCACCGAAACCGGTCCGCACCACTCCCGGGTGCAGTGCGTTGGCGGTCACCCCGGTGCCGGCCAGGCAACGGGCCAGCTCGTAGGTGAACATGACGTTGGCGAGCTTGGACTGGTTGTAGGCGCGCGACCCGACATAGTCCTGCGCACCCTGCAGGTCGTCAAAGGCGATGCGGCCCATTGCCTGCGCGTTGGACGCGACGGTGACGACCCGGGCCGGTGCGGTGGATTCGAGCCGTTCGAGCAACAGGTTGGTCAGCAGGAACGGGGCCAGGTGGTTGAGCGCGAAGGTGCGCTCAAGGCCGTCGGCGGTGACGTGCCGGTGAGCCCAGAACCCGCCCACGTTGTTGACCAGTACATCCAGCCGCGGGTACGCGGCGAGCACCTCGGTGGCCAGCCGGCGCACCTCGGCCTGGCAGGACAGATCGGCGGCGAACGCGTCCACGGCGGGATTCCCTGACTCTCGGCCGATCTCGGCCGCGGCCTGCTGAGTGCGGGTCAGCTCGCGGCCGGTGATCGCCACTCGCGCGCCGAGCCTGGCAAGGCCAATGGCTGTCGCCTTGCCGATACCGCCGGTGCCGCCGGTCACCAGCACGGTCTTGCCGGTCATGGTTCGGGTGGTGCCGGGGTCGGGTGTCATCACACAGCCCCGACGGTCGTCGGCTCGTGCCTCGGTGCGGCGGTCGTTCCGGACAGTGGCGGCGGAGTCGTCAGGCTGGGTTCGGAGCCGCCCTGGTCGAGGCGGAACGGCGGGTAGCTGTCGGTCATCAGCGCGACATACGCCACGACCCGGTAGATCCACCGGTTGGCGCCGACGATCAGCCCGAACAGCCGCTGCGGGTACCTGGCGGTGAACAGCAGGACGACGGCGGCGATCACCACGAGCAGACCGAGCAGACCGCCGCTGCCGACGGGCCCGACCGCGAAGCGCTCGCCCGCTGTGGATGTCCAGCCCCACCAGTTGGTGACCAGCAGTCCGATGATCAGCACGTGCGGCAGTGCCAGCAGCCATTTGACCAACACCAGACCGCGGGAAAGCCTTGCCGGGTAGGCGATGTCGAGTCGAGCCGGGGCGGTGAGCGCAACCGGGTGCTGAATGCCTGGCGTGGTGTCGACCGTGATGGCCATGGGTTTCTCTCGTCTGCTGGTCGGGGTGTTGCTCGGCGTCTGGCGGTGCGGTGCTGGGTGGTGCCATTCGGTCAGCTATTTCAGCTATTTCGGACAGGTCAGATGGTTCAGATGGTGATGACGACCTTGCCGCGAGCCCGGCCTTCCTCGACGTACTGCACCGCGGCGGGGGTCTGGCTCAACGGGTAGGTCCGATCGATGACCGGTGTCACCGCGCCCGACTCGATGAGTTCGCCCAGCACCAGCAGGTCGACCGAGTTCTCCGACGCCATGATCGAGCGCAGGCGCTGGCCGACGAACGCGGACAGCAGGGGCGCGCGAAGTTGCCGCTGAAAACCGCCGAGCCAGCGTCCGCCGGTTTCGCCGCCCACGATGACCAGCGTTCCCTTGTCGGTGAGCGCCCGCCGGAGGTGGGTCAACGACCGATTGCCACCGATGTCGAGGATGACGTCGTACCGCCGAGCGCCAGCGGTGATGTCCTCGCGGGTGTAGTCGATGACGTGGTCGGCGCCGGCGGAGCGGACGACGTCCACCTTCGATGTGCTGCACACACCGGTGACCTCGGCCCCGAAGGTCTTGGCGATCTGGACGGCGAAGGTCCCCACCCCGCCAGAGGCGCCGATGATCAGCACCTGCTGACCGGGCTGCACATCTGCGCCGTCGCGAACGGCCTGCAGTGCGGTGAGCGCGGACACCGCCACCGATGCTGCCTGCTCGAAGGTGAGGTTCTTCGGCTTGGGCGCCAGTGTGTCGGCGCTGGCGTGGGCGTACTCGGCGAAGCAGCCCTCACCGATGCCGAAGACCTCGTCGCCGACCTCAAGAGTCGTCACCTCTGCGCCGAGCGCTACGACCGTGCCGGCGACCTCCCGGCCCCTTACCTTGGTCTTGGGGGCACGGATGCCGTAGCCCGCGAGCCGTACCGGGTACGGCAGGCCCGCCATCAGGTGCCACGCACCGCGATCAATGCCTGCCGCGTGCACCCGGAGCAGCACCTCGCCGGCCGCGATCTCGGGCCGGTCGATCTCGGCGGGCCGGAGTACGTCGGCCGCATTGCCGTACTCGTCCTGGACGATCGCCTTCATCGCTGTCACCTCGGGTGGCAGCTGCGCTGGGTTCATTCCGGGAGTGCTCTGATGAGTGATCATGGACGGGCTCCTTACTTCGTAAGTTTGTGGGTGGACCTGAGGGAGGATCAGGTGGCGGGGGTGCTGGCGACGGAAACCCGACGACCGTTGATCAACAGCCAGATCATCAGCACGACTTCACCGATCCCGGTGACGGCGGCGATGCTGATCGAATATCCCGGGATCAGTAGCTTGCCGGCAGCGTCGGCCAGGTAGCCGATCCCGGCGATGGCCAACGCAATGCCGACGATCTTCGGGACGAAGCCCGAGCGAATGGCCAGGTAGCCGATCAGCAGCAGGTGAATTCCGAAGAGCACGAGGCCGGCCTGCCAGATGGCCGAGAAGGCATCTGTTCCTGCCAACGCGCGGTCGGCGTCGCCGGACACCGGAAGCACGCCGACCAGTCTGCTGATCGCCACCGCGAACACCGCGGCGTAACCAATCCTGAACGCGGCTGCCAGCCGGGACACGCCGCGATTGACCGGCGCGAATACCGCGAACAACGCGACCGCGACGACGACGTCGAGCGCGACAACGACGATGAGGCTGGCGATACCCCAGCGGAACAGACTCTCGGAACCGGCGATGTCCCGCGCCGTTTGTCCGGCATCTCCCGGCGTGACGAGACCTTCGAGAACGACGAAGTTGGCGAACACCGCCAACACGGTCATCACCAGGAGTCCAATTCCGGCCGTCAGGCCGGCAGAACGCGAAACGACCGGCGCGGACGCCGTCGAGAGCGGTCCCCGAGGTGTTGCCTGTCGACCTTCCACAGCTCGGACACCTTCGTCGATCGTCATGACCTGGCTCCTTACGTTGTAAGCTTATGGCGTAAGTAGTACACTTACGATGTAAGTAAGTCAAGGCCAAGGGAGACGGAGGATTCAGATGACCGACGCGGCGGAGCCCAGAGTGCGACTGAACCGCGACAGGGTGCTGCGGGTCGCGGTCGCGCTGGCCGACTCGGGCGGCATCGAGTCGTTGACGATGCGCAAGCTCGGTGTGGAGCTCGGGGTCGAAGCAATGTCGCTGTACAACCACGTCGCGAACAAGGCCGACCTGCTCGACGGCATGATCGACATCGTGTTCGCCGAGATCGAACTTCCCACCGGCGAAACCGACTGGCGGGCCGCGATGCGGCGGCGGGCTGTCTCGGCCCGCGACGTTCTCTCCCGACACCGGTGGGCCACCGGCCTGATGGAGTCAAGGACCACCCCTGGCCCCGCGACCCTGCGGCATCACGACACGGTGCTCGGAATCCTGCGGGGAGCGGGCTTCTCGATCGAATTGGCCGCGCACGCCTATTCCGCGCTGGACAGCTACATCTACGGGTTCGCGCTGCAGGAGCCGAGCCTGCCGTTCGACAACGGCGAGGACACCGCGAAGGTCGCGCAGGCGATCATGTCCAGATTCGCCACCGGCGAGTTTCCGCACCTCACCGAGATCGCCGTCGAGTACGTCATGCAGCCCGGGTACGACTATGGCAACGAGTTCGCGTTCGGGCTCGAGCTGATCCTGGACGGCCTCGAGCGGGCGCTGCGCTCGGTGTGATCCCACGGGTCGGCGACCAGGGAAAACACGGTGCGCCCGGCACGCGGGGTCGCCCACACTGACAACCGAACAACACGCAATACCGGCACAGCTCAGGGGGATGCCATGCCCGGTTATGACGTCGAATTCCTTGGATTGCCTGCACCGGCCCCGACCGTTGCGGTACCCACGATTCAACTCGACTACCTGCACTTCTCGGTGGCGTTCCGGCCCGATCGACGGCTGGCCGCCGTCACCGCGGTGAACATCCACGGCGGCCTGCTCATTGAGATCGAACGGACCAGGGACGTCTGGCTCCTCGATCCAAGGGTTCCGGTGATCGAGCAGGCCGGACCCGAGCTCTACATCAACAACGATTTCGACCGCGGCCATCTGGTGCGCCGTCGCGATCCGGGCTGGGGCACGCAGGCCACCGCGCTGACGGCGAACAACGACACCTTCCACTACCCGAACGCCGCCCCGCAGGCCGCCCATTTCAACCAGTCCAAGCTGCTGTGGGCGGGCCTGGAGGACTACCTGCTCGAGCATGCTGCCACCTTCGAGCAGCGGCTGGCGGTGTTCACCGCGCCCGTGCTCGATCCGGCGGACCCCTTCTACCGGGGAGTTCAGATCCCACGCCGTTTCTGGAAGATCGCGGCCTGGATTGCGCAGTCCGGGCTGGCTGCCACCGGCTACGTGCTGGACCAGACCGACCTGATCGATCCGATCCTGGCGGCCGACGCGCTGGTCGCGGAGGAGGTGCCACCTCCGCTGGGTGCCTATCGGACCTTCCAGGTCCCACTCGTCGACATCGCGGACGCCGCTGGCGTGCGGATGCCTGAGCTGATTGCGGCCGATGTTCTGCAGACTGCCCTCGCCAGTACCGCCGCCGCCGGAACTGCGCCGTGGATCGAGCTCACCTCACTGGACGACATCCGCCTGTGATGGCAGCCTCGACGTCGAGGTATCACGGGGCGTGAACCGCTGTCTGACTGTTCGTCGGGTCTGTCGATACTGGCGTGACGTCGGCCGAAATCGGCGCGGAACCGTGCACCGACCTGTGGAGGTGGCGTGTTGCCATGACCGATCAGCCCGGAACTCCCGCCCCCGCCCCACGTCCCAGCGGTGGGCGCCACTATCGCCCGCCCTCGAAGGGTCAGCGCGCCGCCCTTGCAGCCGCGGTGGTGATCGCGATCGCCGCTGTGATCGGCGCGGCCACGATTCTGGCTCGGTCCGGGTCCAACGACACGGCCGCCGGCAGCGGCGCCACCCCGACGACGAATGCGTCGACGGCGGCAAGATCAGCTGGGTCGGGCGGGTCCACCGGCACGTCGGTGGCGCCGGGCTGTGCGCTGAGCGTCGCCGCCGCGCCCGAGATCGCCGACGCGGTCGGCACTGTCGCAGCGCAGTCGAAGGACTGCCAGATCACCGTCAGCGCCGTCGACCCGGCCACCTTCGCCGCCGGCTGGACGGCCGCCGGCGCCACCCATCCCGATGTGTGGATTCCGGATTCGTCGGTCTGGGTGAGTTGGGCCGCCGGTGCCGGGGTGCCCGTTCCGGCCGGCTCTCCGTCGATCGCCACCAGCCCGGTCGTCTATGCGCTGGCCGCACCGACGGCCCAGGCATTGTCGGTCGCCGGCCCGGTCACCATCAACAGCCTCCTTGGCACCAGGCTCAGTGCCACGCCGATCCGGATGGGACTGCCCGCCCCGCGGGAGTCGGCCGACGCAATCGGCGGCATTCTCGCCCTGCAATCGGCCGTCGCCGGACAATCCGACGCCAGGGCGGCCCTGACCTGGGGTCTGCGGTCCAGCCCCGCGAATCTGCCGACCTCCGGCTCCGACCTGCTCGCCAGGATCGGCAGCGATCCGGGCACTGCCGTGCCGGTCACCGAGCAGGCACTGTGGGTGCACAACCAGCAGGCCGGATCCGCTCAGGCCGTCGCGGTCTACCCCACCACCGGCGTCGAGCTGGATTACCCGTTCGTCGCGCTGGGCGGCGCAGCATCCGGCTCGGCCGACGAACTGCTGCGCTCGTTGCTTGCGGCTGAGGGGAAGGCCGCAGTGCAGTCCTCCGGGTTCCGTGATCCCTCAGGAGCGGCCGGTGCCGCGCTGACCGGGGCCGCCGGCATCAACCCGCAGGCGCCGAGCGGCAGTGCGCTGCCCGACACCGCAACCGTGGAGAGCGCCGTCCATGACGTCGAGGTGAGCAACGAACCCTCCCGACTGCTCGCCATCCTGGACATCTCCGGTTCCATGCAGGCGCAGGTGCCCGGCTCCGGCGGGCGGACCCGCATCGATCTCGCCAAGGCGGCAGCCAAACGAGGGCTCGGCCTCTACCCACCGGACAGCGAGATCGGCATGTGGGTGTTCTCGACCAATCTGGCCCCGTCGACCGACTACCGCGAGCTGGTGCCGGTCGGCACCCTCGCGCCCGGTCCGGACGGCGTCACCGGGCAGCAGAAACTGGCCATGGCTCTGGACGGTGCCCAGGCCATCCCCGACGGGGGCACCGGCCTGTACGACACCACGCTGGCCGCGGTCAGGGCGCTGCGGGCCAGTTGGGACCCCAACCGGGTGAACACCGTGCTGATCCTGTCCGACGGGATGAACGACGACGCGAACTCCATCTCGCTGCCGGACCTGCTGAGCACGCTGAAGAACGAGGCCAACCCGCAGAAACCGGTCACGGTGATCTCCATCGGTTTCGGGCCGGACAGCGACGTGAATGCGCTGACGCAGATCAGCAACGCGACGGGCGGATCGACATACGTCTCCCTCGACCCGAACAACATCGGCGAGATCTTCCTGGACGCCGTGGGCCAACGGATGTGCCGGCCGAATTGCGGTGCCGGGTGATGTGCTGCTGATCCGCTGCTGTTCGATTACCGCCGCGGCGGTGGCTCGGGAACAGGCTTGGCCGCGACGACCTCGGCCAGGATGATTCGCCGCCGGCCCCGCCGTGTCTCGATCTCGCAGGTCTGAGCGTCCAGCCGGCGGAGATAGCCGAGGGTGTCGGTCAACCCGGCGGGGACGGTGCTGCGCACCACAACGCGGGTGCCAAGCGGTAACGTCGCCAGTCGATCTGCCGCGCGTCCGGTCGTCATGTCGGGAATGCTAGTTCGCCGCCGGACCGTGCCTGGCCGCCCGTCGGGCACGGTCTCTCGGGCGCGATCGGCGCACTGTGAGACGCCGCACCACCGGGTTGACCACCGGTGGGTCTGGGTACCGACAGAATGCGGTTCTATTCGTCCGCAGGAGAAGGAGGACATCGCACCATGACAGTTCTGACTGTGCCCACTGTGAGGTTGAACAACGGCGTCGAGATCCCCCAGCTGGGTTTCGGGGTTTTCCAGATCAAGCCGGAAGTCACCGTCGAAGCGGTGACCACCGCCCTCGAGGTCGGGTATCGCCATATCGACACCGCCGAGATGTACCGGAACGAGAAGGAGGTCGGCGAGGCGATCGCCGCGTCCGGGATCGACCCGTCCGAAATCTTCGTGACGAGCAAGCTGAACAACAACAAGCACGATTTCGATGACGCACTGGCGGCGTTCGACAAGACCCTGGCCGACCTTCGGCTCGACCGCATCGATTTGTTCCTCATCCACTGGCCGTTGCCGAAGGTGGGCGATTTCGTGCAGACCTGGAAGGCCCTCGAGCGGGTCTACTCCGAGGGCCGTGCCCGGTCCATCGGGGTCTCGAACTTCCAGCCGCACCATTTGCGCCGGTTGCACCAGGAGAGCACCGTGGTTCCCGCGGTCAACCAGATCGAGCTGCACCCGTACCTGACCCAGGACGAGCTGCGGGCATTCGATGCCGAGCACGGCATCGCGACCGAGGCGTGGTCGCCGATCGCGCAGGGTGGGGTGCTCGAGGACGCGACGATCACCGACCTGGCAGACAGCTACGGCAAGACCTCGGCCCAGATCGTGCTGCGCTGGCACATCCAGCTCGGGAACATCGTGTTCCCGAAGTCCGTCAAGCAGGGCCGCATGCGGGAGAACTTCGAGATCTTCGATTTCGAGCTCACCGACACCGACATGTCGCGGATCTCCGCGCTGAACAAGGACGAGCGGACCGGTCCGAACCCCGACGAGATGAACTGGGTCCCCTCCTCCTGACCGCCTGGTGATCAGGCGGTGACGGCGCTGCTCTTGGGGCTGAGCAAGGCGTTCCCGAAGAGATCCTTGATGCGGACCTGGTACACGTAGCTGGTGCCCGGCGTGAGGCCGGTGTCGGTGTAGGTCTGCCCGGGAACCGTCCAGAAATTGGTCTTGATGCTGCGCGTGAACGCGGTGACCACCGTCCCGTTCCGCAGCAGTTCATAGGTCAGCGACTCGTTGTCGTAGTCCCACGCGGTCCCGAAGATCACCTTGACAGTGCCGCTTGCCGTCCTGGTCGCGGTGGTCGGCGGCACGGTGCGCGGTGGGTTGGTGGTGTACGTCGGGCCCATCTTGTTGGGCGCGATCGCCGACACGGCCATCCGGGCCAATCCTTGCTGCGCGACGCCGTTGATCCTGGGGAATTCACCGCCAAGGGCGACGTAGCTGCTGTTGCCGGCCAGCGACCACGCACCTTGGGATTGACCGGTGAACGAACCGGCCGCGAGTTGCGGGAACCACTGCAGCACGCTGGAGGCGGGGCGGCCGTTGTAGTTCCAGCCGAAGTTGTCCGGACCGCGGTTGGTGGTGGTCGGAGCGATCGTCTGAGCGAGGGCGCGTTGCCAGCGGACGCGGGGGCTGGTGTCGGGGTAGCTGCGGATCCAGCTGCAGTCGTGCGGGTGGCCCACGCTGTACAGCACCGGACCAATCGGTAGCACGTCGTAGGTATCGCCGTGGCAGTCGTTCAGCAGTGTGATGTTGCCGGTGGTCGGGTTGGCGGCAAAGGTGCCCTCGAAGTTGCCGGCACCGAACGCATAGCCGGAGCCGTAAATCTGCGTGCCGTCAGTGCGCAGGCTGGTGATCGCCGCGCCGGACGTCGAGTTCTTGATCACGGTGTTGGCCGCCCATGGCATCAGCGCGGCCGTGGTGGTGCTGATCGAGCCCATCCCCAACGCAGCCTTACCGCCGTTGAGCGTGGTGAACGAGCCGCCCACGATGACCCTGGAGGCGTCCGGCGCCACCACCATCGACCACACCTGGCCGTCGTCCACCTTGGGTGCCCAGCCCTGCAAGGCGCCGCCGGAGTTGAACGCGGCCAGCCTGGTGCGCGCGGTCCCGTTGACCGCGGTGAAGGGCCCGCCGGCGTAGACCGTGCTGCCCGCTGTTGCCAGTGCCCGTACCCCGCCGTTCAGCGAGGGCTTGAACGTGGTGTTGAGCGTGCCGCCCGGGAGGTCGAACTGCGCGATATGACCGCGTGCCTGGCCGTCCACGGTCGTGAAGTCCCCACCCACGTAGAGCTTGGTGCCGTCCGGAGAGGCGGCCACCGACCGGCCCTGTGCATTGAGCGAGTGGCTGAAGCTGGAGACCCGATTACCGGTGGTGATGTCGTAGGCGAAAATGTTGTTGGCAGTGACCTCGCCCGCGCCGCCGGCGGCCACGCCGGGTGGCCGGGCCTTGGTGAAGCTGCCGGTGGCGTACACGGTGTTGTTGACCACGACCTGGCTCCAGACGACCCCGTTGATCTGCCAGGTCGGCAACACATCGGCACTCACCGTCGCCGGCACACCGGCGGCAGGCCCGGTATCGGCCAACGCCGCGTCGCCCGGACCGAATCCGGCACAGCCCAGCCCACAGGCCAGCGCCACGGTCAACGCACGGCGAAACCAGCCCGCCCTTCCGTTGCCACCGATCATCCTGGTACCCCTTCCCAGATCACTGGTCCCGCCCTCGCGGCAATCCCTAGTTGACGGCTCCGCTGAAACCCGCCGCGACGTGCGTGCCGTCGAAATCAACCGCAACGGCGACCCTCGCGGTGCCTTGCGGTGGAATGGCGAACAGGTACGTCGCCGTAGCCTTACCGCCGGCGGGCACCGTCCCGGAGAAGTCGACCGCCTCCGCCTCGTAGACCGGTGCCGCGATTCGTGGCGGCGTCCCGTAGGTGGCGGTGACCACGACCTGGTTCAGGTCGATCGCCGTGGTGGAGCCGTTGGTCAGTGACAGCACCAACGCCGCGTACGGGCGCCCCGGAAACTCTCCGGGCCCTTCACCCGTCTCGGATCCGCGTCGAATCCGTTCGACGGTCACGGACACCCCATCCGGGTAGGTGACCGGCTTGGTCGCCGACAATCCGCCGTCGACCGCCGGCACCCTCGGTCCGGCGGCCTTCCCGTCCCTGGTCACCGGGGCGAGGCTCTGCGGTGCCACCGGGTCAAGGGTTGCCTGCGGCTGCCCATGTGCCCGAACGACGTCGGCCGCGGCCGACGTCGTTCGGGCACATG
>Ga0209584_10000058_pt1 | contig 25856 bp, 20 predicted proteins | sample NGEPerD_FD_184507 | JGI IMG/M metagenome (GOLD analysis project Ga0209584, IMG submission 184507) | Arctic peat soil microbial communities from the Barrow Environmental Observatory site, Barrow, Alaska, USA - NGEE PermafrostAB12-D... | ecosystem: Environmental > Terrestrial > Soil > Wetlands >...
AGAAGAGCTTGGTGGAGGGCTTCGGCCTGACCGTGTCCGAGGCCATGTGGAAGGCGCGGCCGGTCGTCGCCAGCAGCGTCGGCGGCATCCTCGACCAGATCTCCAGCGGCCAGAACGGTGTGCTGGTCGCCCCCGAGGACCTCGATGCGTTCGCGGCGGCGCTGACCCGGCTGCTGACCGATGCCACCGAGTCGCGGCGACTCGGACAGGCGGCTCGCGAGCGTGTGCTCGACCAGTTCCTGCCGGACCGGCAGCTGACCCAGTGGGCGCAGCTGTTCGTCGCCATGACGACGGCCGGACGCGCCGCTGGTTGATTCGCTGCACCCCTAGACTCGGCCCCATGCCCAGTGTCTATACGAAGATCATGGCCGGCGATCTGCCCGGCCGGTTCGTGTACACAGACGACCAGGCGACAGCATTTCTGACCGTCGCGCCGCTGCGGCCAGGCCACACCCTGGTGGTTCCTCGCCAGGAGATCGACCACTGGCAGGACCTGCCGCCGGAGTTGGCCGCGCACGTGTTCGCCGTCGCGCAGCGGATCGCGCTGGCGCTCCGGACCGCGTTCCCGTCCAAGCGCGTCGGTCTGGTGATCGCGGGACTGGAGGTGCGGCACACGCACCTGCACGTCGTACCGATCGACGCCCTCGACGACCTCGACTTCCGTCGGGTGGACACCGCACCGGACCCGACCGCGCTGGATGACGCGGCCGAGCGGATCGGGACGGCTTTGGCCGCGTTGGGGTAGGGAGCTGGACGGCTTTGGCCGCGCTGCGGTAGGGGAGCTGGACTCGGATCAGCTGCTCACGCTGGGCCGCTGACCACTCGCTGCGTGACTCGAACACGGGCACCTGCACCGTCGCCGACCGCTGCACGTTGCCGGTGATGGGCTGCGGGGCGGACCTGTCGACGGTGTACGTGCCGGTCCAGGTGGCGACGACGGTGACGGTGCGCGGCCGGACGGAGGGCCTGGCGCTGCTTGGCGATCGTGGTGCGGCCAGAGGACTCGACACGCCGCGGAGGCGTGCACTGCGTGCACCACGATCGTGCTGGGTGCGATCGGGCGCGCGGTGGCGGTGAGGCGGCCGCGGCGCGGACGCCGGGGCGGTCAGGCTCCGGTGCCGACGGGCGCGGCGGCACCGACGCGCAGCGACCGACCGTCGTCCGCCACATCCACGATGACCTCGTCGCCCTCGCGAACCTCGCCCGACAGCAGCGCCCGGGCGAGCGAGTCGCCGATCGCCGACTGCACCAGCCGGCGCAGCGGCCGGGCACCGTAGACGGGGTCGTAGCCCTCCAGCGCCAGCCACTCCCGGGCGGCCGAGGTCACGGTCAACGTCAGCCGGCGCGACGCCAGCCGGGCCGCGAGCCGCTCCACCTGGATCTCGACGATGCGCCCCAGCTCCTCGGTGCCCAGCGCGTGGAAGACGATCACGTCGTCCAGCCGGTTGAGGAACTCCGGCTTGAACGCGTGCCGGACCGCCGTCATCACCGCGTCGTACCGCTGCTCTTCCGTCAGCACCGGGTCGGCGATGAACTGCGAGCCGAGGTTGGAGGTCAGCACCAGGATCGTGTTGCGAAAGTCCACCGTGCGGCCCTGGCCGTCGGTGAGCCGGCCGTCGTCGAGCACCTGCAGCAGGATGTCGAAAACGTCCGGGTGGGCCTTCTCGACCTCGTCGAGCAGCACCACGGCGTACGGGCGACGCCGGATCGCCTCGGTGAGCTGGCCACCCTCCTCGTAGCCAACGTAGCCAGGCGGGGCACCGACGAGCCGCGAGACGGTGTGCTTCTCGCCGTACTCGCTCATGTCGATCCGGATGACCGCCCGCTCGTCGTCGAACAAGAAGTCGGCCAGCGACTTGGCCAGCTCGGTCTTGCCCACGCCGGTCGGCCCCAGGAACAGGAACGAGCCGGTCGGCCGGTCTGGGTCGGCCACCCCCGAGCGCGCCCGGCGCACGGCGTCGGACACCGCGCGCACCGCCTCGGCCTGCCCGACCAGGCGCCTGCCCAGCTCGTCCTCCATCCGCAGCAGTTTGGCCGTCTCGCCCTCCAGCAACCGGCCGGCGGGGATGCCGGTCCAGGCCGCCACCACGTCCGCGACGTCGTCCGGGCCAACCTCCTCCTTGACCATCGCGTCCTGCGGCTGGCCGGACGCCGTTGCCTCCGCCAGCTCCCGCTCGGCGGCCGGGATCTCGGCGTACTGCAACCGGGACGCGGCCTCCAGGTCACCGTCGCGCTGGGCTCGCTCGATCTGGGTGTGCAGGTCGTCGAGGCGCTGCTTGAGCTCACCCACGCGGTTGAGCCCGGACTTCTCCCGCTCCCACCGGGCGTTCAGCGCCGCCAGGTCCTCCTGCCGGTCCGCCAGCTCGGCCCGCAGGCGTTCCAGCCGGTCCCGGCTGGCCGGGTCGTCCTCCCGGGCCAGCGCCAGCTCTTCCATCTTCATCCGGTCCACCTGGCGCTGCAGCTCGTCTATCTCGACCGGCCGGGAGTCGATCTCCATCCGCAGCCGGGAGGAGGCCTCGTCGACCAGGTCGATCGCCTTGTCCGGCAGGAACCGCGCGGTGATGTAGCGATCGGACAGCGTGGCGGCCGCGACCAGGGCGGCGTCACTAATCTGCACCTGGTGATGGGCCTCGTAGCGGCCCTTGAGCCCGCGCAGGATCGCGATGGTGTCCTCGACCGTCGGCTCGCCGACGAACACCTGCTGGAAGCGCCGCTCCAGCGCGGCGTCCTTCTCGATCCGTTGCCGGTACTCGGTCAGCGTGGTTGCGCCGACCATCCGCAGCTCGCCGCGAGCCAGCATCGGCTTCAGCATGTTGCCGGCGTCCATCGCGCCCTCGGCCGCGCCCGCGCCGACGACCGTGTGCAACTCGTCGATGAAGGTGATGACCTCACCGGCGCTGTCCTTGATCTCGGACAGCACGGCCTTGAGCCGCTCCTCGAACTCGCCGCGGTACTTGGCACCGGCCACCATCGCGCCCAGGTCCAGCGCGACCAACCGCTTGTTGCGCAGGGATTCCGGCACGTCGCCGGCCACGATCCGCTGGGCCAACCCCTCGACCACGGCGGTCTTGCCGACGCCGGGCTCGCCGATCAGCACGGGGTTGTTCTTGGTACGCCGGGACAGCACCTGCACCACCCGGCGGATCTCGCTGTCCCGGCCGATCACCGGGTCGAGCTTGCCGCTGCGGGCGGCCTCGGTCAGGTCGACGGAGTACTTCTCCAGCGCCTGGTACGTTGATTCCGGATCCTCACTGGTCACCCGCCGGGTGCCACGGATCGCGGTAAAGGCGCCGAGCAGCGCGTCCGGCGTGGCCCCGGCTTCGCGCAGCCAGCCGGCCACGTCCGCGCCATGCTGCGCAAGAGCGACCACGAGGTGCTCGGTCGCGACGTAGCCGTCACCGAGCTTACCGGCCTGCTCCGATGCCCCGGAGAGCACCGCGAGCACCGGGCGGGACAGGTTTGGCGCGGCCACTGTCGACCCGCTGGCGCGCGGCATCCGGGCGATGGCCTGCTCGGCCCGCGAGCGCACCGACGCCACGTCGGCGCCGGCGGCTTCAAGCAGCGGGACGGCCGTGCCGTCGGTCTGCTCGAGCAGGGCGAGCAGCAGGTGCACCGGCTCCACCTGGGCGTTCCCACCGGCAGCTGCTCGGCGAACGGCTTGGGAAAGAGCCTCCTGGCTCTTGGTCGTCAGCTTTGCGTTGTCCATTGTCGTCTTTCTCTGTTATCTCGCACGCAATGTAGTTGTCGGGTCCGGTCAGCGGGGCACATGCGCATTCAGGGCTCGGCGCCGGCTAACTAACGCCGGCGGCGGTGCGGCTGCCACACCATGACGGCGCCGCGGTTGACTGGGACGAGCTCGCGCCGGTACGACGCGTGTGCGTCGGACTCCCGCCGGTCCGCCTCGGCCTGGGCGGCGACCAGCTCGGCCTGCAGCTCCCGCAGCCGAGCCTGCAGCGCCGCGACCCGCGTCTCCAGGGCGATGATGCGCTTGACGCCGACGAGGTTGATGCCCTCCTCCTGGGAGAGCCGCTGCACCTCGCGGAGCCGCTCTACATCGCGCGGCGAGTACCGCCGACCGCGACCGGCCGAGCGCCCAGGCGTGACCAGGCCCAACCGGTCGTACTGTCGAAGCGTCTGCGGGTGCATGCCGGCCAGCCCGGCCGCGACCGAGATGACAAAGACCGGCGCATCCGGGTGCGAGCCGTCGCCGCGGTCGAACCGGTCAGCCATGGCGGCTCACCAGCTCGGACAGGTGTGCCCGCGGGTCCTCCGGCGTGGCGGCCGCGAACGCACTCAGCGCGTCCTTCGCCTCGGGGGAAAGCTTCTTCGGTACGGCGACTTCGACCGTGACCAGCAGGTCACCGGCGGTGCCGTCCCGGCGAGGAACGCCCCGTCCGCGGACCCGCAGCGTGCGGCCGCTGGACGTCCCAGGCGGGATCTTGACGGTCACCGGCTCTTTCAGCGTCGGCACGGTGACCGTCGCGCCGAGTGCGGCCTCTGCGAAGGTGACCGGCACCGTCAGCAGCAGGTTGTCCCCGTTGCGCGCGAACACCCGATGCGGCGAGACGTGGACGATGACGTACAGGTCGCCGGCCGGCGCGCCGCGCTCGCCCGGCGATCCCTTGCCCGCGACCCGGATGCGTTGGCCGTCGTCCACCCCGGGCGGGATCCGAACGGTGATCGTGCGCTCGGTGGTCGCCTGTCCGCTGCCCTGGCAGGTGGGGCAGGGGTGGTCGACCAGCAGCCCGCGGCCGCGGCACTCCCGGCATGGCTCGGAGAAGCCGAAGCCACCCTGGTTGCGGCTGACCATCCCCGTACCTGTGCAGTTCGGGCAGACCCGAGGCACGGTGCCCGGCCTGGCACCGGTGCCCGCGCAGGTTGTGCAGGTGTGCGGGCTGGCCAGCCGCAGTGGGACGGTCACGCCGGAGGTGGCCTCGTCGAAGTCCAGCGTCACCTCGGTCTCGACGTCGGCGCCCCGCGACGGGGTCCGGGTGTTGCGACCAGCGCCGCCGCCGAAGAGCCCGCCGAAGATGTCGCCGAGCCCGCCGACGCCGCCGCCGCCGCCATTGCCTGCGCCGCCGAATAGGTCGCCGAGGTCGAAGTTGAAGCCGCCGCCCGGACTGCCGGCGCGGGCGCCGCCGGGCACCCGGAAGCCGCCGCTGCCGAACAGCGCGCGCGCCTCGTCGTACTCCTTGCGCCGCTTCTCGTCCGACAGGACGTCGTAGGCCTCGGAGATCTCCTTGAACCGTTCCTCGGACTTGGCCTCGCCCTTGTTCGCGTCCGGGTGGTACTGGCGAGCCAGCTTCCGATATGCTTTCTTGATGTCCGCCGGCTTAGCGTCCTTGGGTACGCCAATTGCCTTGTAGTAGTCCTTTTCGATGAAGTCTTTAGTACTCATGACTTCGCCATCACCGGCGTCCCTCCCTTCGCTTCCGCGGGCCGACGAATGTCGTTCTCAGTGCTGCTCAGCGTGCTGCGCCCCCTGATGCGGGCTCGTCCGCGGCCGGGGCTGCCGTGGAGTCAGCCGGTGCTGGCGACGGCACATCGGCCGCCTTCGTGGGCTCAGCCGGCTCGGCCAGCTTCGTGGGCTCGGCCGGCCCGGCCAGCTCCGTGGGCTCGGCCAGCTCGGCCGGCTCCGCCACGCCCACCAACGCCGGCCGCAGGATGCGACCGTTCACCCGGTAGCCCGGCTGCATGATCTGCACGCAGATGGTGGTGTCAACATCCGCCGAGTAGCTGTGGGTTAGCGCTTCGTGGATCGTCGGGTCGAATGGGTCGCCGGGCTCGCCGTACCGGTCGAGACCCAGCTTGACCAGGGTCGCCTCCAGCGCCTCGGCCACGGACTTGAAGCCGCCTCCGAGCTCACCGTGCGCCCGGGCGCGGCCGATGTCGTCCAGCACGGGCAGCAACCCAAGCAGGACGCTGGCCAGCGCCCGGTCGGCGACCGCCAGCCGGTCGCGTTCCACCCGCTTGCGGTAGTTGGCGTACTCCGCCTGCAGCCGCTGCAGGTCGGCGGTCCGCTCGGCCAGCTGCCCGGTGAGTTCACCGACCTGGCCGGCCCCTTCCCCGGCCGCCGGAGCGGTCGGGGAGGGGGCTGATGGTGCTGCGGCCGCCGCGTCCGGCCGGAGCTCACCACTGATCGGGTCGATCCGCCGCTTGTCGCGGATGACAACCCGGGTCGGGTCGAGCTCGAGGTCCTCGGGGTCCTGGGCTCGGACGGTCCGGGCCGGCTCGGTCACGCCGAACCACCCTCCCGCTTCGGCTCGTCGACGATCTCGGCGTCGACGACCTCGTCATCGGAGCTAGGGGTGGCACCCTCGCCGAATCCGCCCGGGGCGCCGGTGCCGCCGGCGGCCTGGGCCTGCGCGTACATGGCCTCGCCCAGCTTCTGGCTGGTGCGAGACAGAGCGTCGTGCGCCGTCTGGATCGCGGTCACCTCGCCGCCTTCGAGCGCCCGCTTCAGGTCGCCGACAGCGGACTCCACCTCGCCCTTGGTCTCGGCCGGAACCTTGTCACCGTTCTCGGCGAGGAACTTCTCGGTGGAGTACACCAGCGACTCGGCCGAGTTGCGGGTCTCGACTTCCTCCTTGCGGCGGCGGTCCTCCTCGGCGAACTGCTCGGCCTCGCGCATCATCCGCGCGATGTCGTCCTTGGGCAGCGCCGAGCCGCCGGTGATCGTCATCGACTGCTGCTTGCCGGTGCCCAGGTCCTTGGCGGAGACGTGCACGATGCCGTTGGCGTCGATGTCAAAGGTGACCTCGATCTGCGGCACCCCGCGCGGGGCGGGCGGGAGGCCGGTCAGCTCAAACATGCCCAGCCGCTTGTTGTACGCCGCCATCTCGCGCTCGCCCTGGTAGACCTGGATCTGCACGCTCGGCTGTGCGTCGTCGGCCGTGGTGAAGACCTCAGAGCGCTTGGTCGGGATCGTGGTGTTGCGCTCGATCAGCTTGGTCATGATGCCGCCCTTGGTCTCGATCCCCAGGGACAGCGGGGTGACGTCGAGCAGCAGAACGTCCTTGACCTCGCCCTTGAGCACGCCGGCCTGCAGCGCGGCGCCGACGGAGACCACCTCGTCCGGGTTGACGCCCTTGTTCGGCTCCTTGCCTTTGGTGAGCTCGCGGACTAGGTCGGCAACGACCGGCATCCGGGTGGAACCGCCGACCAGCACCACGTGGTCGATCTTGCTCACGTCGATGCCGGCGTCCTTGATCGCCTGGGAGAACGGTCCCTTGCACCGGTCGAGCAGGTCGGAGGTCATCCGCTGGAACTCCGCCCGGGTCAGCTTGACCTCGAGGTGCAGTGGGCCTTCGGCGCTGGCCGTGATGTAAGGCAGGTTGATGTGCGTCTCGGCCGCGCCGGACAGCTCGATCTTGGCCTTCTCGGCGGCCTCGCGCAGCCGCTGCATCGCCATCTTGTCCTTGGACAGGTCGATGCCGTGGCCATTCCTGAACGTCGTGACCAGGTGGTCGACGATCCGCTGGTCCCAGTCGTCGCCGCCAAGGTGGGTGTCACCGCTGGTCGACTTAACCTCGACCACGCCCTCGCCGAGCTCGAGCAGAGACACATCGAAAGTGCCACCGCCGAGGTCGAAGACGAGGATCGTCTGCTCCGTGCCCTTGTCCAGGCCGTAGGCCAGTGCGGCCGCGGTCGGCTCGTTGACGATCCGCGGCACCTCCAGGCCGGCGATCTTGCCCGCCTCGGTGGTCGCCTGGCGCTGGGCGTCGTCGAAGTACGCCGGGACGGTGATGACGGCGTCGGTGACTGGCTCGCCGAGGTAGGCCTCCGCATCCCGCTTGAGCTTCTGCAGGATGAAGGCGCTGATCTGCTGCGGGGTGTAGTCCTTGCCGTCGACGTGCTGCTTCCACGACGTACCCATGTGCCGCTTGACCGAGCGGATGGTGCGATCGACGTTGGTGACGGCCTGACGCTTGGCGACTTCGCCGACGAGCACTTCGCCATTCTTGGCGAAGGCGACGACGGACGGCGTCGTCCGAGAACCCTCGGCGTTGGCGATGACGGCGGGCTCACCGCCTTCCAGAACGCTGACCACCGAGTTGGTCGTGCCGAGGTCGATGCCGACGGCTCGTGCCATGGATGTTGCCTCCGAAGTTGACAGCCGGTGTGGTGCCTTGAGTGAACCTGGCTCATAGTGTGCCATGGGTCGATGGATGGCGCAAGAGATTGAGCCTATGGGGCTCAGATTCCTTGCTCCACGACAATGGCGAAACCACTGGGTGGCATAAGGCAGGTTTGCCCGCTGGGCAAGCCGCGTAGGGTAGGCCGGCGCATCGGGCCGCCCCGCCGCGTGGCACGCTGGCGCCGGTCGCCACGCCGTACAGGAGGGTTCCTTGAGACTCGCCATCGGACTTCTCATTGTCATCGTCGGGCTGGGTATCGCCGCCCACCGGCTGTGGTGGCTCTACCGGTTGTCCCAGACCGGCCAGCCGGCCCCGGATCGCCTGCACAGCCAGGGTCCACGCGTGCAGGCGGAGGTCACCGAGGTCGTCGGCCAACGCAAGCTGCTGAAATGGACGCTGCCCGGCTGGGCCCACGCGTTCACGTTCTGGGGCTTCTGCGTCCTGTCCCTGACGATCGTCGAGTGCTTCGCGGCGCTGTTCACGCCCGACTTCGCGATTCCGCTGATCGGCCGGACGGCGTGGCTGGCCTTCCTCGAGGACTTCTTCGGCGTGGCGGTCTTCGTCGCCATCCTGATCTTCGCCGCGATCCGGTGGAAGAACGCCCCGGCTCGGCTCGGGCGCGACTCGCGGTTCTACAAGTCGCACACCGGCGCGGCCTGGGTGGTGCTGCTACTGATCGGGCTCGTGATCGTCACGCTCTTCGGCTACCGGGGCCCGCAGATCAACAACGGCAACTTCCCGATGCAGGACCACAAGAGCTGGGCGTTCGCCTCCAACGCGGCGGCGAAGTTGATCGGGACGGGCGCGCACAACGGCTGGCTAGAGACGTTCTTCGTCCTCGCCCAGTTGGCCGTGGTCTTCGGCTTCCTGGTGCTGGTCGTCTACTCCAAGCATCTGCACATCTTCTCCGGGCCGCTGAACGTCTACTTCTCCCGGCGACCCAAGGCGCTCGGCCCGGCACAGCCGATGATGAGCAGAGGCAAGCCGATCGACTTCGAGGACCCCGGAGAGGACGACATCTTCGGCCGCGGCAAGATCGAGGACGCCTCGTGGAAGGCGATGCTCGACTTCTACGCATGCACCGAGTGCGGTCGCTGCCAGACCCAGTGCCCGGCGTGGAACACCAACAAGCCGCTGTCGCCCAAGCTGCTGATCACGAACCAGCGCGACCACCTGTTCGCCAAGGCGCCGTACCTGTTCGCCGGCGGCGAAAACGCGCCCGAGGAGAAGACCGCCGGGCTGTCCGACGCGGTCAAGGCCGAGGTCGAACGGCCGCTGGTCGGCAAGGAGGACGAGGGCGGGGTCATCGATCCCGACGTGCTGTGGGCCTGCACGACCTGCGGCGCCTGCGTGGAGCAGTGCCCGGTCGACATCGAGCACGTCGACCACATCATCGACATGCGCCGCTACCAGGTGCTGATCGAGTCGGCCTTCCCGAGCGAGGCCGGCATCATGCTCAAGAACATCGAGAACAAGGGCAACCCGTGGGGCATGAACGCCTCCTCCCGCAACGACTGGATGGAGGGCTTGCCGTTCGAGGTCCGAGTCGTCGAAGACGGCGTGCCTGACGACGTCGAGTACCTGTTCTGGGTCGGTTGCGCCGGAGCCCTCGAAGACCGGTCGAAGAAGGTCACCAAGGCCTTCGCCGAGCTGCTGCACACCGCCGGCGTGTCCTTCGCGGTCCTCGGCGAGGGCGAGTCCTGCACCGGTGACCCGGCCCGCCGCCTCGGCAACGAGTTCCTGTTCCAGATGCAGGGCCAGATGAACGTCGAGGTGCTCAACGAGGCGTTCGGCGACCGGCCGGTGAAGAAGATCGTCGCTACCTGCCCGCACTGCTTCAACACACTGGCGAAGGAGTACCCGCAGATCGGCGGCAACTACGAGGTGGTGCACCACACCCAGCTGCTCGGTCGGCTCGTCGCCGAGGGCAAGCTGACGCCGGTCACCGCGGTGGAGGAAAAGGTCACCTACCACGACCCGTGCTACCTCGGCCGGCACAACAACGTCTACACCCCACCGCGCGAGGTGCTCTCCGCCATCCCGGGACTGCGCTCCGAGGAGATGCACCGGTGCAAGTCCCGCGGCTTCTGCTGCGGCGCCGGCGGCGCCCGGATGTGGATGGAGGAGCGCATCGGCAAGATGATCAATGTCGAGCGCACCGAGGAGGCGCTCGGCCTCGACCCGGACATGGTCTCCACCGCCTGCCCGTTCTGCATGGTCATGATCACGGATGCCGTCCAGGCCAAGCAGCAGACCGGTGCGGCCAAGGAGGGCGTCGAGGTGCTCGACGTCGCCCAGATCCTGGCTCGGTCGCTGGTGCCGGCGAAGGTCGACGCGATGGTCGACGCGATGGCCGGCGGCGGGGGGGTGGCTGGCGTCATCACCGCGGACGCGGTGCACGAGAGTGCTGGGCCGCAACTGTCCGACCCGGCGGCGACCGCGACCGCGGACCATGTGCAGCCGGCACCGAGCTCCACCGCGGCGTCCAGCGACGCGACCGGGGCCGCGGAGTCGCGGGAGTCGCGGGAGTCGCGGGAGTCGCGGGAGCCCCGGTTCCCGCGGGAACCGGGGGCAGCCGTGGCGGACGGGTCGACGGCCGACCCCGGTTCCAAACCGGGCGCTCCCCCGACCACCGGTGGCTCGACGAGTGGGTCTGGTGACCGGCCGGGGGCCACGCCGCTGTAGCACCGGCCGACACGGCGAAGTCGGCGCGGGCCGGGAGGCGGTGCGCGCCGGCAAACCTGCGCCGGCAAACCCGGGTCGGCGCACCTGGCCGCGGCCCAGGTCGGCGTACCTGGCACCATCAACCTGAGCCAGTGTCGGATCGCGAAGCGGGGGACGCGATCCGACACTGGCTTGTTGTTGGGCCTCGACGCGCCGGCGACGCAGTCCGCAAGGGCGATCAGATCGTCCGGGAGCGGGAGAAGTTCTGCCAGGACCGGGACGGCGTCGGGCCGCGCTGGCCCTGGTAGCGGGAGCCATAGACCGCGGAGCCATAGGGGTGCTCGGCCGGCGACGACAGCCGGAACAGGCAGAGTTGGCCGATCTTCATGCCCGGCCAAAGCGTGATCGGCAGCGTCGCCACATTCGAGAGCTCGAGCGTGACGTGACCGGTGAAGCCCGGGTCGATGAAGCCGGCCGTGGAGTGCGTCAGCAGGCCGAGCCGACCGAGCGAGGACTTGCCCTCCAGCCGACCGGCCAGGTCGTCCGGCAAGGTCACGACCTCCAGTGTCGAGCCGAGCACGAACTCGCCCGGGTGCAAGATGAACGGCCCGTCGCCGTCGGCCTCCACGAGCGCGGTCAACTCGTCCTGCTGCACCGCGGGGTCGATGTGGGTGTAGCGGTGGTTTTGGAACACCCGGAAGTAGCGGTCCAGCCGCACGTCCACACTGGAGGGTTGGACCAGCGCGGCGTCGTACGGCGCGAGCGTGAAGCGCCGCGCTGCGATCTCCGCCTTCAGATCCCGGTCGCTGAGGAGCACGCGCGCGACTGTAGCGAGGCCCGGTAGCATGGCGGCGCGCCGCGGCGGGACAGCGGTCGCATGCGGGCGTAGTTCAGCGGTAGAACACGAGCTTCCCAAGCTTGCAACGCGGGTTCGATTCCCGTCGCCCGCTCCGGTTCAAAGGATCTTGTGTCCACCCGTGCGTCCACCTGAACGCGGGCGCCCGCCATCACGGCCGTCCGCGGTCAACTCGACTGCAACGTGATCGGGATCAGGCCGGGTGTCGGGTGTGCAGAGACCGCGACGAGTGGTCCTTGGGCACCAGAGGCGGCCGCATCGACCGCAGGCGCCGGCCGACCGCCATGCCGAGTAACGGCAAGCCGACCACGATCACCACAATCACTGCGATGCTGGTGGCCGTGCCAGACATCGCCCACCGCCCGTGCCGAGACTGACCCGGTGAGGTCGCGCCCACGCGCACCCCAACAGCCTTCTGATCCAGAGTGCGTGCTCGGCTGAGCAGCGGCGGCGCGGTGCCGCTCGATTCACCTGATCGGCTCAGTGCTCAGCGGGACGTGAGATGGGCCACCCACGCTTGCAGCGGTTAGCAGCGGTACTATGGATTGTTACCGGCAAGTAGGTAACGCTGTCCGGCCGGCTCCAACGCGGATCGGCCCCAGACCTGGAGCGTCTCGGTGGGTCACTACAAGAGCAACCTTCGCGATATCGAGTTCAACCTGTTCGAGGTGTTCGGTCGGGCCGATATCATGGGCACCGGGCCGTACGCCGACATGGACGTCGACACCGCCCGCAGCGTGCTGGCCGAGGTGGAGCGGCTGTCCAGCAACGAGCTGGCCGAGTCCTTCGCCGACGCCGACCGCAACCCCCCGGTCTTCGACCCGGCCGCCGGCACGGTGACGATGCCGAAGTCCTTCCACAAGTCCTTCACCGCACTGATGGACGCCGAGTGGTACCGGCTGGACCTGCCGGAGCACCTGGGCGGCACCGGCGCACCGCCGTCGCTGCGCTGGGCCGCAGCCGAGATGATGCTCGGCGCCAACCCGGCGGCCTTCATGTACATGACCGGCCCCGGGTTCGGCTCCATCATCGACCGGCTGGGCACGCCAGAGCAGAAGAAGCTGGCCCAGCTGATGGTCGACCGGCGGTGGGGCGCGACGATGGTCCTCACCGAGCCAGACGCCGGCTCCGACGTCGGCGCCGGCCGCACCAGGGCGCTCCAGCAGCCCGACGGCAGCTGGCACATCGAGGGCGTGAAGCGCTTCATCACCTCGGCGGAGTGGGACTGGCCGGAGAACATCATCCACGTGGTGCTCGCTCGCCCGGAGGGGGCCAGCGCGGGCACCAAGGGCCTGAGCCTGTTCATCGTCCCCAAGCTCCTCGTGGACTTCGAGACCGGCGAGCTCGGCGAGCGCAACGGTGCCTACGTCACCAACGTCGAGAAGAAGATGGGCATCAAGGCCTCGACCACCTGTGAGCTGACCTTCGGCGCCAAGCACCCCGCCATCGGCTACCTCGTCGGCGACGCGCACGACGGCATCGCCCAGATGTTCCAGGTCATCGAGTACGCCCGGATGATGGTCGGCACCAAGGCCATCGCCACCCTGTCGACCGGCTACCTCAACGCGCTCGACTACGCCAAGAACCGCGTCCAGGGCCCGGACCTGACCGAGATGACCGACAAGGCTGCCCCCCGCGTCACGATCACCCACCACCCCGACGTCCGGCGCATGCTGATGACGCAGAAGGCGTACGCCGAGGGCATGCGCGCCCTTGTCCTCTACACCGCCACCATGCAGGACCAGGTGGAGATGGCGGAAGCCAAGGACTCCCCGGACGACCTCGCCGTCCGCCTCAACGACCTGCTGTTGCCGATCGTGAAGGGCTTCGGCGCGGAGAAGTCCTACGAGCTGCTGTCCTGGTCCCTGCAGACCCTCGGTGGTTCCGGCTTCCTGCAGGACTACCCGATCGAGCAGTACGTGCGCGACGCCAAGATCGACACCCTGTACGAGGGGACCACGGCGATCCAGGGCATGGACCTGTTCTTCCGCAAGATCGTGCGGGACAAGGGCCAGGCGCTCACCAAGCTGATGGGCGACATCCAGCACTTCGCCAAGGGCGACGCTGGCAATGGTCAGCTGCTGCGCGAGCGCGAACTACTCGGCACCGCGCTGGAAGACGTGCAGGGCATCCTCGGCACCATGGTCGAGCACCTCACCGGGGCGGCCGGCGACAAGCGCAACTTGTACAAGGTGGGGCTCAACACCACCCGGCTGCTGATGGCGTTGGGCAACCTGGTCACGGGCTGGCTGCTGCTGCGCCAGGCCGAGGTTGCCCTGGCCAAGATGGACACAGCCACCGGCCGCGACCTGCCGTTCTACCGGGGCAAGATCGCTGCTGCCCGATTCTTCGTGGCCACCGTGCTGCCCGAGATCACCGCGCAGCGGGCGATCGCGGAAGAGGTCAGCCTGGACCTGATGGACCTAGACGAGGCCGACTTCTAGGCTCAGCTAGTGCCGCTTCCGGCAGCGGCACTAGGACCGGTCACATCCCGTCGAGCGCTGCCGACCCGGTCGGCCCGGAAGGCGGCGTACAGATGCCTGGGACCGTCACTGTGGGTATCGTGTAAGCCGCCTCACCGTGATGGGCCGCTCCGGACGGCCGCGGTACCGCGAAGGGACACCCTCCATGGGCATCGGCGTCAGCATCTTCCTCATGGCCGTGGGCGCAATCCTGGCCTTCGCCGTGCACGCCACGGTCAGCGGGATCAGCATTCAGATGGTCGGCGCCATTCTGATCATCGCCGGGCTGGTGGGCCTACTCACCACGCTGTTCATCTTTGGTCCGCGCCGGCGCGCCGCAGTCGTCGACGACCGCATCGTCCGGGACCGCGACATCTACTGAGGCTCGACCGGTAGCCGCCGGCGCACCAGCGCGGCGAGCAGCGCCTGGGTGCGAGTGGGGTCGAATGCGAGTGGGGTCGAACGGCGGGGCGGAGACGCGCTGGGTGCCCGCGACGGCCGGGGCGGCCAGGGCGGTGAACGCGCCAGCGCCGACGGTCGGATCGTGGGTGAGACGTTCGACGTCGTCGACGCTTCGCGCTACCGCCATTGCCAGCTCCGGTCGTGGCACGGCCGCAAGGCCAACCAACCGCCTCGGGCGGTTCAAACACGGGACCGGGTTACCGGACCCGTCTAGGCCCACGACCGGAGCCTACGCAGCCCAGCTACCGATCACACCGCTCGACGGTCCGAGGCGGAGCCTCGTTAGGACATCAGCCGGATGGTCCAGAAGTCGTTCGATAGGTTGCGGGCGCTCAGGTAGTCGTACGGCATGGTGAAATAGCCGGCCAGCCCCCAGCCGGTCCCCCACGAGTTGCGCACCAAGAACGTTGCGGCGGTGTCGTCGTAGCCGACGGCCATGACCGCGTGGCCACCGATCACCCGCTCGCCGTGGGCGGGCATCGGCGCGACGCCCGTATGCGCAACGGCTTTGCTCTCGAAGCTCTCGTAGACGCTGAAGCCGAAGACGAACGGGAAGCCGCTGGCCAGGCAGGTCCGCATCTGGGTGAGGTCGTGGGAAAGCCGCTGGTACTGCAGCGCCCGATGCGTCGCGGCGTCGGCGTAGCAGGCGTCCGACGGCTTCTCGGTGAACCGGGCGATGTCGTAGGGCCACTCCGACTCCGGACAGGCCCCCACGGCGTTCACCGTCTTGATGCCGTCACGGATCATTGCGCCACTGTCGGTGCCGACGGTGCCCTCCATGACCCGCTCGTTGTAGTAGATGAACAACCGGGACAGCAGGGTGGTGTCGGCCTCGCCTTGCTTCGCCTCGTCGAACTGCAGGGCGCCGGCGATGGCGTTGGCGGTGCAGCTGCCGAGCTGACCTTGGTCATAGACGGGCGGACACTGCGCCCGCAGGTCGGTCTGCGCCGGCAGCGGGATCGGTGGTGCCGGTGGCGCGGCGTACAGCAGGTCTCGCTGATCTGGAAGGTCGGGGATCCAGCCGTAACCGGCGGTCCTGCGTGCCATGGATCTATGCCTCCGATCGTCCGGACGCCAGCGGGCGAGATTCACCACTCGGGAGAACATCGCCACACGCTACGACCGACCTCCGACGACAATGTCACCCACCGCGTCAATGAACTCTGGCCAGTGCCCGCGGGACAACTCGTGCCCCATGTCCGCAAACACCAGCAGGCGGGCGCCCGGTAGCGCGGCCGCGGTCGCGTGTGCAGCCCGCACCCCGATCAGCGGGTCGAGCGCCCCGTGCACCACCAGCGCCGGCGTCCGGCAGGCCGCCAATGCGTGGGTACGTTCACCCGAGGCGTGCATGGCCACGAACTGGCGCGCCTTGCCCTCCGGGTCGACGCCGCGGGCGAACTCCTTCTGGGCCCGCTTCCGAGCACCGTCGACATCGGGCGGTACGGCGATCAGCCGCTCGAACCGGACAGCCTGCTCGAGGTAGGCAGTCCGGTCGGTCGGCGGCGGCTCCAGCACGACCGGCAACGCCTCCCGCCGCGCGTCCCACGGGTCGCGCACCCCCGGCGCCGAGGACAGCGAGACCAGCCCGTGCACCCGGTCGGGATACTCGATCACCACCGTCTGGGCGATCATGCCGCCCATCGAGTGCCCGACCAGAGCAGCCGCCGGCAGGCCGAGCACGTCGAGCAGCCCGACCACGTCGGCGGCCATGTCGGTGAGTCGGTAGCTGACGCTGGCGTAATCGCCCCTGGTCACCGCGCGCAGATCGGGCGGCGGGGCCCCAACCAGATGGCTGGACGCCCCGGCGTCCCGGTTGTCGAACCGAACGACGAAGAGTCCGCGGTCCACCAGCGCCCGACACAGCGCATCCGGCCAGCTGACCAGCTGGCGGGCGAGCCCGGCAACGAGGACGACCGCCGGGGCGCCCGGCCGGCCGAGCGTCTCATAAGCGATCTCCACCGGACCGATCTGGGCCGTGCCGGCGCGCTGCGTCGGTCCGGGGGCTGCCGCTGACTCGGTCATCGGCGTCACGTCCAGGCGACCAGCGTTCGCATCGGATCGACCAGGATCCGAGCGACATCGGCGAGGAACTGCGAGCCGAGCTGGCCGTCGACCAACCGATGGTCGAACGAGACGCCCAAGTTGGTCACCATCCGCGCACGCACCTTGCCCTTGTGCACCCACGGCAACTTCCGGATCGCCCCGAAGGCCAAAATCGCTGACTCTCCGGGATTGAGGATCGGAGTGCCGGTGTCGACGCCGAAGACCCCAACGTTGGTGATCGTGATGGTGCCGCCCCGCATGTCGGCCGGTTGCGTCCGGCCGCTCTTGGCGGTCGCCGTCAGCTCGGCCAGCAACGTGGCCAAATCGGGGAGCGTTAGCCGACCGGCGTCTTTGATGTTGGGTACCACCAGTCCGCGCGGGGTGGCCGCGGCAATGCCGAGGTTGACGTAGTCCTTGACGACGATCTCTTGGGCGGCCTCGTCCCAGGATGCGTTGATCATCGGGTGCCGCCGGACCGCGACCAGCACGGCCTTGGCGACCAGCAGCAGCGGGCTCACCTTGACTTCGGCGAAGTCGGGCAACCGACGCAGCGTCCGGACGGCCTTGAGCGAGCCGGTGACGTCGGCCTGCACCCACTCGGTGACGTGCGGGGCGGTGAAGGCGCTGGCGACCATCGCGGCCGCGGTTGCCTTGCGCACGCCTTTGATAGGGAGCCGCCGCTCGCGGGTGGCCGGGTCGAAGGCCGACGCGACGACACCTCCCGCCCGGCTCGACGGCGGGTCCGCCACCCCGACCGCCCCATCGGGCGCGGTGGGCGCGGACTGCGGCCTAGGGGCATTGGCCGTTGCCAGCCCGGCCGTTGCCAGCCCGGCTGCGGCCCGCTCCACATCCTCCCGGCTGATCGTGCCGTTGCGGCCAGTGGCGGAAAGCGTGGTCAGGTCGATGCCCAGGTCGCGGGCCAGCTTGCGAACCGGCGGCTTGGCGAGCACGGCCACCGCGCCGGCGGCCACTCTTGCGGACTGGCCGACGGCGGTGCCGGCGATCCGCATCGGCTGCCGCTGGGTCGGCGCGGGGGGCTCGGGCGACGGCTTACGCGGTCGCCGAACGGCGGTGCTGGGCTTCGGGCCGTAGCCGACCAGCACCGATGTCCGACCGCCGGGGGCCGGACCGCCGATCAGGCCGGGCTCCACCGCGGCGTCGACCGGCGGGTTGGCCACCAGTGCGGCCGGGATCACCTCGGCCGGCGCGCTCGCGGCGGCCGGCGCGCTCGCGGCGGCCGGCGGCGTGATCTCGGCGGCGGCTGGCGTGCCCCCAGCGGCGGCGGCGGCCGGCCCGCCCGCCGGATCACCCGGGTCGGTGTCGAAGGTGATGATCGGCGCGCCAACGTCCACAGTCTCGCCCTCGCTGTGGTGCACGGCGGTGACCACGCCGGCGTACGGCGAGGGGACCTCGACCGCAGCCTTGGCCGTCTCGACCTCGACGATCGGCTGATTGAGCGTGACGGTGTCGCCGGGCGCGACCAGCCACTTGAGGATCTCGCCCTCGGTCAGACCCTCACCGAGGTCCGGCAGCAAGAACTGCTTGTAGTTGGGCACCGGAGCTCCTAGAAGGCGAACGCGTGGTCGACGGCGTCGAGCACGCGGTCGAGGTCGGGGAGGTACGCCTCCTCCAGCCGGGACGGGGGGTACGGCGTGTCGAAACCGCCCACCCGCAGGACCGGAGCTTCGAGCGAGTAGAAGCATGCCTCGGTGATCCTGGCCGCCAGCTCGCTGCCCATGCCGAGGAAGACCGGCGCCTCGTGCACCACGACGCAGCGGCCGGTACGCCGGACCGACTCCAACACCGGGACCAGGTCCAGCGGCGAGAGCGTCCGCAGGTCGATCACTTCCAGGCTGCGACCTTCGTCCGCGGCGGCGGCAGCGGCCTCCAGCGCAGTGCGGACCATTGGCCCGTAAGCCAGCACGGTCAGGTCGTCGCCCGGGCGCACCACCGTCGCGGAGTGCAGCGGCGGCGGGGTCGCGGACTCGTCCAGCTCCAGCTCCGCCTTCTCCCAGTAGCGCCGCTTGGGCTCGAAGAAGATCACCGGGTCGTCCGCGACCACGGCCTGCCGGATCATGAAGTAGGCGTCGACCGGGTTGGAGCAGGCGACCACCTTCAGCCCCGCGGTGTGGGCAAAGTAGGCCTCGGGCGACTCGCTGTGGTGCTCCACCGCCCCGATCCCGCCGCCGAACGGGATCCGGATCGTCACCGGCAGCGGGGTGGTGCCCTGCGAGCGGTAGTGCATCTTTGCCAGCTGGCTGACGATCTGGTCGTACGCCGGGTAGACAAACCCGTCGAACTGGATCTCGCACACCGGCCGGTAGCCACGCAGCGCGAGCCCGATCGCCGTACCGACGATGCCGGACTCGGCCAGCGGGGTGTCGATCACCCGGGCCTCGCCGAAGTCCTTCTGCAGCCCGTCGGTTACCCGAAAGACGCCGCCGAGCTTGCCGACGTCCTCCCCCATCACCAGCACCTTGGGGTCGCTTTCCATCGCCTTGCGCAAGCCCATGTTGACGGCCTTGGCGAGCGTGGTCGGGGCCATGGGTCAGCGCCCCCCAGCGGTAGCCGCGGCGCTGTCCGCGTCCGCCTGCGGGCCGTCGGCGAAGGAGGACAGGTAGGCGGCGAACCGTGCGCGCTCCTCGGCCAAGAGCGCGGTCGGCTCGGCGTAGACCCCGTCGAAGATCGACAGCGGGTCCGGGTCGGGCATCTCGATGCAGCCCTTCCGGACGTGGGCGGCGAGTGCGTCCGCGTCGACCTCAACGCCGGCGAAGAAGGCGGCGTCGGCCATGCCGGATCGGACCAGGTAGGCCTTCATCCGCTCCAGCGGGTCTTTGAGCTTCCAGGTCTCCAGGTCGCTGGCCAGTCGGTAGCGAGTCGGGTCATCAGACGTCGTGTGCGCTCCCATCCGGTAGGTGAACGCCTCGATGAAGGTCGGCCCGTTGCCCTCGCGGGCGTTGCGCAACGCCGCCCGGGTGACGGCGAGGACGGCTAGCACGTCGTTGCCGTCGACTCGGAGCCCGGGAAAGCCGAACCCACGCGCCCGCTGGTAGAGCGGGATCCGGGTCTGGCGCTCCAGCGGCTCGGAGATTGCCCACTGGTTGTTCTGGCAGAAGAACACCACTGGAGCGTTGAAGACGGTGGCGAAAACAAACGCCTCGTTGACGTCGCCCTGGCTGGTGGCCCCATCGCCGAAGTACGCGATCACCGCGTCCTCGGTGCCGTCCTTCTGGATGCCCATGGCGTAACCGGTGGCGTGCAGCGTCTGGCTGCCGATCACGATCGTGTAGAGGCCGAAGTTGTGGTCGTGCGGGTCCCAGCCGGCATGACTGACCCCGCGGAAGAGTCCGAGCAGCTTGAGCGGGTCGACGCCCTTGCAATAGGCGACTCCATGCTCCCGGTACGTCGGGAAGGCGTAGTCGCCCGGCAGCAGCGCCCGGCCGGAGCCCACCTGGGCCGCCTCCTGGCCGAGCAGCGCCGCCCAGATCCCGAGCTCTCCCTGGCGCTGCAGCGCGGTGGCCTCGACGTCGACCCGGCGGACGAGCACCAGGTCGCGGTAGAGACTGCGGTAGTCCTCGGCGGTCAGGTCCAGGGCGTAGTCGGGGTGGGAGACCCGCTCCCCCTCCGGGGTGAGCAGCTGGACGAGCTCGGGTCCCGCCGTCGTGCTGGTGGCCACCGAGCTGGTCTCCGGGGCGGCTCGGCCCATCAGACCGCCGGCTACCTCACCACCGCCTGCCTGCCCGCCCAGCGAGCTGGCCACCGACATGAGCCTCTCCTCATCGTCGTACGTCGACCTACCGGGATCACCGGCATGGTCAGCACCGGCCGGCCAGGCTGGCCCGCAGGGTGTGCGCGCTGCCGGTCGAGCACCGCCGAGTGCATCGTCATCGTGGCAGATGTCCGGTCGCGGTGCGGACAGTCCCAGGTCCACGGATTGCAGCGAAGTGCTTGCCGGATGGGTACCGCCGCGCCAGGCTGCCCACTGGACGGTGACACCCTGCCATGGGGGTTCCGCGCACGCACCGAAAGGCGGCTTACAGATGGACGAGCGGCAGCGGCCAGGGCGGGACGCCCCTTCCCGCATGACGTCGTACGACGACGCCCGGGCAAGCTTCGACCTCGAGGTCCCGAGCCGGTGCAACCCGGTGCTCGACATCGTGGAACGGTGGGCGGCCGAGGAGCCCGACACCCTCGCGCTGCTGACTCTCGACGGCAACGGTGAAGTGGTGGCGCGCCAGAGCACGACCGAGCTCGCGGCCGACTCGCGGCGCGCCGCCCGGGCGCTGCTCGAGCTGGGCGTCACCAAGGGCGACCCGGTCTTCGTAATGCTGCCGCGGGTACCGGCGTGGTACGCGGCGGTGCTCGGTGCCATCCGGATCGGCGCGATGCCGATGCCCGGGCCGAACCTGCTGACCGGCCGCGACATCGCGTTCCGGATGAGCCGGTCGGAAGCGGTGGCCGCGATCACCGACGCGGAGGGAGCCGCGAAGGTGGACTCGGTGGCCGCCGATCTGTCCGCGCTGCGCCACCGGTTGTGCTGGTCGCCAGCGGGCGGTGCGCCGCCAGGCTGGGGGGACTTCGACGCGCTGTGCGCCCAGGCCGGCGACGGCGAGACGCCGGCCGACCCGACGGCCGCGGACGACCCGATGCTGCTCTACTTCACCTCCGGCACCGTCGCCTACCCCAAGATGGTGCTGCACACCCAGGCCTCCTACGGGCTGGGTCATGTGATCACGGCCCGGTACTGGCAGGACCTGCGCCCGGGCGACCTGCACTGGACCGTCTCCGACACCGGCTGGGCCAAGGCCGCCTGGGGCGGGCTGTTCGGGCAGTGGCACGAGCGGGCCACCGTAGTGCAGGTGCAACTGGGCAAGCCCGATGCCGACACCATCCTGTCAATGATCTCTCGGCACGGCATCACGTCGTTCTGCGCGCCCCCAACCCTCTACCGGCTGCTGGTCCAAGCCGACCTCACCCGTTACGACCTGTCCGCCCTGCGGCACTGCACCAGCGCCGGTGAGCCGCTGAATCCCGAGGTCATCCGGGTCTGGTCCGAGGGCACCGGCCTGACTGTGTACGACGGCTACGGCCAGACCGAGACCACCAACGTGGTGGCGAACTACCGCTCGATGCCGGTGCGCCCGGGCTCGATGGGCCGCCCGACCCCCGGGTACGAAGTGGAGGTGCTCGGCGACGACGGCCGACCCGCGCCGGACGGCGTGGTCGGCAACATCGCGGTGCGGGCCGACCCACGGCCGATCGGGCTGTTCGCGGCGTACTACCGCGAGCCGGAGGCCACCGCGGCCGCGTTCAAGGACGGCTGGTACTACACCGGCGACAAGGCCGCCCGCGACGCCGACGGCTACCTGTGGTTCGAGGGTCGCTCCGACGATGTGATCACGTCGTCGGCGTACCGGATCGGGCCGTTCGAGGTGGAGTCAGCACTGGTCGAACACCCGGCCGTGGCCGAGGCCGCCGTTGTTGGCCGCGACGACCCGCAGCGGACGCAGATCGTGACGGCGTTCGTCATCCTCGCTCCCGGCTACACCGGCTCGGACGAGCTCACCGTCGAGCTGCAGGACCACGTCAAGCGGGTCACCGCGCCGTACAAGTACCCGCGGGAGATCCATTTCGTGGCGGAGCTGCCGAAGACGGTGAGCGGCAAGATCCGCCGCTCGCAGCTGCGGGCGGACCTGCGCACCGGCGGCGGGTGACGCCGGGCGCAGATGGACGCGCCGCCGCGGCCCACCCCGGCGTCGGGAGCTTGGCCGCCGCAGCGCCCGCCGATGGTGTGCGGTTTGGCACCACCGCCGGGCGCTGGGTGCTGCTGGCGACGGTGCTGGGCTCCGGGGTGGCGTTCCTCGACGGGACCGTCGTCAACGTGGCGCTGCCGACCATCGGCCGGGACCTGCGCACCGGGTTCGCCACGCTGCAGTGGGTGCTGGACGCCTACCTGCTGACCCTCGGGTCGTTCGTGCTCGTCGGGGGCGTGCTGGGTGACATCTACGGCCGCCGCCGGACCTTCGTGCTCGGCTTGCTGGCCTTCGTGACCGCGTCGGTGGCCTGCGGGCTGGCCCCGACCCCCTGGCTGTTGGTCGGGGCCCGGGCGCTGCAGGGGGTCGGGGCGGCCCTGCTGGTGCCGGGCAGCCTGGCGATCCTGTCCGCGACGTTCACCCCGGCCGACCGCGGCCGGGCGGTCGGCGCCTGGTCTGGACTGTCCGGCGTGTCCACCGCCGTCGGACCCTTCCTGGGCGGTTACCTGGTCGATGCCTCGTCCTGGCGCTGGGTGTTCCTGATCAACGTGCCGCTGGTGGCGGTCGCCGTTGTGGTGGCGCTGCGGCACGTGCCCGAGTCCCGGGACCCGGCGGCGTCCACCGGGCGGCTGGACCTGCCCGGCGCGGCCACCGCCGTCCTCGGCCTCGGTCTGCTCGTCTTCGCCTTGATCGAGCAACCCCGACTGGCCACCGCGGCGGTGATCGCTCTGAGCGCGGCGGGGACGGCCACCCTGGTCGCCTTCGTGGTGATCGAAAGCCACCGGGCGCACCCGATGCTGCCGCTGGAGCTGTTTCGCTCCCGCGACTTCACCGTCGCGAACCTGACGACGGTGGTCGTGTACGCCGCGCTGGGCGGGGCGCTGTTCCTCGTCGTGCTCGAACTCCAGCGGGTGCTGCACTACTCGGCGCTGGCCTCGGGCGCAGCCTTGCTGCCGGTAACGTTGCTGCTGCTCCTGCTCTCCTCCCGCGCCGGTGCACTCTCGGCGCGGACCGGGCCGCGGCTGCCAATGACGGTCGGTCCGCTCCTGGCGGGTGCCGGACTGTTGCTGCTGGCCAGGATCGGTCCGGGAGCCTCCTACCTCGGCACGGCCCTGCCTGGGGTGCTCGTCTTTGGCCTGGGACTGGCGCTTACCGTGGCCCCGCTGACCACGACGGTGCTCGCCGCCGTCGGACCGGCCCGGTCCGGCGTCGCCAGCGGGGTCAACAACGCAGTGGCTCGCGTTGCCGGCCTGGTCGCGGTGGCGGTGCTGCCGCTACTGGCCGGGCTGTCCGATCCCGCCGCAGACATCGCGTCCGACCCGGCCGGGGTCGCCTTCACCGCCGGCTTTCGGCGAGCGACCGTGCTGGCCGCCGCCCTGTGCACTGCGGGCGGCCTGGTCTCCCTCGTCGGCCTGCGAAACCGGCCGGAACGGCCACCCCCGTAGGCCGCTCCGGCTGTGCTCGGCCTGCGGAGTCACCGTTGGCTTCGGATTCGTTAGGACATTTGCGGGCGACCTTCTTGCCGCCGGGCTGCGGGGCGGCTGGATGACGACAGCAACCTCAGGTCGCCTCGCCGCCGGACCAACTCGCGTCGCGCCGTCTCTTTCGCCGCGCGGAGGAAGGTAGACCCGACCGCGTGAGCGGGACCCGCCGGCTGTGGTCGCGGAGGCACCTCACCGCCCTGGACCCATCTCGATCTCGCCAGGCCACTGCGGGGGCAGCAGGATGCCGTCGAACCCGGAATCCGCTCCGGCCGGCGGCTCCGAATACTCACTGTGACGACGTCGGCTGCGCGCACTACTGGCGGCCGAGGGACCCGACTCCGTCGACCAGGAATCCGTCGACCAGGAAGGGGAGCGACCATGAGTGGGCCAGCCACCGGCGTCAATCCCGGCGGCGCGGCGGACAACCACGAGTACTGGGACCAACTGGTCGTCGGTTACGCCCTGCACGCGCTCGAGCCGCAGGTGGAGATCTCCGTCGAGAACCACGTCGCGGGCTGTGACCGATATGCCCGGGCGACGGTCCAGATGCAGGAGACGACCACCAAGCTGGCGTAAGCCGTGGAGCCGATGACGCCGCCACCGGCTCTGCGGGACGCCGTACTCGCCTCCTTTCCGGTCGAGGCCGGATCGCCGGCACAGATCCCGGTACCCGCAGGCGAACCGATCTGGTCACCGGGCTAGCGCGCCGGCGCGCCCACGTCGCTGGCCGCGGCTCGGCTGCGCCGCGGGCTGCGGGCACTGCCGCATGGCTGGGCACTCGCCGCCGCTGGCATCGTGCTGATCATCGCCGTCGGGGTGAGCGTGGGCACCATGGTCCGCAACCGGGACGCCAACCGGCGACTGGACCGCACGACCGCCGCCCTGTCCTGTGTGCAGATGCGCGACCCGGGCAGCGTTGTGCTGCTGGCGGTGATCCGGGAGCCCGGGCACACACCGCCGCCCAGCCCGGGCAGCGCGCCGGTGGCGGTCGCCACCGTGGCCTGACCAAAGGGACGTCAACTATCCGCGGCCGACCGGGATGGGATCGTCCAGCTCCAGGATGCCGCGCACCTCCCGCAGAGCGACCGTCAGCGTGGCGAGGTCGTCGTGCCCGGCGGCCCGGATATCCACGATCAGCTGCAGGCAGCGCGCGGTGGCCGCCTGATAGTGCGCCGACCAGCCGTCGAGCAGCTGCGTCGGCGGCGTGCCCGGCGGAGCGCTGAGCACAACGGCTGCGGTCAGCGACCGGTGGGACCGGGCCAAGTCGTCGCGCAGCGCGGCCCGCGCCAGCGTCTGCCAGCGGTCGTCCCGGCGCAGGCCGGCGATCCGGGCCCGGAGCCAGCTCAGCTGCAACCGCTCGGCCAGCGCGAAGTGAACGGCCGCGACCTGGTCCACCGCCCGGCCGGTCGCGGCCGAGCAGTCGATGATGTCGAGGAAAGCCAGGGCCGTCTCCATGCCAGCGACCCAGTCGGCCAGATCCGGCGGGACGGCGGCGGCGACCAGTTGCGTCCGCATCTGTTGCCACGCCAGCAGCTCCTCGCCGCGAAGGAGGTCGGGGAGCAGGGCAGTAAGAGTCTCCACCGGACCGGCGAAGAAGTCCCGGGCATCGCTGATGACCAACGGCGGTCGGCGGTTGCGGATCAGCCAGCGACTGGCGCGCTCCACCAGGCGTCGCGCGGTCAGCAGCATCGTGGTCTGTAGGACAGCGGGCACCACGCCGTCCAGACCCTCGATCCGGTCCCACAGCCGGTGCATGTCGAAGATCTCTTGCGCAGCAGTGTGGGCGCGCGCGATCCGGGCGATCGGGGCACCAATCTCCTCCTGCGTGCGGAAGACGAACGAGATGCCGGCCCGGTTGACCATTCGGTTGGTGATCGACGTGACGATGATCTCCCGGCGCAGCCGGTGGGAGTGCATCTGCTCGCCGAACCGATCGCGCAACGGGGTGGGGAAGTAGCGCTCGAGCTCCTTGGACAGGTAGGGGTCCTCCGGCA
>Ga0209584_10000061_pt1 | contig 25125 bp, 18 predicted proteins | sample NGEPerD_FD_184507 | JGI IMG/M metagenome (GOLD analysis project Ga0209584, IMG submission 184507) | Arctic peat soil microbial communities from the Barrow Environmental Observatory site, Barrow, Alaska, USA - NGEE PermafrostAB12-D... | ecosystem: Environmental > Terrestrial > Soil > Wetlands >...
GCCATGCAGCAGGCGGCATTCCCCGGCGATGACGTCTCCGATCGCCGGTCCCCGGCCGACGTGGTGCCCGCGCTGATCGACCTGATCACTCATCGACCGCCCAGCGGCCGATACCGAGCAGGCGACGACGTCGTGGTCCCGGACCCGTCGACCCGAGCGGCGGTGGCCTGGTGAGCCGCCGGCTGGCCGCGCCGAGCACGGTCTTCGCCGCCCCCGAGGACAACACCGCGGCGGAGCCGCCCGAGCATCGCGGGCTGCACCGCGACGAGGTTCGGCTGCTGGTGGCCGACCAGCGCAGCATCGCGCACCGGTTGTTCCGCGACCTGCCCGACCAGCTGCGCCCCGGCGACCTGCTGGTCGTCAACGATTCGGCCACCGTGGCCGCCGAGGTCGACGGCCGGGTGCTCGGGCGCGGTCCCGTCGTCGTGCACGTGGCCACCCACCTCGATGACGGGCCCTGGGTCGTCGAGCTGCGAACCGCTCCCGACGCCTGCTGCCCGATCCTGGACGGGCGGGCCGACGAGGTGGTCAGTCTGCCGGACGGGATCCGGCTGCGGCTGCTGGCGCCGTACCCGAAGGCGGGTTCGTCACCGACCGGGCACGGCAACCGACTCTGGCGCGCGCAGGTGATCGGCACGGCCGACCTGATCGGCTATCTCGCCGGGCACGGGCGGCCGATCGCGTACGGGTATCTGAACGGTCGCTTCGGCTTGGCGGAGTACCAGACGGTCTTCGCCAGCCGGCCCGGCAGTGCGGAGATGCCCAGCGCGGCGCGCCCGTTCACCGCGGAGCTGGTCACGCGGCTTGTCACGAACGGCATCGCGATCACGCCGGTGACCCTGCACACCGGGGTGTCGTCGCAGGATGCCGGCGAGGCCCCGCAGCCGGAATGGTTCGAGGTGCCGGCGGCCACCGCGCGGTCGGTGAACTCCGCCCGCGCGGCAGGCGGGCGGGTGGTCGCGGTCGGGACGACCGTGACCCGCGCGCTGGAATCCGCGGCCACACCAGGTGGGACCATGACCGCCCGCTCGGGATGGACGGATTTGGTGATCACCCCGGAGCGCGGGGTGACGGTGGTGGACGGGCTGATCACCGGGTGGCACAACCCGGAGGCCTCGCACCTGCTGCTGGTCGAAGCGGTCGCCGGCGCGGCGCTGACCCAGCGCGCCTACGACGCCGCGGTGGCCCAGCGCTACCTGTGGCACGAGTTCGGTGATGCGGGGCTGCTGTTGGCCCGATGATCAGGATCTGCCAACACAGCCTCGCCGACGAATTCGCCAGACAGGATTCCGCTGATAGATTTCCCGCTCACGGGCGGTACCGCTCGGTCTCGGCCGTAGTAGATCGTCAGGGAACCCATGGCACCGATCCTGAGCTGGCTGCGCCGGCACGACCCGGAGCTCAACGCGCTGCACAAGGCCATCAAGGTGGCCATCGTGGTGACGGTCGGGCTGGCCATCGGAACCCTGGTGATCGGCAACCCGAACCTGAGCCTGTTCGCCTCCTTCGGTGGTGTCGCGTTCCTGCTGTTCGCCGACTTCCCGGGCAACCGGGTCGCCCGGTTCGGCGCGTACCTCATCCTGGCCGTCGTCGGCGCAGCGCTGATCACGCTGGGCACATTGGCGTCCGCCGTCGCCTGGACGGCGGTCGTGGGCATGTTGATCGTCGGGTTCCTTGTGCTCTTCTCCGGCATCCTCAGCGCCGCGTCGGCGGCGGGGACCCGGGCGGCCTTGCTGGCGTTCATCCTGCCGGTCACCGTGCCAGGCACGGCCGCCGACATCCCGGCGCGGCTGGCCGGATGGGGCATCGCGGCGGCGCTGGCCATCCCGGTGGGGGTGCTGCTCTGGCCTCCTCATGATCATGACGCGCTCCGCGCCAGGGCCGCCGATGCCTGCCGCGCACTGGGCCGGCAGATCGCCAGCCGGGCGACGGGAAGCAGGAACGAACCGGCCGACTCCCCAGCCGATTCCCCTGCCGACGCCGATGCGGCCTCGGGGCAGGCGATCATGGCGCTACGACAGCAGTTTCGTGGGACCATCGTCCGGCCGGTGGGGCTGACCACTGGCAGCCGGCTGCTGGTCCAGCTGATCGACCGGCTGGAATGGCTGAAGGCGGTGATCGCCAGGCTTCCCACCGGGACCTCCGACGAGTGGCCGGCGTCCGCTCGCGATCTGGTGCAAGCCTGCGCGGCGGTGCTGGACACGTCCGCCACGGCGCTGGACACACACGGCGAACGACCGGCCTTCGAGCATCGCCAGCAGTTGGCCACCGCGTTACGGCACCTGGAACGTGCCCGTGCACAAGTGGTCGATGCGCTCATGCTGGTGGAGATTCCACGCACCGATCTTGACCAGGACCCCGCGCCGCCGGACGGCCGTCCGCTCGTGGTGCCGGTGGCCCGGCAGGTCCTGGACGAAGACACCGCCGAGGCGGGGCGCCTGCGACCATCAGTGGTGCACGAGCTCTACTACACCACCCGGCTGTCCGGCCAAACAGTTGCGGTGTCGGCGGCGTCGGATGCTCGGCCGCTCGTCGACCGGCTGCTGGGGCGGCAGATCCCCAGCACCGCGATCAGCCCGTTCACCGCGGCGTTGCGGATCGCGTCCGGCCACGTCAACAGGCGTTCGGTCTGGTTCCAGAACAGTGTGCGCGGCGCGCTCGGCCTGTCCTTCGCCGTGCTGCTGGCCGAGGTCACCCAGATCGCCCACGGTTTCTGGGTGGTGCTCGCGGCGATGTCGGTGCTGCGCTCCTCCGCGCTGACCACCGGGTCGACCGCAGTTCGCGCGCTGATCGGGACCTTTTTCGGGTTCCTGATCGGCGCCGGGCTGGTGTTGCTGCTCGGCACCGACGCCGCCCATCTGTGGGCCGTGCTGCCGTTCGTCATTCTGGTCGCCGCGTTCCTCCCGGAGGCGGTGTCGTTCGCGGCGGGCCAGGCCGCGTTCACCGTGATGGTGGTGATCCTGTTCAACATCATCGAACCGGTGGGCTGGACCGTCGGCCTGGTGCGGGTCGAGGACATCGCGATGGGCTGTGCGGCGGGTCTGGTGTCCGGGGTCTTGTTCTGGCCGCGGGGCGCTGCGGCCGAGATCCGGACCGCCTTGGCCGAGAGTCTGCGGGCCGCGGCCGGCGCCCTGGTCGCGGCCGAGGGCAGGGTCGCCGACCCGACCGCAGCCCAGCCGGGCGCTGGCACGCCGTCCGAATCCTCCGACACAGCCGAGCTCGACCTGCGGCTGGAGCTGCAACACGCCCGGTCGGCAGCCAGCCGACTGGACGACGCGTTCCGTGAATACCTGGCCGAGCGCGGCTCGAAGCCCGTACCGGTGGACGAGTTGACGACCGCATCCAACGGCGCCACCCGGATCCGGCTGGCCGCGGAAGCGATCGCGGCGATGGCCGTACCCGGTTTGATGCCGTCGTTGACGAAACCACCTGCGTCGATCGAGCAGGAAGGAGATCTCGTCCCACCGCTGCCGGTCGCCGATCTGGCGCCGTTCGCGCTCACCGCACCGCTGCGGCGGCCCGAGCCGACGCTGGCAGCGGCAAGCGCAGGCCTGACCGATCGCACGGTCGCGGCCTCCCGGTGGTTTCACTACGCGGCGTCCGTTCTCGACGGCTCCGGCCATGCGGCCGACGCGGGAGCCCCGGATCCGGTCCAGGCCGAACGCGGCGTGCTCAGCGCGCTGCGGACGGACCCGTCGGCACTGGCCGACGACCGCGTCGCGGCCCTTGCCCGGACGCTGTGGGGCGCGTCGCTGTACGTGGACGACGTGACGCGGCTACAGGTGCGGCTGCGCCCGGTCGTCGGCGCGCTCGCGCCGGCACATTCGGGCAGGTCCCTGGTGGCCAGGAACCAGGCGGGACCACCGGTATCCGGCGATGATCATCCGCGGGCGGCCACCCCACCGGATTCACCGGAATCCCCCGGCGGCGCCAGCCGGTCCGCTACCTCCCGATGAGCCGCCGTCTTGTTTTCGTCGGCGTGCTCGTCGCGGTGCTCGCACTTCTCCACGGTTTGCCGTGGTGGCGCCTGGTGCTCGCGCCGGACTGGCCCGCGCCGGTGACGATCATCGGCACCGTCATCACCGTCGTCGCGGTCATCGGGTTTCCGCCCGCGATGATCGCCGGACACGGACGCCGGCACGTCGACGGTTTGGCGGTGCTCGGCGATACCTGGCTCGGCATCGTCTGGCAGCTGTTCGCGTGGACGGTGATCGGCTCGGCGGCCGGCCTCGTTCTCCTGCTCGCGGGGGTCGCCGACCCACTGCGTGCCCGGGTCGTCGCGCTCGGCGTGCTGGCGGTGGTGCTGGTGCTGTGCTCCTGGGGCACCTATCAGGCACGCCGGCTGCCCCGGGTGCGCCGCACCGAGGTCACCATCGATCGGCTGGGCGCCGGGCTGGACGGAACGCGCGTCGTGCTGATCGCCGACACCCACTACGGACCGATCAACCGCGCGCGCTGGTCCTCCCGGCTGGCCGCCGCCGTCAACGGGCTCGAGCCCGACATTCTCGTCCACGCCGGCGATCTCGCCGACGGGTCGGTGGACCAGCGACGCGCGCAGGTCGCGCCGCTCGGCACCACGCGCGCGGCGTTGGCCAGGGTCTACATCACCGGCAACCACGAGTACTTCTCCGGCGCGCTGGACTGGGTGGCGCACATGGCCGGCCTCGGCTGGACGGTGCTGCACAACCGGCATGTCGTGGTGGAACGCGTCGGCGCGCGGTTGGCGCTCGCCGGCATCGACGACCTGACCGCGGCCGGGTCGGGTGTGCCGGGTCACGGCGCCGACCTACCGACGGCGCTGCGCGGACTTGACCCCGACGTCCCGGTGATACTCGTTGCGCACCAACCGAAACAAGTGCGAGCTGCCGCGGAGGCTGGGGTGGACCTGCAGCTGTCCGGGCACACCCACGGCGGCCAGATCTGGCCGTTCCACCTGCTCGTCCGCGCCGAACAGGGTGCGCTGCAGGGGCTTTCCCGGCCCACCGACCGGACGCAGTTGTACGTCACCCGCGGCAGCGGCTTCTGGGGACCACCGTTCCGCATCTTCGCGCCCAGCGAGATCAGCCTGCTGACGCTCCGAGCCGGGCGGCCCGGCGCGCCGCACCCGCGGGCCGCCACCCATCACGTCGACAACTCGCTGCCGAATCCCGCCGAGATCGTCGAGCGGGCCACCCATCGGGACTGACGTCGGGACTGACGCCAGCACCGAACTCGGCTCCCCGATGTCGCCCGGTCAGCTGGCCGCCGACGCGTTCGCCAGCGATTCGAGCTTCTTCTTCATCCCGTCGGCGGCCGGGTCGCCCAGCTTCTCGAACAGCGGTCCGAGGAACGGCTGCGCCAGCGCGAACAGGCCCTTCATGCTGAATTCGGCCTTGTAGGTGACTTCGCTGCCCGTCCCGGCGGGCTTGACGGTGATGGTGTCGATGCCGAGCACCGTGTTGTTCTCGCCGCGCAACTGGATGTGGCGCTCACCCAACTCGGTCACCACGTAGTCGATTTCCTGCCGCTTGCCGCGGAACTCCGCGACCCCGTGGTATTTCGATCCGACGGCGACGGGCCCGTCGCTGCGCTTCTCGACGATCGGTATCCCGGGGTCCCATTCGCTGGTGTGCTCGAACGCCGACAGGTAGTCGAACGTGGACCTCGGGTCCAAGGTGGTGGTGACGGTGCGCTGCACGGTGATCATGAAATCGACTGTACCCACACTTTTTGCCCTGAAAAGCGCGGCGAACCGCGCTCCACGGACGACCCCACCGATTCGGGGTTCCCCCCTGCCCGATGGGGGGTCTGGGCCTACTCCCCTGGCTTGCGGTCGCCCTCAGAATGAACACATGCCCGATGCTTCCACCTCCGCCGCGGCGCGGCCCGCCGGCCAACCGGCCGGCCGCTGGGCGCTGTTCGGCATCGTCTGGGCGTTGATCGCCTTGCGAATCGCCGGATTCGTGCTGTTCGCCTTCCTGATCGCGTCCACCGCGTTGCTGGTGATCTGGATCGGCATTCCGCTGCTGCTCGGCTCGCTGGCCGCGTTGCGGGGATTCGCGAAACTGCACCGCCGGCTGGCGGGCAAGGTGTTGGGAACAACGATCACCGAGCCGTACCCGCCGAAGATCCAGGGCGGGGTGTTCGCCCAGATGCGCTTCCGGTTCACCGACCGCGCCACCTGGCGGGACCTGGCCTGGCTGCTGGAGGTGCAGAGCATCGGGTTCGCCCTCGAGCTGTCCGCGTTGGTCGCGTTCCTGATCCTCCCGCTCGGCTATTGGGGATCGCCCCTGCTGCTGCGCACCGACGCCGCGACCACCCGCCTGCTGATCGGGCCGCAGGACGAGCACCTGCGGGAGCGCATCGGTCAGCTGGAGACGTCCCGGGCGGACACGGTCGACCACTCCGCCGCCGAGCTCCGGCGGATCGAACGCGATCTGCATGACGGCGCGCAGGCCCAGCTGGTCGCGCTGGGCATGAACCTCGGTCTGGCGCAGGAATTGGTGGCCCGCGACCCGGAGGCGGCTGTCGCGCTGATCGCCGAGGCCAGGGAGTCGTCGACGACCGCGCTCCAGGAACTGCGCTCACTGGTGCGGGGGATCCATCCCCCGGTACTCGCCGACCGCGGGCTGTCCGGCGGCGTCGAAGCGCTTGCGCTGGCGCAACCACGCCCCGTGGAGGTCGACATCGACCTGCCCGGCCGCCCACCGGCACCGGTGGAGTCGGCGGTCTACTTCGCGGTCGCCGAGGCGCTCACCAACTCGGCGAAACACGCCGCGGCGCAGAGTTCCTGGGTCTGGGTCCGGCACGACGGCCGGTCGCTGACTGCGCTGGTCGGGGACAACGGCGTGGGCGGCGCGCAGCTCACGCCCGGCGGTGGACTGGCCGGCATCGAGAACAGGTTGGCGGCGTTCGACGGTCGGCTGTCCATGGCCAGCCCGCTCGGTGGGCCGACGATCGTGACGCTGGAGGTGCCCTGCGCCCTCGCGACGAGCGCGGCCGCGAGGTAGCCCACGGTCAGCCCGATCCCGCAACGAGAGTCCAACTCATGCTGGATACGCTCGGCCGGGTCGCCCACGAACCCCAAGGAGGGCAGGACGCGTGCGCATCGTGCTGGCCGAGGACCTGGCGCTGCTCCGCGACGGCATGATCCGGCTGCTCACCGCCTACCAGTTCGAGGTGGTGGAGGCCGTTGACAACGGCCCTTCCCTGCTCCGGGCGCTGACCACGCATCAACCCGACATCGCCGTCGTCGATGTGCGTCTCCCTCCGACCTTCACCGACGAGGGGCTCCGCGCCGCGCTGGCGGCTCGCGCCCAGATGCCGGGGTTACCGGTGCTGGTGCTGAGCCAGTACGTCGAACAGCTCTACGCCCGGGAGCTTCTCGCGCAGGGCACCGGAGGCGTCGGCTACCTGCTGAAGGACCGGATCTCCGACGTCAACCAGTTCGTGGACGCGATCCGCCGGGTCGCCGCCGGCGGCACCGCCATGGATCCCGAGGTGATCAGCCAACTGCTGTCCCGTCACCAGGATTCGTCACCGGTCGCGTCGTTGACGCCCCGTGAACGCGAGGTGCTCTCACACATGGCGGAGGGCCGGTCGAACGCGGCGATCGCCGCCCGGATGTTCATCACCGAGAAGGCGGTCGGCAAGCACACGAATTCGATCTTCGGCAAGCTCGCATTGGAACAGAGCGAGGACGACAACCGGCGGGTGCTGGCCGTGCTCGCCTACCTGGAGAGCGCGCCACGCGAGGCGTGATCGGCTGGTCAGACATGCTGGTCAGACAAGTTGCGCCGGGCGCCGAGTCGCTCAGAGCGACGTGCCCAACGCGGCTCCGGCCGGTCTCGCGACCGCGGTAGTCCGCGAAGGTGGTTCTACAAACGGGGCCCGGGGACATTCCGGCGCCCGGCACCTCCAACCTAACGCCTCGGCGACAACCTCGCTCTCCGCGTCACCGGAATGGGTGCGGTGCGACCCCCGCTCCACCCGAAATTCCACGCCAAACCTTCAAGATCAAGCTGACATTGAGGGTTTCACCGGATCCGCTCGGCCGACCGGGCGGCCGCAAGGAGTTCATCGACCAGCGATTCCAGCTCATCCCGCGGGGCGCGCTCGGTCAGTGCCGTGGCCACATCTTCTGCGGCACAACGCACCTGGTAGAGCCGGTCGGCAAGATCGTCCCGCTCCTGTGAGGTCAGCATCACCGCGTCAGGAGGCAGCGCCCCGCGTTCGAGGGCGTTCCGGTTCTCGTACGCGCGTTGCCGGCAGGCTTGCGCGCAATACCGCCGGCGGCGCCCGATCCCGCTTGCCCCGGCAAGCTCACGGCCGCACCACAGGCAGCGGGCGGTCGCTCTCGACCCCGGACGCGGCGGCGCTTCGGCCGACGAGCGGGGCGCCGATCGAACCGGTGCGCGGGTGACGAGATCGGTCATGTCGGTGACCGTAACGTGCGGGCGCTCCGTCACCGTGACGACATTCCGCCGCAACCGCGCTGGAAAGTTCGCCACCACTTGAATGGCGCCGCGCTGGTTGCCGACGGCTCGCTACCAGGGGTCGGCATGTCAGACTGCGGCGGTGGCGTATCTGGACGGACAACCACCACGGGCCTTCGCCCATCGCGGTTGGCACACCGGCGATCTCACCGGCCGGGAGAACACCTTGGCCGCGTTTCGGCGAGCCTTCGACGAGGGCTATCGCTACCTGGAGACCGACGTGCACGCCACCGCCGACGGCGCGCTCATCGCGTTCCACGACCCATTCCTTGATCGGGTCACCGACGCCAGGGGCCGGGTGGCGACAATGACGTGGGACCAGGTACGCCGGGCGAAGATTCGCGGCACGGACCCGATCCCGCTGATGTCGGAACTGTTCGAGGCCCTGCCGGAGGCGCAGTTCAACATCGACGCCAAGTCCGCCGGAGTGCTCGGCCCGCTGGCCGATCTGATCCGGACGGCGGGGGTCGCGGACCGGATCTGCCTCGGCTCCTTCTCCGACCGGCGGTTGGACACGCTCCGGAGAATGTTGGGACCACAGGTCGACACCTCGATGGGTCCTCGGGACATCTTCCGGCTGGTCCGCGCCACCGCCCGCGGCCGCGGATTCGCGACGTCGGCCGTAGCCGCCCAGGTTCCGGTGAGCTGGCAGCGGTTCCCCATCGTCACGCCACGCTTCATCGCGGCGGCGCACGCGGCGGATCTCGAGGTCCACGTCTGGACCATCAACGAGGAGCCCGAGATGCACCGGCTGCTCGACCTGGGCGTCGACGCGATCATGACCGACCGCCCTGACCTGTTGCGGGACGTCCTGGTCGGCCGCGGCGCCTGGCACTGAGCGGACCGGGCCGCCGCTACAGTGCGCGGCATGCAGGAAGCCGCCAGCCACCCGACCGGACCGCAGTCTCCCTCGGCGCTGTCGGCTGCCGGCATCGGGCGCAGCCGGTTCGCGGGTGGTTCGGTCAAGTTCTTCCACGGGCCGATGGACTGCGGAAAGTCGACGCTCGCCCTGCAACTGGACTACAACCACGCCCGACAGGGCAGGCACGGCTTGTTGCTGACCAGGCTGGACCGTTCGGGACCGGCCCGGATCAGCTCCCGGATGGGGTTGAGCCGGCCCGCTGTCGAGGTCGACGACGAGATGGATCTCGGCGCGCTGGTGCGCCGGTCCTGGGCACAGGGCCGGCGGGTCGACTACCTGATCGTCGACGAGGCGCAGTTCTTCACCCCCGCCCAGGTGGAGCAGCTGGCCCTGCTCGCTGACGACGCCCAGGTCGACGTCTACGCGTTCGGCATCGCCACCGACTTCCGGGGTCGCCTGTTCGCCGGTTCGGCGCGGCTCTTCGAGCTGGCCGACGTGGTCCTCCCGCTACAGGTCGAGGTGCTCTGCTGGTGCGGCCGGATCGGCCGGTTCAACGGTCGGGTGATCGACGGTCACCTGGTCAGGGACGGCGCCACCGTCGTCGTCGCGGACACGGTGCCCGCGCCGGACGGTTCGGCCGACGACTCACCTGGCGGCGGAGAAGCATCGGCGCTGCCGGCCGCTGACGGCAACACCCGCGGGGACGCCCCGGCGCGCACGACGGCGCATCCGGCGGTGCGGTACCAGGTGCTGTGCCGGGCGCATCACCGATCCGGCCAGCTCGGTCCCGACGGCTCGGCAGACTGACGGCTGCCTGCCCCGCGCGTTGCCCCGGGCGTCGTTCCGAAGGGATCTGGTGACGGGTTTCACCCATCGATCCGGAGTTTCTTCGGTCCGCAGGCGTGACGGTGGACACCTCCGGGCGTCTCACAGGTGTCTGGGGCATCCAACCGCCCACTGACAGCGGTAAGAACACTACAGAGTGAACTTCGCACCACAAGACCCAGCCGAAGCCGTGTTGGGAACGAACACCGCCTGAGATGCGTTACTCATCGGTAGGAAGCCCATCGGGCTCGCCGCCGGAGGAAAGTTCCGGCAACGCTGCGCGCCGAGTCGCCGCAGAGATTACAGCAGCAGTCGACGCTGCAGGGAAGGAACACCATGGCCGACCGTGTCCTGCGCGGTAGCCGCCTCGGATCCACCAGCTACGAGGCCGACCGCAACCACGACCTCGCCCCTCGCCGGACCGCGACCTACCGGTGTCCGCGCGACCACGAGTTCACCGTACCGATGGCCGACGACGCCGAGGTCCCGACGACGTGGGACTGCCGGATGCACGGACTGTCCTCGATGCTGATCGACGGCTCCGTCCCCGAGGGCAAGGTCGTCAAGCCCCCGCGAACCCATTGGGACATGCTGCTCGAGCGGCGTTCGATCGAGGAGCTCGAGGAGATCCTGAACGAGCGGCTCAGCGAGTTGAAGAGCCGTCGCACCGCTTCCTGAGAACCGATAACGCACCATCAGACCAGCGCCGTCCCGCGGGAGTCCCGCGAGCGGCGCTGGTCGTGTGTCCGGCAGCAGCGCCCCGGCTCGGCGGTCGGACGGGTCAGCTCTTGCTTGCCGGCTCCCGGCGCCCCGCGAGCGACCTCAGCTGATTCCACCGGTGCGCGACCGCCCACCCGGTGACCTTCAGCAGTGCCTCCCGGACGATCCCGCCGCTCATCTTCGACGTGCCGATTTCCCGTTCGGTGAAGGTGATCGGCACCTCGACGACCCGGTACCCGGCCTGGACCGCGTGCCAGGCAAGGTCGACCTGGAAGCAATACCCCTGCGACTCGACGTGTCCGGACAGCCGGTCCCGGAGCACGTCGCCGCGGTAGGCGCGGTAGCCGCCGGTGATGTCCTTCAGGTTCACCCCCAGCATCACCTGGCAGTACAGGTTCCCGCCGCGGGACAGCAGCTCCCGGCGTTTCGGCCAGTTCACCACCGAGCCGCCGGGGACGTACCGCGAGCCGAGCACCACATCGGCGTGCTGCAGCGCGGCGAGCAACCGGGGCAGTTGCTCGGGGGCGTGGGAGCCGTCGGCGTCCATCTCGACGAGCACGTCGAAGCCGCGTTTCAGGGCCCAGCCGAAGCCGTCCACATAGGCCGCACCCAGACCCGCCTTGGCGGGGCGGTGCAGCACATGGATCTGATCGTCGGCGGCCGCCCGTTCGTCGGCGATCTTGCCCGTGCCGTCCGGGCTGCCGTCGTCCACCACCAGCACCGACGCGCTCGGGACCGCAGCGCGTAACCGGTCAAGGATGAGCGGAAGGTTCTCTCGCTCCTGGAAGGTCGGGATGATCACCAGCACGCGTTCGGTCGGCGCCCGCTCGGTGTCGGGCCGTTCACCGTCGGACTCGGCTGAGGGCGATGCTGGCGAGGGCGATGCTGCACTCTCGGGGCTCACGGTGTCGGGTCCTTCTTGGTCGCGGTGTCGGCGGCGGTGTCGGTGATGCTCTCGGCCGGCTCCTGCGCGGTCGCCGTCGGTCGGCCGCCAGCAGCCCGGCGCCGGGCAGCGATCAGCACGACCGCAAGCGCCAGAGGCGTCGCGACGGCGAGGATCCATTCCAGCGGGCCACCGAGTACCGTACCGGGCGTCGTCGCGGTGATCAGTGGCACCGACGGCGTCATGTACCCGGCGGTGAACAGCGGCACTGTGGACTGGACCGTTCCGTCCGGGCCGATCACCGCAGAGACTCCACTGGTGGCCGAGATGAGCACCTCGCGGCCGTGTTCGACGGCCCTGACCCGGCTCATCGCCTGCTGTTGAACAGTCTCGTTGGTATAGCCGAAGGTGGCGTTGTTGGTCTGAACAACCAGCACCTGCGCCCCGCCCCGCACCACATCCCGGACGAGATCGTCGTAGACCACCTCGAAGCAGATCACGTCACCGACGTTGACGCCGCCGACATCCAGGTTGCCGGGCACGTCACCGGGCAGGAAGGTGCCGCGCTGCAGATCCACCTTGTCGGAGAAGATCCGGAAGAACGACCGGTACGGCATGTACTCCCCGAACGGCAAGGGGTGACGCTTGTTGTAGACCTCACCAGGTCCGGTGACGGGGTCCCAGACGATCGCCTGGTTGTAGCCCTCGCCGGGGGTGCCTGTCTGCACCACGGCGCCGACCAGGATCGGCACCCCGATGTCCTTCACCGCCGCGCTGATCACCCCGTTCGCGTCCTGGTTGCGATAGGGATCGATGTCGGTGGAATTCTCCGGCCAGATGACCAGCGCCGGCGCCGGGGCGGTGCCCGCGCGTACCGCTGCGGCCAGCTCGTGGGTGCGCTGGGCGTGCATGTCCAGCACCGCACGCCGCTCGGCGTTGAACTCCAGGCCCGCACGGGGAACGTTGCCCTGGATGACGGCGATCGTCCGGGTGGGCGCGTCGGTGCCCTGCTGGACCGTGGCCAGGCCGGCCCGCCCGAGCAGGAACGGGGTGATCAGCATGGCGATGGCGCCGAGCACGGCCGCCGATCGCAGCGGACGGCCCTGCACCGCGAACGCTCGAATCAATGCCGCCAACGCGAACCCGGCCAACGCGGTGAGAAAGCCGAGCGCCGTCGCTCCCAGCATTGACGCCACCGGCAACAGTGGCCCGTCGGCCTGCGAGAACGCGACCCCACCCCAGGGGAAGCCGCCGAAGGGGAATCGGGCGCGGAGCGCCTCTCCGGTGACCCAGGCGGCCGCCGCCCAGACGGGCCAGGCCGGCAACCGCCGCGACGCAGCGGCTGCCAGCGCGCCCACCGGCGCCGTCAGCAGCGCTTCGGCGACGGCCAGCGCGATCCACGGAAGGTTGCCCACATACACGTTGGTGAAGGTCAGCAGCGGCAGGTAGAACGCCATACCGAACACCAGGCCCAGGCCAAGACCGGCTTTCCAGGATCGACCGGCCAGCGCGAGCCCGAACAGCGCGAAACCGGCGATGGCCAACCACCACCGGGTGGACGGCGCGAACGCCGCGTACAGCGCAAGGCCGCCGACGGCGCTGGCCAGGATGCGCGCTCCGCCGGTGCCGAACAGCGAGCGGCCCCATCGGCGGGGCCGACCGGTGCGGCCCTCTGCACCGCCGGTCGCTCGTGCCGCCCGCAGTCGGCGCAGGGTCCCCGGCGGGAGACCGGACGGGACCGCCGGCTCGCTGTCCACGGTCGGGGATGCCACGGCGCCAGCGTAACCGGCACGGTTGACGATGCCGTGAGATCGCGATCGAGGCGGGGATCGTCATCCGGGGTCCGCCCGGTTGCTCAGTGCTGTTCCGTGCTCGCCCAGTCGACCAGTTCCAACACGTGACGGTACTGCTCGCCGGTCGCCCTGGTCATGCCCAGCTCGCAGGTGCGGTTGCAGGAGGCGAACGCATCGAAGTGGCCGGTTGCCAATTCGGCCGCCTGGGCGGCGGTGGCCGACGCGGTCAGCTCGGGATGGAGCAGGCCGCGGTCCCCTGCGAACGCGCAGCAGCCCCAGCTGTCGGGCACCGTGACCGTGTCGGCCACCGCGGCGGCGACCGCGCGCAGCGAGTCGTTCAGGCCCATTCGGGTCGATGAGCATGTCGGATGCAGCGCCATCGCCCCTATCCTGCGGGTGAGCGAAAGCTTCGGCAGCACAGTCTCTTCGACGAACTCCACGGCATCGACGACGCGCAGCGCGGCGTACCTGCCGCCTCCAGCGGTCACAGTGGTCACTGCGGCCGCCGTGGACAACTCTGATTCCAGCATCTGGCGCAGACCTTCGGTGCACGAGGCGGCGTCACACACCACAGGCAGCGTGCCCTGCTCGCTTGCCAGCCACAGTGCGGGCAGTACCCGGCTGGTCATCTCGGCATACCCGGCCTTCATTCCCTTGGAGCGCCAAGGGGTTCCGCAGCACAGGCCGGGCAGATCGTCCGGGTACGCGAGGGTGATACCGGCCCGTGAACAGATCTGGACGAACGATTCCCGCACGCCCGACCCGCCCTCGCTCGGCCCGAACATGGTTCCGACGCAGGCGGTGAAGTACACCGCGTCGGCGGCTCGCGCCGCTGATGGCAGACCGGCGCCCGCCACCCGGCCGATGTCCCGGCGGGGCCCTCCTGCGGGCAGTTCCGGCGACCACAACGGCAAGGCGTCCTCATCGATGACCCTGCGCGCCAGCCTGTTCGGCACCGTCACCAATTGCGCCGGCAGTCTGCCGGCGGTCGTCAGCAGGGCCGAAGCGGCGCGGGTCGTTCCCGCCCAGTGCTTCGCGGCGGTGGCCCAGCCCTTGCCTGCGAGGCGTCCGACGTTGTCCGTACGGAGTCGTTTGACCAGGTCGCCGGTGTTGATCAGCACGGGGCAGGCCGTCTGGCACATGCCGTCCACCGCACAGGTCTCGACGGCGTCGTAGGAAAACTCGTCCTGCAGTTCGGTGAGCAGTGCGACGTCGCCGACGGACCTGGCATGCTCCATCTCCCGGCGCAGCGCGATCCGCTGCCGCGGCGTGGTGGTCAGGTCCTTGCTCGGGCAGACCGGTTCGCAGTAGCCGCATTCCACGCAGCGGTCGACCTCCACCTCCACCGTGGGAGCGACCTTGAGGTGGGTGATGTGGGCCTGGGCGTCCTCGCTGATCAGCACGCCGGGGTTGAGCAGACCGCGCGGGTCGCACAGCGCCTTGATCTGCTGCATCACCTCGTACAGCTCGTCGCCGTACTGCCGTCGCACGTACGGTGCCATCATCCGGCCGGTCCCGTGCTCGGCCTTGAGTGAGCCGCCGTGCCCGAGGACCATGTCGACCAGGTCCTCGGTGAAACCGACGAAGCGGTCAAGAGGTCCGCCGCCACCGAGTCTTTCGGTCAGCATGAAGTGCACATTGCCGTCCTTCGCGTGACCGAAGATCACGCTGTCCCGATAGCCGTGCCGGGCGAACAAGTCGGTCAACTTCTCGCAGGTGTCCAGCAACGCGGGCACCGGGACGACGATGTCCTCCAGCAGCGCCGTCGTTCCGGACGGACGGGCACCGGCGATGGTGGCGTACAGGCCCTTGCGGGTGTGCCACAGCCTGGCGCGAGCCCTGGGATCGGCCGTCAGCCGGGTGGGGTCGGTGACCGGTAGCGCGGCCAGCGCCGGATGGGCGGCCGCGCTGAGATCGGCGACAGCGGCGACGGAGTCGGCCTGGTATTCGACCAGCAAGGCGGCATGCCGGTCGACCTTGATTCGCCGGAGGGTCTCGTCAGCCTGCGGGTCGGCCTGTCCGACCCGCAGCGATGCCGCGTCGAGAAGTTCGATGGTCGCCGGCCCGGTCTGCAGAATCGCCGGCAAGGAACCCGTTGCGCCACTGAGGTTGTCGAACACCAGGAGCCCGGTCATGGCATGCCGGAGCAGCGGCACGGTGCGCATCACCGCGGACGCCACGAACGCCAAGGTGCCCTCGCTCCCGACCACCAGGTGGGCCAGGATGTCCACCGGACTGGCGTGGTCGAGCAACGAGTTCAGCCCGTAGCCCATGGTGTTCTTCATCGAGAACTGGTGCTCGATGGTCCGCACCGATTCCGGGTTGCCCCGGACCCGGTCGCGGAGCCGGACGAGGCCCTGGAACAACTCCGGTTCCAGCGCGCGCAGCCGGTCGTCGGCATCGGCGGCGCCGGTGTCGATCACCGACCCGCTGGGCAGCACCAGGACAAGGGACTCGACGGTGTTGTAGGTGTTGGCGACCGTCCCGCACGCCATTCCGCTGGAGTTGTTGGCGACGACACCCCCGAGGGTGCAGGCGATCTCGCTCGCCGGGTCGGGGCCCAACTTGCGCCCATAGGCGGTGAGCCTGGCATTCACCTGGCGGACCGTCGCACCCGGACCCACCCGGACCCTGGCACCGCCGTCCAGGACCTCGATGTCCCGGAAATGTCGGCGGGTATCCACCAAGATCCCGTCGGTGACGGCTTGCCCGCTCAGGCTGGTGCCCCCGGACCGAAAGGTCAGCGGCACCCGCTGCGCGGCCGAGACGGCGAACAACCGCCCGACCTCGTCGGCGTTTCTCGGTACTGCCACGGCGCTCGGGGTGAGTGCGAAGTGCGAGGCGTCATGGCCGCGAGCGAGCCGGTCCGTGGCCCGGCTGCGGACCTGCTCGGGGCCGGCCAGCGCGCCCACCAGTGCCGCGAGCAGGCCTGGTGGTGCGTCGGGCAGGGTCGTGCTGTGCCGATGCTTGTTCACCGTGCTCCTTCTGCTCGTCCACTGCTCACCGGGCCGCTCGCGCGCGAGCCCACCTGCCGGACTTGCTGTTCTCGCGTCGGGGCGGATCAGCCGACCAGCATCCAACCGAGAACCGGGGTGGACTGCAGATAGACAAGCACGCACATGCCCGGCAGCAGGCCCAGACTCCACCAGATCACCTTGCGGAACAACGCGCTCTCCATGTGTTCCATGCCGACCACCGCGGCGGCGATCGCGAGGTTCTGCGGGGAGATCATCTTGCCGAGCACACCGCCGGAGGTATTGGCCGCCGCCAGCAAATAGGGGCTGATGCCGGTCTGGGCGGCCGCGGTGGTCTCCGGCGCCGGACACGGCGAGTTCGTCGATGCGGACCGACGGTTCCACCGGGTGCTGGTCGGTGCGTCGGCAGCCCACGGCTGACTCGGCTGTACCAGGCGCTCAGCGGGGAGATCCACCTGTCGATGGTGCGGTCCAGGTACGCACTGGGTCGCGATCGTATCGTCACTGAGCACGGTGGGGGGCTGACCGCGCTCGAGCAACCTGATGCGGGGGCAGCCGAGTCACTGATGCGCGCCCAGCTGGAGGGCGCCCGGGACGCCCTCGGCGAGCAATTCGACCAGCTGGCCGCGGGTGCCGGCTGACTCGCGACCAGCGCCGGCAGTTGCGGCGAGCCGGATTCAAAAGCCGGATTGAGAGCCGGATTGAGGTGGCACTGCGTCCGCCACCTCGGCCAGAAATGCCGGCCGAAATCGCGGAAAACGCACGGCGCAATCCACCTCTTGAACGTCGGCGGGCATCCAACTCGGGGTCCTGCACACCAGACCCTCCGGCCCGTCCCGAGCGACTACTCAGCGTTGCCGACATCGACGTCACACCTCGGACTTCAAGGGAGTCAAGGCATTGGCTTGCGTGGCAGTGGGCAAACCCCGCGCTCGCCAATCGGGTGGGAATTCTCGTTCGCCGATTTCCGGCTTCGGCCTTCTGGGTTGTTCGACCGAAAACAGGCGACATGTCCCTTCTCTTTCGATAATCTCGGCCGAACGGGCTGGAGGTGGTCGAATGTCTGAATTCACGGGCGGCGGGCGGACCGGGGCCTTGACCTCCTACCGGCTCGTCCCCACCGGAGCACGACGTCGCCGACTTGAGCGACGCCCGCTCCTGCGGATGGCGTTCGACACCGGATTCTGGCATCGCGTCGGAACGGCATCAGGACGGTGCCGCTCCGACCCAGGGCTGTGCCACCTGGGCGCGGTCGACCTGACCTGAGATTGCACCGCAACACGTCGGTCGGGCCGTCACCCGAACACCCCGACGTCATGCACCACCCGGCCCGAGACGACGGTGGCGAGCGTCCGCGGCAAGGCGACCCCGGGCGTCAGGTCGGGCAGCAGCGGCACCCGTGACCGCGGGTCTGTCGACCAGCGTTGCACCAACGGATCCCCGGCCGGCCGGACCAGTTCGCCGGCGTCGACGATCGCCAGATGCGCCGGGGCGCCGACGGACAGGGTGCCGATTCCCCGGTCGGTGCGGCCGGCCGCGCGATGACCACCCCTGGTGTGCGCGGTGAACGCCGCGCGCGGCGACAATCCCTGGCCGGGCGTCCGGTGGTGCACGGCGGCCTGGACCGCCGCCCAGGGATCAGCCGGGGTGACCGGCGCGTCCGAGCCGAACGCCAGCGTGATGCCGGCCACGGCCATCGTCGCGAATGGGTTCATCTCCGCGGCCCGCTCGGCGCCGAGCCGGCGGGCGTACATCCCGTCGGTTCCGCCCCAGGCGGCGTCGAACAGCGGTTGCACGCTGGCCACCGTGCCGGTCGAGGCGATCGCCGCGATGGCCTCCTGGTCGGGCATCTCGGCGTGCTCGACGCGATGCGCGCAGCCGGCCAGCCTGACGGTCCCGTTGTCCCCCAACCGTTTCACCGCCGCGCGCAGCCCCCGACCAATGGCGCTGACCGCGTCGTCACCGATGGCATGGAAGCCGGCCTGCACCCCGGCCAGGGTGCAGGCGACGAGGTGATCGGTGATCTCTTCGAGGGTGAGGTAACGCGCCCCGCTGGTCGACGGATCGTCAAGGTAGGGATTGCTCAGTGCGGCGGTACGGGAGCCGATCGCGCCATCGATCACCAGGTCGCCGCCCAGCGCGTGCGCACCGGTTTCGGCGAGCAACGACCGGGCCTGCTCCGGGTCAGTAGCGGCTGCTGCCAGGTAACCCCGCACCGGAATCGGCCCGTCAAGGGCCAAGAGCGCGGCCAGATCGGCGCGTCCGGTCACGTCAGCAGCGGCGCATTCGTGCACCTCGACGATGCCCCGAGCGGCGGCAGCCGACAGGAAAGCGAGGTGGGCGGCGCGGCGTTGTTCCGCAGGCAGCGCTCCTCTGATGAAGCCCCGGACCGCGGCGTGGGCTGCCATGGAGATGGGGCCGGTGTCCGACCACCCCGGCAACATGCGGGGGTCGGTGATGGCGGCGGCCAGCGGTGAACTGATCAGCGCGGAATGCACGTCGATCCGGGACAGGTAAGCGCGGCGCGAACCGACCACCGCGTCGACCTCCGCGCGGCTGGGCGGCCGGTTCTCCGGCCAGGAGTGTTCGTCCCAGCCGTGGCCCCACAGCACCCCGTCGGGATGCGTTGCACCGTATCGTCCGATGGCGTCCAGGCACTGGGCCAGCGAGCGGGCGCCGGTCAGGTCCAGGCCGGTCAGCGCCAGCCCGGCGTCCGTGGTGTGGACGTGCGCGTCGACGAAACCGGGTACCACCAGGGCACCGCCAAGGTCGATCACCCGGTCCGGCCGGCCGGCCACCGACAGCGCGTGCTCGCCACCGATCCAGCTGATGGTGGACCCGTCGAAGGCCAGCGCGGTGGCGTCGGGATCGGCGGCGGTGTGGATCCGGCCGCCGCGCAGCAGGGTGAGCGTCATCCAGCACAGTCAAACACCGGCGGCATTGAGCCGTGTGGTCACCCTGACGAACGGTCTGAAGGGGTAGGGCTCAGGGGTAGGACGGTCAGTGATCATCTGTCACAGTTAGCCGGTGAGCATTTCGCCGGAATCTCCGCAGGTCGCCGACCGACCCGGGGGCGCCAACGGCCTGACGTCGGCGCAGGTGGCCGAGCGCGTCGCCCTTGGCCAAGTCAACGCCACGAGCCAGGCGTCGTCGCGTTCTCTGTGGGTGATCTTCAAGACCAACGTGTTCACCCGGTTCAACGCGATCCTGGGTGCGCTGTTCGTGCTGATCCTGTCGACCGGCTCGCTCGCCGACGGCCTGTTCGGTGTGGTGCTGATCGTCAACTCGGCCATCGGCATCACGCAGGAGTACCTGGCCAAGCGAAAGCTGGACCAACTGGCCCTGATGAACTCCCCCATCACCCGGGTGCTGCGCGACGGCGCTCTGATGGAGATCCCCACCGCTGACGTGGTCCTGGACGACCTCATCGAACTGCGCACCGGCGACCAGGTGCCCGCCGACGGCTCGATGCTGTCCGCCTCCGGCCTGGAGATCGACGAATCGAACCTCACCGGCGAGGCGGACGCGATCCCCAAGTCGGCGGGTGACGAGGTCCGCTCCGGGACGACCGTGGTGGCCGGCATCGGCCGGTTCGGCGCCGCCGCGGTGGGGCCGGACGCGTACATCAACAAGATCGCCGCGGAGGCCAAGAAGTTCACCAAGACCCGTTCGGAGATCCAGGAATCGGTCAACCAGCTGCTGAAGTACATCACCTGGGTGATCATCATCGCGCTGCCGCTGCAGCTGTGGTCGCAGGCCCGCGCCATCGGCGACCAGGGGTGGCAGCAGGTGGTGATCCGGTCCACCGGCGGTCTGGTGGGCCTGGTCCCGGAAGGGCTGGTGCTGCTGACCTCGGTGGCGTTCCTGCTGGCCGCGGTGCAGTTGACCCGGCAGCAGGTGCTCGTCCAGGAGCTGCCGGCGGTGGAGGGCCTGGCCCGGGTGAATGTGGTGTGCCTGGACAAGACCGGGACGCTGACCATCGGTGACATCGCCTACGAGGACTGCGAGCCGGTCGGCCCGGATCCGTGGACCTCCGACCAGGTGTGTGCCGCGCTCGGCGCGCTGGCCGACGATCCCAACGCCAACGGCACGCTCAAGGCGCTGGCCGCGGCGCTCGCTCCGCCCGGGGACTGGAACCGGGAGGACACCATCGCGTTCAACTCCGCGCGGAAGTGGAGCGCCGCGTCGTTCACCGACCGCGGCGCGCTGGTGTTCGGCGCCCCGGACGTGCTGCTGGCGGCGGACGATCCACTGCGCGCGCGGGTGAGTGAGTTGGCCGCGACCGGCCGCCGGGTGCTGCTGCTGGCCCGGTCCGACGGCGCCCTGCACGGCCAGGAGTTGCCGGCCGATGTGGCACCGGCCGCGCTGGTGACCTTGACCGAACAGGTCCGCCCAGATGCCAAGGAGACTCTGGAGTACTTCGCCGACCAGGGCGTCGACATCAAGATCATCTCCGGGGACAACCCGACGACCGTCGCGGCCATCGCCCGGCGGGTCGGATTGCACATCACCGACGAGAACGTGGTCGATGCGCGGACCATCGGCGACGATCCGGAAGAACTCCGCGAGATCGTCGAGCGGACAACGGTGTTCGGCCGGGTGTCGCCGGAACAGAAGCGTGCCCTGGTGCGGGCGCTGCAACGGAACGGGCACGTGGTGGCGATGACCGGCGACGGGGTGAACGACGCGCTGGCCCTGAAGGACGCGGACATCGGTGTCGCGATGGGCAACGGCGCGCAGGCCACCAAGGCGGTCGCCCAACTCGTGCTGCTGGACGGCAGGTTCTCGCACATGCCTTCCGTGCTTGCCGAGGGCCGCCGCGTGATCGGCAACGTCGAGCGGGTGGCCAACCTGTTCGTCTCGAAGAACGTGATGAGCCTCGTCGCGATCATCTCCGCGGCCCTGTTCACCCTGCCGTTCCCATTCCTGCCGCGGCATCTCACCCTGGTGTCCGCGGTGACAATCGGCATCCCGGCGTTCTTCCTGGCCCTCGGCCCGAACAAGCGGCGATACGTGCCCGGGTTCCTGCGCCGGGTGCTGCGGTTCGCGGTGCCTGCGGGGGTGGTCTCGGGGATCGTCGTCCTCGTCTCGTACATGTTGGCCCGCAACGCGGTTGGCGCTCCCCCGGCGTCGGAGTGCCTGGTGCAGACCGAATCCAACCAGGACGCGGCGAACGTCATCTGCTGGCAGCCGTCCACCGCGGCGACGATTTCGTTGCTGTTCACCGCGTTCTGGATCCTGGTGGTGCTGACCCGCCCGTTCCGGCCCTGGAAGGCCGCGCTGGTCGGGTCGATGGTGGCGCTGGCCGCGCTCGCCTTCATCCTGCCGATCGGCCAGTCGTTCTTCAATTTCTCGCTGACGCCCGCCACCCTGTGGGAATCATTGGTCGTCGGTGCCGTTGGCGCGCTCGGTATAGAGATCATCTACCGGACCGAACCGGCGATGCGCGCCGCCGCGGCGACCTGACGTCGCATCCGCCCGTCGCGCTTGTTGCGAGCGAGCTTCTGTTGGGCCAAGCGAATTCGCAACCAGCACACGTATCCGCGATCGCCACACCCCCCCGTCAACTGCGAATATTCGATACGCCCCCCACATCTCGAGCCGTACACTCCGCGCAGCGGCCACGCCGAGGGGGACGGAAAAGTCACGAGCGAACAGGCATGGGGCCCGTTCGCACGCCCCATTCAAATGACGTGCGAACCTTCGATTATTGCAGTGAAACGGCGAGACCACGTGTCCGCTCGACCCTGATCCTCGGCCAATTCGGCAACCTGTTGCGCGAGTTTGGCAAGAGAGATCCGAGCATCAATTGAATCCTCAATCGTCCAAGTCTGGTTAGACCGGTTCCAAAGCGAGGCCGGTACCAAGTGCTCCTCGAACGACTCGCGCCAATAAAAGTCAGCAATTCCGAGAGCAGACCGGTAATTCCCCAGTGCCATGTGACAGCAAACTTGATTGAAGATGTTGACAGCGGCGGGACGGTAGCCGCGTTTTGCGGCAAGTTCGAGGTAGTGCAGGGTCTCGTTCGGGTCGTCCGGGATCAAGCAAAAACCCCTGTCGTTTAGCGAATCGACCTCCGCTCCGTCTTGGTTCGCAAAGAACTCGAACAGGGCGGCTGCCTCCGTGTTTCGTCCAGACCGAAGCAACCGCTTCGCATGAAAGTACACCTGCTCCCGAAGCGACGACCAGCTGGTCCAGGTGCTAGCAGCACCAACAACGCGATCGGCGATCGCAGCTGATAGCTCGGTTCGATCAAACGACACCTCACTCATGACCCCGACGCTAAAAGGGGCGACGATTCGGTTTTTCACCCAGGAGTACTCGAGCTCTACCGATCGAGGGGTCCATGACGAGATGGGCAATCCGGAGAATCGATCCCGAAACCAAAGGTATTGGTCACGGACTCGGGGATCCAATTGTGGCGGCCCCGGGCCGGCAGGTTCAATGACCAAATCATTCGGGGGGGTCAATCGAATGATGTCATCAACCGTCGCAGTAGAGATCCAGGTCGCGACCAATCGCTCAGCTCGCGAAACCACCTCGTCAAATTTGACACGAAACTCATCGGCGAATAGCGAACCATCTTCAGTCGATGGCGGCGCTTCTAACCTTGCCGCGCCCCCCAGCTTGAGGAGCATTCCCCATTCGGAAAGGTTCCCGTCCGGTGCCGTTTCTGGGTCTACGTCGGGAGCAACTAGCCTGAGTTTCCTGGCTATGAAGATCATCTTTGGTGTTTGTGCTGGTGGGACGTGGTTTTCGGGTGGGTCGGTTGTATTACCTAACTGGGGGTTCAGCGGGTCGGCGCGTACTGGTGGATGTGGAAGAGGTCGGCGAGAGTTGATTGGGTGTCGGTCATCTCGGTGATCATGCGACGTGCGGTGGGGCGGCCTTTGGTGCCGTCGTGGTAGAGCAGCACAGTCTCCCCGATGCCGTTGAGTTGGTGCAGCAGTTCCCGGACGGACAGGTCCACACCCACCTGGTGGGCTTGCCTGCGCATCAGCTGGGCGATGATCAACGCGAGCACGCAGTAGAAAACGTGGACACGTATTTTCGAGTCGGTCCAGTGGTGCATCGGGGAGAACGACACCACGTGGGGGTCTTTGAGTTGACGGAATCCGCCTTCTACTTCTGACTGGGAACGGTAGGCGGCCACCACGTCGACGGTGGGCCAGTCGTCGCGGTTGGTGAACAGGATCCGTTTGCCGAACAATCGTTGTTCCAATCGCTTCCGGGCCGCGGCGTCGGTCCGCCAGGTCAGGTGGAACTCGCTGGGTTCGTCACCGGTCAGGGTGACGGTGATGACCTGGTTGACCCACCGCGGCTTCAGGATGGTGTCGATCTCTTGTTGGACGGCCGTTTTGCTGCGGCGGGTCTTCCCGCGGCCGAGGACCGCTTGCAGGTTCTTCAACTTCCGTGCGGCTTTGGCCAGGGTCTGGTCGAACCCGCGGGACTGCTTGGCGTGCAGCGTCGGTGAGTGGGTGAGCACCGCGCGGCGGGTCACTCCCAGCGCGGTGACGGTGGTGTCCACACAGGTCACTCCCGGGTAGCGGACCGGGTCCACTTCGTGGAACCGGGCACGGCCCAGGGCGAGTAGGTCCGGGTGGTCGCTGGGTGGGAGCGATCCGACGAACCCGATCCCGGTGTCTTCCAGTTTCTCGTGGTTCGCGGCGCTGTTCTGCCCGGCGTCGTAGACCACGGTCACCGATTCCACCGTCTGGACGAGTTGCCGGTACCGGGCGACCAACTCGTCGATGACGTCGCTGAACTGGGTGACGTCGGGTCGGTCTCCCGGGTAGGCGTGGGACACCAGCGGCACCCCGCCGTCCCGGGTGATCACCAGCGCCAACCCGACCAGGCGCAGGTCCGTGCGTTTCTGCTTCGCCTTGCCGCGCTGGGCGATCGGCGCCTTGCCGTTGGCGGTGTCGATGAACGTCGCGAAGTTGGTCATGTCCAGCACCAGCGCTGACAAGTCCAACTGATATTCGCCGACGATGCGACGGCCCAGTTCGGTCTCGATGGTTCGCAACGCCGCGGTGTCCAGCAGGTCCATCGCATCCCAGAACCTGCGGTGATCCAACGCTTGACCTGGCGTTTTCACCCACCTCGGCCCGGCGGTAGTGGCCCACCAGTCGGCGAACGCCAACTTCGAACAGGGCGCCACGATCCGGTTCGCGCACGCCAGCGCGATATAGGTGCCGACAGACACCGCCGCGTCGCTGCGGCGCGGGGCCACCCCGTCGATGATCGCGGCGACGCCGATCTGCGTCAGCACCGACCACACCGCGGCCAGGTCCCCGAAGCTCCGGTACTGCACCCTGACCGGTTCCCCAGGCCCCCCACCTGCGAGTTTGGCCATCACCTCGGCCGCGCTGCCCAGATACTGCTGCGAGACGATCCGCGGTTTCCCGTCGACCCGGGCAGACTCCACGAGGTAGTAGTACGTCGCGTTCCCCTGCCGCTTACCGACGATCGAAGCCATATATAGGTAATACACCTCGCGACCCGGAACCCCAAGCACCGCAACACAAGACACGCCGACGAGATGCTTAGCCAGGAAACTCAGGCTAGCAGAATGCCCACGATTCCCTACCTC
>Ga0209584_10000062_pt1 | contig 25006 bp, 21 predicted proteins | sample NGEPerD_FD_184507 | JGI IMG/M metagenome (GOLD analysis project Ga0209584, IMG submission 184507) | Arctic peat soil microbial communities from the Barrow Environmental Observatory site, Barrow, Alaska, USA - NGEE PermafrostAB12-D... | ecosystem: Environmental > Terrestrial > Soil > Wetlands >...
GTCCACGCCGGTGGTCGGGGGCGTGCGGGTGTCCGCCTCGGAGATCCCGGTCGGTCAGTTGGTGGGGTTGATCGTGCTCGCAACGCTCGTCGTGCTGGCGCTGGTGTTCGGCGGCCGGGTCCGCCGACGCCGGTCGGACGTCGACCCTGCGCTGACGAAGGTGCCGCTGTCGATCACCGGCCTCGGCAAGATGTACCCGGGCGGGGTCGCGGCCGTCACCGACGTCGGTTTCCGTGTCGAGGCCGGTCAGGTGCTGGGCCTGCTGGGCCCGAATGGCGCCGGCAAGACCACCACGCTGCGGATGGTGATGGGACTGATCACCCCCACCGCCGGCGAGATCCGGGTTTTCGGGCACAAGGTCGAACCGGGCTCGGCGATCCTGTCCCGCATCGGCAGTTTCGTCGAGGGCTCCGGGTTCCTCCCCCACCTGTCTGGCAAGGCCAACCTGGAGCTGTACTGGAAGGCCACCGCCCGTCCGGAGAAGGACGCGCAGCTGGCCGAGGCGCTGGAGATCGCCGGACTCGGCACGGCCATCAACCGCCGGGTCCGGACCTACTCGCAGGGCATGCGTCAGCGGCTGGCCATCGCGCAGGCCATGCTCGGATTGCCCGATCTGCTGTTGATGGACGAACCCACCAACGGGCTCGACCCGCCGCAGATCCACGCCATGCGGGAGGTGTTGCGGCGGTACGCCGCCACCGGCCGCACCGTGCTGGTGTCCAGCCACTTGTTGTCCGAGGTCGAGCAGACCTGCAGCCATGTGGTGGTCGTGCACCTTGGCAAGACGATCGCCTCCGGGACGGTCGACGAACTGGTCGCCGCGTCCGGGGAGATGGTCTTCGGTGTGGACGACACCGACGCCGCTGTCGCGGTGTTGCGGGAGCTGGCCGGCGACATCGAACTCACCGAGGCCGGCGTGCAGGTCGATCTCGGCGACCGGCCGGCCGCCGAGGTGGTCGCCGCCCTGGTCGGTGCCGGTGTGGCGGTCAACTCCGCGGCGCCGCGGAACCGGCTGGAGGACGTCTTCCTGGCACTGATCGGGGCGTCCGGTTCGACCACGTCCGCATCGGATGCCGCGGCGGGCTTCGGGTCGGCCGGCACCATCGACAACGGCTCAGGTGCCGGTGCCGGTGCCGGTGCCGACGGGAGCCCCTCGGCCGGCAACGGCCGAACGGCGCTCGGGAATCCGCCGTTAACGCCGAACGGCACCCCCGACGACACAGCGGACGGCACACCCACACCGGTGGGATCGACGAACCACCAGGGAGGACCGCAATGAGCCCCGTCCATCAGGACCATTCGGCGGACGCCGCGGTCGCCGCGATGAGCGCGGTGCACGGTGCCGTGCCGGTCAAGCCCGACGGAACTCCGGAGGGCTTCCGGGTAGGGCGCACCCTCCCGGTCCGGGTCGAGCTGAGCCGTCAGTTGCGCCGCCGCCGGACCCAGTTCTCGCTGGGCTTCATGGTGTTGCTGCCGATCATCCTGGTGATCTCGTTCGCGTTCGGCACCAACACAGGGGCCCGCGGCGCGGTGTCGCTGGTCGACCTGGCGACGTCCGGGGCGATCAACTTCGCCATGGTGTCGCTGTTCTTCGCGGCGAGTTTCCTGCTGATCGTGATCATCTCGCTGTTCTTCGGCGACACCATCGCGTCCGAGGCGTCATGGTCGTCGCTGCGGTACCTGCTGGCCATGCCGATCCCGAGGATCCGGCTGCTGCGGCAGAAAGTGCTTGTCGCAGGGATTCTGTCGATCCTGGCGCTGATCATCCTGCCGGTCACGGCGCTGATCATCGGGTCGGTCGCCTACGGGATGAACCCGCTGTCGACCCCGGTCGGCGAACAGTTCACCTTCGGCGAGGGTCTGGTCCGGTTGGGCTTGATCGTCGCATACGTCGCGGTCCAGCTCACCTGGGTGGCCGGCCTCGCGCTGTTGCTCAGCGTCTCGACAGACGCCCCGCTGGGCGCCGTCGGTGGCGCTGTGCTCATCTCGATCCTGTCGCAGATCCTCAACCAGATCGACGCGCTCGGCGATCTCCGCAATTACCTGCCGACCCACTACTCCTTCGCCTGGACCGGGGCGCTGGTCGATCCGGTCCGGTGGGACGACATGATCCGTGGCGGGTTCATCAGCCTGGCCTACGCGGTGGTACTCACCGCCGTGGCCGTGCTGCGGTTCCGGCGCAAGGACATCACCAGCTGATCGCGATCGGCGGCTGCCCCGCGGCCGATCGACGGATCCGGCCGCCGCCAGCGTCCGGCACCCGGCAGCTACTGCACGCAGAGCTCGTTGCCCTCCGGGTCGGTCATCACCACCCAGCGCTCGCCCATGTCGCCCTTGCGCTCCTCGACGACGGCGCCGCCGGCGCCGACCAGCCGCTCGACGTGGGTGAGCACCGTGGACCAGCGCTCCTCGCGGTCGGTGATCCCGCGGCCGGGGCTGACGTCAAGGTGCACCCGGTTCTTGGCGACCTTGCCCTCGGGAACCCGCTGGAACCAGAGCCGCGGACCAACGCCATCGGGGTCGATGATCGCGTTGACCTCGTCCCAGTCCTCGGGCAGACCCCAGGCGTTGATGGCCTCGTCCCAACTCTCGAAATCCGGCGGAGGATCGTCCATCCGGTAGTTGAGCGCGATCATCCAGAATTCCCCGAGCCGCTTCGGGCTCGCGGCGTCGAACGTGACCTGAAACGGAACACCCATCTACGACTCCTTCTCCTCGGACTGCCCCGGTGACTTCAGCGGCCGGCACCGACCACCCCGGCCGCGTCCATGTCACGGATTTCCTTCTTCAGCTCCTGGATCTCGTCGCGTAACCGCCCGGCGAGCTCGAACTGCAGATCCCGGGCGGCGGCCATCATCTGATCGGTCAATTGCTGGACCAGGTCGGCGAGCTCGTTCCGGGCCATGCCGACGGTGCTGTGCCCCGCGTAGACCCCCGAGCTCTTCGGCTCTCCCGCGGCTTTGCGCCCGCGGGAGGCGTTGCGGCCGGATCCGCCCATCCGCACCGAGTTCGCCGAGTCCTCGGCTTCGGCGTACACCCGCTCCAGGATGTCGTTGATCTTCTTCCGCAGCGGCTGCGGGTCGACGCCGTGCGCGACGTTGTACTCGCGCTGCTTGTCCCGGCGCCGGTTGGTCTCGTCGATCGCCCGGGCCATCGACGGGGTGATCCTGTCGGCGTACATGTGCACCTGGCCGTTGACGTTACGGGCGGCTCGGCCGATGGTCTGGATCAGCGACGTCTCCGACCGGAGGAAACCCTCTTTGTCCGCATCGAGGATGGACACCAGCGACACCTCGGGGAGGTCAAGGCCCTCACGCAGCAGGTTGATGCCGACCAGCACATCGAACTCACCCAGCCGCAACTCACGCAGCAGTTCGACTCGGCGCAGGGTGTCCACCTCGGAATGCAGGTAGCGCACCCGGATGCCCAGCTCGAGCAGGTAATCGGTCAGGTCCTCGGACATCTTCTTGGTCAGAGTCGTCACCAGCACGCGCTCGTTACGCTCGGTGCGGGCCCGGATCTCGCCGATCAGGTCGTCGATCTGCCCGCGGGTGGGCTTGACCACCACTTCCGGGTCGACCAGGCCGGTGGGCCGGATCACCTGTTCGACGAACTCGCCCTGCGTGCGGCCGAGCTCATACGGACCCGGAGTCGCCGACAGGTACACCGTCTGGCCGATCCGGCCGGCGAATTCCTCCCAGGTGAGCGGCCGGTTGTCCAGCGCCGACGGCAGCCGGAAACCGTGGTCGACCAGCGTGCGTTTCCGCGAGGCGTCGCCCTCGTGCATCGCGCCGATCTGCGGAACGGTCACGTGCGATTCGTCGATGACGAGCAGGAAATCCTCGGGGAAGTAGTCGATCAAGGTGGCGGGCGCCGACCCGGCCGGCCGTCCGTCGATGTGCCGCGAGTAGTTCTCGATGCCGGAGCAGGAGCCGACCTGGCGCATCATCTCGACGTCGTAGGTGGTCCGCATGCGCAGCCGCTGCGCCTCCAGCAACTTGCCCTGCCGCTCCAGCTCGGCGAGCCGGTCGGCCAGTTCCTGCTCGATGGCCGACACCGCCCTCGCCATCCGCTCGGGCCCCGCGACGTAGTGCGTCGCCGGGAAGATCCGCAGCGAAGGCACGTCGCGCACCATGTCGCCGGTCAGCGGGTGCAGGTAGTACAGCTTCTCGATCTCGTCACCGAAGAACTCGATCCGGACCGCGAGTTCCTCGTAGGACGGGATGATCTCGACGGTGTCGCCACGCACCCGGAAGGAGCCGCGGGTGAAGGCGAGATCGTTGCGGGCGTACTGGATGTCGACCAGTGCGCGGAGCAGCGTGTCGCGGTCCATGGTGTCCCCCACCGCGACCGGCAGGGACCGGTCCAGGTAGGACTGCGGGGTACCCAGGCCGTAGATGCAGGACACCGACGCGACCACGATCACGTCCCGTCGGGACAGCAGCGACATGGTGGCCGAGTGCCGCAGCCGCTCCACGTCGTTGTTGATCGACGAGTCCTTCTCGATGTAGGTGTCCGTTTGCGGGACGTACGCTTCCGGCTGGTAGTAGTCGTAGTACGAGACGAAATACTCGACGGCGTTGTGCGGGAACAGCTCCCGCAGTTCGTTGGCCAATTGCGCAGCCAGGGTCTTGTTCGGCGCCATCACCAGCGTCGGCCGCTGCAGCTTCTCCACCAGCCAGGCCGTTGTCGCGGACTTGCCGGTGCCGGTCGCGCCGAGCAGCACAACGTCCTTCTCGCCGGAGTCGATGCGCCTTTCCAGTTCTTCGATCGCCTGCGGTTGGTCGCCGGACGGCTGGTAGTCGCTGACCACCTCGAACCTGCCCGAGGTGCGCGGAATGTCGCCGACCGGGCGGTGCTCGGAGACGGCGAGGACGGGATGTTCAGTCGCGAATGCCACGGTTCAAAGGCTACGCGGGGGGTCCGACAGTCCCCCTTTTCGCTCGCACTGGCCGCCCTGCGAGGTGTCCCCACCTGCGCCGACAACCAGCCGACAACCAGCCGACAACCGGCGTGCGTCAATCCTCGGCCGGTCGCCATCCCGTGGCGACCGCCCACGCCATCCCCCGGCCGTAGGCGGCTGCCATCCATGGTTCCTTGGCTTCCGCGTACCCGGCCGCCGTTGGATCGCCCGCGTGAGCGGAGGCAAGCGATCGTTTGAGCATCAGATATTCGGCCGCAACCGAGGGGTCGGCCGTCAGCCAGTCACGGAACAGCAGGGCCCAGCGCCATCCCGCAGATTCCCTCACCCTCAGGTGGAGATTGAGACTTCGGCCGGGATCGGCGCTCCCGTGCAGCCGTTTGCACCAGTCCTGCTGGTCCGCGCCGGCCGGATGCGGGTTGTCGCGGTCCAACCCGGGGTTGACCGGGAACCCAGCCGCCGTGAGCGCCTGCGCGTGGTCATCGGCAGTCTGCAGATCCGGCACGGTCAGCTGCAGGTCGATGACGTCCTTGGCCGGCATCCCCGCGATCGCGGTCGAGCCGATGTGATCCACCCTGGCCCCGCCCGCAGCCCGGGACACCCTGGCCGCCAGCCTCCGCGCGTCGACGGGCCACCGCGGATCGGGGTCCACCAACCGGGGCCCCGATCCCTTCACCAGCCGTCCGGCGCGAACATTGTCCGCGAACGGCTGGATCCGGGAACGCCACAGGTTCCCCACCGAGGCCACCAACAGCGCCCGGTCACCGTTGTTGTCCAGCAGCACATCGCACAGCGCGGCGCGCTCGTCCTCGGTGATCTGCGACGCGATCCGGGACCGTGCATCGGGTTCCGCCAGTCCGCGTCCGATCAGCCGGGTGACCCGGACGCCCTCGGTCGCTCGCACCCCGACCACCAGATGGAACGTGGCGGCCACTGCGAGCGTGGTCAAGATCGGGATGTCGTTGACAACGACCGCGTCGGTCGGCGATTCCCGCTGAATCCGTGCCGCCCCGGCCCTCACCAGTGGATGGGTGATGCCCTCCAATGTCGCCCTTGCCGCTGGATCCGCGAACACGATGCCGGCCAGCGCGGCGCGGTCGAGCGCACCATCCGCGCCGATCAGGTCGGCTCCGAACGCTTCGGCGATGGCGGCCAACCCGGGCGTGCCGGGGGCGACCACCTCACGGGCCAGTACATCGGAATCGACGACGATCGCGCCGAGCTCGGCCAGTGCGGTGGACACCGTCGACTTGCCCGAGCCGATTCCGCCCGTGACGGCAACGGTCAGCATGGATCTCCCTGGATGAAGTGCCGCGGGTTGGATTGCCCCTCAATGGATTGCGCTCAGTCTCCGACACGCCTGCCAGCATGCCGGGGCGCGCACAGCCTGACACGTAGCGTGAGCGCGGGCCCAGTGTCGCCGGCTTTTCCTCGCTGTCGGCACCGGGGCGCACGTCCACCGAACACCTCTGTCACATCACTTTCGGGAGCAGCCGTGACGACGACCCTGATCCGGATGCCCGTCGCTGGTCGCCATCGGCTCGGCAGCCCCGGGCTGATCCCCGTCACCGCGCTGGTGACGGTGGCGCGCCGGCGGTTCTTCCTGGCGTGGTTCCGGCCCGGCAAGCATCGCCGAGCGGACTACCGCCCGGCTACGCAACGATCGCCGCAGCCCGCGGCTGCTCTCTGAGACGACCGGCAGCGGGTTCTACCACCCGATTCGGGGCCCCACGGCCGGCCGCGCTCAGGCCTTCAGGACCCGGGTGAGCGCCGCGTCAGCCAGTTGCGGCAGGCCGGCCGCCAGCACCGCCGGATCCGGCCCGCTGGTGGCGTCGACGGCGATCGCCATCGTCCAGCTGTCGTACGGCATGATGATCAACCCGCCGTCCCGGATTGCCATCGTCGCCGGGTACCCCTGGACCGTCGTCGGGATGATCTGCGCGCTGTTGTCCGTCTCGTTCTGGACGGTGACGCCCACCTGCTTCTGCGCCGCGGCCGCATCGGCGTACTGGGTGAGGGCCAGCGTGATCGCGCCGGTCTTCTTGTCTCCCGACAGGCCGTACAGGCAACGGACCCGGCCGGTCTGACCGACCTCGGTGTTGACCTCCGCGACGGTGACCTTCAGCCGGTCGTTCGGGATATCGGCGTTGATGGACTTCTTCACGTCCGCGGCATTCAGGATGGCCGCGCAGTCGACCTTCAGCGGGTCGACGACGACGATCGGGGCCGCCGTCGGCGACGGGGATGCAGACGGCGACGGCGACGGCGACGGACTCGGGGACGCGGCCGACTCGCTACCGCTGGCACTGGCGTCCGCACTGCCGCTGCCGCTCGCGTCGGCAGATCCGGAGGTGTCGGCACCGCTGGACACGGTCACCACCGCGGTCACCGTGCGACGGGTGGAGCTGTCGGAGGAGCAACCGGATATGACGACGAGGCCGAGAACGGTCGCGGCCAGCAGCACAGGGTGACGACGCATGTGTTCACCGTAATGGTCCCGATGGGGCGATCCTGCCAGGGCAAACAGTGATTTCACCGGCGTGTTGGAGACCACATCCGGGGGTCCGTCGCCATCGCGACTCGATCGCGCACCACAGCCCTGCGGAACATCCGAGAGGGCAGCCGACAACGGGGCCGTCACCCGCAGGTGACGGCCCCGTTCGGCCTGCTCGCCACGGCCCTCCGGTCACGAAAGGCCGTGGTGACAAGGAGAAATCAGCTACCGGCAAGCCGTTCCCGGAGGGCGGCCAGCTGCTCGTCGTTGACCAGCGAACCGGTCTGCGGGGCATCCCCTGCGGGCGCCGTGGTGCCCGACGAGTAGTTGCTCGGCTCTGCGGCTTCGGCATCGGCGACCTGCGCCGCTGCGATCTGCTTGAGGTGCGACTCGTACACCGCGTGCGCGTCGGAGTACTGCTTCTCCCACGCCTCGCGCTGGGTGTCGAAACCATCGAGCCATTCGCCACTCTCGACGTCGAAGCCCTCCGGCGGCACGAAGTTGCCGGACTCGTCGTAGTGATCGACCACGCCGTACTGCGCGCGGACCTCGTCGAACTCCGTCTCCGGGGTGATGCCCTCGTTGGCCTGCTTGAGCGACAGCGAGATCCGCCGGCGCTCCAGGTCGATGTCGATGACCCGGACGAAGATCTCGTCGTCCACCGTGACGACCTGCTCGGGGATCTCCACGTGACGACCGGCCAACTCGGAGATGTGCACCAAGCCCTCGATGCCGTCGTAGACGCGGACGAACGCGCCGAACGGCACCAGCTTGGTGACCTTGCCCGGCACGACCTGCCCGATGGCGTGGGTCCGGGCGAAGTGCCGCCACGGGTCTTCCTGGGTCGCCTTGAGCGACAGCGAGACACGCTCGCGGTCCATGTCGACGTCCAGGACCTCGACGGTGACCTCCTGGCCGACCTCGACAACCTCGCTCGGGTGGTCGATGTGCTTCCAGGACAGCTCGGAGACGTGCACCAGGCCGTCCACGCCGCCGAGGTCGACGAACGCGCCGAAGTTGACGATCGAGGAGACGACGCCCTTGCGGACCTGTCCCTTGCCCAGCTGGTTGAGGAACTCGCTGCGCACCTCGGACTGGGTCTGCTCCAGCCACTGGCGGCGGGACAGCACGACGTTGTTGCGGTTCTTGTCCAGCTCGATGATCTTGGCGTCCAGCTGGCGGCCGACGTACGGCTGCAGGTCGCGGACGCGGCGCATCTCGACCAGCGAGGCGGGCAGGAAGCCGCGCAGGCCGATGTCCAGGATCAGGCCGCCCTTGACGACCTCGATGACGGTGCCGGAAACGACGCCGTCCTCTTCCTTGATCTTCTCGATGGTGCCCCAGGCGCGCTCGTACTGAGCCCGCTTCTTGGACAGGATGAGGCGGCCTTCCTTGTCCTCCTTCTGGAGGACAAGCGCTTCGACGTGCTCGCCGATCGAGACGACCTCACTGGGGTCGACATCGTGCTTGATGGACAGCTCACGCGAGGGGATGACACCTTCGGTCTTGTAGCCGATGTCGAGCAGAACCTCGTCGCGGTCGACCTTGACGATCGTGCCCTCGACGATGTCGCCATCGTTGAAGTACTTGATGGTCAGGTCGATGGCTGCGAGGAAGTCCTCAGCCGTCCCGATGTCGTTGATGGCGACCTGTGGGGCGGTGGCGGTAGGGGTGGACATGTGGTGGGGTGCTCCGGAAGTGGGTTTGTTCGGAATGTCGATGGCCGGCTGAGCGGGGACCATCTCCATTCGGTACGGGCGGCACGCAGCGGGCCGGTTTCGTCCTAGATGCAATCAGCACAATCAGCGCAGTCAGCACCGCCCGAGTGCAGGGACGAGGCATGTGATTGATCGACAGGACGAGTGCGGCCTGCTCCATTCCGAGACAGCACAGACCCACAGCGCAGTGCCCAGCCTACGGCATCACCACCCGAACGAGGAACCGCGCTGGGTGCGAGGATGTCGGCGTGACAACGCAGGCCGGGCAGGGCGCGGGGGCGACCCCCGTGGACCCGTTCGGCCAGGCCGTCGGCACCCTCGGCACTCTGGCTCAGGAGTGACGGCCGCCATGCCGATCGGTCCCACCCGGCCACGCCGGATCGGCGCGGATCAGTCGGTATCCCGAGCGGCGAACCGGCGGTGGTGGGACGCCGACGCCGACGCCTATCACGCCGAGCACGGCGAGTTCCTGGGCGATGTCGACCTGGTGTGGTGCCCGGAGAACCTCCGCGAAGCCGACGTCCGACTGCTCGGTGACGTGGTGGGCCGGCGCGTCCTCGAGGTCGGCTGTGGATCGGCGCCGTGTGCCCGCTACCTGGCCCGGAAAGGCGCGGACGTCATTGCCTTCGACGTGTCCGCCGGGATGCTCGCCCACGCCAGGGCCGGGGCGGGGCGCACCGGAACGGCGGTTCCACTGGTGCAAGCGGATGTCTGCGAGCTGCCGTTCCGGGACGGCAGCTTCGACCTGGCGTTCTCCGCGTTCGGCGGGATCCCGTTCGTGGCTGACTCCGCGGGCGCGATGCGGGAGGTGGCCAGGGTGCTGCGCCCCGGCGGCCGCTGGGTGTTCTCGGTGACCCATCCGATGCGGTGGGCGTTCCCGGACGATCCCGGCCCGGCGGGGCTGACCGCGATCCAGTCGTACTTCGACCGTGCACCGTACGTGGAGGTGGACGAGGCCGGGGTGCCCGCCTACGTCGAGCACCACCGGACGATGGGCGACCGGATCAGGGAGATCGTCGGCGCCGGGCTGACCCTGCTGGACGTGCTGGAACCGGAATGGCCCGAGGACTTCACCGGCACCTGGGGGCAGTGGTCGCCGTTGCGCGGCGAGATCTTCCCGGGAACAGCCATCTTCGTGACGCGGCGCCCAATCGCAAGCTGAGCCCGCTGCAGGCCCGCCGGGGTTCGGATGGGGTTTCATCCATGATCATCAGCTGGGGACCGCGAGAGGTGCGGGCGGCCGCGCCAAGTCCCCGAACGGTGATCACCCAGCTTGTGCCTACACCACAGCTCGCCCTTCCAGCCAACCCTTACCTACTTCCAGGTGGAATCCTGCGGGCCGGGGCCATGCTGGATCTGATTGGCCCAGCCGCGCAGCTCCCGCAGTTCCCTTTGGATCGGCCATTCCTTGTAGGCGAAGATCAGCAGCATCACCACGTTCAGCACCGGCACGAACATCACCAGCACCCACCAGCCCGAGTAGCCCGCGCGCCTGATGATCTGGATGTACGCGATGAAGAAGATGACCGCGAGGACCAGGCCAAGCAGGCTCAGGCCGACGACGGCGCCGACGGACACGTTGTTGACGGTGTAGGTGGTGTCGGTGTTCATGACGAAAGCCGCCTCGGCTGGGAGGTATCCGGCGCCGGCCGGACGCCGACCCGTGCACGGAGCGTAACGCCCTGTGCCGGCACCGAGCGCGCCAACCTGCCAGCGCGTCGCTGGTGGGGTGGCGGCTCAGCCGGGCCGCCGCCCCGCAAAGGTCAGTGCGCGGCCGCGTCCCAGTTGACCCCGGCACCCACCGACACCTCCAGCGGAACGGCCAGCGGGTACGCCCCGGACATCTCCTCCCGCAGCACCGCGGTCATCGCCTCCTGCTCCCCTGCGACGACCTCGCACACCAACTCGTCGTGGACCTGCAGCAGCATCCGCGACCGCAGACCGTCGGCCTCGATCCGCCGCTGCACACCGAGCATGGCCACCTTGATGATGTCGGCTGCGCTGCCCTGGATGGGCGCGTTCAACGCGATCCGTTCAGCCATCTCGCGCTTCTGCCGGTTGTCGCTGGTCAGGTCCGGCACGTACCGGCGCCGACCGAACACCGTCTCGGTATAGCCGTCGGCCCGAGCCCGGTCCACCGTGTGTCGCAGGTAGTCGCGCACCCCGCCGAACCGCGCGAAATACGCCTCCATCTGCTCCTTGGCCTCGTCTACCGAGATCTTGAGCTGCCCGGACAACCCGAACGCGGACAGCCCGTAGGCCAGCCCGTACGACATCGCCTTGATCCGCCGGCGGAGCTCCGGGGTGACTTCCGAGGCCGGCACCCCGAACGCCCGCACCGCGACGGCGGTGTGCAGATCCTCGCCGGAGTTGAACGCCTCGATGAGCCCCGCGTCCTCGGACAGCGTTGCCATGATGCGCATTTCGATCTGCGAGTAATCCGCGGTGAGCAGCTGCTCGGCACTCGGTCCGGCGATGAACGCCCGGCGGATCAGCCGGCCCTCGTCGGTGCGGATCGGGATGTTCTGCAGGTTCGGCTCGGTGCTGGACAGCCGGCCGGTCGCCGCCACCGTCTGCTGGTAGGTGGTGTGGATGCGCCCGTCGTCGCTGACCGCCTTGCGCAGGCCCTCCACCGTCGTCTTGAGCCGGGTGACGTCGCGGTGGCGCAGCAGGTAGGTCAGGAACGGGTGACCGGTCTGCTCGTGCAGGCTGACCAGGGCGTCTGCGTCGGTGGTGTACCCCGTCTTGGTGCGCTTGGTCTTCGGCATGCCCAGCTCGTCGAAGAGCACCACCTGCAACTGCTTGGGCGAGCCGAGGTTCACCTCACGCCCGATCTCGGCGTAGGCCAGGTTCGCGGCCGAGGTGGCCTCGGAAGCGAACGTCGATTGCAGGTCGTCGAGGTAGTCGACGTCGACCGCGATCCCTTCCCGCTCCATGACCCCCAGCACCGTCATCACCGGCAGTTCCATGTCGGCCAGCAACGAGGTCTGGCCGAGCGAATCCAGGTGCTTCTCCAGCGCCTCGGCCAGATCGATGACGGCCCTGGCCTTGACCATGTCCCTGGCGTCGGCGGACGCGGCCGGGTCGGCGGCCGCAGTGTCGTCCACATCGGTCAACGACAGCTGACCCTCGGGCGTGGCCTGCTCCGGATCAAGGGTGCGGTGCAGGTACCGCTGCACCAGGTCGCCCAGATCGAAGGTCCGCTGGCCGGGCAAGGCAAGGTAGGCCGCCAGGATGGTGTCGCTGGCGATGCCGTCGACCGGCCAGCCGCGAGTGGTCAGGGCATTGACGGCCTGCTTGAGGTCGTGACCGACCTTGGTGGGCGTCGGGTCAGCCAACCACCCGGCAATGGCGGCGTCGTCGTCCGGGCTGTTGGCGGTGACGTCGACGACCGCGGCTTCGCCGTCGGCCGACGCGAGCGCGAGGGTGTGTACGTCGCCACCACCCGGTGCCCAGGCGCCGCGCACCACCAGGCCGACCCGGCGACCGGTGGCGTGCTCGGCGAGCCACGCGCCGACGGTGCCCGGCGCCAGCCGGGCCCCGGCCACCTCGAAGCCCTCGGTGCTGGTTTCGTCGGCCTGCTCGAAGATCTCCAGCAGCCGCTCGCGGAGCACCTTGAACTGCAGGTCGTCGAAGATCCGGTGGACCGCCTCCCGGTCGTACGGCAGCACCCCGAAGTCGGTCGCCGGGTCGTTCTCCAGCGGTACCTCGCGCACCAGTTCGGTCAGCCGCCGGTTCGTCAACACATGCGCCAGGTTCTCCCGCAACGCGTCACCGATCTTGCCGCGCACCTCGTCGACCCGGTCGACCAGGGCGGTGAGACTGCCGAATTCGCGGATCCACTTGGCCGCGGTCTTCTCGCCCACGCCCGGGATGCCCGGCAGGTTGTCGGAGGGATCGCCGCGCAGGGCCGCGTAGTCGGGGTACTGCAGCGGCGACAGGCCGTACTTGGCATCCATCTCCTCCGGCGTGAACCTGGTCAGTTCCGAGACGCCGCGGCGCGGGTAGAGCACCGTGACATCGTCGGAGACCAGTTGCAGCGCATCGCGATCCCCGGTGCAGATCCGCACGCTCATGCCCTCGGCAATGGCCCTGGTCGTCAGGGTGGCGATCACGTCGTCGGCCTCGTAGTTCTCGGCGGTGACCGACGGGATACGCAGTGCGGCAAGCACTTCCTTGATCAACTCGACCTGCCCGGAGAATTCCTGCGGGGAGCTGGACCGATTGGCCTTGTACTCGACGTACTCCTCGCGACGCCAGGTCTGCCGGGACAGATCGAAGGCGACCGCGACGTGGGTCGGCCGTTCGTCGCGCAGCAGGTTGATGAGCATCGAGGTGAAGCCGTAGACGGCGTTGGTGGATTGGCCGGTTGTCGTGGAGAAGTTCTCCACCGGCAGCGCGAAGAACGCCCGGTATGCCAGCGAGTGACCGTCCAGCAACAGCAGCACAGACTCCGAGTCGTCGCGGGGCGGTGGTCCCGCGGTCGCCGATTTGGAGGCCGCGGCGGATCCGGCCTTGCGAGCGGCTCCGGTTGGCGAGGACGCCCGCGCCCGCGGCGCGGCTTTCGCCGCCACGGGAGTCGCCGGGGCCGATGGCTCCGTGTCGACGGTGGTCGTGTCGGTGGTGGTTCTGTCCGTGGTGACCGTCGCTGCCGTCGGACTCGTGCCCAGGGTCGTTGCACTCACGGACCCGAGTCTAGGGTCAGGGTCCGACAGTCCTTCTCGCCCTTGTTCCCGGCTGCACCACCGGGCGGTCGCCGCCCGGGTAGGCCGGGGAGCGCTCGCCCGCGACCGGGAGGCCCGTATGACCGTTCCACCCGGGATCATCGGGATCCAGGCGCTGCGCGAGCTCCCGGAGCCCAGGGATCAGCGGGCGGTGCTGGCCATCCTCCGCGAGATGCGGGGTGAACTGGCCGCCGCCATGGGCATCGACTTCATCGAATTCACCACAGAGCGAGTGGTGGCCACCATGCCGGTGATCGGTAATCGGCAACCCTTCGATCTGTTGCACGGCGGGGCGAGCGCCGTGCTGGCCGAGACGCTGGGCTCGGTGCACGCGGCGCTGACCAGCGGTGGCCGGGCGGCCCTCGGAGTCGAGCTGAACTGCTCGCACCACCGGACTGCCCGTGACGGGCTGGTCACCGGGATATCGGAGCCGCTGTACGTGGGCCGGACGATGTCCAGCTTCGAGATCGTGATCAGCGACGAGTCCGACCGGAGGGTCTGCACCGCGCGGCTGTCCTGCCTGCTGCGCGACCTACCCAGCGGATAGTCGACCGGATAAGCAGTCCTCCCGTTTATCGGTAATGGCCGATCGGTGGGCGCCGTCTCTGTCTTCAGAATCACCGCACCAATTCTGGTCCCGAAGTTGGGGATAACCGTCGTAACGAGTCATCCGTATGACTCTGAGTAGCGAAGAAATGAAGTCTCCCCACCATTGGGGACTGGCGAGGCCGTGTGCGCCGTCACACAATTGATCTAGTCCCATTGCGTCTTGCGCGCCATCGGCGGGGGCGGGCGCAGGTCTTGGCACAAATGGGTGATAACGGACAGCGAAGGGACGGCGCACATGAACCAGCGCGTCCCGGAGTACGTCGGACAGGTCGAGAGGGATTCCTCGGGCGCCCTGTGGGCCGTGCTGTATTCGCAGGGTCAGGTGCTCAGCAGGGAGCAGGTTCGTTCGTTGCGGCAGGGCAAGCGCATGGTCACCGATCTGGTGCTGGCCGCCGCCGACGCTTCGGCCAGAGCGGATTCGATCGCCAGGATGAGGGGCGGCGGGGTGCCGCGGCAACCCAACTCGCCGGGCGTCGAGGCGATCGACCCGGCCCGCAGGCGTCACTCCGGCGGTCGGCTCACCCGCCGGTCCCGGCGGCCCTTCTTCCACGACCCGTGAACCCGCCGGCCGTCAGGCAACACCGAGGTACGCCTCCTTGATCGCCGGGTCCGCCAGCAGTTCGGGCCCCGGTCCTGATTTGACCACCTCGCCGGTTTCCAGGATGTAGGCCCGGGAAGACCGGGACAGCGCCTGCTGAGCGTTCTGTTCGACCAGCAGGATGGTGGTGCCGGCCTTGTTGATCTCGGTGATGATCTTGAAGATCTGCTGGATCACCATGGGGGCCAGCCCCATCGAGGGCTCGTCCAGCAACAGCAGGCGCGGACGGGCCATCAGCGCACGACCGATGGCTACCATCTGCTGCTCACCACCGGACAAGGTTCCACCGACCTGGCTGCGCCGCTCTCCCAGCCGTGGGAACCGCTCGAACACCTGATCAAGGGTCTCCTGATAGGCGGCCTTGGACTCGAACTTCCGGGCGTAGTGGCCCATGTCCAGGTTTTCCTGAACGGTCATCCCGGGGAAGACCCCGCGACCCTCCGGTGCCTGCACGATGCCGGCCACCACCCGCAAATGCGCCTTCATCCTGGTGATGTCCTGGCCGTCGAAGATGATCGACCCGGCGGTCAACGGCCGGATTCCGGAGATGGCCCGCATGGTGGTGGTCTTGCCGGCCCCGTTGGCACCGATCAGGGTCACCAGCTCGCCGTCCTCGACGGACAGCGAAATGCCGTGCAGCGCCTCGATCCGGCCGTAACCGACCGTCATGTCACGAATCTCAAGCAGTGGCATCGTCCGGCACCCCCAGGTAGGCAGCGATGACGGACGGGTTGTCGCGGATCTCGGACGGCAGGCCCTCGGCGATCTTCTTGCCGAATTCCAGCACCACGATCCGATCCGTCACGCCCATCACCAGCCGCATGTCGTGCTCGATGAGCAGCACCGTGTATCCGTCGGAGCGGATCTTGCGGATCAGGTCCATCAGGGCCGCCTTCTCGGCGGGGTTGAAGCCGGCTGCGGGCTCGTCCAGGCAGAGCAGTTTGGGCTCGGTGGCCAGTGCCCTGGCGATCTCCAGCCGGCGCTGGTCCCCGTACGGCAGGTTCCTGGACTTCTCGGTCGCCTTGGCACCGATGCCCACGAACTCCAGCAGCGCCATGCCCCGGTCGATGGCGTCCCGCTCCTCGTGCCGGTGCCGCGGCACCCGGAACAGCGCACCGGGCACCGAGGTGCGGTGCCGCGCATCGGTGCCGACGACCACGTTCTCCAGCGCGGTCATCTCGGAGAACAACCGGATGTTCTGGAACGTCCTGGCGATCCCTAGGCGGGTGATCTGGTTGCGCTTGAGCTTGCCCAGCACCTGCCCGTCGAAGCCGACGGTGCCGGACGTCGGGCGATAAACCCCCGTCATCGCGTTGAAGCAGGTCGTCTTGCCGGCGCCGTTCGGGCCGATCAGACCGAGGATCTCCCCGCGATTGATGTCGAAGGTGACGGTGTCCAGCGCGACGAGGCCACCGAAGCGCACCGTGACGTCCCGCAGCTCGACCAGCGGCTTGCCCAGCGGGGTGTCGATCTCGCGGGTGGGCGCCACGATCTCGGCGACCACTTCGGGGTCGGCCAATTCGGGGGCGACGTCGGTGACGTCGACCGTGACAGCCTCGTCCAGGATGATCGGCCCGACCGGGCCTTCGCCGAAGGCCTCCTCCGACATGTGCCGGTATTCCTCGCCGACCTCGGCGCCGGCACCCACCGCCCCCGGGTCATGGGCGGAATCCGAATCATCCCGGGTCACTTGGCCACCTCCGCCGACGGGTTGGCCGGCGCGGCCGTTTCCTTGCTCCGGCGACGCGCGGCAACGTACAACTCTCGACCGTACGTCAGCAGTTTCTGCCGGACCGGGATCAGCCCCTGCGGCCGGAAGATCATCAACACCATCAGGGCGATCCCGAAGAACAGGTACTTGTATTCGGCGATAGAACTACCATCGACCGGGATGCCGAGAATCTCGGTGCGACCCAGGAAGAAGTTCGGCAAGTAGACGATGATGAACGCACCGAGGATGACGCCGAGCTTGTTGCCCTGACCGCCCAGCACCACCGCGCACAGGAACAGCACCGAGTTGATGACGTTGAAGTTCGTCGGCACCACGAACTGCACCTGACCGGCGTACAACGCGCCGGAAAGGCCGCCGATGCTGGCCCCGATCACGAATGCCCACAGCTTGAACTTGAACGTCGGCACGCCCATGATCTCGGCCGCGTCCTCGTCCTCCCGGATCGCCACCCAGGCCCGCCCGACCCGCGACCGTTCCAGGTTCCCGACGAACATCAGCACCACGACGATCAGCACGATGGACACCCAATACCACCACACACCCGAGTTCAGCGTCTTGCCGACATTGCCGGCGGAGAACACCCCGAGCGGGAAATCCTCGGCCACGCCCAGGCGGGGGTAGGCCACTTGCGACAGCCCGCGGCCGCCGCCGGTGATCTCGTCAAGGTTGTCGGCGAGCAACCGCACGATCTCGCCGAAGCCGAGGGTCACGATCGCCAGGTAGTCACCGCGCAGCCGCAGGGTTGGCGAACCCAAGATCAATCCCGACATGGCGGTGATGGCCACCGCAATCGGCAAGCAGGCCAGCCACGCCCAACTCGACGAGAGCCAGCCACCCTCCCCGGTCTGGTTCCACGGGCTGTTGGGACTGGTCAGCAGCGCGACGGTGTAGGCGCCGACCGCATAGAAGCCGACGTAACCCAGATCGAGCAGACCGGCCTGGCCGACCACCACGTTCAGCCCGATGGCGATCAGCGCGTACATCCCGAACTGGGCCATCACGGTGCCGAAGTTGGTGCCCTCGGTGGTCAGCAGTGGGATGTTCAGCAACGGAAGCAGAGCCAGCAACAGGATGAAGGGCACGCCGAACGCCCACTGGGCGACCCGGGACTGAGCATTCCACCAGGACCGGAACCCGTCGCCGACGCCGCCCTTGGGCCGTTCGTTCAACGGAGCTGTCATACCCGTGCCCTCCCCAAGGATTCGCCGAGAATGCCGGTCGGGCGGAACATCAGGATCAGGATCAGCAGCACGAAGGCCACCACATCACGCCAGCCGGTGCCGAACAGCACCTGTCCGTAATTCTCCATCACACCCAGGATCAGGCCACCCAGTAGAGCTCCGCGGAGGTTGCCGATGCCACCCAGTACCGCGGCACAGAATGCCTTGATGCCCAGGATGAAGCCTCCCGAGTAGATGATGCCGTTGGGCACCCGGAGCGTGTACAGCAGCGCGGCGGCGCCAGCCAGCAGCCCGCCGAGCAGGAACGTCAGCATGATCACCCGTTCCCGGGAGATGCCCATCAGCGTCGCTGTCGTGGGGTCCTGCGCCACCGCTCGGATGCCACGGCCGAACTTGGTCCGGTTGACGAAAACGTCGGTGCCCAGCGACAACAGGAATGCTGAGGTCAGGATGATCAACGTGATGTTCGTGACCGACGCCCCGAAGATGGTGAACTGCTCCTCAGGCGCGACCAAACGGATCGGCTGCTGTGCGTTGACGCCGCCGAGTTCGCCGTCGGTCAGCTGCGGGAGGACGTAATGCACGAACTCCTGGATCACGAAGGACGCGCCGATGGCCGTGATCAGGAAGACCAGTGACGGCGCATTGCGCTTGCGCAGTGGGCGGTAGGCGAGCCGCTCCAGACCGACCGCGGCGCCGCCGGAGACCGCCATCCCCCCGAGCACCGCAATGCCGAGGTAGACGATCGTCAGGAGTGTCCCCTCGCTGTACACATTCCCGCTCGGCGCGAAGCCCAGCAGCATGAGAACCGCGTACTGGCCGAACATGCCCAGCATGAAGATCTCGGAGTGCGCGAAGTTGATCAACCGGAGCACGCCGTACACCAGGGTGTAACCGACCGCGACGAGCGCGTAGATCGCACCGTAGGCCAGACCGTCGATCGTCAACTGCCAGAACAGATTGCCCAGCGCGTCGATGTTGAAGTTGATCGGTGGCGCCAGCGCCAGGACGCTCTCCGCGAGCGGACCGCTCATCGTGCTCCTTCATGCCCAAGGATGTGCCCTGCACGTCAAGACCAGAACGGCCGGCGACCGGAGAACCCCAGTGCGAGGACTCCGGTCGCCGGACCGTGCGGGGATGAGCTACTGGACCTTGTAGATCCAGATGAGCGAGGACGACAATTCGCCGGTCGCGTCCCACTGGTAGGTGCGCGCCAGGCCCACGCCCTTGTAGTTCTTCACGAAGTTGACCAGCCCGGCGCGGTCCTTGATGCCCGAGTCGATACCGGTCAGCATGATCGTCGTCAGGTCGTAGCCCTCGGTGGAGTACACGCCCGGAGCCGCACCGTTGAAGTCCTGGTACTCGGTCGCGTAGGCGTCCGGAGCGGGGCCACAGGGGCAGGACAGGATCGCGTCCTTGGACGATTCCCCGGCCTGATCGACGAACTGCGGATCGTTGGTGCCATCAGCCGACACGAACGTCGCGGTCACGCCACCGTCACGCAATTGCTGAACGAACGGCGCGGCCTCCGAGTAGTAGCCGGAGTAGAAGACGGCGTCCGGCGACGCGCCCTTGACCAGTTGCACCGCGGCGGAGAAGTCCTTGTCGCCGGTCTTCACCTTGGCACCGCAGCTGGAGTCCGCGGCCGAACCAAGCCCGGAGGTGATCGTCTCGGCGAGGCCGACACCGTAGTCCGAGTTGTCCTGGACGACGCAGACCTTTTTGTAGCCGAGGGTCTTGACCATGTAGTTGGCCACTGCCGGTCCCTGTACGGCGTCGTTGGCCAGGCCCCGGAAGAAGTTGGTCCAGCCGTTCGTGGTCAGCGCCGGGTTGGTGGCCGACGCGGTCAGCGACAGCAGGCCGGCCTGGTTGAAGATGGCGCCGGTCGCCTTGGTCTCACCGGAGAAGGCCGGGCCGAGCAGACCGATGATGCTCGCGTCGCCGACGATCTGCGGGGCGACCTGGGTCGCCTTCTGCGGATCACCCTCGGTGTCGAACGGCTTCAACTCGACCTGGCAGTTGGGGTTCGCCTTGTTGTGCTGGTCGATCGCCACCTTGGCGCCATCGATGATGTTGATGCCCAGGGCCGCGTTTGCACCCGTCAGGGCGCCGGCCATGGCCAGGCTCACGCCGGAGCAGGTCGCGCTGCCCGAGCCCTTGGCGCTGACCGGGGTCCCGGTCGCGGCGACCGGTACCTCGTTGCCGTCCTTGTCGATCTGCACTTCGGCCTTGATCTTGAGCCCGCCGGCTGCTGACCCACTCCCCGAGGCCTGGGACGAGCCGCTCGCACCGGACGACGCCGCGCTGGTCGAACTACTGCTGTCCGACTTCGAACTACAGGCCGCCAATGTCAGGGTGGCGATGGCCACCAGGACGACGGCAGATCGCATCGAACGTCGATGCACAAGCCACCTCCGAATATTCTGTTCACCGGCCGTACTGCCGGTGCGTCGACGACGCCGACACGCGGGAACCTATCCCACGAATGGCGCAAGCCGTGGCATCGCCTTGCGCTCGTAACCAAAATGCGACGCGCACACAACACGGGCGCCATGGGTGCGGTCGGCGGGAGCGGGTCCACCCGACCTGACCTGCGCAGACGTCGGCCGGAGCCACGGAGCGTCACGGGATGTCGTCGTCGGTGACCGTCGATTCCCTTGCCTGAGCAACTTTCGGCCTCGATTATCGAGGCGAATCCACTGGCCGGCGACCAGTCTTCCTGACAGTGCCCCGTGCTGCAGGCAAGATTTCAGGCTTTAGGGGGACCGGCCCGTTGGGAGGACCAGCGGACCCGGACCACCCTCAGCTCTTGGCAGACAGACCCTCCAGCACCGCACTGGCGACGATCTGCATCGAGGTGCGCCGGTCCATGGCGGTGCGCTGGATCCACCGGAACGCCTCCGGTTCGGTCATCTTCTGGTGGGTCATCAGCAGGCCCTTCGCGCGGTCGATGACCTTTCGGGCCTCCAGCCGCTGGGTCACGTCTGCCACCTCGGCGCGCAGGGCGGCGGTCTCGGCGTAGCGGGCCACGGCCAGCTCGATGGCCGGCAGCAGGTCCGCCTTCGAGAACGGCTTCACCAGGTAGGCCATGGCGCCGGCATCCCGGGCCCGCTCGACCAGTTCACGTTGCGAGAACGCCGTCAGGATCACCACCGGCGCGACCTGCTCTCCGACGATCTCCGCCGCCGCCTCGATGCCGTCCTTCTTGGGCATCTTCACGTCCAGGATCACCAAGTCGGGACGCAGCTCCAGCGCCAATGCCACGGCCTGCTCGCCATCGGCGGCCTCTCCGACGACGTCGAAGCCCTCCTCGGCGAGCATCTCGGCCAGGTCCAGTCTGATCAACGCTTCGTCCTCGGCGATGAGCACGCGTCGTGGAGCGGTCATCGGCCACCTCCCCAACTTGACGGCCGTGGATCGGCCTTGGTCCGGCGCCAGACTAACGGTGGTTTGTGACCCGCACGCTACGTCACACGTGCGGCGGAATGTGACGTTGATCGACGGAACGCACCGCAACCGACATCGTTGTCGGGCGTCGTGGGACGGGGCGCTGTCAGGGTTCTCACCCGGCGTCACCTTCGCCGTATTTACCCGTGTCTGGCGCTACTCGCCCCCGTATCCCAAATTGGCACCGAGTCGCCGGCTGAGTCCCGCCGCCGGTTAAGATCGTCCGCGGCTGCGATACTGGCAGCTCCTGACCCGCCCCCGTATCCCAATTGGCAGAGGAAGCGGACTCAAAACCCGCACAGTGTGAGTTCGAGTCTCACCGGGGGCACCGCAAAGACGCTGGTCAGAGCGGCCGATGGCCATGATCATGTGTGCGACTATGTGACTACGAGCGCGGCAACAGCCTCAGCGGCCTGCCGCTGCTGCCCAGGAAGCACATGCGCGTAGACCCGCAGCATCGCCGCCGGGTCGTCCCCGATCCGCTCAGCGGCCACCTGGACGGGGGTGCCGGCCAGTAACAACGCCGTTGCGTGTGAGTGGCGGCTGTCGTGGAAGCGAATCACCGGCAGGTCCGGCCCGAGCTTCCGCTGAGCGGCATGGAGATGGGCGCCGAACGTCGCCGCAAGTGTGACCGGGTCGCGATGGTTGCCGTCCAGTCCTCCGAAGACGTAGGCGTCACCCGTCACCAGCACCAGCCCGAGCTCGGCGCGGAGCAGTCTCCAGCCCTTCAACAGTGCGATCGTGTGGCCGTCCAGCGCAACGATGCGTACCTTCCAGTTCTTGGGCGGCCCGATCACGATCCTGCGGGTTCCGGGGCCTTCCCCGGAGATGATGGACACGGACCGACGGACTGTGAGCGTCTGTCTCGCCGGGTCGACGTCGGACCACCGTAGCCCGACCAGCTCGCCGCGGCGCACCCCCGTTGCGAAGAGAACGTGCCACATCGGGTACCACTCGGGGCGGCTCTCCTTCGCCGTTCGGAGGAAGGATCCGATCTGCTGCGGCGTCCAGACCTTCATCTCGGCCGGCGCGGCCTCCACCGCCGATGGCGGGTTCGCCTTCGCCGCGGGGTTCATTGGTAGCCGGCCGGAGCTGACTGCTCTGCTCAGTGCTCCGTAGATAAGGGTGTGAACCTTCCTGCTGGTGGACAGGCTCAGACCGCCCCGCTCGAGTGTGCCGTTCAGCCTGTCGAGCATCTCGGGCGTGAGCAGGTCCAGCCGCACGGACCCGATGTGCGGCTCGACGTGGAGCCGGTACAGCGCCACAGTTGTATCCCGGAGGCGCAACCCGTCCAGCCACTCCCCCATGTAGCCGGCAGCCGTGACTTTGGTCGGCCGCACACGGGTGCCGGCCTTAACCTTTGCCCTCGCGTCGAGGAGGGCATCTCCCGCCGCTTCGCGGGTGAGGAAACCACCCTTCGTTTGACGAGCAGCGCGCCACCGTTCCCGTCAGGAGCGGTGAAGTCGATCCGGTACCGGGTGCCGCCCTTGGTGGAGTAACTGGAAATCCCGCCCTCGTTGGCTTGCCGGCGCCGTGTCACTTTGCTGCGTCGATCTCGTTCATAACCTCGTCGATCCGGTCTTTGCGCCACGCCCGGGACATGTTCCAAATGCTCTCGATCCCCACGGAGTCGTACAATTCAGCGGCCTGCTGCTCTAATTCCTCCGCGAGCTTCAAATGCAGGAGAATCAGGGAACGCCAGGCATCGCGATGCGCTGCTGTCTCCGCGGCTCTGAAGTGTTTGATACCTTCAAATGCGGAGTTGATATGAGTGGCGGCCTGAGTTATGTGATGTTCGGCGCTGCGGACACTGTAGAAAGGCCCAGAATCATTACCCATGAACGTAAGTGCTTCGACGTTAGGGCGCACGGTGGGCTTTCCCTCGCCCCACGTGTAACGGCCAGTTACTTCGTGAAGGGACTCTGGTGCTGCCTCGTGCTCGCCAGTGAACCACTGTGCTGCCCACAATGGGTGAGCACTAATGCCGCCTGGAAGCTCAACGGATTCGACTTGTCCAACGGGAATTATCAGATATAACGGCGCTATCTCCAGCGCACGCGCAATAGTCATGATCTCCTGAATGGAAATCTGGTCCTTACGGCCATTCTCCAGTGAGGCGATGGTGTTTCGGCTGATTGGAAATCCGACCTTGGCGGTTAATTCAGCAACGTCCTGCGCGGAGAGACCTCGACGTCGGCGTGCGGCCTGCACTTGCATCCCGATGGTCCTCGTCCCATGCGCGTGCCCATGACCGTCAGGGGGAGTCGTCCTGTGTCATGAGCACACACCCTAGACCGTGGTTGCACAAGGCCGAGCCGGGTGGTGCACCTGTGTCACCGCTACACAGATGGTGTAAGAGATCAACAAAGGAGGTCCCGCAATGCCAAATCCGACTCTGAATTTGGAGGAGGTTCAGTCGATGAAAGATGCCGCGCTGACCGTGGTGCAGGTAGCTGCCCTGCTCGGTATCGACCGGCGGTCCGTGACCAGGGCGATGGACCGCGGGGAGCTGCCGTGCGTACGCGTGGGCAGCCGTCGGCTCGTGCCGCGACTGCAGCTGCTCACGATGTTCGACGGCTCCGCAACCCCAGCCGCATGAACGCCGCATTCCACAGTACGAATGGTGGCCGCCGGGTGTTCTAGCACCACGGCGGCCAAAGCTCCAAACCCTCGCCAAGAAGGAGAAGAACCCATTCCAACGGTACCAACCGCAACGCAGGCCGTCACACGCTGCAATAGAGAAAGCGCAGCGCAGGCGCCCACTCCCACCCATCCATTCGGTTCGGCAGGGGCCGCCCTGTCAGAGACCGAGGTCTACACCGTCACATTCACCGGGCCTGCCGGCACCTGGACCGCAACGCGTGCGTCGAAGATCGCCGCGGCTCGCGAGGCCTGGGCGCAATTCCAGCTCGGCACCGTCACTGCCACGCGGATCGAGGCCCAGGCATGAACACGGCCGACGACCGGGCCGCAGCGCCGGCCACAACATCCTGCCCCGTCCCATGGGTGCGACCAGCCCGGGCCGCACCCATGGGAGAAATGGGGCGGGGTCGAATACGAAAACCCGGCCAACCAGGATTGGGAACGGATGCACGCTCACGCCTGCACCGGAGAGGAGTTGAAGCTGGCGTTCTACGAGTACGCCGACGCCGCTGGTCAGTCGATCGACGCGGTTGGCGTCGGAATCAGGTACATCGATATCGCCGCCCTGGACCCGCAGCAGGACATCAACACGGCTGCGGAGCTGACGGTCGGCCTGCGGGAGGCCGTCACCATCGCGGTCGCCGACGGGATCCAGGAGCAGTCGCCGCCGATCAACCGGGTGCTGGCGGAGCAGGAACTGCTCGCCGCCGTCGCGGAATGGTGCCGTGGGATCGCGCCTCAGGGCCGAGTCAGTGCGGCGTGCGTCCGACTGGCGGCGGCCACCGCAGAGGTGGCCGGGACGGAGGTCGTCCGATGACACCCCCTGTGTCAACCTTTCGGGTTGAGCGGCCGTGTGGTCGCCTTTGGCGCCGCGCACGCTACGGGTCCGCCCCTCCGGTCTCAAGGGTCGCTGACGCGATCGCTGCGCGGCGGCCTGCG
>Ga0209584_10000064_pt1 | contig 24730 bp, 22 predicted proteins | sample NGEPerD_FD_184507 | JGI IMG/M metagenome (GOLD analysis project Ga0209584, IMG submission 184507) | Arctic peat soil microbial communities from the Barrow Environmental Observatory site, Barrow, Alaska, USA - NGEE PermafrostAB12-D... | ecosystem: Environmental > Terrestrial > Soil > Wetlands >...
TGCATGAACATTAGTATCTTCATGTATCGCTTTAAATAATCTCATGAATTCGCCCTCATGCGGCGTCAGCACAGTGGCGCGACCAGCCCGCTTGGCGATCATTGCGACCAGCACAGCAAGATCGTCCCCAAAACTCGTCAGCGCATCGGCGTCCATGACCGCCGCCGCCGCGCTCGCCAGTGCCGCAGCCACCTGCTCCCGCATGGCCAGCCCGACCCCGCCGCCCGGCCCCAGCACCACCGCGTTGCGCCGCTTGTCGGCGAGGAAGGCCGCCAATTCGGCGGCGCCATCTACCGGCCGCACCATGACCGCCAGACTAGCCGCGGCATTGACGCTGAGCGCCTCGCGCGGGCTGGCGATGGTCGCCAGCCCCGCCCCCGCTCGCAAGGCGCCGCGCGCCGCCAACCGCGCCGCCCCAGTGGTCGAAAGCCCGCCCGACACCACCACCACATGGCCGCGCGAATATTTGTGGCCGTCGGCGCGCGGCAGCGGGAATGAGCCTCCCCACAGCGCCGGCCGGTTGGCGTAGGCCGAGGGTTTGATTTCCTCCAATACCTGGTCGGGGATGCCGATATTGGCCACCTGGATCGCGCCGCAATGCAGCCGGCCCGGCAGCAGCAGGTGGCCGGTCTTGCGGCGGAAGAAGGTCACGGTATGGGTCGCGTTGACCGCAACCCCCATCACCGCGCCTGTGGTGCCATTCACCCCGCTCGGCAGATCGACGGCGATCACCGGCGCTCCGCAGGCGTTCATCGCCCCAATCATGGCGCGCGGCAGACCATCGACCTCGCGATCGAGGCCGGCGCCGAACAATGCATCGATGACGATGTCGCAATCGGCGAGCGAGCCCGGCGAGGCCTGCTCGACCGGCCCGTTCCAACGGTCGGCGGCAAGCGCGGCATCGCCCTTCAGCCGATTCGCATCGCCGACGAAGCTGACGCGGACCGCATAGCCGCGCTCGGCCAGGTGGCGCGCCGCGACAAAGCCATCGCCGCCATTGTTGCCGGGTCCCGCCACAACCACCACGCGCCGGCCTTGGCACGCAGCCCCCGCCGCATCGGCCACGGCGCGGCCGGCATTCTCCATCAACTCGATGCCGGGAATGCCGCCGGCGATGGTCAGCCGGTCGGCTTCCGCCATTTCGGCATTGGTGAGGAGTTCGATCATTGCGGTGGACACTAACGGCCAGCCGGTAGGCCGACAAATAGGTCTAATTGGCTGCGGTGCAGCATATCTCAGGCCGCTGGCAAAAGTTTTTGCAGGGTGCTTAATTGCTGGGCAGCGGGCCGCAGGGATGCTGGGTAGTAACCGGCTCTCTACGCCCTAAAGTACTGTGGGAACTTACTTATTGCGCTCTCTGCGGCTTGGCACGGGACCTGCTAACCGGTAGCGCGGCGCACCGCAGCTTTGCGGCGGGCTGGGGGGAAGGAAAAAGCCAATGAAAAAAATCGAAGCCATCATCAAACCCTTCAAACTCGACGAGGTGAAGGAGGCACTCCAGGAAGTTGGCCTGCAAGGCATTACTGTCACCGAGGCCAAGGGCTTCGGCCGGCAGAAAGGGCACACAGAACTTTATCGCGGCGCCGAATACGTGGTCGATTTTCTCCCCAAGGTGAAAATCGAGATCGTGCTCGGCGACGACATGGTGGACAAGGCGATCGAAGCGATCCGGCGCGCCGCCCAAACCGGCCGGATTGGAGACGGCAAGATATTCTTATCCAACATCGAGGAAGCCATCCGGATCAGGACTGGCGAATCCGGCATCGACGCCATCTAAACCGCGTGGCAGCGTCTCGCGCGGGAACTTTCATTAAAAAAGGGGAATGCAATCCATGACGAACGCCAAGAGTGTCATGAAGATGATCAAGGACAACGACGTGAAGTACGTCGATTTCCGGTTTACCGATCCGCGCGGCAAGTGGCAGCACGTCACCTTCGACGTTAGCATGATCGAGGAAGACACCTTCGCCGAAGGCCAGATGTTCGACGGCTCCTCGATCGCGGGCTGGAAGGCCATCCATGAGTCCGACATGTGCCTGATGCCGGATCCGTCGTCCGCCTGCATCGATCCGTTCTTCGCCGAGACCACCATGTCGCTGATCTGCGACATTCTCGAGCCGACGACCGGCGAGCCCTATAACCGCGACCCGCGCGGCATCGCCAAGAAAGCGGAGGGCATGGTCAAGTCGATGGGCGTCGGCGACACCATATTCTTCGGACCCGAGGCCGAGTTCTTCGTGTTCGACGACGTCAAATACTCAGCCGATCCCTACAACACCGGCTTCAAGCTCGACTCCATCGAGTTTCCGTCCAATTCCGCCACCGAATACGAAGGCGGCAATCTCGGCCACCGCGTCGGCACCAAGAAGGGCTATTTCCCGGTGCCGCCGCAGGATTCGGCGCAAGACATGCGCTCGGAAATGCTCGGGGCCATGGCGCGCATGGGCTGCGTGGTCGAGAAGCACCACCACGAAGTGGCATCCGCCCAGCACGAGCTCGGCCTGAAATTCTCGCCGCTGGTCGTGATGGCCGATCGCTTGATCATCTACAAATACTGCATCCAGCAGGTGGCGCAGATCTACGGCAAGACCGCGACCTTCATGCCCAAGCCGATCTACGGCGACAACGGCTCCGGCATGCATTGCCACCAGTCGATCTGGAAGGCGGGCAAACCGGTATTCGCCGGCAATAAATATGCCGACCTATCGGAGACCTGTCTCTCCTACATCGCCGGGATCATCAAGCACGCCAAGGCAATCAATGCCTTCACCAACCCGACCACCAACTCCTACAAGCGACTGGTGCCGGGCTTCGAGGCGCCGGTGCTGCTCGCCTATTCGGCGCGCAACCGCTCGGCGTCGTGCCGCATCCCCTACACCACCAACCCGAAGGCCAAGCGCGTCGAGGTGCGTTTCCCCGATCCGCTGTGCAATCCCTATCTCGGCTTTGCCGCGATGACGATGGCCGGCCTCGACGGCATCAAGAACAAGCTCGATCCGGGCGCCGCCATCGACAAGGATCTCTACGATCTGCCGCCGGCCGAGCTGAAGAAAATTCCGACGGTGTGCGGCTCACTGCGCCAGGCGCTCGGCGAACTCGCCAAGGACCGCGCGTTCTTGACCGCGGGCGGCGTGTTCGACGACGACTTCATCGACAGCTACATCGACCTCAAGATGCAGGAAGTGATCCGCTTCGAGCACACCCCTCATCCGGTCGAATTCGACATGTACTATTCGGCGTAAGCGTTCCTCCCAAACATCGCGCGAGTTACGAAACTTCGCGATGCAACTAATCGGGCGCTCCGCAGGGAGCGCCCTTTTTTCTTTGCGAGATTGAGTTGTTGGGCCGGCGCTAGACGAGATGAGCAACGCTGTCGAACAACGTGTGCGCTTCGCTCAACGCCCGCATGCCACGCGATCTATTGCTCGCGCGTACGTTCCGCTTCCAGGATTGCTTCGTCGTGATACCAGCCGCTGCCCGATGCTGCTCGCGCGGCACGCGGCGACAACGCAGGATTCGATGCAGATTTATGGTCCTCGCGCAGCGTGCCCGCAGCGAAGTGCTCCCGTGCAGGGAACTGGTAGATATTGGCCGAGCCAAAATGAACGTTCGTGGTCATTGTTCGGCGCTCCTTGATTCGCGCATGATGGACATAGTCACGCTCATAACGCTTTGCATCCCGTTTACGCACCATGCGATAGATCAAATCATCGTATGACTACATTGTAGGCACTTCGCTTTTTGCCTCTTCGAGAAGCATCCAATCCGCGCCGAATTTGTCAGGTCGTGCCGTGGTCCGCGGCACCCGGTCATTTGGCATAGGAAATGCTTCGATGACGTCGGCAGTTGGCGGCCGGGGCGCCGTTGGCGGCTGTGTACGCAGAATCCCTCACGTATCGCGTCATCAGCAATGAGAGACCCGCAATGACAAAATATAAACTCGAATACATTTGGCTCGACGGCTACACGCCGGTCCCGAATCTTCGTGGAAAAACGCAGATCAAGGAGTTCGACAGCTTTCCTTCGCTCGAGCAGCTTCCTCTGTGGGGCTTCGATGGCAGCTCGACCATGCAGGCGGAAGGAAGAAGTTCGGACTGCGTTCTCAAGCCTGTCCGCGTTTTTCCCGACGGCGCGCGCAAGAACGGCGTTCTCGTGATGTGCGAAGTCATGATGCCGGACGGCGTGACCCCGCACGTAACGAACAAGCGGGCCACCATTCTCGACGATGAGGGCGCCTGGTTTGGATTCGAACAGGAATACTTCTTCTACAAGGACGGCCGGCCGCTCGGCTTCCCCGCGAGCGGGTATCCGGCGCCGCAGGGCCCCTACTACACGGGCGTCGGCTACAAGAACGTCGGCGACATCGCCCGCAAGATGGTCGACGAGCATCTCGATCTCTGCCTCGCGGCCGGTATCAACCACGAAGGCATCAACGCCGAAGTGGCGAAGGGCCAGTGGGAATTCCAGATTTTCGGCAAGGGCTCCAAGCGGGCCGCCGACGAAATGTGGATGGCGCGTTACTTGATGCTGCGGCTCACCGAATCATACGGGGTCGACATTGAGTTTCACTGCAAGCCGCTCGGCGACACCGACTGGAACGGGTCCGGCATGCACGCCAACTTCTCGACCGCTTATTTGCGCGAGATCGGCGGCAAGGACTATTTCGAGAAGCTGATGGCCGCATTCGAAGCAGCGAGGGAAGATCACATCGCGGTCTACGGACCGGACAACCACATGCGGCTGACCGGCAAGCACGAAACGCAGTCGATCCACCAGTTCAGCTACGGCGTGGCGGACCGCGGAGCATCGATCCGCGTGCCGCACAGCTTCGTGAACAACGGCTACAAGGGCTATCTGGAAGATCGCCGTCCCAACTCGCAAGGCGACCCCTACCAGATCGCTTCGCAGATATTGAAGACGATTGCGTCCGTCCCGAAGGCCGCCAAAATTTCGGCCGCAGCGTAAGCTTTCGTCCCGTCATCACGCGCGATGCAAATGATCGGGCGCCTCCGCAAGGGGCGCCCTTTTTCATGCGACGGCGAATGAATCGTTCAGACGATCAGGAAAATGATGACCGCGAGCGCGGCGGCAATGCCGGCGGCAGTCGCCAGCATCCGCTTGCGGTGGCGCTTGGGCCCGTAGACCCCGGCGGCGCGGCGCTCGGCGATCAGCGCGGCGTCGAATTCGGCCGAGGACGAATAGGCGCAGGCCAAGGCCGCGCCCGCGCGCTCGGCATAGGCTTCAAGCGCCAGGACGGCGTCCGCGTGCCCGCTATTGGCTATGCGCAACATCCGCGCATGCTAGCGCGCAGATGGTAAACGAGACGTTGCATTTTCCCCGATTGCCGCCAGGCCGACGGATTTGGCGCGTCGGGCGGGCCCCTTGCCTTGCGACAAACGCGCCGGCTTGGCCGCTTGACCGTTGCGTGCGGCGGCGAGCGGGCGAGCATCCTGGCTCGGCGGCTCGGCGTCGGCGGCATACAGCCGATTGCGGCCGTCATGCTTGGCGCGGTAGAGCGCGGCGTCGGCGCGCGCAATCAGCGCGGCGATATCCGTGACCGGTTCGTGTGACGTGGCGGCGCCGATGCTCAACGTCGCGCCGATCGCATGCTCGCCAATCTGAATGCCGGCGGTTTCGAAACTCGCGCGTAGGCGCTCGCCGATGCGCGCGGCAAATTGCATCGGTTCCGCCACGATAACGGCAAATTCCTCGCCGCCAAGCCGGCCGACGAGGTCGCTCCCGCGCATGTTCGAGCGCGCCGCGTTTGCAAACACGCGCAGCACTTCGTCGCCGATGGCGTGGCCGAAGCGGTCGTTGATCGATTTGAAATGGTCGAGATCGAGCATTAGCATCGTCACCGGCTGGCCGCGTTCGCCTTGCCGGGCGCACAGGCTGAGCGCGTTTTCCAGAAAGGCTCGCCGGTTGAGCAGACCGGTCAGCGGATCGGTGAAGGCCGCGCTGCGGTAGAGGTCGACATCGTTGTCCTTCACCATCAGCAGCATGATGAACGCGGTGCCGACGGCGTAGAGTAACGATTCAAGCGTGAAGACATTCAACCAGCTCGCAGCATAGGCCGCGGGCAAGTACGCCTGCATGGCGAGCGGCATCAGGAAGATCGCTGCATGCACGCAGGGTACGACGATCGCGGCTAGGCGCGAATAAAGGGTTTTGCGCCGCTCACGATGCAACTCGAGGGCTATGAAGAAGGTGTAGGCCGCGACCACGACGGCGCCGAGCGCGATGCGCTCATTGTTGCCTTCCGCGAAGGCCGGCAATTGGCACAGCACGATCCAGACGAAGGCGCCGATGAAAGCGGCGGTCGGCAACAATGGTCGCCGATGGAAGAGCCGCACGCCGTTCCAAATCATGCCGCAAGCGAGGAACGTGAGCGCTTGCGCGAACTCCTTTGGAATTGCGAACAGAGGCGCCGGCGCGGCCCAGAGCGCGATTGACGAGGCGCCGATCAAATAGGCCGAGCCCCACCAGGCCAGCGCGCGCACATTGCGCTGCTGCACCCAGGCAAAGAGCAGCAAAAGCCCGAGCAACGCCGCGATACAAACGGCGACGAAGGCCAGCGTCGGCACATCAAGCGGCAATAGCTGCGGTTTCACAGCAGCAAACATCGACTACCCCCCGAGCTCGGCCAGATCTGGGCCGAACAACGGTATCACTCTACGCGCAGCTTATGGGAAATCCCTTGCGCGGTTGCGCCACCTTCGATGCAAGACTTGCGAAAATTGTAATTAAATCTGCGCCAAAAGCCGCGTATGGCGCGCGCAAAAAGGGCGCACCTGCCGGCGCGCCCTTTTGCGAACCCGATTTTCTCGAACGATCAGCGCTTGGAGAACTGGAAGGAGCGCCGCGCCTTGGCCCGGCCGTACTTCTTGCGCTCGACCACGCGCGAGTCGCGGGTGAGGAAGCCGCCGCGCTTGAGCGCACCGCGCAGATCAGGCTCGTAATAGGTCAGCGCCTTGGAAATGCCGTGGCGTACCGCACCGGCCTGGCCGGACAGACCGCCGCCGGAGACCGTGCAGGTCACATCGTATTGCCCGCTGCGATTGGCGGCGACCAGCGGCTGCTGGATCAGCATGCGCAGCACCGGACGGGCGAAGAAAGCTTCCACCGTCTTGGTGTTGACCAGAATTTTTCCCGAGCCGGGCTTCATCCAGACGCGGGCGACGGCGTTCTTGCGCTTGCCGGTGGCGTAAGCGCGACCCTGCGCGTCGATTTTTTGCACGTATTTCGGCGCTTCCGGCACGGCCGGCTTGAGGCTCGCCAAACCTTCGAGCGATTGTACGGTCTCGGCCACGGTCAGGCACTCCTCACGTTCTTGCGGTTCATGGCGGCGACGTCGAGTGTTTCCGGCTTCTGCGCCTCGTGCGGATGCTCGGGACCGGGATAGACGCGCAAATTGCCAAACTGTACGCGGCCGAGCGGTCCGCGTGGCAACATGCGCTCGACCGCCTTCTCGACGATGCGTTCGGGGAAGCGACCTTCGAAGATCGACTTGGCCGTGCGCTCCTTGATCCCGCCGATGAAACCGGTGTGATGGTAATAGACCTTCTTCTCGCGCTTGCGTCCGGTGAACACCGCCTTGGCGGCGTTGATGACGATGACGTTGTCGCCGTCGTCCACGTGCGGGGTGTATGTCGCCTTGTGCTTGCCGCGCAGTCGCATGGCGACGATCGTAGCGAGCCGGCCGACGATGAGCCCGCTGGCGTCGATCAGCAGCCACTTCTTCTCGATGTCGGCGGCCTTGGCCGAATAGGTCGTCATGACAAATCCTTGGAGGAGCAGGTGATGCGGTTCTCTAGCCGAGCGCGCTTTCCCGGTCAACGCCCGCGGCGTGATGCTTCATAAACAGGATCAATAGGTTATAAGAATGGTATTTTGGCACCATCGGCTAATTAGCGGGCCTGCGGGATCGAATAGGTGGCGGTGACATGGGCCACCGGCTCATCCGTACCCTCCGAGTAGATGGTGACCTCGCCCACCACCAAGCGCTTGCCGACCTTCATCAAATGGGCGTCGGCCAGCAGGTCGGCTCGGGTCGGCTTGCGCAGGAAATTGATGTTGAGATTGGTGGTGACCGCCAGCGGCTTCGGCCCGATCGCCGAGAACACCGCGACATACATGGCGAAGTCAGCGAGCTCCATCATGGTCGGTCCGGACACGGTACCGCCCGGGCGCAAGCTGGCCTCGTCAAAGGCCCAGCGCACGCGCACGTCGCCATGCTCGACGCGCTCGATGCTGTGCCCGCAGCCGGGATAAAACGCCTGCGGGAATTCCGCGTGCAGCAGTTTCGCGATGTCGTCGGCCGATAGCGCCGGTGCCGGCATCCCCGCCCCCTTCGCCGGACCATCCGGCGCCTTCGTCTTAGACGGGCTGGCAATCCGGTCAAACAGTCTTTTGGGGCCTTGCCTTGCGCGCCCGGCTGGCCGGGTTAAGTATCAGCCGCCATGACCGCGCGCAGCAGCAGCCCCGATTCCGCGACGTCACCCGTTTTGTTGCGCGGCGATATCGACGGAATCGCATTGCTCTCGCTCAACCGGCCGCAGGCGCGCAATACGCTGTCGGAGGCGATGCTGGCGGCGCTGCATGACCAATTCACCTCGATTGCCAGAGACGACCAAGTTCGCGCCGTCATCATTTCACACAACGGTCCGGCCTTCTGTGCCGGCCACGACATGAAGGAGATGACCGCGCACCGCTCCGACCCCGATCGCGGCCGCAACTATTTCAAGGCCCTGATGGAACGCTGCAGCGCGCTGATGCTGTCGATTCAGAAATTGCCGCAACCGGTGATCGCCGCCGTCGAGGGGGTCGCCACAGCCGCCGGCTGCCAGCTCGTCGCCACCTGCGACCTCGCGGTGGCTTCCGAAACGGCGCGTTTTTCGACACCGGGCGTGCATATCGGCCTGTTCTGCTCGACCCCGATGGTGGCGCTGTCGCGCAACGTCGCCAACAAGCACGCCATGGAAATGCTGCTCACCGGCGACATGATCTCCACCGCCGACGCCCATCGCATCGGCCTCGTCAATCGCGTGGTGGCGGCCGGCAAGGCGTCCGAACACGCGCTTGAGTTGGCGCGCCAGATCGCATCGAAGTCGATGCTGACCGTCAAGCTCGGCAAGGAGGCCTTCTACCGCCAGCGCGAACTCAATCTCGCCGACGCCTACAAGCTCACCATCGACGTGATGGTCGATAACATGCTGGCGCATGACGCCGAAGAGGGCCTCAACGCCTTTATCGAGAAACGCGATCCGACCTGGGAAGACCGCTGATGGCCATCATGGCCGCTGCGATGAACCACGACACTTACCCCGACAGCTATATCCGCGGCATCCTCAACACCGTGAAGACCATCGCCATGGTCGGCATCTCGCCGAAGGACAACCGGCCGAGCTATTTCGCGTTCAAATATCTGCAAGAGCGCGGCTATCGCATGATCCCGGTCAATCCGGGACAAGCCGGACAGAAGATTTTGGGTCAAAAGGTCTACGCCACGCTCGCCGACATCCCCGAGCCGGTGGACATGATCGACATCTTCCGCGCCTCCGAACACGTATTGCCGATCGTGCGGGAGGCGCTCAACCTCAATCCTAAGTCGCGGGTGATCTGGATGCAGCTTACCGTGCGCAACGCGGAGGCCGCTTCGCTCGCCGAGCAGGCCGGCCTGCAGGTGGTGATGAACCGCTGCCCGAAAATCGAATACGGGCGTCTGTCGTCGGAGATTTCTTGGATCGGCGTCAATTCGCGCGTGCTCACGTCCAAGCGCGCGCGCGGGTTGGGCAAAGGCGTGCAGCGCATGGGACTTGGGCACGGCACCCTGCAGGGCGGCACGACTGATGCGGCCGACCGCGCGCAAAAAGACGAAGAAAACAGCGATTGAGCGGCGGCTTGCCGCCGGAAGGAAATTCTCTTGGCAAGCTGCCGCCTAGCCGGCGGCTTGCTATTTAACACATCGCCACGATACCGCCTTGACGGCGCGCCCGCCCGCCACGTTATATCGCGCTCCGGTCCGCGCAGGCCAATAATGGCCGGCGGACGCCACGAGGATGGGGCAACCATGGCCGACGCCGAACGCACTCCGGGCTTTGCAACGCTGTCGATTCACGCCGGCGCCAAGCCCGATCCGACCACCGGCGCGCGCGCGACGCCGATCTATCAGACCACATCTTTCGTGTTCGACGACGTCGAGCACGCCGCCTCCTTGTTCGGGCTGCAGGCCTTCGGCAACATCTATACGCGCATCGGCAATCCGACCTGCGCCGTGCTGGAAGAGCGCGTCGCCGCGCTCGAGGGCGGCACCGCGGGCCTCGCGGTCGCCTCCGGCCACGCCGCGCAGGTGATCGTGATGCATGCGCTGATGACGCCGGGCGACGAATTCGTCGCTTCGAAGAAGCTCTATGGCGGCTCGATCAACCAGTTCAATCACTCGTTCAAGAATTTCGGCTGGAACGTGGCGTGGGCCGACCCCGACGACATCGCGTCGTTCGAAAAGGCGGTAACGCCGAAAACGAAGGCGATCTTCATCGAGTCAATCGCCAATCCGGGCGGTGTCATCACCGATATCGAGGCGGTGGCCAAGATTGCGCGCAAGGCCGGCGTGCCGCTGATCGTCGACAACACGCTGGCGACGCCCTATCTGTGCAAGCCGATCGACTACGGCGCCAATATCGTGGTGCATTCGCTCACCAAATTCCTCGGCGGCCACGGCAACTCGATCGGCGGCTTGATCGTCGACGGCGGCACCTTCAACTGGCTGCAGAACAAGCGCTATCCGATGCTCTCTGAACCGCGCCCGGAATATTCCGGCATGGTGCTGGGCGAGACCTTCGGGAATTTCGCCTTCGCCATCGCCTGCCGCGTGCTCGGCCTGCGCGACCTCGGGCCGGCGCTGTCGCCGTTCAACGCCTTCCTGATCATCACCGGCATCGAAACATTGCCGCTGCGCATGCAGCGCCATTCCGACAACGCGCTCGTCGTCGCGCAATGGCTGTCGAAACGGCCGGAGGTGGTGTGGGTGAGCTATCCCGGACTGGCGGGCGACAAGTACAACGCGCTGGCGAAAAAATACGTGCCGAAAGGCGCCGGCGCGGTGTTCACCTTCGGGCTCAAGGGCGGCTACGACGCCGGCGTGAAGCTGGTCTCGAACGTGAAGCTATTCTCGCATCTCGCCAATATCGGCGACACCCGCTCGCTCATCATCCATCCCGCCTCCACCACGCACAAGCAATTGTCCGACGCGCAGAAGGTGCAGGCCGGCGCCGGGCCCGACGTGGTGCGGCTGTCGATCGGATTGGAGGATACCGCCGACATCATCGCCGACCTCGAGCAGGGTTTGAAGGCGGGCTGATCAGTTTTTCTTGAGCGTGCGCGCGACGTAATCGCGGATATAGTGCAGCGTCTTCGGCGCGGTCCAGATCGCGGTCACCGCCTTATCGGTCGCCTCCCCGCTTTGCGCCATGCGTTCGGCGACTGTCGCGCGGATTTGCTTCTTGGTCTGTGCGAAGGCCGCCGGCGACAGTGCGGCCAGCGATTGCGCGGCGGCCATGGCGCGCTTCATCAGCAGCGCGGGCTCGACCACTTCGTTGACCCAGCCGCGGTGCGCGGCCACGTCGGCTGGAAAAGTCGCGCCGCTCAGGATCGTCTCGCTGAAAAAATACGGCGGCGTAGAATGCCGCATGATCTCGAAGGCCAGCGCCGGAAACGGCACGCCCACCAGCATTTCGGTCACGCCGATGCGCCCGCCCTCGCGCGTCATGATGCGCTGGTCGGCGCAACAGGCGAGCACGCAGCCGCCGGCGATGGCGTGACCGTTGATCGCCGCTACCACCGGCTTGGGATGGTAGAACACGGCGTCATAAAGCTTGTGCAGGACCGGCAGGAATTTGCTGACGTAAGCTGCGCCGCCTTCGCTCAGGCGGATCAGATCGACGCCCGCCGAAAAAATCTTGCCCTGCCCGGTCACCACCACGGCCTTGGCGTCGGAGCCGCGCAGCTCCACAAACCGCGCGGTCAGCACCTCGCACAGTTCGATGTCGAGCGCGTTGGCCTTACCGTGCGTGAGCGTCAGCACGGCGATGCCGGCTTGGGTTTTGATGTCGATCATGCCGCCTGCCCCGCCGCCGCCGGCACCCGAACGATCGCGCGATGCGACAGCCGTTCGGCATGCACAATTGCGAAAGTGAACACCAGCATCGCCGCCACCTGGTGCGCGAGCGCGAGTAGGACCGGCGCCTCATAGAGCAGCGTGAGGATGCCGAGCGCGGCCTGTAGCGTCACCGCCGTCGCCAAGACAATTGGACCGCGCAGGTCGCCACGCAAGCGCCACGCGAGATAGACCTGCAGCAACGAAAGCCCCCACACCGCATCGGCCAGCATGCGGTGGTCGAACTGAACCATCAGATCGTTCTCGAACAAATTACGCCAAAGCGGGCTGATGAAAAACAGCCGGTCGAGCGTCGGCATCAATCCGCCATCGATCAGCGGCCATGTATTGTACTTCAAGCCGGCATCGAGCCCGGCCACCAGCGCGCCGAGATAAATCTGTGCTAGCAGCGACACGGCGATCGCCAGCGCGCCAAGGCGCAGCGGCCAGGGCGCATCGCTCGGCGCGCGCGGTACGATCTGCTGCGCGGTCCACAACACCGCCGCATAGATCGCGCAGGCCAGCGTCATATGGAACGCCAGCCGGTATTGCGAGACCTTGGTGAGCGCGCCGGAAAGACCCGACGCCACCATCCACCAGCCGACCACGCCGAGAGCGGCGCCGCCGGCGAAGATGATCCATAGCCGCGGGCGCAGCGGCGGCGGAATCCAGCCGCGCGCCAGGAAAAACAAAAACGGCAGCAGGAACACGGCCCCGGTCGCGCGCGCCAGCAGCCGGTGCGTCCATTCCCACAAATAGATGACCTGGAACTGCGCCAGACTCATGCCCTGGTTGAGTTTGCGGTATTGCGGGATGGTTTGGTATTTCTCGAATTCGCTCTGCCAAGCGCCCTCGCTCAGCGGCGGCAGCACGCCTTCGACCGGCTTCCATTCCACGATCGAGAGGCCGGATACGGTGAGCCGCGTGGCGCCGCCGATGATCAGCGTCAGCAAGATCATCGCCGCGGCCGCGAGCAGCCACAGCCGCACCGCGCGCGCGCGAAATTCCGGAACGGAACGCTGATCGTGCATGGGATGCTTGTTTGCAGGAAACCGGGCGGACCATATAGTCATGCGCGCTGCATCGCAATGACGCCAGCAAAGAGCCACCATGTCCATTCGCACTCGCAAGCTGATCGGCACCGTCGCTTTGCTCGTGCTGGTGACGGTATGGGGCCTGCTCGCCATGGCGCTGGCGCAGTCGGTGCTCACCGACATCAACGGCTTCGTGGCGGCGATCTACTACGTGGTCACCGGGCTCGGCTGGGTGCTGCCGGCGATGCCGCTGATCAAATGGATGGCGAAGCCCGACGCGACGCGTGCGTAATTACGCCGCGTTGACGCGGCGGAAACCGTTCCACATCGCGGTGGCGGCGCCTGACATCAAAACCTTCAGATAGCGCTGCTGCTGGAAATCGCCGTTGACCGAAATGCGCGGCAGCGCGGTCAAATGGTCGCGGTGCGCCTTGAACAACACGCCCGGCCGCGTGGTCACCGCGGTCTTGAAGCCCAGCTCGGCCGCGATGCGGAACTCGCGCGGTCCGGCCGAGGTCGGATCGCCGACCGGATAGGCCAGATGCTCCGGCCGTTTGCCGAGCGCGGCTTGCAGCACCACGCGGCTCATCTGCATTTCCGCGCGCACGGCGGACTCGTCCGCCATTTTTTTGAGCATATTGTGATTGACGGTGTGGGCGCCGATGGTGACCAGCGGATCGGCGGCGAGATCGATGATCTCCTGCCAGTCCATGCACAGGTCGCGGCAAAACGAGGCGATGTCGACGCGGTGGCATGCACACAGGTCGCGCACCGCGTGGCGCAGTTCGTCTTCGGTCTTCATGCTGCGCAGATAGCGGTAGACCTCGTCGTACAGCTCGCGCTTTTCCTTCACCGTGCCGCACTCGAAGAACCGGTCCTCACCGTTGATCACCATGCCGATGCGGCTGTTCTGCGCGATCACCGCTTCTAGCGCGACCCACCACAATTCGCCGAGCCGGTCGGGGAAGCTGGTCGGGATGTAGAGCGCGAACGGCAGCTGGTATTTTTTCAGCAGCGGATAGGCAAAGCGCATCAGATCCTTGTAGCCGTCGTCGAAGGTGATGCAGACGAAGCGCCGCTTGAAATCGCCGGCGATGAAACGACGGTGCATCTCGTCAAGCGAGACCACGTCGATACGCTCGCGCTTGAGCCGCCCCAGCAGCCCCTCCAGGAACGGCGGTGTGACTTCCAGCAGGTGGTTGGGCTGGAACGCCTCCGGGCGCGGCGGGCGCACGTGATGCAGCGTCAGGATGGCGCCGACGCCGCCCACCAGCGGACGCATGAAATGATGCAGACCGGTGAAATAGAGCGTTTCTAGCCCGGTCCGGATAATGGTTTGTTTCACGCCTACCACGTTTCTGCTTCCAAGCGATATCGGCCGACTATTCCAGCCCTATATTGATAAATGTTTGCTGGCCTGTGACCAGGGCTAACTCACCACGCCCAATCAAACCGGGATTTAAGCCGCGACGACCTGTGGCGTGCCGGCCAGCAGCGTCACTTCGGCGATGCCCGCCCTCATCAGACGTTCGCGCGCGACCTTTGTCGCCGGATTGGCCGGATCGGCGGCCACCAGCACCGCGCGCGTGGCCAGCGGTGCGAACCGCTCGACCGCGATATCGGCGACGGAACCGACGTCGATCACCACGTGATCGTAGCTGCGCACCAGCGCCTCGATCACCGTCGCCAGCATCGGCGAGGCGGCGAGCGCGGGCCCATCGTTGCCAACATTGCCGGTCGCGACCAGTTGCACGGGCGAATAGCGGTCGCGGGTGATGATGTCGCCGAACGAGGCCGCGCCGCGCACGAGTTCGGCGATGCCGGGCGCCTTGGGATCGTTCGAAATGACCGACAGGTTGGGCGAGCCGAAGGCCAGATCGACCAGCACCACCCTGGCGTCATTCGCCAGCGCGCGGGCGAGTGAAATCGCGGCATAAGTGGTGCCGACATTGCGCATGGCGCCGACCACGGTGACGCGGCGTCCGGCATCGCCCGCTTGGCGCAGGCTTTGTGCAATCTGCTCCACTGTGTTCACCGCCAAAGGCCCGGCCGCCATAGCGGCTGGTGGCGCCGCGGAGGGCATCAAGGAAGGCGACGCCACGCGCGGCATCACTGGCGCGGCCATCGCCGGGGCTGCGTAAGCCGGCGCGTCATAGCCCGCCGGCGCATAGGCGTAACCATTGGACGACGGCGCCGCTGCCAGCAGCGCGCCGGTTACGACGAAGCCCGCCGACAATGCAAAAGCGGCGAAGGCCGCGATCAGCACGATCGGCAGTTTCTTCGGATAGTCCGGTTTGATCGCCGGACTGGCGCGCGAAATGATGCGCGCCTCCGGCGGCGCGGCATTGATGTTGTCGCGCGCGGTCGCCTCGCGATATTTGGCGAGATAGGATTCGAGCAGGTCGCGCTCGGTCTTGGCCTCGCGCTCGAGCGCGCGCAGTTGCACGTCCTGCTCATTGGTCTGCGAGGCTTGCTTCTTGACCGTGTTGAGGCTGGCGGTGAGCGTCTCCAGCCGGTCGCCGGCGACCCTGGCGTCATTGTCGAGCTGGGCCGCGAGGCGCTCGCCCTCGCTGCGAATCTCCTGACCGACTTCGGCGATCTGCGCCTTCAGTTCTTTGATGCGCGGGTGCTGGTCGAGCAAGGTGGTGGACTGCTCGGCCAGCTGCGAGCGCAGCGCATTGCGCTGCTCGATCAGCCGGCGCATGGATTCGGAATTGGCGATGTCGGAGGATTCGATCGACTTGCCCGAGCGGACGACCTCGCGCAATTGCCGCGCCCTCGCCTCCAGATCGGCCTTCTGTCCGCGCGCCGCCGAAATCTGCGAATTGATCTCGGTGAGCTGCTGGTTGGGCAGCGACGTATTGTTGGAGCCGACGAACAGGTTGGACTGGGCGCGATAGGCCTCGACCTTGGCTTCCGCGTCCGCGACCTTGGTACGCAGATTGGCGATTTCGCCGGCCAGCCAGTCGCCGGCGGCGCGGGTTTGGTCCTGCTTCGTGGTCTGCTGCATCTTGAGGTAGGTCTCGGCGATGGTATTGGCGACGCGGGCGGCGAGATCGGGATTGGCGGAGAGGAAGTCGACACCGATTACACGGGATTTTTCCACCGCATAGACGTTGAGCCGGTCGTAATAGGATTCGAGCGTGCGCTCTTCTTTCGTCATGGCGGACGGATCGCGGACGATGCCGAACAGGCTGAGCACAACTCTGAGCACCGACGGGCCGCGCAGCGCCGGATCGAATTCCGGATCATCGGCAAGCTTCTCTTTCTTGATCACTTCGCGCGCCAGATCGCGCGAAAGCACAAGCTGGGTCTGGCTGGTCACCGCCTCGGGATCGATGGCGGTGCGGTCGCCGCCGTTCTTGTCGGCTTCGGCGCGCAGGAACACGTTCTCGCGCGTCTCCAGCAGCAGCCGCGATTCGGAGCGGTAACGCGGAGTCATGGTGTTGACGACGGCGAAGGCGGTGGCGGCCGCCAGCAATGTGATGCCGAGGATCTTGATCTTCTTGGCCCACAAAATGCGGCCTAAATCGCGCATATCGGGCTCGCCACTAACGGCGGTCGGCACCACGGCGGGAGCAGGCGGGCTGGCTACTTTCGACTTCCTACGGAACAACATTCCTCACTCCAAACGCACGGCCCTACGGTGGCGTCAGGATCACAACCTATTATGGTTGCTTCCGCGTTAATTTCCGCTAGCGGCCACGCGAAAGTTAGGTTTTGTTAACCATCCCGGCCCCCTAATCCGCCGTGAATTTCAACGACGTGGCGCGGATTCGTTTGATGGGGGGAGTCCGATTTTTGTTGACCGTCGTGGTCGCGCTCGCGGCCACCGGCTGCATGCGGCATGAGCCGGACGACGTCGCCGGCCGCGGGCTGTTCAATTCGCGGGCAAGCGCACCGCGGGCTTATGCGCAACAAAGGCTGCAACCGTCTTTCGTGCTGCAATACCGCGCCCCGCCATCCGCCACGCCGCAAACGAGCGCCGGCGAGTCCTACGCGGCGGCGCCAAGAAGTTATGCTGCGGCCGCATCCTATGAGCAGCCCTACACGCTCGATGCCGGCGACAAATTGCGCATCGTGGTGTTCGGCCAGGATGGCATCAGCAACGCCTACATCGTCGACGCCGGCGGCAACGTGAACCTGCCGCTGATCGGCAGCGTGCCGGCGCGCGGCTCCTCGACGCAGCAGCTCTCGCAACGGATCGCCGAGCGTCTCAAGCAGGGTTACGTGCGCGAGCCGCATGTGACGGTGGAGGTGGAAACCTACCGGCCGTTCTTCATCCTCGGCGAGGTGACCACGCCGGGGCAGTATCCTTATGTCGCCGACATGACGGTGGAGAAGGCGATCGCGATCGCCGGCGGTTTTGCTCCGCGCGCCAACAAAAAGACCGTCGAGCTCACCCGCAGCGCGCCCGGCCAGCAGATCAAGACCGAGGTGCCGCTCGGCTATCCCGTGCGCCCCGGCGACACCGTGCTGGTCAAGGAGCGGTGGTTTTAGCGCATGATCCCGAAAAGTGGGAACCGGTTTTCGGATAAGATCATTCGCACACGAGAAAGCATGATTTCATTGAATATCCTGCATGTCTTTCGCGCGCCGGTCGGCGGACTGTTTCGCCACGTGCTCGATCTCACGCGCGAGCAAATCGCGCGTGGACACCGCGTCGGCCTGATCGCCGACCTGCGCACCGGCGGCACGCGCGCCGATGACACGTTGCGAGCGCTCGAGCCATCGCTCGCGCTCGGCCTCACCCGCATTCCGATGCGCCGCCATGCCAATCCCGGCGATCTTTTCGTGCTCGCCCATGTCGTGCGCCGCGCAGCGCAGGCCCAGGCCGACGTGGTGCATGGGCACGGCGCCAAGGGCGGCGCCTATGCCCGCCTCTCGTTCGGAACCAAGCGCGCCGTGCGCGCCTATACGCCGCATGGCGGCAGCCTGCTGTTCGGCCACGACACTCTCGCCGGAAAATTCTATCTGGCGACCGAGCGCCTGCTGATGCTGCGCGGCGACCTGTTCCTGTTCGAGAGCGCCTATAGCGAAGAAATTTTCCGCAACAAGATCGGCCATCCGCGCGGTGTGGTGCGCATCGTCCACAATGGCGTGTCGCACGCGGAATTCGAGCCGATCGTCACAAAGGCCGACGCCAGTGATTTGGTATTCATGGGCGAGTTGCGCCCGGTCAAGGGCGTCGACGTGCTGATCGAGGCCATCGCCTGCATGCGCGTCGCCGGGCGCGCTGTCACTACAACCCTGGTCGGCGACGGCCCCGAGCGCGAGGCGCTGCAGGCTCAAGTCGCGCGCCACGGACTTGGCGGCACGGTGCATTTCATGCCGGCCATGCCGGCGCGCCAGGCGCTGGCCCTCGGCCGCATCATGGTGGTGCCGTCGCGGGCGGAATCGCTGCCTTATGTGGTGCTGGAGGCGGCCGCCGGCGGCAAGCCGCTGATCACGACACATGTGGGCGGCATTCCGGAAATATACGGGCCGCTTTCGAATACCCTGGTACCGCCCATCGATGCCGCGGCGCTGGCGCAGGCGATCATCCAGGCGCTCGACCACCCGGACGCCACGGCCGAGATTGCGCGGCAGTTGCGCGGGCAGGTGCAAGCAGCGTTTTCGGTCGATACCATGGTTGACGGGGTGCTTTCCGCCTACCAGACAGCCATCGAAGCGGTTCGTAAAACCGGTCGCCGTTAAGACTTATTTGAGCATCCCGATAAGCCTTTTTTGAGACTTTTTCCTTAGAAATATCCGGGAATTAGGGACATTCACCGCCGCGCCGGGGCTCGCGGCCGGTTGATCGTTGACCGCAACCATGACCGATACCGACACCAGCCCAACGATGAGCGCCGAGGGCGCCACCGCGCTCCTTGAACGCGTGCGCGCCACGCCGCGCGCCGCGGCGAAAGCCCGTTCGCTGACGCCGGAAGCCCTCGCCGTGGCCGCAACCCCTGCCCCGGCGGCGATCTCGCCGATCGTGCTGGCCGGCTTCGTCCGCATGGCCGAGTTCGCGCTGATCGTGCTGGTCGGCCTGGCGGCGTTCGCGGTTTATCTGTCGCCGACCGAACCCCTGTTCTGGCGTTACGCCGGCGCGATCTTCGCCATCGCGCTGCTGTCGATGTTCGCCTTCCAGACCGCCGATATTTACCAGGTGCAGGCCTTCCGCGGCCACGAAAAGCAGTACATGCGGCTGGCCTCGGCCTGGTCGGTGGTGTTCCTGATCGTGATCGGCGCCTCGTTTTTCGCCAAAGCCGGCGACATGTTCTCGCGCGTCTGGCTCGGCACCTTCTATGTCAGCGGCCTGGTGGCGTTGATGATCTCGCGCAAGCTGTTGTTCGTGCTGGTGCGCAAATGGACGCGCGAAGGCCGCCTCACCCGCCGCACGGTGATCGTCGGCGGCGGTGTGGCCGGCGAGCGCGTCATCGAGGAACTTCAGCGACAGAAGGATTGCGGCGTCAAAATCATCGGCCTGTTCGACGACCGCGGCGACGAGCGCAGCAGCACCGACTGCGCCGGCGAGCGCAAGCTCGGCGTCGTCGACGACCTGGTCGAATTCGGGCGGCGCACGCGCCTCGATCTGGTGATCTTTTCGCTGCCGATCGCCGCGGAAGACCGCATCCTGCAGATGCTGAAGAAATTATGGGTGTTGCCGGTCGACATCCGGCTCGCCGCCCACACCAACAAACTGCAATTCCGTCCGCGCTCCTATTCCTACATCGGCACCGTGCCGGTGCTCGACGTGGCCGATCGGCCGATCGCCGATTGGGACGTGGTGATGAAATGGCTGTTCGACAAATTGATCGGCGGCGTCATGCTCATCCTCGCGCTGCCCGTGATGGCGCTGATCGCGATCGCCATCAAGCTCGAAAGCCGCGGGCCCGTTTTGTTCAAGCAGAAGCGCTACGGCTTCAACAACGACCTGATCGAGGTCTACAAATTCCGCTCGATGTATGCGGAGGCCGCCGACGTAACCGCCAGCAAGCTCGTCACCAAGGACGATCCGCGCGTCACCCGGGTCGGGCGCATCATCCGCAAGACCAGCCTCGACGAGCTGCCGCAGCTGCTCAATGTGGTGGTCAAGGGCAATTTGTCGCTGGTCGGCCCGCGCCCGCACGCGGTCAACGCCAAGGCCGAAGCCCAGCTCTACGACGAAGCGGTGGACGGTTACTTCGCCCGCCACCGCGTCAAGCCGGGCATCACCGGCTGGGCGCAGATCAACGGCTGGCGTGGAGAGACTGACACCCACAAAAAAATCCAGCAGCGCGTCGAGCACGATCTCTACTACATCGAGAACTGGTCGGTGCTGTTCGATCTCTACATCCTGGCGAAAACGCCGTTCGCGCTGTTCAAGACAGAGAATGCGTATTGATCACCGCCCAAGATATCGCTCAAGACATCGCGTTAAGTCGCGCCGCGACGCCCAGCGTGCCGGCGGTGCCCGTGCCGGCCACCGCGTTCAGCGAGCGTCTGCTGCTGGTGGTGCTTTACATCACGGTATTGGCGAGCTCGGTCGCCTTCGTCGAGCCGTCGCCGCATGACGCCCTGATGGGCGTCCTGGCGCTCGCCTGCCTCATCGCCGGCGTGCGGTTCGAACGCCCCGTCGCGCTGTTGTTTCTGCTGCTACTGATCTGGAACGTCGCCGGGCTGCTGTCGCTGCTCAATGTGCCCGGGCAGGAGCAGACGGTGCAGTATGCCGGCACCTCGATCTATCTGGCGGTGGCGGCGATGATCTTCGCCGGCCTGTTCTCACAGAACACACTGCCGCGGCTGGCCACCATGCGCGCGGCCTATATCCTCAGCGCGCTACTGACCACGGTGTTCGGCCTCGCCGTCTATTTCCATTTCCTGCCCGGCGAGGACACCTTCATGTGGGCCGGCCGCCTGCGCTCCACCTTCAAGGATCCCAACGTTTTCGGTCCGTTTCTGATCTTGCCGGCGCTGTTCCTCATCGAGGACATGGTCACGCGCCGCATTCAACTTTGGAAGATCGCCGCGACGCTCATCATGCTGTCCGGCATTCTGTTCTCCTTCTCGCGCGGCGCCTGGTTCAATTACGCCGTCTCGGCTGTCGTGCTGCTGGCCTTAATCTTCTGCACCGCGCCGACGCCGAACGCGCGCATGCGTCCGATCGTGCTGGCGGTCGTCTCGGCCATCGGGCTCGCGCTATTGCTCGTCGCGCTGCTGTCATTCGAATCCGTGCGCGCCATGCTGCTGGAGCGCGCGCAACTTACGCAGTCCTACGACGTCGGCGAAGGCGGCCGTTTCGGATTGCAGGGGATCGCGCTCGGCCTGCTGCTCGACAAGCCGTTCGGGCTCGGGCCCTTCGAGTTCTCGCGCCTGCACGGCGGAATGCAGCAGCATAACGTCTACCTGCAGGCCTTCCTGGTCTATGGCTGGGCCGGCGGCATCAGCTACATCCTGCTAATCCTGACCACCCTTTTTGTCGGCTTGCGCAACGCGTTGCTGCGCACGCCCTGGCAGAGTTATCTGATCGCCGCCTATGCCGCCTTTGTCGGCATCCTGTGCGAAAGCTTCATCATCGACAGCGATCACTGGCGCCACTTCTTCCTCATCCTCGGCATCATCTGGGGACTGTCCGCCGCCAACTTCAAATTCATGCGCGGCGAACGCCAAGCGGCCTTTAGCGCAACACCGGTGGGCGCATGAAGCACACCGCCGATTTTCCGGTCTCCGGCAAAGCCGTGGCGCCGCAAAGCCTCGTTCCGGCGCCGCCGCCCCGGATCGCGATCAATGGACGCTTCCTGACCCAAGGCCTGTCCGGCGTCCAGCGTTTCGGCAGCGAAATCATCAAGGCCATCGACGCGCTGCTCGACACCGATGCCTACCGTGCGCTCAAGGGGCGCATCGAAATCGTGGCGCCGCCCAAGGCGCGCGATTTCCCGCTCAAGAATATCCCGCTGCGCCGTTGTGGCTGGTCGAATGGCTATCTATGGGAGCAGGTCGAGTTCCCGCTGCACGCCGCGGGCGCCCTCCTGCTCAATCTCTGCATGCTGGGCCCGGTCGCCGTTCGCCGGCAGGTCGTCGTCGTGCATGACGCCACCGTCAAGGCGCTGCCGGGCAACTTCTCCTGGCGGTTTCGCACCGCCTATAGCCTGCTGATCCCGCTCTTGTGCCGCCGCGCCGCGCAGGCCGTGACGGTCAGCGAATTCTCGCGTCGCGAGATCGGCAAATTGTACGGCGTGGACACCGTGACGATGCCGATTTGCAGCGAAGGCGGCGATCACATCACCGCGGCGCCGACCGATGATTCCGCGATTGAACGCTTCGGTCTCGCCGGCCGCAATTTTTTCATCAGTGTCGGCGCCAACAGCAGGAACAAGAACATTGAAGTCCTGGCGGCTGCTTTCAGCCAAGCCAGGCTCGACAACACGCTGCTCGTGCTCACCGGCAAGCGCGACAGCGCGGTATTCGGAAAATTAACCGAGGTAAATTCCGCCGCCGTGAAAAACGTCGGGCACGTGAACGACCGGGAGCTGCGCGCGCTTTATGAGCACGCGCTGGCGCTGGTGTTTCCGTCCCGCTACGAAGGCTTCGGCCTGCCGCCGATCGAAGCGATGATGTGCGGCTGCCCGGTCATCATCAGCGACCAGCCGGCGCTCGTCGAGGTCGGCGGCGGCGCGACGCTGGGCTGCGGCATGGACGACGTCGCGGGCCTGGCGCGGCTGATGCGCGATGTGCACGACGACGACGCGTTGCGCGGCAAGCTCGCCGCTGCCGGCCGTGAGCGCGCCGCGCGCTATACCTGGGCCGCGGCCGCGCGCCGCCTGCTCGACCATTGCATCGAGGTCGGCTGATGGCGGTCGCACGCAACGTCATCGCCAATACCGTCGGGACCGCGGTGCTCGCGCTTGCCACCGCGGCGACGACCATTTTCTCGTTTCGGCTTGCCGGCTCCGAGCAATTCGGCCTGATCGGATTTTATTTCACGCTGCACGGCATCGTCGCGATCCTGGATACCGGGATTGGACCCGGCGTCGTGCGCGAAGTCGCGTATGCGCGATCCGGCCAGCATGCCATCGGCTTGGGCACCATTCTTTTCACGTTCCAAGGCATTTATGCCGGCGTCACCGGCCTCGCCACCATCGCGCTCATCGCCGCCTCCCCGTTCATCGCGACCATGTGGCTCACAGCGCGCACGATCTCGCCCGGCGAAATCCAATACGCCCTGATCCTGGCGGCGCTGATTATCGCCTTGCAGCGTCAGCGCACGGTCTATTCGGTGTTTCTCGAAGGCATGGAGCAGCAGGTTCTCGTCAACGTCTTGCAGAGCGGCGCGGCCGTCGTGCGCGCGCTGGTGGTGCTCGGCGCCATGCTGCTGATTGCGCCGACGGCCGGCGTATTTCTAGGCGCGTTCCTGCTCGCGTGCCTCGCCGAACTGCTGCTGACCGCCTGGTATGCCTGGCACGCCACCGGAAACGCCGGCATGGCGCGATTTTCTTCCGCCATGGTGCGGCGGCTGTGGCGGTTCCTGCTGACCAGTTCGCTCGCGGTCGCGGTCGGCGCGCTGCTGCAAAGCGCCGACAAGCTGGTGGTGAGCGCGCTGCTCCCGCTCGACGTGGTCGGCCGTTATATGTTCGTGTCGCAGATCTGCCTCATCGTTCTGAAACTGATCGCCCCCAACGTGACCGCGATCTTCCCGCGGCTGTCCGCCTCGATCCGGCGCGGCGACATGGGCGAGGCAAAGCGCGTCTATGTGGCCGCCGCGCAGACGGTGTCGTGCATCGTCGCGGCGTTCGGATTGGGCGCGGCTTTTTTCGGCACGGAGGCGCTGGTCATCCTTACCGGCAATGCCGAGGTCGCCCGCGACTATCATTGGCTGTTTGCCCTGCTCGCCTTCGCCTATGGACTGTACGGCTTTGCGCTCATCCCCAATGCCTTGCGGTTGAGCGAAGGCCAGCCCGGCACCGCGCTGTGGAGCAATCTGGCGGCGGCGGCGGTGTATGTGCCGGCCATCGTGGTGCTAACGCCGGTCTATGGGGTCATGGCGCCGGCGGCGCTCTGGCTCGCGGCCAGTGGGTTTATTTTCGCCGTGCTGGTGGTGCGCGCCCATCGCGACGGGCTCGCCGGATTTGCCTGGCCGTGGGTGTGGACCTGCGTCGTCCCGCAATTCGCGGTCACCGCGGGCGTCTACGCGGCGACCAAGGCCGCTTTGCCGCAAGCGACCTCACCATTCACCGCCCTTGCCGCGGCCGTCATCGCGGCAGGCTTGGGGTTTGCCGCATCGGTCGCGGTGAGCGGCGAGCTGCGCCATTCCGTCGTCAGTTTTATCAGGCGAACTTTTTTCCCGCCGTCCAGCGTCAGCCTGGCGCGCTGAACCTCAGCCGGCGACGGCCTGCGCGACCCGGGTATCGGCATAATCCTGCGGGCTGAGGATACGATCGGTCACTTCCGACCATGACAGGATCGGTGGCGGCGCAATCTTACCCGCCGCCAGCGCGCCGCGCACCGCGGCCCCGATCGAATCCTGATTGCCTGGCCGGTAGCCGAAGCGTCCGGCATGGTCGCCAACCGCCGCGCTCGG
>Ga0209584_10000067_pt1 | contig 24333 bp, 23 predicted proteins | sample NGEPerD_FD_184507 | JGI IMG/M metagenome (GOLD analysis project Ga0209584, IMG submission 184507) | Arctic peat soil microbial communities from the Barrow Environmental Observatory site, Barrow, Alaska, USA - NGEE PermafrostAB12-D... | ecosystem: Environmental > Terrestrial > Soil > Wetlands >...
ATCTCGACCTTCCTCACCTCCAAGATCACTCGCCGGCCCTTGCAGAAGGGCCTGAACTGGCCCGATCTCACGGGGGTCGCGCTGCTGGGTGGCATCGGGTTCACGGTGTCGCTGCTGATCGGGGAACTCGCGTTCGGCGGGAACTCCGCCGCGGACGATCACGTGAAGATCGCGGTGCTCGCCGGTTCGGTCGCCGCGGCGGTGCTGGCCGCGATCCTGCTGCGGGCGCGCAACCGTCGGTACCGCTCGATGTGGGAAGAGGAGAACATCGACCAGGATCATGACGGGATCCCGGACATCTACGAGCAAGGCGGATGACCGCGAACCGGGCGCTCGTCCGCAGGCCGTCGCCGCGGCTCGCCGACGGCCTGCTGACCCACCTGGACCGGGTCCCCGTGGACGTCGGCTTGGCCGGTGAGCAGTGGGCCGGATATGTCGACGCGTTGACCCGCAACGGTTGGGCCGCCGTCGAGGTCCCGGCCGCCGACGACTGCCCCGATTCGGTATTCGTCGAGGACACCGCGGTGATGATCGGCACCGTCGCGGTGATCACTCGCCCGGGCGCGGAGTCCCGGCGACCCGAGACCTTCGGCACCGCAGGTGCTCTCGCCGCGGCTGGGTTCGACGTCCGGCCGATGCAGGCAGGCACGCTGGACGGCGGTGACGTGCTCAAGGTCCGCGACCGCATCTACATCGGCCGCACCCTGCGGACCAGCGCCGCCGGGATCGCCGAGTTCCGGCGGATCGCCGGGCCGCTCGGCGTCACCGTCATCGCGGTGCCGGTGACGAGGGTGCTTCACCTGAAGTCGGCCGTCACCGCGCTGCCGGACGGCACGTTCATCGGCTACCCGCCGCTGGTGGACGATCCTGGTTTCTGGCCGCATTTCCGGCCGATGCCGGAGGAACCCGGTTCGCACGTCGTCGACCTCGGCCACGGCCGGCTGCTGATGTCGTCGGCGGCGCCGCGCTCCGCGGAGCTCATCGCGGGCCTGGGGTACACGCCGGTTCCGGTGGACATCGGCGAGTTCGAGAAGCTGGAGGGTTGCGTCACCTGCCTGTCCGTCCGGCTGCGCGCCGAGCCACCGGCCCCGGCCGGCTAGAGCGTTTGCCCCCGGATCACACTCACCAGCGGCCTCCGTTTGATCACGCAAGGTAGCGGGATTCGCCGAATCGTTGCCAGTTCATCCTTCTGCCTGGCCGAGTCCGACAACCGGGGGCAAGATCAGGGTGCGCCAGCGTGGCGGTGGGCCGGAGGTTCGACCTCCCGCCAGTTCGCGTCACCCGCCCGTCACCCATTTTGTCCGTCAGCGTTGAGAGGACAGTCCAGTCGTGAAGAAGATCATCAACGATCCGACCACCGTGGTCGATGAGGCCCTGCATGGCATGGCCGAGGCCCACAGCGACCTGATCACCGTGCAGTACGACCCCGCGTACATCGCGCGCGTGGACGCGCCGGTGAAGGGCAAGGTCGCACTGGTCTCCGGAGGCGGCAGCGGCCACGAACCGCTGCACGGCGGTTTCGTGGGTGCAGGAATGCTGGATGCGGCCGTACCGGGAGCGGTGTTCACCTCGCCCACCCCGGATCAGATCCTGGATGCGACGAAGGCGGTCGACGGTGGCGCCGGCGTGCTGCACATCGTGAAGAACTACACCGGCGACGTGCTCAATTTCGAGACCGCAGCAGAATTGGCCGCCGCCGACGACATCGAAGTCAGCGCCGTCGTGATCGACGACGACGTCGCCGTCAAGGACTCCACCTGGACGGCGGGGCGCCGCGGGGTCGGCGGCACCGTGTTGGTCGAGAAGATCGCCGGTGCCGCCGCGGCTCGCGGTGACGACCTGGCCGCGGTCACCGCGATCGCCCAGCGGGTCAACGCCAACGTGCGATCCATGGGCATGGCGCTGACGCCGTGTACGGTCCCGCACTCCGGAGAGCCGTCGTTCACCCTGGCCGAGGACGAGATGGAGATCGGCATCGGCATCCACGGCGAGCCCGGCCGAGAACGGGTCAAGCTCGCCTCCGCCGACGAGATCGTCGCCACCCTGCTCGGTTCCGTCGTCGAGGACCTGCCCTTCGAGGCCGGCGACAACACGCTGCTGTTCGTCAACGGCATGGGGGGCACCCCGCAGATCGAGCTGTACCTGGCCTACCATTCGGCATCGAAGTACTTGACGGACAAGGGAATCTCCGTCACCCGGTCGTTGGTGGGGAACTACATCACCTCGCTGGAGATGCAGGGCATGTCGATCACCTTGCTCAAGCTCGATGACGAGCTCACCCAGCTGTGGGACGCGCCCGTGCACACCGCAGCGTTGCGCTGGGGAGTTTGACCGATGGCTTGTGACGCCGCCGCCACCGTGGCTGCCATTCGTGCGGTGGCCGCCACCGTCGCCGAACACAAGGTGGAATTGACCCACCTCGACCGGGACATCGGTGACGGCGACCACGGCGAGAACCTGTCGCGCGGGTTCACCGCGGTGATCACCAAACTGGACGCCGGGGCTCCGGAAACCCCGACCGCGGTGCTCAAACTGGTTGCCACCACGCTGATCTCGACCGTCGGCGGCGCCTCCGGCCCGCTGTTCGGTACGGCGTTCCTGCGGGCCGCCACCTCGGTGGGTGACGCCGGGACCCTGGACGGCGCCGCCGTGGCCGGTGCGCTGACGGCGGCCAGGGACGGCGTCGTCGCGCGGGGCAAGGCCGAGTCGGGTGACAAGACGATGGTGGACGCCCTCACCCCGGCGGTGAACGCCGCCAAGGCGGCGGCCGAGGGCGGCGGCAGCGTCACCGAGGTGCTGTCCGCCGCCGCCGAGGCGGCCGAGGGGGGCGCGGTCGCCACCACACCGCTGCAGGCCCGCAAGGGCAGGGCAAGCTACCTGGGAGAGCGGTCGATCGGCCACATCGACCCGGGTGCGCAGAGCACCGCGTACCTGCTGCGGGCGCTGGCGGGAGCCGCATCAGATTGATTCGGCCTGATTCGGGTTGACCGGGCTCGAGCGGTCCGCCAACCACCGGCGGGTCCATCGGAGGGAGAACGGGTGAGCGTCGGACTGGTCCTGGTGTCACACAGCAAGGAGTTGGCCCAGGGTTTGGCCGACGTTGCCCGGCAGATGGCCCCGTCGGTGACGATCGTGCCCGCAGGCGGCACCGACGACGGCGGGATCGGCACGTCGTTCGACCTCATCGCGGCCGCGATCGGCGAGGCGGATCAGGGCGACGGCGCGATCCTGCTGTACGACCTCGGCAGCGGCTACCTGACGGCGTCGACCGCGGTGGAGTTCCTGGAACCGGACCAGGCCGAGCGGGTGGTGATCGTGGACGCGCCGCTCGTCCAGGGTGCGGTGTCGGCCGCCATTTCTTCCCAGGTGGGCGGCGACCTCCGAGCGGTCGTTTCCGGTGCGTTGGAGGCACGCCGGGCCAACGGCCCCGGCGGGGTCCGTTCGCTGGACGACCTCGACGGCTGACCCCGCCCCGGTAGTGGCCGACCGAGGTCTCCGCCGGCGGCGCCACGCGGTGCTGGTGTCGTGGCTGTTCCTGGGTGAGATTCCCACCGTCGCAGTGCTTCTCGGCGGTGCGGTCGGTGCCGTCGGGGTGGCCGTCAGCCGGCTCGGCGGCGCCCGACCGGCGCCGTCGGCTCGGTGACCCGATCGGGAATTCGCCGCCCCGCCGCGGGCCGGGACTCTCACACCTGGCCGCCGAAGAACACCTGCGCAGCGACGATCTGGCCGTTCCGCACGGTCTGCACCTCGACATTGCGGAAGCGGCCGCCGGCCTTCAATTCGTACTCGTAGAGGACGAATACGTCGTCGCCCGCGGTGGACGTGCCGACCAGCCCCGCCGCCAGGACCTCCTGCGACACCAGCCGGCCGGCGGTGGGAAAGCACCGTTCGAAAAAGGCCGCTCGGTCGATGTGGTCGTCCTGCGGGCTGGTGAACACGAAATCATCGGCGATCAGCGTTTCGGACCGGGCGAGATCCTGCGCGAGGTAGCTCTCGAGGCCGGCGCGTACGACGTCGGTGGGTGACAGTTGGGCGGCTGACGGATCGGGGCGGGACATGGGTTCCTTTCCGGCGCTCCGGGTGGTCCTGCGACGGCCAGGCACGAAGGTAGACCGCCCAGAGGGTAGACGGGACAGCCGGCTGAACTCATCGGTGTGAATCGGCGGCTCTCGACGGGAGCCGACCCAAGGCGGTGGCGCACACTGACCGTCATGAGCGCGGTCCGGACGGTTCCCAGCAACGGCATCGACATCGCCTACGAAACGTTCGGCGAACGATCGCACGTCCCGGTGCTGCTGGTGATGGGGCTGGGCGGGCAGATGGTCGCATGGGACGACGAATTCTGCGCGATCCTCGCCGAGCGCGGCCACTATGTGATCCGGTTCGACAACCGCGACATCGGACTGTCCACCCACCTCGATCACGCCGCCCCCGGGAAACCGGTCAGCGCCTTCCTCGGCAGGCGGCCCGCGTACCTGATCGAGGACATGGCCAGGGACGCCGCGGGCCTGGTCGAGCAACTCGACGTCGGCGGCGTGCACGTCGTCGGTGTCTCGATGGGTGGCTGTATCAGCCAGGCACTGACACTGGCGCACCCGGAATTGGTGCGGAGCCTGACATCGATGTCGTCGAGCACCGGGTCCCGCAGGGTCGGCCACCCGCGGCTGGACGTGGTCGGCAAGCTGCTGTTGGGCAAACCCGCGAAGAGCAGGGCCGAGGCGATCGCGCTGAGCGAGTCGATGTTCCGGCGGATCGGATCGCCGGGTTATCCGATCGACGTCGAGCGGCTGAGCCGTATCGCCGGGCTGGCGTATGACCGCAGATACGACCCTGCCGGATCGGCCCGGCAGTTCGCCGCGATCCTGGGGTCGCCCGACCGCACGGCAGCCCTGGCCAACGTCGCAGTGCCCACCCTGGTGATGCACGGCGAGGCCGATCCGTTGATCGGGGTGTCCGGCGGGCGGGCGACCGCCGCGGCCATCCCGAATTCCAGGCTGGTGACCTTCCCCGGGATGGGGCACGACATCCCCGAACCGTTGTGGCAGCGGTTCGCCGACGAGATCGGCGGCACCGTCGACGAGGGAGAAGCGCGCCGCGCCGCGGCCTGATTTCCGCGCTTCTGGCCGGCGTTCGTCGTCGGGTCAGTGGTTGGCGACCCCACTGGACATGGTCAGCCACTGATCCCACGGAACGGTCCAGTCGTAGAGGTCACCGTCATCGGAGGAGAGCGGCACGCTGGTGCCGGTCACCTCGACGGGGTCTCCATAGATCGCCGAGTTGAAGTATTCCTCCGCGCTCTCGGCCGACAGGTTGATGCAGCCGTGACTGACGTTCGTGTTGCCCTGATCGTCAACCGTTCCCTGGTTCTGGTGAATGAACTCGCCGTTGTCGCTGATCCGCACGGCCCAGTGCTCGATGATGTTGGTGTAGCCGTAGGCCGGGTTGCTCATCCTGGTGGTCTCGTTCTTGTCGATCACCACGTGGATCCCGGACCGCGTGACCCGGTTCGGGTCGCCGACGTCGTCGCCGCTACCGAACGAGGCGGGATAGGCGGCGACCGTCTGACCGTCCCGCTGCACCACGATCTGGTACGACTGCGCGTCGGCCAGCACCACCTGATTACGGCCGATGCTGAAGTCGCTGGTGACGTTGTCGCCGCCGTGGTAACCGCCGCCGAAGTCCAGGCCGTACATGTCGGACTCGACGTGCACCTGGGTTCCGGGCGGCCAGTAATTCTTGGGCCGCCAGTCCAAGGACGGGTGATCCTGGCCGTCGTGCTGTACCCACGCCCAGGCGCCTTCGACCGCGGGCGTTGTGGTGATGTGCACGTGGCTCTCGACGAGCGCACGGTCCGCCGGGGAGTAGCCCAGGTAGACGATGACCGGCGCGGCCACCCCGACGACCGTTCCGGGGTCGGGGGAGATGCCGGTGGTGACCTTGTCGACCGGTGTCACCGTGGTGAAGGTCCCGGAGATCGGCACGGTTTTGGCGTCGGTGCCGGTCGCAGTGCCCGTCACCGTGTAGGTCTTGCCGTAGCCGAGCGGCTCGCCGAGGGCCCACGTCGTTCCGTCCGGTGAGGTGGTCCCGGTGACGTCGGCGCCCTCCGGATTGGTGAAATGCAACTCGGTGATTCTGCCCTGAGCAACGCTGATCGTGAGCGGGACGACGGGCGACAGGTCAGCTGCGCCGAACGCCGGGTTGGCCGACACCACGGCCACCGGTGGCCGCTCGGTGGGGGTGGGCGAGGCGGTGGTCGACCCAGTCGTCGACGCCCTGGTCGATCCAGCGGTCAGTGACGCTGATGCCGACGCCGGCGCGCTCGTCTGGCTGGACCCGCTGGTACTCAGCGAACCATTCGCCCCCACCAGCGACGTGATCGGCGTGGCCGACCCCGTACACCCGGCCAGCAGCGCGGCAGCCGCGATCACGACCACAGTCGACGCAATCCGACGCACAGCCGTTACCCCCGTTCACCCGACGATGGTGCAGGTCAGGAGTCCAGGATGCGCCTTCTGGTCGGCTATTCGGCGCCCGAATCGCCGGGAATCACCCGACGCGGACCCGCGGTAGCCCGATGGAGCGCGGCCTGCGTGGCCGCGGCGACGGTTCGGTGGTCGCTCCGGCACCGGTTGACCCTTCCGGGCCTGCTTTCTCGCCGTCACCGTGCTTCGAGATTCCGCACCCGAATGCGCAGGTCGCCGATCTCGAGTACCTGGACGGTGTGCAGCCCGATCGGATTCGGCCGGTCGGGGGAGCGGGTGCTGAACACGCCGGTGAGAGGCTGGTTCTCATCGCCGCCTGGATGCACCGCGAGCACGTCGCGCCGCGCTCGGTCGAGCCAGGTCAGCACGATGAGCTCGCAGCCGACCGTGATGTCCGCGATGCCCTGTCGGGCCGCGAGGCCGAAGACCAGCCAGGCGTCCGGCGCGCCCTCGTCACCCTGTCGGGGCGCGAGGTCGCGGTCCACGAGCGGGGATTCCACATGGCCGACGGGATGCACCTCGAACACCGGCTGGTTCGTGCGACCCCTCTGTGGTGACTGCGGTTGGTCGGGCCTATCGTCGAAACCAGCGTCCTGGAAAGGTCTTTGACAGCACAAGGGGAGCGGGGAGAAATTCGCGATGAGCGAGGTTGACCGAGTGATCGGCCCCTGACATGACGTTGCCCAAGAGCGTCGCCCGATTCAACAGGGGCGCGACCAACCGGGTCACCGGGATGTTCGCCGGCCGGGTGCCAGGGTTCGCGATGGTGGTCCACCGCGGTCGCCGATCCGGTCGTGAATACCGGACACCTGTCAACGTCTTCCGGCGGTCCGGAGGTTACCGGTTCGCGTTGACCTACGGTGCCGATACCGACTGGGTCCGCAATGTTCTCGCCGCGGGCGGTTGTCGCATACGCACTGTGGGGCGTGACGTTTCGCTGAGCGATCCGCGGCTGGGATCGGATCCGCAGGTGTTCTGGGCCCCCTGGCCGGTGCGGAAGATCCTGCGGGCAACGGGTTCCATCGAGTACCTGGATTGCGCTGTCTCCCATGGCGCCGGACCCGACTGAGCTGTGGCCATCGAGTGACCGATTTCGGACCCTTTCGCCGCCGGGAAAGGACCGAACCTGGCGACTCGATCCTGGGCGATGTGGACCGACCGCGGGCTCAGATCGTCGCCTCCCGATCGCGACCGCTGCCGGCCAGCAGGCCGGGCAGATCGAACCCGTGCCGCTCGAAACGCTCGGCGTGCGGCGGATAGCCCTCGGCTCGCACCAACCGGCCGTCCCGGCTGGTGAAGATGTCCGCGGTCTCCACCACGCCACCCTCGACACGTCCTGGCAGCGCGACGATCTCGCGGATCCGGCGGGAGCCGTCATGCTCGAAGCCGATCTGCACCACCAGGTCGACACAGGCCGCGACGGTCGGCATCACGAACGCGTCGGTGACGTTCTCGCCGGCCAGCAACGGCAGCGTGCAGAGCTTCACCACCGCCTCCCGAGCGGAATTGGCGTGCACGCTGCACATGCCGGGCAAGCCTGAATTGAGGGCGATGAGCAGGTCGAGCGATTCCTCCTGACGCACCTCACCGACGATGATCCGGCTGGGCCGCATCCGCAGCGCCTCCTTGACCAGCCGGCGGAGCCGGATCTCCCCGTGCCCCTCCAGGTTCGGCTGGCGGGTCTGCATCGCCACCACGTCCGGCAGATTCGGCCGGAGCTCGAAGACCTCCTCGCAGGTGACGACCCGCTCGCGGGCGGGGATCGAGTTGATCAGCGTGTTCAGCAGCGTGGTCTTCCCAGCCTGGGTGCCGCCGGCCACGATGATGTTCAGCCCGGCCGCCACCGCGGCCTCCAGGAACCGGGCGGCGTGCGTGGTGATCGTGCCCAGCGCGACCAGGTCCTCCAGTCCGTTGGCGGCGACGACGAATTTGCGGATGTTCAGGCTGAGGTGCTCGCGGGTGATGTCCGGGATCACCGCGTGCAGTCGGCTGCCGTCCGGCAGCAGGGCGTCGACGAACGGCGAGGACAGATCCAGCCGGCGCCCGGACGGCTTCAGCATGCGTTCCACCAGGTCACGCACCTCGTCGCCGGTGAGGACCACGGTGGTGAGCTCGGAGCGGCCGTTCCTGGCGACGAATACCCGGCCGGGTTGGTTGATCCAGATCTCCTCCACGGCGGGATCCTCGAGGTAGCGCTGCAGCGGACCGAACCCGGCGAGGGTGTCGAAGACGTGGCGCACCGCGCCGGCCCGATCCAGCAGCGGTGGGAGCGTCGAGACCGGCACGCGTTCCTCGTAGTGACTGATCACCTCGTCGATCAGCAAGCGGGTGGAGCGGTGATCGGTGACCGGGTCGATGCCGCGGCGGCGGATCAGTTCGCGGACCTCGTCGTGGATGTGTTCGGTGGCGGTGGCGGTGGATGCGGCCACGGTGGACCCTCCTGACGTCGGCGCGGGGCGCTTGTCCGGCGCGATCCGGGTTCGTCTCAGCGCCCACGGACAGCTCCGTGCGAGAAGTGACGGTATCCCGGCCGGGGCCGTCAGCGGGAATCTGTCCACAACGGGCCGGTCAGATCGGAATGTGAACAGCGACTCGCGGACCGTGGCGTGCGGTTACTTCTTGCAGGACGGGTCCTGCGGAACGACGAAGATCGACAGGCTGTCCACCCCCTTGTGGTAGCCGGTGTAGACCCGGTTGCCGTACTTGTCGCACTTGGTGGCGACGTTGGAGAACCCGTCGGGCATGGCGATGATCTCGGCCGGTGTCTGATCCCCGGATTCGTTGCCGTTGACCACGGGGGCGTCGTTGGCGGACTGGCACGACGACGCGGACAGCAGGATGGTCAGCGGGATGGCGGCCGCGGTGATGCCGTAGCGGACAGCCCGGCGTTTGTTGATCATGAGCGGTGAACCTCTCGTGAGTTGGAGTCGAACAGGAACCGACCGGGGTGCAACCCGCGGGCACCCGGCCTCCGTCCTCCTGCGCAGCAGCGAACTCCAGGAGGAGACATGGGCAAGCCCGCTTTCATCATCGCCGTCGCAACCGTCGCCGCCACCGGAGCACTGGCCCTGTCCGGGTGCGCGGCGGCCGGCGAGCAGGCCGCCGCCGGGTCCTCCGCCGCTGTCGCGCCGATGGTGGCGGCGTCCGGTGCGGCCGCCGACACCGCCGATTCCGCGGCCGTCGACAGCTCCATCACCGCCCAGGCGACCGGAACAATCAGCGGCACACCGGATGTGGTGACGATTGTCATCGGCGTGCAGACCCAGTCCGCCTCGGCCCAGACGGCGTTGGACGACAACAACAAGCGGGCTGCGGACGTGATCGGGGTCAAGGAGAGCGGAGTGGCGCCGGCCGATCTGCAGACCAGTCAACTCTCGATCTCTCCGTCCTACGACGAGAAGGGTCAGCAGATCACCGGATACCAGGTGACGAACATGGTCACCGCCAGGCTGAGGGACATCAGCACCGCCGGCGCGGTGATCGACGCGGCCGGAAAGACGGCAGGTGACGCTGTCCGGGTGCAGCAGTTGTCCTTCTCCATCGATGACGACAGCGCTGTGCGGGCCCAGGCCCGCGCGGACGGGGTCAAACGGGCGCAGGCCCAGGCGAAGCAGATGGCCGACGCCGCCGGAGTAGAGCTCGGGCCCATCCGTTCCATCACCGAGACACCGGCTGGGACGCCGACGATCTATCCCGCCATGGCAGCCGGCGACACGGCAGCGGCACCGGTGCCCATCGAGCCCGGCAGCCAGGAACTCAGTGTGGTGGTCCAGGTGGTCTACGCGATCGCCGGCTGAGTCGGCCGACGGCCGGTTGCTCCTTGTCGTACCGACAACGTGCAGGGTCCGGATCACGGTGCCTTGCGCCCGCCCCGCCAGCCGGACGGCGTCGTCGATTTCTTGTTCGTGCGGCGCATTTCGGCACGGGCCGGCCGGACGGCCTCGTCGGTGACGAAGTTGGGCGCGGGAATCGGCAGCGTCCAATTTCGGGTCGGGTCCGATTCCTGATATGGCCTCCGAGTCGTTCCACCGAAAATATCGACGCCTTTTTCGATCGGCTGGAACCCAATCTGTTGGTCGTCCGGCACGGAAACGCCGGATTCGGGTGACCAATGCCACTCTCGTCACCGGTCCCGCCGCGGCAGCCGCCACCCACCGTGACGATGGCCGGTCGGAGGGGCAAAGCCCTGCTGGATCGGTTCTTCCGGCTCGTGGAACAGGTCGACCCGTTCGCGGATCACCCATGGCTGAAACACGGTGGGGTCATACTGAGCCGGTGAGGGCATTGGGCGGAATTCACGCGGTGCGTGCCGACGGGGGATTGGTGCACATCCGCCCGGCGGTGCCCGCGGACGTCCAAGCGCTGCAAGACTTGCACCGCGGTGCATCGGACAGGTCGCTGTATCTGCGTTTTTTCGGGGCCGGCCGGAACGCCTCCAAGAAATACGCCGAGCGGCTGGTTCGCCCGGCGAGCGCCGACCACCAGGCCCTCACGGCGTGGATCGGCGGGCAGATCGTCGGGGTCGCGGCGTACGAGCGACTGGACGACGACTCCGCCGAATTGGCGTTGCTGGTGACCGATGCCCGGCAGCACGAGGGCATCGGCACGCTGCTGGTCGAGCATCTCGCGGTCCTCGCCCGGCGTGACGGCGTCGCCCGGTTCGTCGCCGACGTGCTCAGCGCGAACTACACGGCGATGCACGCACTGCGGCATGGTGGGTTTCCCACCCAGGTGCAGTTCGAGGGCAGCACCGCGCTCGTCACCATCGAACTCACCCCCGATGCCCAATCGGTAGGGGTCATCGGCGAGCGGGAGCGCTCGGCGGACGCGGCGAGTCTGAAGCGGGTGCTCTCGCCGGCGTCGGTGGTGGTGATCGGCGCCGGTGATCGACCGGACTCGGTCGGTCACCAGGTCCTGCGCAACATCCTGTTCGGCGGCTTCACCGGTGAGCTGTCGGCGGTCCATCCGCACCGGGATTCGGTGCTCGGGGTGCCATGCGTGCGCTCGGCCCTGCTGTTGCCGGCCGCGCCCGACCTGGCGGTGATTGCGGTACCGGCGCAGGAGGTCCCGGACGTGCTCCGGGATTGCGGCGAACGCGGGATCCACGGCGCGGTGGTGATCACGGCCGGCTTCGCCGAGACCGGCGACGCAGGTCAGGTTCGCCAGGACGAGATCGTCGAGATCGCCCGCGCCCACGGTATGCGGCTGGTCGGGCCGAACTGCCTCGGACTGCTCAACACCGACCCCGTCGTCCGGTTGAACGCCACCTTCGCGCCGCTGTCGGTGAAACCCGGCGGCCTCGGCCTGGTGTCCCAGTCCGGGGCGCTCGGCGTTGCCGTCCTCAACGCGGCGGCCCGGCGCGGATTGGGTGTCTCCCAATTCATCTCGGTCGGCAACAAATCCGACGTCAGCAGCAACGACCTGCTGCTCGCCTGGGAGCAGGACGACCGCACCAGGGTGATTGCGATGTATCTGGAGTCCTTCGGCAACCCACGACGGCTGTCGCGTATCGCGCGCCGGGTCGCACGCGCCAAACCGATCATCGCCATCAAGGCCGGTCGATCGCCCGCGGGGCAGCGCGCCGGGATGACGCACACCGCCGCCGCAGCCGCCTCCGATGACGTGGTCGACGCGTTCTTCGCCCAGGCCGGCGTGCTGCGGGTGGACACCATGGAGCAGATGCTCGACGCGGCAAGGGTGCTGTGCGACCAGCCCCTTCCGGCCGGCGACCGGGTCGCGGTGGTCAGCAACTCCGGTGGGACCGGCATCCTGGCTGCCGACGCCGCCGACGGCGCGGGGCTCGTCGTGGAGAACCTGTCGGCCGAGACCCAGCGCCGGTTGCGCATGCTCGCGCCCGCGGCGCCGTCCTGCCTCAACCCCGTCGACCTCGGTGCCGAGATCGATCCCACCGACATCGGGGACGCGGTGCGCGTCCTGCTGGCCGCGCCCGAGATCGACGCTGTGCTGGCCGTCTTCAGTGACACCGCGGTGGCCGACGCCGACTGGGCCATGAGGCAGATCGCCGCTGCCGCCGGGATCAGCGACAAGCCGGTGATCGCCGCGCGGGTGGGGGCGTCGTCGTTCTCGATTCCCGTCAAGGGGACGACGAGGGCGCTGCCGGTGTTCACCTTTCCCGAGCCGGCGGTGACCGCGCTGGCCGCCGCCGTCAGGTACGCCAAGATGCGGGCAGCCCCCACCCCGGACGTCGTCCGTCCGGATGGCATCGACCAGATCGGTGCGCTGGAGATCGTCAACCGAGAAATTGCGATGGGTATCTCCTGGATGGCTCCCGACGATGTCGCGCTGCTGCTCAGCTGTTACGGCATCGCCGTTGCCGCGCAACGGGTGACCGGCGACCTCGACGCCGCGATCCGTGCCGGCAGTCATCTCGGATACCCGCTATCGGTGTCGTTGGATCCGGGCGAGCTGCACCCGCGGGATTTCGGCGTGATCAGGATCACCGCCACCGATGAGCCCACCCTTCGGACCGCGTTCGCCGAGATCTCTTCGCTGCTACCGGATTCCCCGGGGGTGCTGCTCCAGCCGACTCCGCCGCCCGGCATGGAGATGATCGTCGGAGCGGTGCAGCACGACCGCTTCGGACCCGCGGTGATGGTCGGCGCGGGTGGCATCCTGGCCAACCTGATCGCTGATCGGACGTTCCGGCTGACCCCGCTCTCCGCCGAAGACGCCGACGCCATGCTCCACGACCTGCGCACCGCTCCGGTGCTGGACGGCTACCTCGGCACGCCGGCGGCGCGGGCGGCGATGTGCGATCTGATGGTACGGGTGGGTGCGCTGGCCGACGATCTGCCGCAGGTCGCGGAGATCGAACTCGACCCGGTGATCTGCGGCGGCGCCGGGACCTACGTTGTCGATGCCCGGATCCGGGTGTCGCCGGCGGACCCTCGGCCGGACCCACTGCTGCGGCAGCTCATGTGAGGCTCGAAACCGTCGGTGGCACAGTAGATCTCGGTGATGTCGGGAATCTCGGTCATGTCGGCATCCGCCGGACGGGTCACGATGACGCCGACAGCACCCGCGCGCCGGAGATGGCCTTGTCCTCCCACCAGGCCAGTTCGTCGTCGTACCCGCCCAGCGCCTTCTCCCAGCCGAACTGCACGAGCGCTCCGAGCAGGCTGAGGGCGAGTTGCCGATCCCACCAGGGTGAGGTGTCGATGCCCAGGTCCTCCAGCGCCGCCCGGTAAGCCTCGATCGCGGCTTCCTTGGGCTGCGGCAGCCGCCGGCAGTTGATCGCCAGGTACCAGGCCAGGTCGCTGAGCGCGGCGCCCCGTCCCGGCATCTCCCAGTCGAGCACGATGGTGCGCCCGGCCGGGTCGGTGCCGAGGTTGTCGAGCTTCCAGTTGCCGTGCACGAAGGTCTGCGGGGTCGCCGACAGCGCCTGCACCAGCGGTCCCGGATCCCAGGCCAACGGGGTGACCACCGCGGCCGCGGCCGGCGCCACCTGCCCGAGCAGCGGCCAGCCCCTGCCGATCAGCTCTGGCACCAGGTGCGTCGAGCCGATGGCGGACTCGGCCAGCGCCGTCCAAGGCGACAGTTCGAGGTAGCGGTGCATCACCGGTACCACCTCGATCTCCGGGCCGCCGCCCCAGAAGGCTGCGTGCATCGCGGCCATGTGCCCGAGCAGGCGCAGGTGGGTGGCGAGCGGGAGTGGCTCGTCCGTCGCCGGGATGAGGTCGGGCCCGACGTCGCGCATCAGCAGGACGGTGCACGGTCCTTTCGAGCGTGGCCGGGTCGGGCCCGGCCGGCCGCCGCCACCAGGGGTGGCGGCATCGACCGGGACCTCCACAGCGCCCGCGGCGCCGGCCTCGACCGCCGCATCGTCGATGGCCACTCCGACGATCGGCTGATTCAGGCAGTCGGGCAGCCGGTGCAGGATGCCGCTGGTCCAGAGCCTGGCCACCGGCCCGCCCAGCACCCCGGACGCGCGCACCGTCCAGTCCAGGTCGGGGTCGAGGTACTTGGCGACGAGATCGACACCGTCGATCCGCAGCTTCTCCAACCGAGCACCGGATTTGCCGGGCGCGTCGTCCAACGGGCGCACGTCGTAGGCTCCGGCCAGCAGCTCGGAAACTGTGACGACCCTGGGGCGTTGGGCCCTTCGGTCGTCCGACGATCCGGATGTCCAGGACGTCACCGCTGACACCTCCGCTGGGTGGTTCCGGGCGCGCGTGTCCCGGTTGTGACCAGTCTGCGCCGGGTGCTTGCAGCGTGTTTGCACCCGAATGCTCGACGCATGCTGGGGCACTCGCCCTACTGTTTGCCCGGTGACCGACCCCAGACCGGAAATCATCGCCGACGACCTGAACGACGACCTGGCCCTCGCCCTGCACCTGGCCGGCATCGCCGACGCGATCAGTCTGCCCAGGTTCGGGGCCGTCGACCTGCAGGTGCGCGCCAAACCCGATCTCACCCCGGTGTCCGATGCCGACACGGCGGTGGAGCGGGCGCTGCGTGCGGTGCTCGCCGCCCAGCGGCCGCAGGACGCGGTGCTCGGCGAGGAGTACGGGGATTCCGTGACCGGAGACGGGGACGGCGGCTGTGTTGGCGCAGATTCCGGCGCGGACCAGGGCACGGCGCGCCGGCGCTGGGTGATCGACCCGATCGACGGCACCAAGAACTTCGTTCGCGGCGTGCCGGTGTGGGCGACGCTGATCGCGCTGCTGGAGGGCGAGACGTTCACCGTCGGGGTGGTCTCGGCGCCGGCGCTCGCCCGCCGGTGGTGGGCGGCGGCCGGACGGGGGGCATTCACCCGGTTCGCCGACAACCCCACCCGGCCGTGCCGGGTGTCCCAGGTGGGCGAACTGGCCGACGCCTCGCTGTCGTTTTCCGAAATGTCCGAATGGCGGGCATCCGATGTTCCTGACGGGCTCGGCGACGCCTTCGCGGCCGTGTCCGACGCCTGCTGGCGGACCAGGGCGTACGGCGATTTCTACTCGTACGTGCTGGTGGCGGAGGGTGCGGTCGACATCGCGGCCGAACCGGACCTGAGCCTGTGGGACCTTGCCGCGCTGGTGCCGATCGTCACCGAGGCAGGGGGCCGGATGACCGATGTGCAGGGTCAGCCATCCGGGGCACTGACCACCAGCGCGCTGGCCACGAACCGTCTGCTGCACGATCCGGTGCTGGCCGTTCTGCGGGCTGAGCAGCCTCGGCCGGCCGCATCGGGGTGAGGCGAATGCCTCGCTGCGAGGATCGATCCCGTCACAGACCGTGCGCGGCGGGGCGCAGATTACGCCGAGATAACGATCGACCGTTTACACTCCGCTGTTGTGATTCATTCGTCGCACGTCTCCAAGAGCTACAAGACATCTACCCGGCCGGCTCTCGAGGACGTGACCATCGACGTCGAGAAGGGCGAATTCGCCTTTCTCATCGGTCCGTCGGGATCGGGAAAGTCGACTTTCCTGCGGTTGTTGCTCCGCGAGGACGTGCCGACCAGCGGTGATCTCGAGGTCGGCGGGGCCGATCTGGTGCACCTGCGGCGGTCGAAGGTCGCGGCGCACCGCCGGCGACTGGGCTGCGTGTTCCAGGACTTCCGGCTGCTCACCAACAGGACGGTGTCGCAGAACGTCGGCTTCGCCCTTGAGGTGATCGGCCGATCCCGGGCGTCGATCAAGCAGGTGGTTCCCGAGGTGCTGGAGATGGTCGGGCTGGAAGGCAAGGCCAACCGGCTGCCGAACGAGCTGTCCGGCGGCGAGCAACAGCGGGTGGCGATCGCAAGGGCGTTCGCGAACCGGCCGCTGCTGCTGCTGGCCGACGAGCCCACCGGCAACCTCGACCCGGACACCAGCGCGGACATCATGCTGCTGCTGGAACGCATCAACCGCACCGGCACCACGGTGGTGATGGCCACCCACGACAACGCCATCGTCGACTCGATGCGCCGCCGGGTCATCGAACTGAAGCTGGGCAAGGTCGTCCGTGACGAGGCACGCGGCGTGTACGGCGTCGGGCGGTAGGCGTCCGGTTCATGCTGGGCCAACGAATCCTGATCTGACTGAGCTGAACTGGCCCGGGCCGTACCGGTCCGGGTACCCCGAGGTAGCAGCAAGCAGGCCCCGCGAGTGCGGCGACCGATTGCTGGATACGAAAGGCACACATGCGAGCCGGATTTGTCGTCACCGAGGTCCTGAACGGATTTCGCCGCAACATCACCATGACGATCGCGATGATCCTGACCACCGCGATCTCTCTCGGTCTGCTCGGCGGCGGCCTGATCATCGCCCGGATGACCGACCAGATGCGCGACGTCTACGGCGACAAGGTCGAGGTGACGATCTACCTGACGCCTGACCAGTCGGCGCAGGATCCCGATTGCCGGGCATCGCCGTGTGTGGACATCAACAAGCAGCTGCAGGCCAACACCGACGTCGAGACCATCGAGTACGAGAGTCAGGCCGCCGCCTACGAGCGGTACAAGCAGCAGTTCGCCGGGCAGCCGGAGCTGCTGGAGATCGGCACCGCTGAAGCCCTCTCGGCGTCCTTTCATGTCAAGCTGTTCGACCCGCAGCGCTACCGGGTGATCGCCGAACAGTTCGACGGCAGGCCCGGGGTGCAGTCGGTGGCCGACCAGAGCGCCTTCCTGGACCGGCTGTTCAGCCTGCTGAACGGCATCCGGAACGCCACCATCATCATCGCGCTGATCCAGGCGCTGGCCGCGCTGCTGCTGATCTCGAACATGGTCCAGATCGCGGCTTACACCCGGCGCACGGAGACCTCGATCATGCGGTTGGTCGGCGCCTCGCGATGGCGAACACAGCTGCCGTTCATGATCGAGGCGGTGACGGCTGGGATCATCGGGGCGGGTCTGGCCATTCTCGGGTTGATCGGCGCGAAGTTCCTGTTCGTGGACAAGGCGCTCGGCCCGGTGATCCGGTCCGGGATCCTGCCGGACATCGACGGCGCCACCCTGGTATGGGTGTCGCCGATCCTGATCGCGATCGGTGCCGGGCTCGCCGCGGTGTCCGCGTACGTCACGCTGCGCCTGTACGTCAGGTTGTAGCGGGCGCTTCATCCGGCGGAGCGGCAGAGCGATCGGGAAATCCGCTCGCCGCGGCGATTACCCTGGACGGGCCATGGCCACGAACAAGATCGACTCCAGTAACCGACCCGGCGGTCGGAAGATCATCGCCTCCAACCGTAAGGCTCGCCACGACTACACGATTCTGGACACCATCGAGGCCGGTATCGCGCTGACCGGGACCGAGGTCAAGTCGTTGCGCTCCGGCCGGGCGTCGTTGGTGGACGGGTTCGCCACCATCACCGACGACGAGCTGTGGCTCCGCAACGTGCACATCGCCGAGTACGCCGAGGGCACCTGGACCAACCACGCCCCGCGACGGGTCCGCAAGCTGCTGGTGCACCGGATGGAGCTGGACCGGCTGGCCGGAAAGCTCAAGGAGGGTGGCCTCGCGCTGATCCCGCTGTCGATGTACTTCAAGGATGGCCGGGTGAAGGTCGAACTCGGCCTCGGGCGGGGCAAGAAGTCCTATGACAAGCGGCAGGACATGGCCAAGCGGGACGCGGACCGGGAGCTGGCCAGGTATGCGGGCCGGCGCGCCAAGGGGATGGGCTGACGGGCTCGCGGCGGTACCTTACGACGCGGTGCCTGCCGCCCTGGATGGCCAGATCAGGGGTCGAGCCGCCGAGCGCCAACCGGGTCGCACCAGGAACACGTATGATGAAGGCGCTGTTCTCCCCAAAGCACGTTGTACCGGTTGTTACACGGGGGTGATCGGTTTCGACAGTGGATGTCGAGTGAGGTGAAGCGGGCCGAGGAAGGCGACGACGATCTCGTTAACCACACGTCGCAAAAAATCAAGCGCCGATTCCAATCAGCGCGAGTTCGAACTCGCCGCCTGAGCGAGTATCGACTCCGTCAGACCGGGTGTTCCTCCGACCCGGATCCTGGCGTCAGCTAGGGGGATTACCGAGGGATCCGGTCGCGGGATCTTGAGGGACAACTCACAGCGACTGGGCCTGTCGCACCAGCGTGTTCGCGAGACTGGTGGGGCCGAGTAGGGACATAGCGGACTGCGCCCGGAGAATCCCTCACGAAGCAACGCTGGACGCGGGTTCAATTCCCGCCACCTCCACGCATCGTGGGTCGCACGAAAAAGGCCCCGCCGACACCGGCGGGGCCTTTTTCGTGCTGTCCGCGGTGATCAGGGCTCAACCTTGTTCCGGGTTCGGGATGCCCTCGGTCTCTGGCTCGGTCTGCGTTGCGGACGTGGGTCCCGATTTGGGCTCGGTTTTCGGTTCGGCCTTCTCGTTGGTGCGGGCGCCCACGCCCGCACCGCCGCTCTTGCCGCCCGATCCCTTGCTCGATGCCTTGCTCTTGTCCGACAAGCGTTTGGCCGGCTTGCCGCGCGCCGACGGATCGGTGGAGGTCTCGTCGAGGTCCATCCGCAACCGGTCGAGCTCGCCGCGGAGGTAATCGCGGGTCGCGACCTCGCCGATGGCGATCCGCAGTGCGGCCAGCTCGCGGGCCAGGAACTCGGTGTCGGCCTTCGTCTGGGCCGCCCGGTTGCGGTCCTCGTCCAGGGTGATCCGGTCCCGGTCGTCCTGCCGGTTCTGCGCGAGCAGGATCAACGGCGCCGCATACGCGGCCTGGGTGGAGAAGGCCAGGTTCAGCAGGATGAACGGGTACGGGTCCCACCGGTAGCTGACCGCGAACAGGTTGATGATGATCCAGATGATCACCACCAGGGTCTGCCAGAACAGGAACGTCCCGGTGCCGATGAACCGGGCGAGGTTCTCTGACAGCCTGCCGAAGGTCTCCGGGTCGACGTCGAGGCTGAACCGGCGGCCGCTCTTGGGTTGGTCCAGCCGGCGCCGGGTGGGCGCGTCAGCCACGGCGCGCTCCGGCTGCTCCCCCGGGGCCAGCTGCCGGAGGCTCGCTGTCCTTGGTCGTCATCGATCGCAGGATCGCCCGTCGGCCGCCGGCCTGGCTGTGCCGGCCAGGGTGATTGCCGACCTCGGCATCGTCCTGGCCTGCGGCGTCGTCGGTCAGACCCTCCTCCCGCCAGTTGTCGGGTAGCAGGTGATCGAGTACGTCGTCGACGGTGACCGCGCCGAGCAGGTGCTCCTCGTCGTCGACGACCGGAGCGCAGACCAGGTTGTACGACGCGAAGAACCGGGTGACGTCGGTCAGCGCGGCGTCCGGCGACAGTTGGGACATCTCTGCGTCGATGGCACCGGCGACGAGCTCGAACGGTGGTTCGCGCAGCAGCCGCTGGGTGTGCACGCAGCCGACGTAGCGGCCGGTCGGGGTTGCCTGCGGTGGCCGGCAGACGAACACCATCGACGCCAGGGCCGGGGTGAGGTCGGGGGAGCGGATCCGGGCCAGTGCCTCGGCGATCGTCGCGTCGGGGCTCAACACCACCGGCTCGGGCGTCATCAGGCCGCCGGCCGTGTCCGCCGAGTACTGGAGCAGCCGCCGGACCGGTCCGGATTCCTCCGGTTCCATCAGGCCGAGCAGGCGTTCCTGGATACCGACGGGCAGCTCGGCCAGCAGGTCTGCGGCGTCATCCGGGTCCATGGCCTCCAGGATGTCCGCGGCGCGGGCCTCGTCCAGGTGGGCCAGCAGTTCCTTCTGGTCGTCCTCCGGCAATTCCTGCAGAACGTCCGCAAGCCGGTCGTCGTCGAGCATGTCGGCCACTTCGTAGCGCAGCTCGGTGTCCAGCTCCCGCAGGATGCCGGCCGCGTCGGCGGCGCGCAGCCCCTCGAAAGAGGCGAGCACCTGCTGGGCGCTGCGGACCGAGTGGCCGGTCAACTGAGCTGGATCCATGCCGCGAACGTCGGTCCAGGCGACCACCTGCACCGGTGCGCGGCGGCCGATCCGCCGGGTCCGCTCCCGCACGGCGAGCCGGGAGATCACCCAGTCGCGAGTACGGGTCCGTTCCATCGCCGCATCGACGACGGTGGCCGCGCTCGCGGTGGTGGCCAGCTGGACCTGAGTGCCGAGCAGCTGGCCGATGAGCCGGAGCTCCAGCGTGCGCTGCTCGAACCGGCGCATGCTGACCGAACCGGTGGCCAGTGCGACCGCGTGCGACTCCAGGCTGCTGACCCGCAGCATCGGCACGAAGATCGGTCGGCGGGTCGGCAACTCGACGACCAGGCCGAGCGCCCGGGGCGGTTTGCGGTCCAGCCGCAGCGCGACCACGATGTCACGCACCTTGCCGATCGACTCGCCACTCGGGCCGAACACCGGCAACCCGTCGAGCTGCGCGACGAAGACTCGGGTGTTGGGGGCCACGAGCACAGGTTAGGACGCGCGGACCGCCCGCTGACTCCAGGGGCGCACCCACTCGACCGAACAGTCACTGTCCTGACATCGTCCTGACCAGCAGCGCACCCGCGCGATGGCCGGCGTTCACCCACTGTCTCCGTCCCATCCGTCGTAGCGCGCACAGGATTACCAGTCCTGCCGCACGGCCCGTTCACACGAATCGGACAGCGGCACTGCGTTAGGGTTGCGTTTTGTCGATTGTCGCGGCCCGCGATAATCCGTTCGCAGGTGCGAGCAGTAGGTGCGAGCAGCAGGTGAAGCAGCACCGCACCGCCGCTAGGCCCGTGACCAGCCACTGATGAGGATGTCCCGATGCGTTTGCGCGCCGCGCTTGTTGCCGTGCCCTTGATCGTCCTGCCGATGCTCGCCGCGGTCGCCTGCTCGTCGAGCAGCTCCAGCTCGTCGACCAGCGGTTCGTCGGGCACGGAAACCGCGAGCTCGAGCGAGGCCGCCACCCTCGGGCCGTCGGTGCCCGCGGCCACCGCGGTCGCCGCTCCGGTCGATGCCTCGCTGTTGCCCACGGCCAGCGGCGCGTTCGGCGAGAAGCCGACCCTGACGTTCCCGTCCACCCCGGCGGTGCCCAGCCTGCAGCGCACGATCCTGTCGGAAGGCACCGGGCCGGTGACCGCGAGCAACGACTGGCTGATCACCAACTACCTGGGCCAGATCTGGAACGGCAAGGTCTTCGACAACTCCTACGACAAGGGATCCACCGCCGCGTTCCAGATCGGCGTCGGCAAGGTCGTGCCCGGTTGGGACGTCGCCCTGGTCGGAGTGCCGGTCGGCAGCCGGGTGCTGCTGAGCCTGCCGCCCGCGGACGGCTACGGCTCCGCAGGCAGCTCGGGCGCCGGCATCGGCGGAACGGACACGATCGTGTTCGTCGTCGACATCGTCCAGGCGATCGGCCCGACAACGGGCGGCCAGACGGACGCGACCCCGCAACCTGCTCCCGCCACCGGCCCGCAGGTCGCCGGCGCGCTCGGAGTCGCACCGACCATCACGATTCCGGCGGGGACGGCGGAGCCCACCGCTCCGACCGTCACCGTGCTGGCCACTGGCACGGGAGCACCGATCACGAACGGGAGCGTGCTGTCCCAGTACGTAGCCGTCACCTGGACCGGGGAATCGGCGGGGTCGACGTGGCCGAGCGGTGCCACCGGGGGCAGCAGTGGTCAAGGGCCGCAGGAGCTGCCCGTCGCGGCCGGCGGACCGTTCGCGAATCTGGTCGGCGTTCCGCTCGGCAGCCGCGTGCTGGTCCAGGTGCCGGCGCAGACGGACTCGTCGTCGGGTCAGTCGTCGCCGTCCATTGCCGCGGTGGTCGATCTGCTGGTGCAGACCTCGACGTCGGCCTGAGCCGGTCTGCGTGGCCATGACTAGGCTGATCGGGTGGCTGTGACGCAAGCCGGCTCGCGGCGGGTCCTCGCCTGGGACGTCGTCGGCCTGGTGGCGCGACTGGGTTTGGCCGCCGTCTGGCTGCTCTCGGGCTTCGACAAGGCGTCGGATCCGCGGGAAACCATCGTCGCGGTGCGCTCGTACGAGCTGCTTCCGGAGTCGCTGGTCAGCACGGTGGCCGCCACGCTGCCGTACCTGGAGATCTCCCTGGGCGTGCTGCTGGTCCTCGGATTTGCCACCCGACTGGCCGCCGCGCTGTCGGCCGTGCTGCTGCTGGTGTTCATCGGCGGGGTGATTTCCGCCGCAGCCCGCGGCCTGTCCATCGACTGCGGATGCTTCGGCGGGGGCGGCCCAGTGCGGCCGGGAGAATCGACCACCTACACGCTGGAAATCCTGCGTGACGTCGGGTTTCTGGCGCTCGCCGGCTACCTGATCTGGCGGCCCGACACCCCGCTGTCGGTCGATCGCTTCGTCCGCCTGCGCGCAGAGTCGGCGGCCGGCACGACGGAGGAAGAAACGGTCGACTAACCCTCGATTGACGGCATAGTGGATGTGACCCGGTGGAAGTGGCTCGCCGGTGACGGAGGGCAGGGCACGGGTGTGCCCACGGCGAGGAGGACAGCACAGTGGCGCAGGGCAGCAGTGGGCGCAAGCCGACCGGCCCCCGGAACAAGGGGTCCTCCGGCGGCAACTCCTCGAAGGCGGTTGCCTCGAAACCGACTGCATCGAAACCCAAGGGGGGCAAGCAGCAGTCGATCTCCCGGAAGTCGGTGGCGCAGGCCCGCACATCGAACACCAACAACCGGACCCAGCTGATCATCGGCGCGGTGGCGATCGTGGTGATCGCGGCGATCATCATCATCGGCATCGTGATGAACCAGAAGGCGACGGCGGTTCAGAACGCGGGGTACGGGGCGTCCACCAAGTCGGTGGCGACCGAGGCCGGCGGCGTGGTGACGGTGTCCAACCCGACGGCAGCGGGTGCCTCCCCGAAGGTCATCGACTTGTACGAGGATGCCCTGTGCCCGGTCTGCGCGGGGTTCGAGGAGCAGTTCGGTCAGCAGATCAACCAGGCCGTCGACGAGGGCAAGCTCACCGTCGACGTGCACATGCTGACCTTCCTCGACCCGCGCTCGTTCTCGCAGACCTACTCGACCAGAGCTGCCGCGGCGTTGCTCTGCGTCGCGCAGGAGGACGGCTCGCAGGCCGGGACGTACCTGGGCTTCCACTCCGCGCTGTTCGCCTCAGGGACCCAGCCCACCGAGGGCGGCACCTCCGACCTCAGCGATCAGCAGCTGGCCGACCTTGCCACCTCGAAGGGTGCGTCGGACGCCGCCGCGCAGTGCATCACGTCCGGTCAGAACGTGGCCGCCGCGACCGCCGCGGACAAGTCGTCGACGGCCACGCTGAGCGCGGCGACCGGCGGCCAGGTCGGCACCCCGACCGTGGTGCAGAACGGCAAGCCGGTGGACATCCAGCCGCCGGATTGGCTGACCACGCTGCTCGCCCAGCGGTGAGGGCCCGGTCGTTGCCGGCCCGGGCAGTGACGACCCAGCGGCGTACGTTCGATTAGGAGGCGCTGCGGGGAGTTGGTAACCTGTCCCGGCAGCTTGGGGCTGTGGCGCAGCTGGTAGCGCACAACACTGGCAGTGTTGGGGTCAGGGGTTCGAGTCCCCTCAGCTCCACTCGAGCAACGAACACCCCCGTTCCCGACCAAGGGAGCGGGGGTGTTCGGCGTTGTGGGGTGTCCCTGAACAACCGCTCGGCGATCTCGGTCGGAGAACTGCGTGCCCTCGCGGGGTGTACCGGCCGCCCTGCGACTAGGCTGCAAATCGTTCCGGACACCTCCGGGGCCCGTCAGTGCGCCGACATGCTGGAGGCTAACTTTGACCGCCGTCGCTCCTCGCCCCGTGGTGACCCGGCCGTACCCGGTCCAGCGACCGGCGCGTGGCTCGAAGTTCCTGAGTTACCTGCACACCACGGACCCGAAGGTCCTTGGCGTCATGTACATCGCGACCTCGTTCACCTGGTTCATGATCGGCGGCCTGATGGCGCTGTTCATGCGCGCCGAGCTGGCCCGCCCGGGGATGCAGTTCCTCTCACCCGAGCAGTACAACCAGCTGTTCACCATGCACGGCACGATCA
>Ga0209584_10000069_pt1 | contig 24184 bp, 20 predicted proteins | sample NGEPerD_FD_184507 | JGI IMG/M metagenome (GOLD analysis project Ga0209584, IMG submission 184507) | Arctic peat soil microbial communities from the Barrow Environmental Observatory site, Barrow, Alaska, USA - NGEE PermafrostAB12-D... | ecosystem: Environmental > Terrestrial > Soil > Wetlands >...
GCGCCACGCCATCGTCGAGTTCATCGCTCGACTGCCGCCTCAGCGATGCCCGCACTGCCGACGATGGATCGACGCCAAACCGCCGCGTGAATGAATCTGCCAAAGTAGTGCTAGCGCCTTTGTTCTTCTAAAAGCCTTGCAATCGCGGCGGGCAGTTCCGGGATGCCGGTTCCGTCATGGGCCGAGGTGGCATGACGGTCGGAAGAGCGCCTTAAGCCGAGCACGTATAAATCATGCTTTACGCTACGTCCGCTTTACCCGGACACACGTCCGTTTTGTGCCGGAAACGGACTCATGCACCGCATCAAACAGCGCGCGCTGCACGCACGCGAGCGATCAGCTGCTCGACCTGCGGGAGGATATGCTTCACGATAATGGTTACGCCATCGGCATTCGGATGTTCGCCATCGAGCTGAATAAGTCTGGGATCACCTTCCACCCCGTCGAGGATGAACGGGTACCAGACGAACGAATAATTTGAGGCAAGCGCCGGATAGATGGCGTCGAAGGCGCGCGCATAGTCGGGGCCTTTGTCGGGCGGCGCCCGAAACCCAGTGAGGAGCACCTCAATATGACGATCTTTGAGTCGGCGCAGGATGTTATCGAGCGCCGCCTTTGTCACCTTCGGGTCTACCCCGCGCTCGGCGTCGTTGGCGCCGAGCTCCAGAATAACGGCCTCGGTCCCTTCCGGAATCGAGCGGTCCAGACGGCGGAGCCCGTCGGATACTGTATCGCCGGAAACCCCGGCGTCGGCGACGGTAACGGCGATGCCTTTGTCTTGCAGCGCCTGCTCTAGCCTTGATGGGAACGCCGCGTCCCGCGGCACCCCAAACCCCGCGCTGAGTGAATCGCCAAGCACCGCAATTTTCACTGGGCGATCCACGGTCGCCGGCAGACGAATGGGCGAACAGCAGCCCAAAAAAACCGTGACCAGGACAAACGCCGTAAGATGCCGTTGCATTCTGGCGCACCCAATTGTTATCGCATGTGGCCGATGGGTGTCGGGGCGTTCAATTTTTTTTGCAAATAAATAGCCCCACTGATTAGGCGTGGCTGGGCTCGAAATAAACGGTCAGAAATCATCGCGGGCGAATCAATCTGTAACCGGAGCGTTTGCCGAAAAATTGGCTTATCAACAAAGCACCCGCGCAAAATATGGCCAAGTCTGCCCTGTCCAGGTTTTCATCAATGTAGAGGTTCAACAGCGGTTCATAGAGAAAAAAGGCCGCGCAAAGACCGCTCACGGCTGTTGCTATCAGCGCAGAAGCTCTACCGAATTTGATCGCGACATAAATGACCGGCAGGAGATACGCAAAGACTAAGTGCGGAATGTCGAACGATGCGTCAACCGCCAATAGAGTGGCGGTCGCCACGGCTATCAAACCGAGCGACACGCATAGGCCGTGCCATCGCGAATTGATTGATCCGAACACGCTATCGACGGCGGATGAGGCTTTGTCGCGCAATTTGACGAAAGCTGAAACGATGGCTCCCTTCGCCTGCGATAGCGCAGTGGAAGCGGTGGCGGCCCATGAATGCCTTCCGCTGCCAGTCGGTGCCCAGAGCTCGTCATAGTTGGCAAATTGCTTCAGCGTCTTTTCGTAGCGGGTCGGTTCGAGCCAAGGAAGAATCCGGCAAAATACCGCGTTGCAGATTGTCGAGGTGTGTCGGACGTAAAGGTCGATCGGGTCCAACCGGTATTGCAGGTGCAGTTTGGGATCGTAATTCAAGGCGCTGCTGTGGAACGATTTGTAGCCGTTCGCGATCCCCCAGCTAATCAGGTCACGGAAAGTATAGTGGTAAAGGTGCAGGTCGATCGCGACCTTATAATCGAGGCCGAGGTACTCGGCATGGATGATGTCGCCTTGCAGGATGCACGAACCGAAGGCGACGATTTTTCCGTTTTGGCGCCAGACAAAGAAACGGTTCTTGTCGCCCATCCGCTGGCCGAGGCCGCAAAAATATTCCTTGGTTAGTTTCTCGAAATGCAGGTTCGAGCGATTATAGACTTGCATATAGAGCGGATAGACATCGTCGATGATCGGCGCGATGTCGTCGACGACGCTCATCTCGATCGGCGGCGCCTGGTCCGCGGCCTTCAACTTCAATCGCAATTTCCTGCGCGCGCCGCTGCTGAGCGCGCGCATCATGTATTCCTCAAAGCTCGAATAATCGATGTTGAGCCGGACATTGGGAAGGCTGGGAACGCGGGTGAAATCGTTGTCCACGAAACATTCCAGCGTCGGCCGATATTTTGCGGGAAATTCCTTGAGCACGATGAGTCGAGCCTTCAGGTCGCGCGCTTTCTTCACGATGGCCGATGCGAGCAGGCGAGCGCTGGTGCGCTGCGCGAATTCATCTTGGCCGTCGAGGTGTCCTTCTCCCGCGGCGCATCCCACCATCAGCGTGCGCATGCGCATGAAGCGCGGCCACAAGCGGCGAATGAAATCCGTCACTCGTCCAATTCGGAGTTTGGCGCCGACGAGCAAATCCTGATCGAGGATAAAAAACGGCTGGATGGCACAAATCTCGCCGCTCCAGTCCCGCACGATGAAATAGCGGTAGTCGAACTCCGCGTGGATTGTATCCTCGACGAGTTCGTAATAGCGGCGGTCCTTTGCCTCGGAGCCGAGGGCATTCGACCAATGCCTGCATTGCATCGCTTCGAGACGTGAAACGACCTCCACGCTGCCGCCCGATGCGGCGATACTGCCTGACTCGGTAAAAGGAGAAATTTCATTCATAAGCTACGCCCCCCAGCGCAACGTTACATCGAAAGCCGCATCGGTCGCGGCGCAAGCATGCGCGCAGCAACGGCGGTCTTATTCCTGAATTCCGAGCACGAAATTATTGTCGTCAGCCGCCAAATGGATGTGCTGAAATAGATTGAACGGCGATAAGTTTCCAACATTGATCTACGTCAACGCCGTTACACGACAAGCGAGCGGCACCGGCGGCGCCCTCGAAGACAATAAATATCGATTTCGCGATTGAAATCGTGCCTACCGATGGCACCAAGGCTGCCAACTAAAGTTAATGTCGACTTCGGTACGTCGCCGTTTTTTCGGCAGCAATCAGGCAAGCAATGCGCTTGACCCTGCGTGGATACTAGACCGTTTCGGACCCAATGCCAAATGTCCGAAACGGGTCAAAAGCGGAAATCCCGCGCTGTCCGGGCGATGTCTGCTTTGCATGCGGTAACGGACATTGCGGACTGCACCCGCGCCCTAGCGCTTCCGTTCTTCCAAAAGCCTTGCAATCGCGGCGCGCAGTTCCGGGATGCCGGTGCCGTCATGGGACGAGGTGGCCAATACCGTCGGGTAGGCGGCCGGGCGCTTGGCGAGTGCCGCCTCGGTTTCGGCGATGCGGCTGGCAAGCTCGGCCGGCTTCACCGCGTCGGATTTGGTGAGCACGATCTGATGGCTGACCGCGGCCTGGCCGAGCGCAGTGAACATCGGATCGTCGGCCGGTTTGAGCCCGTGGCGGGCATCCACCAGCACATAAATGCGGGCGAGGTTGGCGCGCCCGCGCAAATAAGCGTGGATCAGCTCGGTCCAGGCCGCGATTTTGCTCTTGGCGGCGGCCGCATAGCCGTAGCCCGGCATATCCACCACGTTGAGCGGACCGCCGGCGGTGAAGAAGATCAGCTCCTGGGTACGGCCGGGGGTGCGCGAAATGCGCGCCAGGTTTTTGCGGCCGGTGAGCGCGTTGAGCAGGCTCGACTTGCCGACATTGGAGCGGCCGGAAAGCGCGATCTCGGTGCCGCGCATCGGCGGCAGCGAGATGGCCGAGCCGGCGGCGGCGGCAAAGTCCCATTCGCCGGCGAATAGGCGCCGGCCGGCCTCGAGTTCGTCGCGGGTGAACTTATCCATCGGTGCGGTGCCCGGCGACGCAGAACATCATGGCGGCAGAAGTTCAGAACAACACGTTGGTCTGCTATTGCTGCGGCTTCTTCTTCACGAACAACGCCTTGATATTGTCGATTAACTCGATCTTCGCCCCGTGTTTGCGCATAATCACGCTCTGCTGCACCACCGACAGCGAGTTGTTCCACGCCCAGTAAATCACCAGTCCGGCTGGGAAAGTCGCCAGCATGAAGGTGAAGATCAACGGCATCCAATTGAAGATCATCGCCTGCGTCGGATCGGGCGGCGCCGGATTGAGTTTCATCTGCGCCCACATGGTGATGCCCATGATGATCGCCCAGGCGCCGAGATGCAGGAAGCTGCCGATCACGGGAAGAGTCGTTGGATCGAATGGAATGAGACCGAACAGCGTAAAAACATTGGTCGGATCGGGCGCCGAAAGATCGTGGATCCAGCCGAAGAACGGCGCGTGCCGCATTTCGATGGTGACGAACAGCACCTTGTACAGCGAGAAGAACACCGGAATTTGGATGGCTATCGGCAGACAACCGGCCAGAGGATTGATCTTCTCCTTCTTGTAGAGCGCCATCAGCTCCTGCTGCTGCTTGGCCTTGTCGTCGGGAAAGCGCGCTTTCAGCGCGGCCATCTGCGGCTGCACCGCCTTCATTTTCGCCATTGAGGCATAGGATTTGTTGGCGAGCGGGAAGAACGCCGCCTTGATCAGCACGGTGACGAGCAGGATCGCGACGCCGAAATTGCCGACCAGCCGGTAGATGTAGTCGATCAGGAAGAACAACGGCTTGGTGATGAAATAGAACCAGCCCCAGTCAATCAGCAGATCGAAGTGATTGAGGTCGAGTTTCTTTTCATAGTCATTGACGACCTTAACTTCCTTAGCGCCCGCGAACAGCCGGGCATCCGCCGTTGCGGTCGCGCCCGGCGCGATGGTCCGCGCGTCGAGCAGGTAGTCGGTTTGATAGGTCTCGCTCTTGCCGAGCGTGTCGGCCCGGAAATTCGCGATCACATGGGCGTCGGTTTTGGGCAGCAGCACCGCGGCCCAATATTTGTCGGTAATGCCGAGCCAAGCGTTGGTGGCATTGAAGGTATTGATCTTCTTTTCTTCGATTGTCTTGTAAGTGACTTCCTTCGATCCCTCGTCGCCAAACTTGCCAATCAAGCCTTCGTGCAAGATATAATAGCCCAGCGTCTTCGGCGTGCCGTGACGCGAGATCAGCGCGAACGGAAACAGCGAGACCGCTTTGTCGCTCTTGTTCACCACCTCGTCCTTGATCGTGAACAGATACTTGTCGTCGATCGCGATGGTGCGGCGGAATTCGAGGCCCTCGCCGTTGTCGTAGGTCAGCGTCACCGGATGGCCGACAGCGAGCGCGCCGGTACTTGCTTGCGTCCACACCGTGTCCGCTGCGGGGACCTTCACATTGGCGCCGGCGGCATTGGTCCAGCCGAATTCGGCATAGAACGGCTCTGGGCTGCCGGATGGCGACAGCAGCACGATCGGCGGCGACTTCGGATCGACCGTCTCGCGAAACTTGACCAGCGCCAGGTCGTCGATGCGTCCGCCTTTGAGCGCGATCGAGCCTTGCAGGCTCTCGGTTGCGATCGGGATGCGGGGGGACTTCGCCAGGGCCGCGTCGCGGTTGGCGGCTACCTCTGCGGGAGTTTGGGTCGCTTGACCGGGCGCCTGCGGTAGTCCCGGCTGTGCGGGTATTGGCACCGGCTGGCCAGGCTGGCTCGGCTGCGCCGGCGTCTGCTGCTTCTGCGCAAGCTGTTCGGCCTGCAATTTCTCCTGCCTCGCCTTTTCTTGCGGCATGGCGAAGAAGAACTGCCAGGCGATCAGCACCAGGGCCGACAGCGCGATGGCAAGAATCGTATTCTTATTGTCGGTCATCGGGATCCCGTGTAGCCGTTGCGCCCCGCGTGCATGCGCCGCAGCGCCCCCTCGAAGTCTTCGGCAATCCGCGCGAATGGAACCTTGAGTGCCGCGCGCCGGCCAATTAGCACATAATCATGTCCGGTTCGTATCCGGTTTGACCCGGCGATCCGCACAACTTCCCGCAAACGGCGGCGCACCCGATTTCGCTCGACCGCATTGCCGACCTTTTTCGACACGGTAAAGCCAAACCGCGCCGGCCCGTCGTCGACCCGCTTGCGCGCCTGCAGCACGAACGCGGCTGCGGTAGTCTTGATGCCGGACGCCGCAGCCAGAAAATCCGCCCGTTGCCTCAGTCGTTCCATGGAAGCAATGCGCGCGGCTTGGATGCCCGCCGTCAGGCGGAAAGCCGCTTGCGTCCGCGCGAGCGCCGTGCCGAAAGCACCTTGCGCCCGCCCTTGGTGGCCATGCGCGTGCGGAAACCGTGACGACGCTTGCGTACAAGCTTGCTCGGTTGATAGGTCCGCTTCACGATGAATTCTCCGGTGGTCGCGCCGTGGCGAGGGCGTCGGTTTACCCCCAAGATCGGCCATGAAAACCCGCAAAGAGACGGATCGGCACGCGATTTGCGCGGCTTATAAGGGAGGGGCTAGGGCGCGTCAATGCGACCCGCGCGCAGGGGCGCCGGACCTTTGGCGTCCATGTCACGAAGGCTCACAAGGCGGTGAGATCGGCCCGCCTGGACCGCAGGCTGGCCTATCTCGTGTATATAGCGCGGATGTCCACGACCCCGCCTAGCGCGAACCGATCGCGCTGCCTGACCCGCCGGCTCATGCCGCTGATCGTGGTCGTCCTGCTTGCCGGCGCCGCCTATCTCATCCTCGGGCATGGCGGGATTTCGCTCGAGGCGCTGGTCAGGCACCGCATGGCCATCGACGCCTTCGTGAGCGAGCACCGGGTCTTGGCCCTGCTCGCCTACATCGCGCTTTATATTGCCGCCGTCGCCCTGTCGCTGCCGGGGGCGGTATTTCTCACGGTGGCCGGCGGTTTTTTGTTCGGTATCGCGGTCGGCGCCTCGGCCGCGGTGATCGGCGCCACCACCGGCGCGACGCTCATCTTCCTGGTGGCGCGCACCGCGCTCGGCGAGCCGTTGCTGCGGCGGGCCGGGCCGCGTGCCGCGCAGCTTGCGCAGGGATTCCGCGACGATGCCTTCAGCTATCTGCTGTTCCTACGGCTGGTGCCGGCCTTTCCATTCTTTCTGGTCAACCTGGTGCCGGCTTTCGCGGGCGTAAAGCTGGCGCCGTTCGTAGCCGCGACCGCGCTCGGCGTCATTCCAGGCGCGCTGGTCTTTGCCCTCGCGGGCACCGGACTCGACAGCGTCATCGCCGCGCAGCAGGCCGCGAATAGCGATTGCCTCGCCGCGGGCCGAGCCGATTGTCATATGATTTTCGACGCCAAGGACGTGCTGACGCCGCAACTGATCGGCGCGCTGATCGCGCTCGGCCTGCTCGCCCTGGTGCCGGTGGTGGTGAAAAGATTGCGCGCGCGCTCGCGCGCGGCGATGTGAATTATGCGTTATTATTGCGGGCAAGAGCATTAAGGGCAAAAACTTAAAGGACATGGCGGAAACACTCAAACCCGACATTTGCGTGATCGGCGGCGGCTCCGGCGGCTTGTCGGTCGCCGCGGCCGCGGCGGCCTTCGGCGTGCCGGTGGTGCTGATTGAGCGGCACAAGATGGGCGGCGATTGCCTCAATACCGGCTGCGTGCCGTCGAAGGCATTGCTGGCGGCGGCCAAGCGCGCGCAGATCATGCGCCGCGCCGCGCCGTTCGGGGTGACCGCGCAAGCCGTCGATGTCGATTTCGGCAGGGTGCACGATCACGTGCAGCGCGTGATCGCCGCGATTGCGCCGACCGACTCGGCGGAACGCTTCGCCGGGCTGGGCGTGCGGGTGATCAAAGGTCACGCCAAATTCAAGGACCGCAGGACCGTCACCGTTGGCGACGATGTCGAAATCCGCGCTCGCCGTTTTGTGATCGCGACCGGTTCGACGCCGGCGCTGCCGCCGATCCCGGGGCTCGATGAGGGGCCTTATCTCACCAACGAAACCGTCTTCGATCTCACCGAGCGCCCCGACCGCCTCATTATCATCGGCGCCGGTCCGATCGGGCTGGAAATGGGGCAAGCCTTCCGCCGGCTCGACAGCGCGGTGACCGTGCTGGAAGCGGCGGCGCCGCTCGCCAAGGACGATCCGGAATGCACCGCGATCGTGCTCGACCAACTCGAACGCGAGGGCGTCGTCATCCGCAGCGGCGTCAAGGTGGTGCGCGTCAAGCACGCGAGCGGCAGCGTGGCGGTGACGTTCGAAGGCGCCGGCGGCGAGGAGACCGTCGAAGGCCGCTATCTGCTGGTCGCCACCGGCCGCAAGCCGACCACCGATGGGCTCGATCTCGACGCGGCGGGCATCAAGTACGACCGCACCGGCATCATGGTGAACAAAAAGCTCAAGACCGCCAACCGGCGCGTCTACGCGATTGGCGACGTGGCGGCCGGACAATTACAGTTCACCCATGCCGCCAATTACCACGCCGGCCTGGTGATCCGGAACGCGCTGTTCCGGCTTCCGGTCAAAGCGAACAACGATGTGGTGCCGTGGGTGACTTACACCGAGCCGGAACTGGCGCAGACCGGATTGACCGAGGCGCAGGCGCGCGCGCGCAAGATCAAAATTCGAATCTTGCGCTGGCCTTATCACGACAGCGACCGCGCTCAGGCCGAGCGCGAGACGCACGGTCACATTAAGGTCATCACTACCGGCAAAGGTAAGATTTTAGGCACCACCATTGTCGGCGCACAGGCCGGAGAATTGATCGCGATGTGGACTTTGGCGATCGCGCAAGGGCTCAATGTCCGCAGCCTCACCGGCATCGTGCTGCCCTATCCGACGCTGTCGGAAATCGGCAAACGCGCCGCCATCGACTTTTTCACGCCGAGTTTGACGAGCCCTTGGGTGCGGCGCATCATAGTTTGGCTACGAATCTTTGGCTGAGGCGCACTTGGAACCGGGAACCGAGCCAACAAGCGAGCCTAATGCGTCATCGGCGCCGCGCCCTGCGTCGCGGCCGCGCATCGGCCTTTCCGGCAAGCTGTTGTTCCTCACCATCCTGTTCGTGATGGTGGCGGAAGTTCTCATTTACGTCCCGTCGATCGCCAATTTCCGACTCAACTGGCTTAATGACCGCCTGGCCGCCGCGCACACCGCCGCGCTGGTGCTCGACGCCGCGCCGAGCGGCATGGTGCCAGAGAGCCTGGCGAAACAAATCCTGAAAAGCATCGGCGCGCGCGCCGTGGCGATGAAGATGGGCACCCAGCGCCGCCTGCTGGCCGCCTCCGACGTGCCGTCCCAGATCGAACAGGACATCGACATGCGCAACGTGTCGTGGTGGCACGCCATCATGGATGCGTTCGACACAATGCTGTTCTCCGAGCCCAGCGATGTATTGCGGCTCGTCGGCCCGGCGCCGATGGCGGAAGGTCAATTCATTGAAATCATTCTCGATGAGGCGCCGCTGCGCAAGGCGATGCTCACCTTCTCCGTAAACATCCTGCTGCTGTCGCTGGTGATCTCCGGCGTCACCGCCATGCTGGTGTTCTTCGCGCTGCATTATTTGCTGGTGCGGCCGATGGGGCGCATCACCGCGAACATGATCACGTTCCGCGCCGATCCGGAAAATCCGGCGCGCATCATCGCCGAATCCGGCCGCGGCGATGAGATTGGCACGGCCGAAGTGGAACTCGCCGCCATGCAGCGCGAGCTCGCCTCGATGCTGCACCAGAAGAACCGGCTGGCGGCGCTCGGCCTGGCGGTGTCGAAGATCAATCACGACCTGCGCAATCTGCTGGCGTCGGCGCAACTGTTTTCCGATCAATTGTCGACCCTGCCGGACCCGAAGGTGCAGCGCTTCGCGCCCAAGCTGATGCGCGCGCTCGAGCGCGCGATCGCGTTCTGCCAGTCCACGCTGTCCTACGGCGCCGCGCAGGAGCCGCCGCCCGAACGCAAGACCATCGAAGTCGGGCCGCTGATCGAGGAAGTGCACGAAGCGCTCGGCCTCGGGCTCGACGTGCCGATCCGTTGGATCGTCTCGGTGGAACGCGGGCTTACTGTGGAGGCCGATCACGATCAGTTGTTCCGCGTGCTGGTCAATGTGGCGCGCAACGCCGTGCAAGCGCTGGAAGCGCGCGGCGCGCGCGATCCGGCCCGCGACCAGATCCGCATCACCGGCCGGCGCGAAGGAAGTGTGGTGGTGATCGAAGTGTCCGACACCGGACCGGGCGTCTCGGAAAAGGCGCGGACCTATATGTTCCAGGCTTTTCAGGGCTCCACGCGTTCCGGCGGTGCCGGGCTGGGCCTGGCCATTGCCGACGAATTGATCCGCGCCCATGGCGGCGACATCCGCCTGGTGCCGGGGACCATCGGCGCGACCTTCAGCATCACGATTCCCGACCGCGCGGTCGATCTCAACTCCCGGCGCGGCGAGCGGGCGCGCGCCTGACCGGCGCTCAAAATCATTGCTCGCGGCGCGCTGCAATCAACTCGGTTGCCGGGTCTCAAGTTCGGCAACCCTTGCCAATAGCAGCCTTAGGCGATAGCTATCGCTGCGGTTCCGCGGCCCGATTTCCCGGCCCCGGCATCGGCGCCCGTAGCTCAGCTGGATAGAGCACCAGACTACGAATCTGGGGGTCAGCGGTTCGAATCCGTTCGGGCGCGCCATTAAACCATTGCACACTGGCTGCTTTTCATATCCCGTTTAAGCATTGCGCCGGTTTGTAAACGCCGCCTGCTGACCTTCGCCGATGCAGACTTCCGATTTTGGCTTATAAGTAAACTCTAGAACTACGGGACGCTTCGCATGGCGCGGTCGAGAATCCCAAGACCGGGCGGAACAAGCGCAACAGCCGTTACAGGAGAACACGCATGAAAATTTTAGCAGCAATCGGTGCACTTGCAGTTGTCTTCGCCGTTGTCGCTGCGGTCTTTTTCTTCGGCGGGTTCTATAGCGTGGCCGGTACGGCGAAGGAGCCGGCAATCGTGAAATGGGCGCTGATCCAGGTTCGCACCGCTTCGATTAGCCATCACGCCAAGGATACGCCGCCCGCCAACATTGACGATCCCGCGAAGGTGCAGGCCGGCGCACGCGAATTTGCCGAACACGGCTGTGTCAATTGCCACGGCGCCCCCGGCGTGAATTGGGCCAAGTTCTCAGAAGGGATGCACCCAGATCCGCCCGACCTCAAGGAGGTCGTCCCTGAGGTCACGCCGTCGCAACTGTTCTGGGTGATCAAGAACGGCATCAACATGACGGGGATGCCGGGCTTCGGAGCCGTCGGTGCGACGGACGAAGACATTTGGGCCATCGTGGCCTTCCTGAAAAAGCTGCCGAGCGTTTCCGAGGCCGACTACAAGGCCTGGACCGCGCCGCTGCCTGCGCCGGCAGCAAAACCGTAGCGCTCGGTGTGGCACTAACGATGCAGGCACGCGTGCAGCCGAACGAGGCGCCGGCCTGCCGCCGGAATGGCGGTGCTGGTCTGTTCGCTCCTCGTTGCGGTTTTGCACGAAAGCCAAAAGTAGTCCGCGTCCGGATCGACGACGAGACGGGTCGGGTTGAGCTGCGGCGCCACGAGCACCGATAGGTACGGGGTCGTCGAATCCCATGCGAGCCGGTTGAGGCCGGTGCCAATACGTCGCGACGAAACGAAAAGCGGGTCGCCAAGGGCCGGATCAGAATCCGTACTCGTCGCGAGCGCGCGCACCGCCACCTTGTAGTCCATCCACGCCCAAACGAATTTCGTCGTCTCGACGGCATATACGAGCATCGTCAGCAGAATTGCGCCGGAGATCATCCGCGGATTCAGGCTCTCCTGTACTGTTCCCGCCAACGACGCCAAGAGCGGAAGCGGAGACTTTCGTCGCCCCTCTTCGTGCATGGCATGCACCGCGGCCAGAACGCCGAGCACAGGCGTCGCGATCAGCAGGACCGTCCTCAAATTGTACCTTGCCTCGGTGAGGAGCGATCTGTCGAACCAGACCCAGTACACAGCGAGGGCGGCGGCGCAGGCAAAAGCTGCGTAGACATGCGCTCTTGCCGGATTCACCCGCCGAAGCATGGCGGCCGCGATTGCGTAGCCCGCCAGCGCCGTGAGCAGCAATAGTAAGGCGGGTTCTGCAAGATTCCCGATGTCGATAAATTTGTACGCAGCCGCAGCCAGAACGCCGGCAATATAATCGTCGGGCCGTAATGTAATCTTGACGATGAGCCAGATCGTCATCACGACAAAAAACGCGCTGAGGGCTCTGACGAATATTACGTCGCGCCGGCCGCGCAGAAAAAGGGCGAACAGGATCGCAGCCGAAAGAACGATTGCACCTTCGTGCGTGAATAAGAGCGCAAGCAGGGCGACGAACACGGCGGCCGCGCCACGCGGATTGCTCGGGGCGCAAACGCAGACGGCAAGCGCCGGCCAAAACACGGCATGCGCCATCCACATTTCGGTCGGCGCGCCGAAGACCAGCGGGCAAAGGCATGCGGTCGACAGACAGGCGTATACGAAAATCACGCGGCTGGTCGTACGGTCGGCCGCCAGCGTCGCAAGGAGCCCCAGCATTGGGGCAGAGAAGAACAGCAATCCGTAGATGACGATGCCACCTTTCGCGTTCTGGGTCAGGGCGACATAGGCCTCGGCCGGGATATAGGCAAAGACGTAGGTGAACATACGGCCCGAGATGTTGTGCCAGTGGAATGACCAGGCATCCTGCGCGGCGACCGCGTAGGAGAAGATCGATCCGTCACCGAACATCTGCAGCTCGGAGATAAGTCCGACGACGACGTAAAGGATCGACGTGCTGATCCCGGCGGCGATCATAAGAACGCGCAATGACCGATGTGCCGAACGAGTTTCGACTTCAGCGTTCATAGCGCCATCCGTCGCTCCTGCCGTCCCGTCAACAGTTCGGCGTTTCGCCCCGTCTCTGCGCAACGGCGATCGCGCCGGTCAGGCCGGCGAGCACCGCCCAGTAGCCATAGCGGAAATCCGAGGCAACGCCGACGGCAAAGAAGGTCAGTGTATAAACGGCGGCCGACCCGCAAGCCCCGATGGCAAACGTTCCCGCTGGAGTGTCGCGCCGCCGCCACGCCAACGCGCAGACCGCGATGCAGATGAGCAGCCAAGTACCCGGCCGGAACAGCGGTGTCGGCTTGAGCACGTCATGAATCGCCTTGAGAGCGACAAAGGCGGGGCGATCGGCAAATGGCAAGTTGGGCGGGTCATCAATGTTTTGCACCCACATTGTGAGGTTTGCGCTGCCTGCCAGAAAATTCCACATGAACGAAGCGCGGTGTTGCAGATAGGCGACGGGATGATGTGTCACCGCGTGCTGCCATGCTTCGGCAAGAGCCGGCGTGCCGAAAAGTTTTTCGCTTTCGAGCCGCTTCATCACGAATTGGCAGGGATCGAACCTCCAATAGATGTCCCACTCCGTCGGCTGATAGCAGCCTGTGGTGAGCAGGGCATTCTCCGACGCGGTCCAGGTGACCGGAAATTGGTTCTGTTGGGTAAAGTGGCTGATGCCGGCGATGTCGAAGACCATGATCGGGTGCATCGGATGCTGCCGCACCGCGCCAAGCGCGCCGTAATACACAACCTGCACCAGCGCAAAAAGCCCGATCCCCGCCGGCACAAAAATGATGGCCGCGCGCTTCCAGGAAAATTGCGCTGGCCAAACGATAGCGGCTGCGAGAACCGGCGCGGCGATGAGGGCATTCGGACGCAGCAAAACGCCGAGCGCGAGCAGGCCGAGCGCCAATGCTTGGATCGGCACGCGCAGCTTGGCCGCGCGATCGGCGACGACGAAAGCAAGTACAGCCGCTAGTAACCATAGGCACGCGAACAGGACGTCACGCCAAAGGATGCCGATGAAAACAAAGGCCGGTGGCGACAGTGCCAGCAACAGCACCAAGATCGCGAGCCAGACCGAACGGTGTGCCAAGGTCAACGCCAGCAGGCCAAAGGCCAACCAATAAAGCGTCACGATCAGCAGAAACATGCTGGCCGAGCCGGGCGCGATCGGATCGATCAGCGACCACAGCACGACCATCACCGGAGATTGCCAGTCGCCGCGGAAGCCTTTGGCGATGTCCTGATAAACAAAGCGCGCATCGTAGGTCCAGACGCCGGGATAAAACACCAGCAGCGTCAGGCCAAAGCCGGCGGCGACCATGGCGATAGTCAGCAACACGGAACGTCGCGATTGCGATGAGATTGTCTGGACGCCTTTAGGCGAGGGCGGCATAGACGTCTCCGGAATTGGCGGCGGGCGGCAGCTCAGTCAGCCAACGAGCGATCGCGTCACCGCCGATCCAGTCGGCATGCGCTAATATCTGGCTCTCGCCCAGCGCCGCGTTGAAACGCGTAAAGCCGAGCGCGCTGCAGCGTTCGACGCAGGCGCGCGCGATGTCGCGCTGGATCAAGGTAAACTCGAAAGACAGCGCTTGAACCGGCTGCCCGAGACCGGCCAATGCCTCGGCCTCGAAACCTTCGACGTCGATCTTGATGAAGGCGGCCATACCGTGCCGCGCGATCAACGCATCGATGGTCGTGAGCGGAACCCGCAGACGCTTGGGCCAGGTTTGGCCTTTCCAGCCGGGCGCGCTGGCGGCTGCCGCGATGAAATCCGTCGACACAGTCGAGACGGTCGGGTTGTCGAGATTGACGCTTAATTCAATGAAACCCGGTTGACGTCCGACCGCTGCGGCTTCGATCGTGACTTTCGGGTCGCGGCGGTAGAGCAGGCGCAATGTCTTAACCAGAGCCGGCTGCGGTTCGACCGCCACGACCCGCGCCTCCAGTCGCCGGAAGGCAGCGACGCGGTCGCCGACATGTGCCCCGATGTCGAATACTAGATCACCCGGCCGCACGAATTGACGGTACAGCCGGTCCATGGCTGGGCCATGCTGCTGGTCGCCATAATAGATGCGCAGCGACCGGACAATTCCTCGTACGGTTCTGAGGGCATCAAGCATGATGGGACTAGCGTTGTATCCGCGCCACCGGCGCGTTGACCTCGATCGCCGGCAGATGCAACGGCAGCAGCGCCGCCGGCGGTTCGTTTTCCTCGGGGATGCGGCCGATGCCGATGCGCGCGAATAACGAGCCGAGGAGAGGCGAGGCGGTCGCAACGGCGAACGGTATCGCCAAAATAAGCCCGGTCGTGCCCAACAGCGCCCATCCGATATCGTTCGGCGCCTTCATGACGACAACGGCCAACACCGTGCAGCCGGCTATTGTTTGCGGCCACAGCTTTGCGAAGGCGAGACGCCAGGGCACTGCATGGCTTTCGCGCGTCTGGCTGTTCCAGGTGCCGCCGCGTCGAAACACAAAAAGGCGAGTGAGAAAAATCGTGTGTGTGAGCGCGATGACCGGCGACAGCAAAACCATGAACAAAGTCTCGCTCGCGACGTTCAAAACGAAGGGAACGGCACCGCTATAGGACCGGCGTGCGGAACGCCGCAGCAGCACATCGACGATGCTCGCGATCTTCGGCGCAAACGTCATCAACATGACGATGGCGAATAGCGCGGCGCCGGCGCCGAACTTGACCGGCACGGACGGCGCCGACGGCGTGTCGGAAAGGGCGAGCATAACGGTGCCGAGTGCCATCATGGCCATCCAGGCTGGCGAGCTGAGATACATCCAGATCGCGAACAACAATTGGAATCGGCTGATCGGTTTCAGGCCGGGCATGCGCAGGAGCTGCCAATACTGCATATTGCCCTGGCACCAACGCAGATCGCGGCGGCTGAATTCCATCAGCGTCGGCGGGTTCTCCTCCCAGCTCAAGCCCTCGACCGGCAGAACCCTGACCTCGTAGCCGGCGCGGCGCATCAGCACGGCTTCGACCTGGTCGTGGCTGAGAACGAAACCACTGAGCGGTCCGTTTCCGGGTAGCACCGGCATGCGGCAATGCGCGATGAATGGCGCAAGGCGGATGACGGCGTTATGGCCCCAATAGGGTCCGCAATCGCCCTGCCACCAGGTGGCGCCCAAAGTGTAGGGGCGCATGCCAAGCCGCATGCCGAATTGGAATACGCGCGCGAACACGCTGACCGATGGCATCCCGACAATCAGCGTCTGCAAGATGCCGAGGGTCGGGTTGGTCTGTGCAATCCGCAACAGACGCAGCACGGCGTCCACCGGCATGAAGCTGTCGGCATCGAGTGTGATGGCGAATTCGTGATTGTTGCCCCAGCGGTCGCAAAAGTCGCGGATGTTGCCAGACTTGAACGCGGTATTCACCGCACGGCGTCGGTAGGTGACCGGGATCGTGCCCTGCCACTTGGCGATAAATGCGTCGAAGCAGGATTTCTCGGCCGCGATGATTCCGGGATCGCTGCTGTCGCTCAGCAGGTAGACATGAAACAGGTGTGCGACGCGCGCCTGCACCAGGCCATCCAGCAGCGGCTGGAGATTGCGGGTGACTTGGTCTGGGCTCTCATTGCGGATGCACATAAGGATCGCCGTCGACGCGATTACCGGCTCGTCGCCACGAATGCTCGCCGCGAGAGGGTTCACGGCCGCGGCCGGATCGCGGCAAAAGCGCATGATCAAAAACCCGATCACGGCATTCCAGAACCCGACCACCGACCAGGGCAAGGTCACGATGAAAAGCACAAGGAAGGAGATGGCGCCGGCGCTGTAAGGCGGGACCGCCACCGCCGCGAGCCACAGCACTGCGGCCATGGTGCCGGCAATCAGGACAGCAAAGAGCGCCCGGCGGCGCGCAAGGACGGTCGTTAAAGGGCCTTCCGCCGTGGCGGAGAGCGTGGTCGCACGTTCGAGCATAGCTTTGACTGTCCCGCTGCTTTCTTGTCCCGTTCAGGATATACCCGTAGCGCGACCGCAAAGTCCAAGCGAGATGAGAAAAGTGCCGGATCTAACGCGAAAAAGCGCCGAAGCGCTGTGGTACGTCGGAGCCGGACGCGCTGAAATCCGCAACGAGCCGCTGGCCGAACCCGGGCCAGGCGAGGTTCGGGTCCGGGCGCTTTATAGTGCAATCAGTCGCGGCACCGAAAGGCTGGTACTGGCCGGCCGCGTTCCGACGAGCGAGTTTGAGCGCATGCGCGCGCCCTTCATGGGCGGCAGTTTCCCGTTTCCGGTGAAATACGGTTACTCCACCGTCGGCTGCGTCGAGGCGGGGCCGGCCGAAATGGTCGGCCGGATTGTCTTTGTGCTCCATCCGCACCAGAGCCTGTTCAATGTCCCGTTGAGCGCTGTCGTGGCACTGCCCGATGGTGTGCCGCCCGCCCGCGCGGTGCTCGCCGCCAATATGGAGACCGCGCTCAACGCGGTCTGGGATGCGGCGCCGGCTGGCCGCATTACCATTGTGGGTGCGGGTGTTGTCGGCGCGCTGGTCGCCTTTTTATGCGGGCGGCTTGCCGGCGCGCAAGCGACGCTCGTCGATATCAATCCTGCGCGCGCGGAGCTGGCGCAAAAGTTCGGCGTAAGTTTTGCTACGCCTGAAGCGGCGCCGATCGATTGCGACCTCGTCGTCCACGCCAGCGGAACGGCGGCTGGCCTTGCGACCGCGCTGTCGCTTGCTGGTTTCGAGGCGACCGTGCTCGAGTTGAGCTGGTATGGCGACGCCCTGGTGCCGGTTCCACTCGGGGCTGCGTTCCATAGCCGCCGGTTGCGGTTGGTCTCGAGCCAAGTCGGCCATGTCGCACCGTCGCACCGCGAGGGCTGGACGCATCATCGCCGTCTTGCCGACGCTGTGGCGCTGCTGGCGGATTCGCGTTTGGATGCCCTGCTGGCGCCCGCGGTGGCGTTTCATGATCTGCCGGAGCGGCTTCCGGATATTCTTAACGCCAAGAACGGCGTACTATGCCAGCTCATTAGCTATCCTTGAGAGGTTCCCTTGTTCGCCGTCGAAGTCCGCGACCACATCATGATCGCTCACTCGTTCCGAGGGGCCGTGTTCGGCCCGGCGCAAGCCCTGCATGGGGCGACTTTCGTCATTGACGCGGCGTTCATGGCCGAGACGCTCGACGCCAACGGCATCGTCATCGATATCGGGCGGGCGCACGAAGCGCTCAAGGCGGTTCTCGCGCCGCTCAACTATTGCAATCTCGACAGCCTGCCGGACTTCAAAGGCACCAACACCACGACCGAATTCCTGACCAAGCATATCTACGACCGGCTGGCGGACGCCGCGCGCGCAGGCAAGCTCGGCCGCGCAGGCCGCGAGCTCAAGGCGATCCGCGTGACGCTTTCAGAGTCGCACGTCGCACGCGCCTGGTACGAGGCGGCATTGTGGTAAGACGCGTCGCGTTCGCGGTGCCGGGCGATCTTGCGACCCCGACCGGCGGCTATGCTTACGACCGGCGCATGGTCACGGAGCTTGAGGGCCTCGGTTGGAAAATTGATCTCGTCAATCTCGGCGAAGGCTTTCCGCGACCGAGCCAAGAGCAACGCAAGGCGGCGCAGGAACGGCTGATAGCCATTGCGGCGGGGTGCCCGATCGTCATCGACGGGCTCGCTTATGGCGTTCTTCCCAAAGTGGCTTTACAGCTTTGCCCGCATCATCCGTTGATCGCGCTCGTGCATCATCCGCTCGCGTTGGAATCGGGGCTGTCGGCGGCGCAAACCGATGATTTCCACGCCAGCGAGCGCGCGGCGTTGGCGGCTGCAAGACGTGTCGTTGTCACGAGTGCGACGACGGCGCGGCTCCTTGTTGCCGACTACGGAGTGCCGGCTGATCACATCATCGTCGCATGCCCGGGAAGCGACCCGGCTCCGGCGGCGCACGGAAGCAACGATGGTATTGTGCGGCTGCTTGCCATCGGCGCGGTGGTGCCGCGCAAGGGGTTTGACGTGCTGATCGCCGCGCTCGCCACGCTCCCCGACCTGCCGTGGCATCTTACAATCGCTGGCGACCGGCGCCGCGATCCCAAAGCTGCCGCGCAACTGGATGTCGATATTGCGCGCTTTAAGCTCGACGGCCGGGTCGCGGTGCTCGGCGCCGTGCCGCTTGAGCGTATCGCTGAACTCTACGCCGGGGCCGATCTGTTCACGCTTGCTTCGCGTTTCGAGGGCTACGGAATGGTTTTTTCCGAAGCCATTGCCCACGGCCTGCCGGTCATTGGCACGACCGCGGGTGCGATCCCGGAAACGGTGCCGGCGGGAGCAGGGGTGCTCGTCGCACCCGACGATGCGGCAGCGCTCGCGACGGCGTTGCGCCGGGCCATCGAAAATCCGGACGAAAGACGCCGCATGGCTGCGTCAGCGCGCGCGGCGGCGCAATCGCTTCCGAGTTGGCAGGACTCCGCGAAACACTTCGCGCGCGCGCTTGAGGCCGCCGCATGACCGGCTTTTCAGCTGACTGGCTCGCGTTGCGTGAGCCGCACGACGTCCGCGCGCGTAATCCGGCGGTGCTCAATGCCGTCGTGGCTTCACTGGCAGGCATTACTTCGATCCGGATCGTTGATCTCGCCTGCGGTACCGGTTCGACACTGCGCGCGCTGGCGCCGCATCTTCCTGCGCAGCAGAACTGGCGGCTTGCCGACAACGATCTCAGTCTGCTGGCGCGCGCGTCGGCGACCGCGCGTCCCGCCGGGGTGACAGTCACCGCGGTTCCGCTCGATCTCAATTGCGATCTAGAAGTCGCGCTCGATGGGCCGGTTGATCTGATCACCACGTCGGCGCTGCTCGATCTCGTCTCGGCGACTTGGCTCGAACGGCTGGCGGTCGAGATCGCGGCGCGAAAAATCCCGATCTATGCGGCACTGAGCTACGACGGACGGATCGAATTCGGTCCCGCCGACCCGCTCGATGCGGCCATCGCCGCCGCAGTGAACGCGCATCAGCGCACGGATAAAGGTTTTGGGCCCGCACTCGGGCCGGCGGCGGCGAGCGCTGCCATCGCGCGATTTGAGAAGCTCGGCTATTCCGCTCTTCACGGCGCATCCGATTGGGTCATCGGACCGGATGATCGTGACATTCAAATGGAAATTTTTGCCGCCTGGGCGGGCGCGGTGCGCGAACTCGGCGATCTGTCGCTCGCCGACACGGTCGGATGGCTGACTCGCCGGCGCGACGCCGTCGCCGCCGGAAGCTCATCAATCCGCGTCGGTCATGTCGATATTTTCGCGCGGCCGATCGGCACACGTTGAGCCGAAAGGTCGCAGTCGAACAACACCTCGTCGTCGAGTTGATGGGCGCGTATTGGCATGCGTAATGCCTGATCGGCTCGCTCGATCGGCGGCAAGATGAAGCTTGCACGCCCGGCGCCGAGGATGATTGGTGCGACCATCACATGCAGGCGGTCGAGGCATCCGGCGGTGAGAAAACGCGACACCGTGTCGGCCCCACCTTCAATCAGTACACGGCGCAACCCGCGCTCGGCCAGCGCGGCCAGGATGGCGGGCGGAGCGATACGTCCGCCGGCGGCGGGCAACGCCAGAATTTCTACGCCGGAAGGCAGAGCGCATTGCGTTCCTTCTGCTGTCACCAGCAGGCGGCGGACGCCATCGTTGACGAACACCTTGGCGCTGGCCGGAAGCCGCCCGTTTGGGTCGAGCACGACGCGCGCCGGATGCGGCCCGGCGACCCGCCGCACCGTCAGCAGCGGATCGTCGGCGAGTGCCGTGCCGACGCCAATGACGACCGCATCGACGAGCGAGCGTAGCCTATGCAGATGAGCGAGACCCGCCGGTCCATTGATGTATTTCGAGTGTCCGGATTCGGTGGCGATACGCCCGTCGAGCGACTGGCCGATTTGGCCGACGACAACCAGATCGTCGACCGCCCCGGTTCGGAGCGGCCCGAACAGGTCGCCCCAGGGCTGCGGTAGGGGGGTGGCTGAACTGCGAAAGGCGTCTATAAACTTAGCCCAGGGCACGCGCTTTGCCTTTTAATCGACGTAAGCTTGTCGCATCAGGCTTGCACAGAAAACATTAATTTGCGACCGGAATGGGCATGGGGCTCACGGTGTTCTATAATAACAGCCCCTAAGAATGGAAAATCTAGGAATGTGTGCGTTTCGGGCGAACATGGGTTCCTCTTTGTTCGGTACCAAAGGGCAGATTGGTGTCAATCGCGGGGTCGCCGAATTCCACGCCCGACGGCCGGTGCTCATCAGCAGTGCGGGCGAAACGCTCCTTACTTTGCCGGTCGAAGGGCTCGACGCTCCACGGCTTGCTGAATTTGTCGCGCTCTGCGCGCCGGTCGTGCCGCGGCTGGTCATCACGGCGCGCCGCGCGCTTGCGCTCGGACTCAACGCAACGACGCCGGTGGCCTTGAATTTCACCGCGTGTCTCGACGTGGATATAATTCTCGCGCTTGTGGCCGGTGCGAAAATCGATCGTCCCGTTGACGTTAAGGCGGCCGGTCCCGCGGCCTCGGCCGCGATCGATCTTGTGAAATTATCGCAAGGCCTGCCCGCGGTACTGGTTGCCGATGTCGTGGCGGGACGTGCGATCGACCACCACATCATCGCCGTCGAGGCTGAGGCAGTCGCGCGTTTCGGGGACGAAACCATCCGATCGCTTGCGATCGCCAGCAAAGCCTCGGTGCCGCTTAATTCCGGCACGCGCGCGGACTTCGTCGTTTTCCGTGACGCGATGGGCGGCAGTCCGGTCGCGATCATTGTCGGCAAGCCCGATTTCTCCGAACCCGTTCTGGTGCGCCTGCACTCCGCCTGTCTCACCGGCGACGTATTCGGCTCGCGGCGGTGCGACTGCGGCGATCAGCTCAATCTCGCGCTCAAACGCCTCGAAGAAATAGGCGGCGGCGTCGTCCTTTATTTGCCGCAGGAGGGCCGCGGGCTTGGCCTCGCCAACAAGATGCGGACCTATCAGATGCAGGACGATGGGCTCGACACCGTTGATGCCAACACGACGCTTGGTTTCGATGACGACGAGCGCGACTACGGCATCGCTGCCCGCATGCTGCAGATGCTCAACTGCAACCGCGTCGTGCTCCTGACGAATAATCCAGCCAAGCTCGACGGTCTCGCCAAATCTGGAATCGAGATTACGGGACGGATGGCGCTTGAGGCGCCGATCAATGCCGACAATCGCCGCTATTTGACGGCGAAGGCCGCTCGGGCCGGGCACCGGCTCAATCATCTCATAACTTCACTGGCCGAATCATCGGAGGCCGAACGCGATGTGGCCACGCTGGCACCTTGAAATCGATAGTTCCGGTGTCTTCGTGGCAAAAGTCGCGGGTGGGTTTGTGCGGGGCTAAGGAACGGTAACGATCATGCCAGACGCTGGCCCGGGTCGATTGATCGGCGAGCTTACCTTCCAAGAAATTTCAAAGCTTCTCAGCGAGAGATCGATACTTTGCCTGCCGATCGGCTCGATCGAGCAGCATGGCCCCCACCTGCCACTCAACACCGATGTCGTATTGGCTGAGGGTTTTACTCGCCTCATCATTGCGCGGTGGGGCGAAGCTCTTGATCTTTGGCAGCTTCCAACGATGTCGATAAGCCTCGCCCGCGAGCATGAATGGGCGCCCGGCACCATGTCGCTGTCGATCCAAGGAATGACGACCTTCATGCGCGATCTGGGGCGCGAGATTGCTCGCGCGCTGCCGGCGCGCAATCTGGTTGTCATCAATGGCCACGGCGGCAACAAGGGAATTCTGGAAGCTCTGGCGCAAGATTTGCGCGCTGACTTTAGCCTCAATGTCTGCATCCTGCATCCCGCGGCATTGGCGGAGGTCAACGCGAATGTGGCGACTCCGGAGATCCATGGCGGAAAAAACGAGACGTCGATGATGTTGGCGATCGCGCCCCAACTGGTTCGCCGGGATCTCATCGCTCGGATGAAAAATCCCCCCGATGGAGAGGCCATCCGCAAGACGATCCTCCAAAAGGGGGTCACGTGGCCCTGGACGACGGACGATAAGCGGCTCGCCGATATGGGAGTGATCGGAGATGCCCAGGCGGCGTCGGCGGAGTTCGGACAACGTATCGTCGATCATGTCGTCGAGACGGCCGGTGGCGTTCTCAAGCAGCTCCTGGACAACCAGCGCTTTGCGCGCGGCTAGGTGTACAGCGTGTGCGCCAAGCTCGCCGAAAAGCTTCTTTTTGGTTTGCAATAGAGCCGTTAAGCTATTGATCCATCTGCGGCCGGAAAAAGTCGGTTTGTAAAAATCTCTGGCAAAATCATTTTATAGCCCCAGACTACGAATCTGGGGGTCGGGAGTTCGAATCTCTCCGGGTCCGCCACTCTCCAAGATTGCCTCTTCTCAAGGTCTTGCTCCCTGGCGCATGATCAAGCGGCGCACCCAAAATTCGCGCGACCCATAGGGAGGGGAACGATGTGCAGTCTGTTATCGCGGTTCCTGCAAGCTGGCGCTGTGCTGCTGGCATTGGCCGCCGGCGCCGCCGCCGACGAATATCCGAACCGGCAAATAAGGCTCATCATTCCGTTCCCGCCGGGCGGCAGCAACGACGTGGTCGGCCGCCTGGTCGCCCGTCATTTGAGCGATGCGCTCGGGCAGCAGGTCTACGTCGACAATCGCGGCGGCGCAGGCGGCACGATCGGGACCGATATAGCCTCCAAGGCGACACTGGACGGCTATACGCTGCTGGTCATCTCGCTGGCGCACGCGGTCAATCCCTGGCTCTACAAGCTGCCTTACGATCACGCCAAGGCGTTCGTCCCGGTCGGCAGTTTCGGCAGCGGCACCAACGTTCTTGCGGTCAATCCGGACTTGCCGGTTCATTCGGTGCAGGAATTGATCGCGCTCGCCAAGCAGAAGCCCGGCGAGCTAAATTATGCGTCCGCGGGCGTCGGCAGTTTCCAGCATCTCGGCGGCGAGCTGTTCAAGCTGCTGGCCGGTGTCGACATCGTGCACGTGCCGTTCCGCGGCGGCGGCCCGGCCATGATAGACGTCATGGGCGGCCACACCAAGATCGTGTTCAGTTCGTTGATTCAGACGACGCCCCACGTCAAGTCCGGCCAGCTCAGGGCGTTGGCGACCGGCGGTGCCAAACGCAATCCGGTGCTGCCCGACGTGCCCACGATCGCGGAATCCGGCGTGCCCGGATACGAGGCCAATAATTGGTGGGGGATGCTCGCTCCCGCCGGCACGCCGCCGGCGATCGTCGAGAAACTCAACAAGGCCATTTCGGCCGCGCTCGACGCTCCCGAACTGCAGCAACAATTCGAGAAGGAAGGCGCGTCGGTTGTGAAAATGGCGCCGGACGAATTCGGGAAATACATCGAAACGGAAACGGCCAAGTGGGGCCGCGTCGTCAAGGAAGGACACATCACGGCCCAATAGCCTGCCGTGCCTTCGTCATCGTTGCCGCGCCGGTAGAGGCACGGCGTTTTTTTACTGTCAGGTCAACTGCCCTTGAGG
>Ga0209584_10000071_pt1 | contig 24151 bp, 22 predicted proteins | sample NGEPerD_FD_184507 | JGI IMG/M metagenome (GOLD analysis project Ga0209584, IMG submission 184507) | Arctic peat soil microbial communities from the Barrow Environmental Observatory site, Barrow, Alaska, USA - NGEE PermafrostAB12-D... | ecosystem: Environmental > Terrestrial > Soil > Wetlands >...
CAGCCGATAGAACAGCAAACCCCTGCTCTTGGACGCCCGCCGGTTGAATCTGAATGTGTATTCGTCCAGGTAGTAACCCAAATGCTCCTGAGACACCGCGTAGTGCAGGGTGCCGGTCAACCAGCGTTTGAGCAGCGACCCGACCATGTGGACTCCGGGAAGGTTCACGTGCGCCGGCTCTGGGCTGTCCACCCCGACGAACGCCTGGTGCTGATATCCCATCTCGGGGAGCTTGCGCAGGTTGGTGGCGCCGTCGGTCTTGACGAGCGAACCCTTCGCGATGACCCGGTCCGCGAACCTCAACAGATCCGCCGACCGGGCTGTTTCAGCGACCTCGATCCGCACCCGACCAAGCTTGCGGCCGGGGATGGATTCCACCGCGATCATCGCCGCACAATTGTCCTTGACGTCGCCAGCGCGGCCGCGAGACTCGTTGCCGATGAACACTTCGTCGAGCTCGACGACGCCCGACAGCAGCTCCCGATCAGGTCGCACCATCGCCCTGCGAAGCTTCTGCAGCCACGCCCACGCGGTCTCATAGGACCCGAAGCCCAGCACCCGCTGCAGGCCCAGCGCGGACATCCCGTTCTTCTGCGACGTGATGAACCAGATCGCCGCGAACCACGTCGACAGAGGATGTGTTGAGTGCGATTCGTGCTGGATTTGGCCGGCTTGTGCCGATCGGCCGGGATGGCCGGAGTGGACCGGAACAGGATCGTGAGCAGGTTGTCCCGACCTCGACGTCCACTGCTACCTGCGTGAGAAAGACGTCCTCTGCCGACGACACCGACGTTGGCTGGGTCGCGATCACCACCGCGGCGCCCAACCCGCGCTGGACAACGAACCGCAGATCTTGCGGGCCAACCGTCACCACCGACAGTTGATCCGGCGGTTCGGCGCAGCCGCCACCGCCGACGCGCATCGCGAGGCCCGCTACATCTGCGCACACTGGCTGCGGCACCACGATCACACCGCCGAGTTCCTGTCCACCCTCGACCGGAACCACATCGACCCCCACACCCCTCTTTTGCAGGAGATCCCGATCGTCCAGGCGGCCAGCTACGTCCAGATCGTCGCGCTGACCAGGCTTCTCGCCTCCCCGCACTGGAAGCGCCTGCCCCTGGGCAGCCGCCTTCAAGTCCGGACTTTCACCGACGAACTGCACGCCACCGTCAACGCCACCTTCGACTGGACCGCCCGCGCCGTCGGCAGGCACCCCGACCCACTCGCCGCGATGTTCTTCACCCAAGCCGCCAACGCCCCCACACCAACGAATCTCACCTGGCCGTCCTCATGGCCCAAACCCGTCGACAACTTCTCACCTTCAACACCCTGAACCATGGACAACCCGATAAATCTGCCTCAACTACATGAGACACGAGCACAAAGATGCCTCAACTACGACGAGACCGGACAGCCAGGCCGTCGGATAGGGCCCCGGCCTGCGCCTGCCAGGTTGTGGCCGCCCCCTGCCCGCTCGGGTGTCGGGCGTTCCGTCGCCGTTATCAGGCGGGTGACCTGAGGATACGGACGATGGTGTTCCAATTCCGGGTTGTAACTCTGGCCCCCTCCTGCCGTTCGATCAGCGGTCCGGCTGTGCCGGGGCGGCCGCCGACCAGACAAGTGGTGCTGAAGACATCCGATCCGTCGGCGGCAAAGACCTGGACGTCCGCGCGTGGGGACGTCAGCGGAAGCCGTCCCGTCCACGGTTGATCGTGCGGCAAGAACGTTACGCAACGCTCGTGCACGTCGTGTCCTTGATGACGGTAGAAAGGATCTCTGCGCTCGAGCTCGGCCACGCGTTGAATGGTCCGGACCAGGACAGGCTCGCGGCGTCCGAGTACTTGCGCGATTCGGTCCTCCACGCCGTTGATCAACGACGCCAGCTGAGGATTGGGTGTGCAGATCGCAGAGATACCGGGGCGATCGCCCCCCGCGAGTAAGTTCTCGACAGGGACCAGCCGGGCCGCCAGTTGGATCAGGTGACGTCGAGTTGCTGGGCCATCCATCCGTGAACCGTGCAGAAGAACGAATACGTCCCAGGAGCGGTCTGATCGCCGACCAGGACCGTCCATGTTTGCGCCGTCGGACTAACCCCGTAGTCCTTCCCGATAAGTAGGCCCGAATCCAGCATGGACGACGGTGAGGTCAGCGTCGTTCCCGACGGTGTCATGCCCGGGTCGCCGATGGGTACCGCGACAGAACTGCCTGGCGGCGTGCATGCCGGCGGCTGAGGTGTATTCAGGATGTTCGGCACGCCGAGATACCCGGGGACACCAGGAGAGCAGTCGTATCCGAATGGTTCTGGCAGATCGCCTTCCTCGTGCGCGAATCCGACGTTATGCATGGCGTTGCCATCAGTCCACACGTACTTGATCTGATCACCCGGACTGACGGTCTGCGGCACGTTGGGCAGCATTTCATCGATTTCAACATGGTTGTTCGCAGCTCCCGCCCCGACGTGAACGACCACAGTTCGATATCCCGGCTGACCGCTGACCTGAGGGTGGTTCAGCGCCGCCTCAACGGCCAGCGCCTGCTGCCGGTCGGAGTTGAACTGAACCTGGGATCGTGCATCGATTTGTGCCTGCGTCGTTGCGGGCGCGCGGGCCGGTACGACGCGGAGCGTGCCGCTCATCCCGGGATGCAACATGTCGAAGTACGAATACACGCCCGGGCCAGCGGTGATGGTCACGTTCTGGTCGATCGTCGCCGGCTGTTGCTGCAGGTTGTAGCCCACAGTCGGGCCGACGACCTCGACGTCGTTTCCACCGCGGAAGGTGCACGGCTGCTCGTTGAACTGAACTGCTCCACACACCGGCGGGCCCTTGCCGTTGTTCGCGCTGATCATGCCGCCGCCGTGTGTGCTGCCGCCCATCACGGGGAAGTTCCCGGGTCCGAAAATGATCTTCGGCAGGCCCGTGCCGACCGCCGGCATGTCGTTCATGTCCAGCATGATTCCGGGATATGCGCGGCGGGCAGCGGCCTCGTTTCGCGCGAATGCGATGATGTGGAACGCGCCAGCCTGTGTTTGGAAGTCGATCGTGTCACCTTGATGCACAGTGACGTTGCGGGTGAAGAAATCGTTGTATTCGAACAGCCGACTGTACGGCGGGAATGGCTGCTGATTGGCCTGGTCGATGTGATCGACACCGATGACGAGCGGAGTCGACGGCGTCGACCCGGACGAGGCTGTCGCCGGAGCAGTGACAGCGAGACTGGAGAGCGCTAGCGCTCCAAGCAGAGCGCTAAGGCGTCGACGTGGCATGAGATCTCCTAGGTAATTGTGTCAACGAGGTCGGCCACCCGTCAAAGGCGGGAAGCCTGGAGCGTGCGCGGAATTAGGACAGTGAGGTCCGAGCCGTTTGCGGGATGTTGATCGGGCTCGCCGAACTTGCGTTTCCAGTTAGCCCGTCAGGCCACTGAGCTCGACGCAGCAAGGTGCCGAACGACGTCCGGGGTAGCTGCAGAACTGGCGTCACGTCGTCCGGGGCGCGAACCGTGAGCTGATCGGCGATGTCGTTGACCAGCTGGCTCAGCCGCTCCTCGGATCCGGTGGTCGTCGGGTCGAGGACCACAAGGGCGTGCACTCGTTGCGCTCCGTCGGTTGTCGTGCCGTACACGCCCGCCTCAACCACGTCCGGATGTGCGGCCAGCACAAGTTCGACATCCCGCGGTCCAAACGAATCACCGCCACGCACGATCAGTTCCTCTTCACGAGCGACGAACCGCACGGCGCCGTCAGCGTCCTGCGTCACCCAGTCGCCGACTCGAGTCCAGCCATCGTGCACCGTCTCCTGCTGCAGCGCCGCGACGGCGTCGGCACTGTCGATGTGTCCCCAATGCAACGCGCCAATTGGTCCGCGGACGTACAGCTGACCGGCCACACCGACCGCTACCTGTTCACCCGCCCCGTCGAGCACAGCGACCTCGTATCCCGGCAGGGGAGTGCCGATAGCGCCGGGCTTGATGTGCTTCGTCACGGCAGTCGTGAGGAACACGTGCATCATCGCGTTGGTTCCGAACCCCTCAAAGATGTCGAGGTTGAACTTGTCCCGCCACGTCTGCAGTGTCGTTGTCGGCAGGCATTCACCACCAGCGCTGGCAATTCTCAGCGAGGCCAGGTCCGGTGCGTTTGCGTTCGGCGCGTCAGCCATCTGCTGGTACGTCGTTGGCATCGCGGCCAGCAAGGTGATTCCTTGATCGCGAATGACCTGGAACATCGCTGCAGCTGGTATCCCGATGGGCACGATTGCGGTCGTGGCGCCGTAGCGGTAGGCAAGGGTGGTCAACGCGCTGTACCCGCCTGCGAAACACATCGGTCCCGCGCCGGCGACGACGTCGTCTGCCTGAATGTTCCAGGCGTGCTTGCCGAAGACGTCGGGAATAATCAGCATTTCCTCTTGCAGGTGAGCCGCCGCACGGAACGGTCGGGTTAGACCGGAGCTGTAGAACAGAAGTGAGACAGCCGACCGAGGCCGAAGGACCGGGTCGAGGGTGTTCTCGCCGGCGGCAAGCAAATCGCTGAACGCGACGCCGCCCGCCGCGTCAACCCGAGAGCTGTCAGCGTCGAATACGACGACGTGGCAAGGAGCGGTCAGGTGAGGGGTTGCGGCGATGACTGCGTCGAGCAGCATGTTGTTGACGACGATGATCTTCGGTTCGCAGTCGCGGAGTACTTGTGTGAGTTGGTCGGGGCCTAGCAGCGGTGAGGTGGGGACCACGACCGCGCCGAGTTTGAGCGCCGCGAAGTTCGCGATGAGTGCCGCTGGTTCGTTCATGCTGCGGAGTAGAACTCGGTCGCCTTCAGCGAGGCCGAGGCGCCGGAACTCGTTGCCGAGCTGGTTGACCTGGACGGCAAGTTCCGCATACGTGATCTGTCCACCTGTGTGCACGATGGCGGCGTGGTCTCCGCGGCCTGCGGCGACCTGCTGGTCAAGGAGCACATCGGTGCTGTTGAACGTGTCGGGGTAGGAGCCGAATACGTCGAGTGTGTATCGACGTTCCGGGTGGAACTCTCGTGGCGGCAGCTGTGGCGTCTGTGTCACTGCGGACGTCAAAGTCATGACCGGTCCTTCCTGGGGTGAGGTCCGACGGCCACGTCGATGATCCGATAGGCCGGGGCGGGTGTCAGTGATATCGGGGCTGCGTGCGTCTCAGCCATGCTGAGGTCCGGTCGGGTTCGGTGTCTTGGCCGGCGGTGGTGGGATGCGGCCGATTTGCATCCACAGTCCGGCAAGGTCGGAGACGCCCCAGTGCTCTGCCATGCGTCCGTCGCGCATGCGCGCGATGTGGACCTGCTGCCACCGGACGCGTTTCCCGGTCGCTTCGACCCCGAAGATCGTGCCGAGGTGCGTGGCTTCGGCGGTGGCGACCTGGATCACAAGGTCGCCTTCCTCTGCTTCGTGGTCGACGGTGAAGGTGATGTCCGGAAATCCGGCGCGCTCGATGGCAACGATCGATTTGACGCCGTCCGCGGTGTTGGCGATGCCCGGCGGAGTCCGGTGGTTGATGAAGTCTGGCGTGACGTAGTCGTCGAACGCGGCGAGGTTTCCCTGTTCGAAGACCTCGCCGAAGATGGCTCGCAGCGTGGCCTTGTTGTCGCTGAGGGTGGATGGAACGGTCACGCTGACTTCCTTTGAGGGGGAAGAAGCGACCAACGGGGATTTGCCGTTCGTCTTGGTCTGGCCGAGTTGCTGCAGAACCGTTAGCCGGTCGAACTGGGCATGCCAGGAGATGATCTGTCCGTTCTTGCTTCTCACCTGGTCAGCGGATCGCCAGACGAGCGCGAGGCCGGTCGGTTCGATTACGCCGAACGGTCCGCGTAGGGCGCCGAGATGGGTCGCTTTGAACTCCAGCCGCAGCGCGACTGCGTCGCCGTCTGCTGACTCGATGGAGTCCAAAATCTGGTGCGTGATGTCGGGGTAGCCCTCGCGATGACGGGTGAACAGTTCGGTGACGTACTGCCTGCCCTGTCCGCCTCCGGCTGATGTCGTCAGTTCGGCGTCGACGGCGAACAAAGCCGCGAGACTGTCCATGTCTCCTGACTCGATGAATCCCCAGGCTGACTCGGTCAGCTGTAGCGCGGTCACCGGGTGACCTCAATGGACTGCGCGAAGGTCGCGTCGACGATTCGGGCGACCTGTTCCATGTTTCTCGCCATGCTTAGGTTCATGATCTGTTCCATTTCGCCGGCGGTGATCGTTGCCTTGGCGGTGAGTTCGAAGTCGGAGACGCAGCGCAGTTCGGTGCCGGAGTCGGTTTCGCGGTAGCCGAACCACTGGTTGCTATACAAGAAATCGGGGCTGCCGTAGCGCCGGCTGAAGACGGTCTTGTTGCTGTTGTCTCGAATGCGGTGGACGGTGAACGACCATCTGCGGCCTTGGGCGTCGGGTGGGGTGTTGACAGCGAACGTGCTCTCTTCCCCGTCGTTGAACTTATCCTCAACTGGATGTCCGGCATGCGCCCACGCCGTGCGGTCGTTCGCGACGTCCCACACGTGCTCCAAGGATGCCTGCGCGAGTACTCGAATATCGACGTGGCCTGTGCGTTTTGGCGTGCCGATGCTCGGGCCGTTCTCGCTGGCCGGGGTGAGGCTGGGCTGCGCGATGCTGCGTTCGATGATTCGTTTGTGTTGTGCGAGGTTCACCGCACTGGATTTACCGATGCGGTCCTGCACCTGGGCATCGGTGAATGGGGCGTCGCTTCTGGCCTCAAAGTCTTGTACCCATCGCAGGAGCGAACCGCTTCCGGTCGGGGTGACCGACTGGAAGATGTGCATGTACTCGAACGGTCCGGTGTCAATTCTGCGTGCGACAACCGTCCTACCTGACTGGTCGAGGAACCGCTCTGACGTCCATCGGTAGGTCTGACCTTCGCGTAGCGCAGTGACGAGCTGGAACCTGATCCGGTCGGTGTCGCGGTGGAGCACTTGCGCGCTCGCGTACTCCCCGTCAAACAACGTCGGCCACGATTCGATGTCGTTCACTTTCTGCCACACCACGTCAGGCGGCGCCTGAATGTAGATCGCACTGTCCGTATGTCCGGGCATCGATTTCATCCTCCAGTTCGATTTCGGTTCAGTTGTTTGGATGAGTCACATTGGGTGGCTTACGCAGCGGGGGAGGCGAAGATCATGACGAGACATGCGCCGTATCGGGAACGTGCGCATACTGCGAACCGACGTATGCGCGCCGGCGTCGGGGTACTGACAAGCGCGATTCCGTCGGGCAGCGGTCCGCTTCGGTAGCCCGTCGTCGGCGGGATCACGCTGTCTCGGGCAGCGAGACAGCCGACGATGACGTCGGCGGTAAATCCGGCGCCATACAGGTGGCCGAAGGCTCCCTTCACCGCCGTGACCGGTATCGGGGTGTCTCGTCCGCTGAACGCGGCCGCTATTGCCGCTGCCTCGATCCGGTCGGAGTCTGGTTGTCCTGCGCCGTCACAGATGACGAGGTCGATGTCCTCTGGCCGGCACTCGGCCTGCGCGAGTGCTCGTTGAAGGACGGCGGCGTATCCGGCTACGGGGTCGGCGGGTGCGGTGCCGTGAGCTCCGCCTAGCAGCCTCGCATGGACCGTGGCGCCACGGCGCGTAGCTGCGCCGTCGTCCTCGAGGACGACGGCGGATGCGCCCTCGCCGAGGATCGTCCCGGATGCATGCTGATCGAACGGCCGATACGCGTCCTCCGGGTTGGAGGCCTCGCTCATTTCGCCGTTTGAATGGAAGCAGAGCAAGGACAGCTCGGAAAGCGGAGCTTCACATCCGCCAGCAAGGACGATGTCGGTCCGGCCACGGACTAAGGCCTGCGCGCCGTAGTACAGCGCGACGCCGCCGCTGACTCGGTCACCGGAGAAGCTCTTGCTAATTCCCCGAACGCCATGCCGGATCGTGAGGAACCCTTGTGGCGCCGCCAGAAACCATGCGGTTGCCTGCCACGGGTTGACGACGTCGGCGCCATCCCGGTAGTACTCCCGGAATCCGCGTTCGCACAGGTCCCACCCTCCGGTGTTGTTTCCGAACCACACGCTGGTGCGATCACGGTCGACATTGTCGAGATCGAGGTTCGCGCCAGTCAGAGCTTCCCCGACTGCGGTGAATGCGAAGTGCGTGAATCTGTCGGTCTTCGCGGCGAACCGACGTGGGACGGCTGCCGTCGCGGAGTTCTCCGCGATCTGTCCGCCGACCGAGATGGGAAAACGTGAGGTGTCGAAGCGCGTGATGGTCGACAGGCAGACTTTTCCTGCCCTGACGTTTTTCCACACCGATTCAACGTCGCCGCCGGCGGAGTTCAACGCTCCGAGTCCGGTGATGACTGCTCGGCGCGAGGCGAGTGTGCCGGTCATCGGAGTCCTTTCAAGACGGCTGCTGTGTGGATGCCGCCAAAGCCACTGGCCATGACTAGTGCAGTGCCGACGGCTTGGCTGCGGGCACCGTCGACGACGTAGTCGAGATCGCATTCCGGGTCTGGGGTGACGTAGTTGGCAGTTGGCGGGATCACGCCCCGGTTCATGGCGCCGATAGTCGCGACCGCGGCGGCGAGGCTGGCGGATGACAGGGAGTGGCCGATCATCGACTTGAGTGAACTGATCGGGATTGTCGATGCCAGGTCGCCGAAGACGTTCTTGATGGCGTTGGTCTCGAAGAGATCGTTTTGCGGGGTGGAGCTGCCGTGCGCGTTGATGTAGTCGATGGCGGACGCGGGAGTGGCGGCATCGGTGAGCGCGAGTTGCAAAGTGGACTCCATCGATTTCCCGCCGGGGAGCAGATCTGTCATGTGGTGTGCGTTCGATGTGCTCGCCCAGCCGAGAACTTCTGCGTACGGTTTCGCGCCTCGGTCTGCGGCGTGATCGGCGTTTTCGATGACGACGAATGCGGCACCCTCGGAGATGACAAAGCCGGCGCGGGTCGCGTCGAATGGTCGGGACGCGCGGCTGACTGGACCGTCCGTGCGCGACAGGCATCCGATGACGTCCAATGTCGCGTAGCTGATTCCGTTCAGCGGGCTCTCGCCTGCGCCAGCCAGGACGAACGGGGCGTCGCCGTGTCGTACGAGGTCGACCGCTAGGCCGAGCGCGTCAAGCCCAGCTGTGCAGCCAGTCGTGAGTACGGCTGTCGGGCCAGTGAGGTGGTGCCGGCGGGCGAAGAGGGCGGGGAGCGCGTCAAGGAAGATGCCGTCGTATGTGCTCGGTGGCAGTAACGCCGGCTCTATCGGTGAGGTCCCGCCCCGGGTGAGTTCCTCGTAGACCAGTTGCATCTCGGGTGCGCCGCCAACGGCTGACGCGAAGATGACGCCGCCGTCCGATGGCTCAGAAGTCGGCGGCAGTCCTGCGTCGTACATTGCTTGGCGGGCCGCTGCGGCGCCGAGCTGAACAAATCGGCTGAGTCCGTTTGCTTCTTTGAGTATCTCGTCGTCATCAAGCATGGCTGGGGAGAAGTCGTGGCAGCGTGCCGTGCCGTGACATTTGAGTCCGAGGGCCGCCATCAGTGGCTCGTCTTCGAGCATGACGCGGCCGGCGGCGACGTTGTCCCAGAAGGATTCGACGGTCACCCCGTTTGGGGCGACGATGCCGAGGCCTGTGATTACTGCACGGTTCATGAGTGTCCGTCCCCCGGTTGCGAGTAGTTGGTGTAGGCGAGTGGCGCGACGTTGAGAAACTCGCTGATTTCTGAGGCGATCTCGCCTGGTCGGTCGAGCGGCAGGTAGTGGTTGCCGGTGAGAGTCGTGATGCGGGAGTGGGGCAGGGCGGCCGCCATCGCCCGGGATTTTCTTGGCGATACGACGGCGTCGCGGTCGGCGATGATCACCAGTGCAGGGACCAGTACCTCGGGGAGCAGCGCCGCCAGATCGGGTTGTCCGCTGGCGAGGTAGCCACTGTGCGGTTTTGGCCGGGTGCGGTGCAGATCGCGCACGATGGTGTCGATGAGTGTTTCGTCGACGTCGGAGGGGAAGCCGGCTTTGATGAATTCGACGTCGTTTGTGCCTGACAGCATCGCGAACAGCCGGGGGTGAAGGTTAAGTCCGGGGGCAGTCGCGATGAGCGCAAGGTGGGAGATTCGGCCAGGGTGGCGTAGAGCCATGGTCAGAGCGACTCCGCCCCCGAGCGAATGGCCGACGAGCGCGTACGGCGTCGCGATGGCAAGGTCGTGGATTGCTTCTACTGCGATGTCAGCGGCTTCGTTGAGGGTGGCTGGAGCGTAGCCGGGGCTGTCGCCGTGACCGGGTAGATCGAGGGCTACTGGCTCGATCCAGGACGGAAGCGCTGTCATGACGTCGGTGAAGTGATTTCGGCTCCCGCCCGCGCCGTGTACGAGGACGAGTCGATGGGACGCGCCAGGCCGGAGGATTTGGCTTGCGGTGGTCGTCCGCGTTCGACGGGTACCAGGGTCGGCCATGTCAGTTCCCGACGACGCAAACCAGGACGGCGTGACCGATCCGGCACCACGACCCGACCCATGCGCGGATGTTGTCCGCTGCTGCCCGCTGCTGCGCACGCCCGCTGAGGATCACCTCGAGATGTCCAGGACGAACGTATGCTTCGATGTCCGTCCAGTCGATGCCGGCCAGTCCGGTACCTAACGCTTTGCCGACAGCTTCCTTGGCGGCAAAACACACCGCGTACGTCTCGTCGGGATGCGGTGCCGATCTGGCTTGAGCGAGCTCCCGGTCGGTGAAGATCGAACCGATTTGGTCGGGGTATCGCTCTGGCAGCGCCGCGATGCGCTTGATCTCGGCCACGTCGATGCCGACACATAGCTGCCCGCCCGTGGCTGAGTCACTCGTCGGCGTACCTGCATTTTTGGACGTTCCGGCATGACGGATGCCCACAGTTTTGACTGTCATGCGGGTCGTTCCGTTGCGTTTGCGAACAGCTGGACCAGCGCGGCCTTGTCCGGCTTCCCTACTGCGGTGAGTGGCAAGTGGCTCAGGGTCAGCAGCCGCTCTGGGAACTTGTATCGGGCGATGTGGTGACTGTCGAGGAACCGTCGAAGTTCAAGCAGGGTGACCGATGATCGTCCGTCCCGCGGGACGACGGCTACGCAGACGACTTCGCTGGCGTCAGGCCCTGCCAGGCCGACCGCGGCAACATCGGCAACGTCCGCGTGTGTGGCGAGGAGCCGCTCCAGTTCTGCGGCCGAGATCTTTTCTCCGGATCTGTTGATGACGTCCTTGAGCCGTCCGTCGACGACGAGGTTGCCTGATCGATGGCGGTGAACCAGGTCCCCGGTTCGGTACCAGCCGTCGGAGCTGAATGCGTCGCTGCCGGATCCGGCGGCGCCGTAGTAGCTCGTGATCGTGTACGGGCCGCGGGTCCAGAGCTCGCCCGGGTCGTTGCCTCGAACTTCTGCGCCAGTCGAGTCGGCGATTCGGATCTCGTCGGCCGGTGACATCGGCGTGCCCTGAGTTTCCGCGACTTCGGCGAGATCCCCGCGACGGGTGTAACAGATCAGCCCTTCGGCCATTCCGTACACCTGTTGGAGCCGGCCGGGGAGTGCGTTTTGGATGTGCCGGGCACCGTCGGGAAGTAGCTTCGCTCCGCCGACCTGCATCACGTGAAGGTCGGGAAGCTGCACATGATCGCGCGCGACCAGACCGCTGATCGCGAGCGCGAGGCTGGGTACCGCGGCCGTTATCGTCACATGACGCTGACGCGCCGCTGTCACGATGGCCTCGGCGCTGGGCTGTGCGACGAACGTGACTGTCCCGCCCGCGAGCAGGGTGCCGAGGATTCCGGGGCAGGCCAGGGTGAAGTTGTGCAGTGCCGGAAGGGCTGCAAGGTAAACCGAGGTGGCGTTGAGACCACAAATGTCCGCGCTCGCTTGTGCGTTGTACAGGTAGTCACGGTGCGTCCGCGCAATTAGTTTCGGCAGTCCGGTCGATCCTCCGGACGTCAGCAGTAAGGCTGTGTCGGCGGGATGCGGGCGTTGGCGCGGCGTGGCTGGTCCAGCGGATGATGTCGGCAGGTGCCATTCGCCCGGAGCCGTGGGGCCGTCGGATGTGCCGACCAGGAAAATGGTGGCGAGCCTGGCCCGGCCGCGTTGCACGCGTCGCGTCGTAGCAAGGCGTCCGGTTCGGCGTGTACCGGAGTCGACGACAATCGCCACTGCGCCCGACGCGTCGACGACGTGGGTGATCTCGTGGTCGCGATGCGCCGGTAGCGCAGCGACAGGCACGGCGCCGACATACCAGAGCCCGAACATGGCCAGGACAAGTTCTGGGCAGTTCGGCAGGTGGACGACGACACGGTCGCCCTGGCCGATGCCGGCCTGGCTGAAGGTCGCGGCGTAGCTTGCCGCGTGGTCGGCTAGTTCGCCGTAGCGGACGGTGACTGATTCTGTCGTCAGCGCAGGTTGAAGTTGAGGCCTCGTGTCGGCGACGGCAAGGATCGCGTCGAGCAGCGATTCGCTGGCTGGCGACTCGGAGTTCGGTGTCGGGTTTGTTGTCGCACCGGCCACGTGGGGGTGTCGGGCCCGGTGAAGACTATCGATGTCGGTGATTGGGACGGTCCGGGTGCGGCGGTCATTGGCGCGTGACAGTTGTGCGAGCACATTGCCGGGTCCGAACGTGAGAAACGCGTCGACCCGCTGACGGAGGTAGGCGAGGCTGTCAGACCATCGGACGGGGTGGTCCAGTTGGGCGACGAGTTGCCTTCGTAGCGCTGCGGGTTCGCCGGTTGGTTGTGCGGTGGTGTTGCACACGATGGGGACGGTCGGCGTCCCGGTGACGGTGCGTTCGATGTCGTCCGCGAGGCGTTCCGCTACAGGGGTCATCAACGTGGTGTGGAATGCCGAGGAGACCCGCATGCTGGCGCACCGCCCGCCGGCGGCTTCGACAAGACTGGTCAGTTTGTCGATGGCGGCGCGGTCGCCGGCGACCACAATCTGCGTGGCCGCGTTGTAGGCGGCTGGCTCGCAGCACCCGTCGTCCTGCACTTGACGGCAGATAGCTTCGACGGCGCCAGCATCCAGTCCCAGCACGGCGGCCATTGTGACGTCGCGGCCGCTGGTCGCCTCCAACATCAAACGACCTCGGGTGCGGACCATTTGGACGGCATCCTCGAGCGTCAGAACGCTGACCGCGACCATGGCCGTGTACTCACCCAGGCTATGTCCGGCGACCACTGTCGGGGCGGGTAGCCAGGTCGCGGCGGCGAGGAGCGCGAGGCTAGTTGTCAATATCGCGGGCTGGCAGATGTCGCTTTGTTGAAGTTCTTGCTCCGTGCTGCTCCGGCACACCTCAAGCAGGTCGTATCCCAAGGCGGCCGACGCTCGTTCGAAGACGTCGGCGGACTCGCGGCATGATGCCGCGACGTCAACTCCCATCCCCAGTGTCTGGCTGCCTTGGCCTGGAAATAGGTAGGCGACGCTCATTGGGCAGTGAGCGCGGCCGCGCTCGCGGTTGTCACCAGGACACAGACGTCGCTGAAGGAGTAGTCGACGTTCGATTCGAGTTTGATCTTTGAGCCGCAGTGCCGGCCCATCTCCAGTGAGACCTGGACCATTTCGGTGGAGTCCAGTTCCAGATCGCCACGCAGGCGGGCCTTGTCGGTGATGTCGTCATCGGCGATGCCGAGTTCGATAAGCGCTGATCGAAGCGCAGCATCTACGGAGTCGGTGGGCGGGGTCAGCGGTTCGGGCATGGTGAGGCTCCTGTGCGAGGCGGTGGATGAGGTGGGGCCGACTTGGGTGTCGGCGCGTACGACGCATTGAGCTACTGACCGGAGCTTGTGCACCGTTTCGTCGAACTCGGTAGGCGGCGACGACTCGCTGACGATTCCGGCTCCCGCTTGCAGCCATGCACCGTCGTCGTTCTGGAACACGGTCCGCAGTGCGAGTGCCGCGTCGAGGTCGCCGTCCGGCCCGACGACACACACTGCTCCGGCATACAGCCCGCGGGGGGTGGCTTCGAGTTCGCGGATCGCCTGGAGAGCTGCGACCTTGGGTATGCCCGACGCCGTGACCGCGGGGAACACCGCGGTGAGTGCGTCCCAGGCGGAGCGGTGATCTCCGAGCGCTCCGCTGACGCGCGAGCCGAGATGTTGGACGGTTCCGCGTTCTTTGACTTGCAGCAGTTCGGTCACTGCGACGCTTCCTGGCTCGCACAGATTGCTCAGTTCTTCAAAGGCAAGGCGCACGGAGATGCAGTGCTCGAAGCACTCCTTGACGTCGCTGGTCAGTTCGGCCCGCCAACGCTTGTTCTGTTGCGGGTCGGTACCGAACGGCCGAGTGCCGGCGAGCGGTTGCGTTACGACGGCCCCGTTGGCCGAGATCGTGGCAACGATTTCGGGGCTGAATCCTGCTGCCTGGAGACCGTCGAGCTGCAGCAGGAATGAGCGGGCAGGGGTGTTCCGCGTCAGGCCTAGGGCGTAGGTCGAAGGCATGTCGACCTCGAACGGGAGCGGAACCCGCCGGGACACGATGGCCTTCTCCATCTCACCGGCATGAATGCTTCGGATGATGTGGGCGACCGAGTCTTCGTACGCCTGCCGTGCCGAGCTCGTCGCGACCTCGATTGGTTCGGGGGTGATGCGAACGGGCGCCGTCGCGTCTCTGCATAGGCGCTCGACGCGCTGTAGGACGGAAACGTCGTCGGCGATGATCGATTGACCGGAGTCGTCCCAGGTCACTTCGACTTCGGGTACGAAGAAATGCGTTAGTACAGCGGATGGATCTGGTGGCGGCACGTTCCCATGTAGCAGATACGCAATGTCGAAGGCGACGTAGCCGAACACTCGGCGATCCGTGGGCGACAGGTCGCTGATGAGGGCGCCGAGCTGGCCGAGCGGATCCGTCGCGATTGGAGTGGCGAACCTCTTGCCGTTGTGCCGCCACCGAAGTTGGCGACCAGTCATGACGACTTCGGTGTGGGCCGTGCCTGTTGAACCAGCGAACCATCGCTGCCCCGGTCGCGCGTAGCTCACGTAGGTCGAGAACGCTCCGTGAACTGCCAATGCGTGCACGGCTTGCAGGGTGGGGTCGGTGGCGGTCGCTGCCGGCAGGTGGCCTGCGTGCCGCATCTCATCACGCGCGGTCAGTAGATCGCTCACCATGACGGGACTCCTTGTGCTTGCGTAGGTCGAGGATTCTGAGTCTGAGCACCCGGCGGCTGTTGATCCGCCTTGTCCGTGTCTCTTGCGCCGTCTCCCGGCCCGGGGAGCGGTGTATGCATCTGCGGGCGACCGAACGCGGCGGTGTTCGGCGCGGCATGGGCGGCTGTTGCGGTCTTCAGGTTGACGGCGTGTCTGCCGGGTTCGGCCCATCCGGGAAGTAGCCCGCCCAGGGCGTCGACGGCCTCGTCGGTTGTCATCGCGCCGCTGATGACGTCGGTTGCCAACTCCTGGAGTTGATCGAAGTAGCGCTGCAGAAGGCTGAGCGGGCGTGCATCGCCGGGCGAGCCATGCCCTGGAACGACGACTTTCGGGTTCAGTTCGCTCAGTGCGGAGAGGGCTGCTGCCCAGCCTTGGATGTCGGCGTGGCCCGGGAGCGCTAAGGGCGTCACATCGCGAAAGCAGACGTCGCCACCGATGAGGACGCCGACGTCGGGAAGCCACAGTGCTAGGTCCCCGGGGGAGTGCGCATGACCGAGTTCGATCAGTTCGACTCCGGATGGAAGGTCGCGTTCGGCGTCGACCGTGTCCGGGATTCGAATGTCGAGCGTGCGTAGCTCGGAAGCGAATGCCGGGAAGCGGTCGGCCAGAAATCCGGTGTCGGTGGCCAGTGTGGCGACCATCGCCGCTGTCGCGGCAGAGGCGACGACTCGCGCCTCCGGGAGGGCCGCGTTGCCGCCGACGTGGTCGATGTGGGGATGGGTATTGACAATGACGTCGGCGTGAACGGCCCGTCCGTCAAGTACCCGACGGATTTCGCCGGCGAGGAGCGGAGTCAGCAGCGTGTCCACTACGGTCGTTCTGCCGCCGGCTGTGACCACAACACTGTTTGAACGCCCGAGAGTTCCTGCCGGATCTCCGATGCACACGACAGATGGTGCGACCTCAACGGCTTGTACGGCATGCAGAGAATCGGTCACGGGAGTCCTTTCAATGCCAGGTCCGCGATGGCACGAACCTCGTTGATGCATGTATGCCAACCGGGCGTCGAGGACACGTCTTGCCGACGTCTTGTCGCAGGTCATCCACCTTCTTGGACATGATCGTGAGTACCGACCGCAGTTGATCGTGAGTAGCGCCCGCACCCGCCGGCTGGTGGGGGGCATTGCTTCTCGCGGGTTTTGACCGCACACTCGGTGTTGCGCGCGCGGCGTGGCTGTGCTATTCGACGAGGAGCTCAGGTGCCGCCGGTCTCCAAGGTTGAGTTGTATGCCGCGATCCGGCGTGACAGTCGCGCCGGGGTGTCTTCGCGGGAGATCGAACGCATGCATGGTGTGGGCCGGCGGACGGTGGTCGCCGCGGTGGGGGTCGGCGTGGCCGCAGCCCAGGGCGCCGTTGCCGCCGCGGGAGTCCAAGCTCGATGCGGTTCAAGCCGCTGATCGACGCGATGCTGCTAACGGACTTATATGCGCCCCGCAAGCAGAAGCACACGGCAACAAGGATTTTCCACCGGCTCATCCAGGAGCACTCGATGGTCGATGTGTCCTACCCGGTGCTGGCCCGGTATGTTTCGGTCCGCCGCCCGGAGATCCGGGTGGAGGCCGGCCGGGGCCCGATGGAGGCGTTCATCCCGCAGACCCACCGGGCGGGCGCTGAGGCCGAGGTCGATTTCGGGGACGTCGCGATCCGGCTCCGCGGGGAACTGCAATCTATTTTCCTTCCGGATGTCGTTCTCCGGGAAGGCGGTCCATCAGATCTACGCCTCCGGCGGCTAGGAGGCCTTCTGTGAAGGTCACGTGCACGCCCTGAGCACCCTGGGGGGTCCCACCGTCCACGTCCGTTACGACAACCTCAACCCTCCCGTGGGCTCGGCCCTTCTCCCGCACCGGCCGGGCGCCCCAGCATGCCCACGAGCCGTTGAGGACACGACGATTCCCTCGTGACGAACGTGACGAAACGTTCTCGGGTTTCGTCACGAGTGCAGGTGTCGAGGTTGGCCCGCATCCAGCACGAAGGGACACGACAGGGACCTTCCCACTGCGGCTACTTCTGACGGTAAAGAATCATGAAACCGACCCTGGAGCGCGGTCGGAACTCGCGAGAAAGCGCGGTCAGGACTCGCGCGCGGAGCTACCTTCTCGACCCGAAGATGCTGGAGACGGCGCGACGACATCCGCTCAGACGCATCGACGACTGGCGTTCGTTACGACTGGTGTCGACTGCGGACCTGTAGCGCCGTGGCGGAAGTGAGGACGCGATGACTTCTCCCAGGCTGGACTCACCGGGTACCCGCATCGTTCGCGACGTGGCTCACGGACGGTGGAAGGCAGAGGTATTGCTCGCCGTTCTGAGGTTGGACTTGCCCGCTGTGTTGACCGAGGAGCCCCAAACGGCGGCGTCGCTTGCTCGCAAGGTCGGCGCTGACCCGGACGCGCTCAGCCGGCTGCTTGTTCTTGCTGCTGCGCTTGACCTGTGTGGATGCGTGGACGGATCTTTTGCCGCGAGCGAGGCGACGGCGGCTTTGGCTGGTGACGGCGGCGTGGCGATGCAAACCGAATGCCTTCATGTCCTCTCCGATTGGGGCCGCACGGCATGGGCGTCATTGGAAGGTGCGGTGCGAACCGGTCAGAGCGGGTTCGCCTCGACCACTGGGATGAGCGTGTTCGACCACCTGGCTCAGAACCCAGCTGAGGCAGCTACGTTCCACGCCTTCCAGGCTGAGGTGACGCGCCGGAACGCGTCGGCGCTACTTCACGCCAACGTCCTGCCGTCATCGGGCATCGTGGTCGATGTCGGCGGAGGCACCGGCACGCTGCTGGCTTCGCTGCTGTCAGTGTCACCCGATCTTGCCGGGATTGTGTTCGACCGCCCAGAGGTTGTGGATCAGTTGGGGGTTCCGGAACCGGGCGCCCGCTTGACCTGGGTCGGGGGGGATTTCTTCGACTCATCGGCCAAGGTGTTGCCGCGCTCGGCAGACGTGTACCTGCTGTCGCATGTTCTTCATGACTGGGCGGACCAGGATGCGCGGTGGATCTTGCAGACGGTTGCCGATGCGATGGCGCCGCATTCTCGGATGTTGGTGTTGGAGAACGTGCTTCAACCGGCGAGCACGAATCTGTTGGTGAGCTATCTGGACGTGCTGATGTTGACGGCCTGGGGATCACGGGAACGGTCGGTTGTTCAGTACGGGAAGTTGATGTCGAGCGCCGGTCTGGAGTTGCGTGACGAGCGACTCCTGGTACCGCCGACTGGCCTGTCTGTGTTGACGGCGCAAGTCTCGAGTTCGGGTCGAGCGTGATCAAGGTGAACTGGACGCGGTGGTCGCTGGGCGTCGCGTCGTTGTCGAGGCTCAGCAGATCGGGCCATCTCTGCTGGGGCGCTGAGCCTGGTCCCGGCAGTGGTGAATGATCCGGGTCGGCTCGCGACAAGGTGTGGTGCAGGACGCGGCCGTGATACTTCCGCGTATTTGCAAGCCCCATAGCTGTGCCGAGTTACGGGGCACCTCGGCGTGTGCTGGCACATTGGTGGGACCTCGTCATCGGCTGGTAACCAAAGGCGTGCTCGTCGCTCGAGGCTTCCGCGGGCGCGAACATCGAGGTCGGCAGGCACGACCACTAGCTGTGCCTGCCGACCTCGCGAGGCGCCCGTTTCACTCGAGCGTGGTGGGGGTGTCGCCCAAAGGATGTGATGGGCTACCAGCGGTACGTTCAGTTGCCGCCGCTGACGCGAACGATTTCGCCAGTGATATTGCCGTTTGCGGCTGAGCCAAGGAATACGACGGCCGCAGCCACATCTTTCGGCGTCGACAAATGCTGGGACGGCGTCTGCTGGGCTACCATCTGACGTACGCCATCTGGTACGTATCGAAGTGTTCGGTCAGTCTCGGTGAGGCCCGGCATGACGATGTTCACGAGCACCCCTTCAGGTCCCATCTCTCTCGCGAGGCACCGCATGAAGCCCTGAAGTCCTGACTTTGCGGCGGCGTACACCTCGTCACCGGGCATTCCGTACTCGACGGCGCCCGAGGACACGCAGACGATGCGGCCCGCGTCGCTCTTGCGAAGAGGGGTCAGAGCGGCCTGGGTGAGCTCGATTGAGCCCTCAAGATTCGTGCGCAGAGTATCCCGCCATTGAGCTGACGGAACAGTGGCGAAGTCTGGTGGGAAGCCTGCGGGAGCAGGCCATGCAACGGCGTTGTTCACGAGGACATCGAGCGCCCCCCAATGTGCCTCCACCGTTGCCAACCCGGCAGCGATTGACGCTGGATCTGCCAAATCCAGCGGTATCGCAACACCGTCGCCGCCGGCAGCTCGAACGGCTGCCACGGTCGCTTCGGCGCCATCCTGGTTGTCACGGAAGGTCACGGCGACGCGGGCCCCTTCGGCGCCGAAAGCAATGGCGGTAGCGCTGCCGATTCCGCCGGACCCTCCTGTAACGATGACAACTTTGTCCTTCAATCCAAGATCCATTTACCCATTCCTTCGGCTCGGGGGATGGACGTCCACGTTCTGCGATCGTCCAAACATCACCATAGCGCATGATTATGGTAGATAACCAGAGCTATGGTCCTGGGTCTTCGAGTTTGACGCTCGACGGTTAGGTGGCAGTCGGAGAGAACGTCAGAGGCAAGTTCAGGACTGACCGCAGACCGGGCGCGTACGTCAGGGCGGAGCCCGCTGAGATCTCGTAGTCCGGGATCCGGTGGTGCCACACAGTGAGGGCTACCCGAAGTTCGAGGCGCGCAAGTTGCGCTCCGAGGCAGCGATGGATTCCGGTTCCGAATGCGACGTGACGGTTCTGGTCGCGGTCGAAGCGCACCGTGGTCGCATCGGGAAGTGGTTCTGGGTCCGTGTTTGCGGCGCCGTACCCGATGAAGACGAGGTCGCCCGGCTTGACTGGGCATCCAGCGACGGTGCTGTCGGCTGTGACGAGTCTCGAGACACCGGGAACGGGCGACTCCCAGCGCAGGAGCTCTTCGATGGCAGCCGGTATGCGCGACGGGTCAGCGATGAGTAGTTGCCGAGCGTCCGGGTTCCGGGCGAGGTAGACGGTGCTCAGTGTCAAGGCGTCGGCGACGGTGTCCAGTCCCGCGAGTATGAGGAGGTAGCAAATGTCGACGATCTCATCGCTGGTCAGCGGACGGCCGTCGACGTCGGAAGTCAGGAGAACGCTCACTAGGCCTTCGTCGGGGTGGTGGCGCTTTGCCTCGACCGCAGCTTGAAAGTATCGGTACAACTCTTGTCCAGCGGCGCGCTGAACACCTTCGGTTTCGGCGGGATTTCGGCGCGGTGGATGAACGATTCCGTCCTTCATCCGGGCGAGTTCAGCTACGTCGCCTGCTGGAAGCCCAAGCAGCCGCAGCATTACCAGGCTCGCGATGGGAGTTGCGAACGCTTCCGTGTAGTCGCAGGTGCCGTCGTGGATGAAGGTGTCGATGAGGCCTCCGACCATGTCGGTGATCTCGGATTCAAGCCAACCGATCTGGCGGTTTGAGAACAGTGGGTCGAGAAGCTTGCGGTACTTCCGGTGGTCGGGCGGATCGATCTGCATCGGGATGAGGGGGCGCGTGTTGCCGAGCCGCGATGACGACATTTGTGAGGAGAAGACTTCGGGCTTGCTGAGCGCTTCCTCCACAGCGGCGCGGGTGTTCAGCATGACCATCGGCCCTACCCGCAGGGTCGCACCGCCTTTGCGGAGACGGGCGTGCATCGGCTGCGGATTTGAACTCATCTCTGGGTTTCCCCAAATCGCCATTAAGGCCGCTGAGAGCTCCGTGTCCTCCGCTGACTCGGTCTTCGACTCCATCTGATCGGTCATTGCGTGTCCCCTCGTAGACTGTCCCGCCAGCGGGACGTGGCGGCGGCGCACGCGGCCGCTCACCGGCGAATGCTTCGCGAGCCCGATCTCGCCGACCGTCTCATCGACGTCTGCGCAGCGTCATAGCGAGGATCGGGTTGAGCGGTTTGAAACTGAGACGGGGCCGCGACGCTGCAAAGACGGGACGGCGACCTGTCGGCCCTTCAATGTCGAAGTACAAGCGGCAGCACTCGAAATCATTCGACTCCGGAGGCAAGCATGAGTGACCCTGTGAACGTTGACCGTCGGCAACTTGTCCAGATGTTGTTCGGCTTCTACCCCGTTCAAGTCATGCACACGATGGCGGTGCTCGATGTTCCTGAGCACATTGCGAAAGCAAACTTGACGGTCGCCGACTTGGCCGAGTCGACGGACACCGACGAGTCGGCACTTCGCCGACTGATGCGAGCTGCCGCGGGTTTGAAGCTCGTCGAGCATCTGCCTGACGGCACGTTGCGGCTCACCCCTCGTGGGCAGCTGCTTCATCGGGACTCGCCGAGGTCGATCCGTAGCCTCGTCCTGCTGTGGGGTGGTGACGCCGGCTGGCGATCGTGGGGCGAGCTGGCCTTCAGTGTGCGGACTGGCAAACCGGCCTACGACGAGCTTGTCGGTTCAACGCTTTTTGAGCACCTCGACGAGAGTCCGGACGAGCGAGCAGTCTTCAATCAGGCGATGGCCGAGTCCAGCCGGGTGGCGGCCGCTGGAGTTCTTGCTGTGTGCGCGTTGAACGACGTTCCCGACGTGACTGACGTCGGTGGTGGCAGCGGCTCGTTGATCAGTTCTGTGCTGGCTGCGAATCCGTCGATGCGCGGTGTACTTTTCGACCGGCCGACGAGTGTTCGCGAGGCCGAGGAGCTTCTCCGGGACCATGGCCTCGATAGCCGCTGCAGCGTGGTCGGCGGAGACTTTTTCGAGTCTGTGCCCGCCGGCGCATCCGCCTATCTGCTGAAGAGCGTTCTTCACGACTGGAACGACGCGCAATGTTTGAAGATTCTCGCCAACTGTCGGGCCGCGTTGGCTTCTGGCGTTCCTCTTTTCGTCATTGAGCCTGTCGTTCCCGAGGACGACGAGTCTCTGACGCAGTCCTCGATGACACTGCTCAGCGATTTGAACATGCTCGTGTGCACCGGCGGCATGGAGCGCACAGAGGCCGACTACCGTCGACTTTTGGATCAGGCTGGACTTGAGCTTGAAGCCGTCCTTCCGTGCCCGCCGCCGAGCAACCTCAGCGTGCTCCGCGCCTCTCTCGCATGACCGCTGTCGCCGCCGTGCCATCAGGCGCGACCACCGCTGAGACGAATGGGCGTCCCCCAATCGCTTTGGCGGAGTCAACCGCGGCGTTTGACGAACATGACGCGCTGAAGCGCATCGAGCGACTCGTGGACACCGGCTCGTTTCAGTCATCGGGTAGTCAGGCCCGGCATCGGGTGGCGACGTTCGGGATGGGGCGAAGCCGGCCGCCAGGTGACGGCGTAGTGACCGGTGTGGCCCGACTTGAAGGTCGGCCAATCGCAGTTTATGCGCAGGATCCGGCCGCGCTCGGAGGGTCGCTTGGAGAGCTTCACGCCGCGAAGATTGTTCGGCTTATGGGTCAGGCCGAACGGGCGCGGATGCCGCTGGTTGGACTCATCGACTCGGGCGGCGCTCGCATCCAGGAGGGTGTCGCGTCGCTTGACGGATACGGTCAGATCTTCCGGCGAAACGTCCTTCTGTCGGGGCGGGTGCCGCAGATCAGTGTCGTCCTTGGCTCATGTGCCGGCGGCGCTGCCTATTCTCCTGCGCTGACCGATGTGGTCATCATGACGAAGCAACGCGCGCACATGTTCTTGACCGGACCGTCGGTGCTGAAGGCGCTTACTGGTGAGGATGTCACTGCCCATCAGCTCGGTGGCGCGGGGATGCACGGCAAGGTGTCCGGAGTTGCCCACCTGGTGGTAGACGATGTTGGCAAGGCGCTGACGGCGGCGACCCGGGTCCTGTCGTACCTGCCTGCATCCTGTTGGCATTCGCCCCCCGAGTCGCCGTCGCGCAGCTCGGGTGAGACGCCGATGGTGCCGGAAAACCCACGGCAGGTCTATGACGTGCGCACGGTCGTGTCCGCAATCTGTGACTCGGGCAGTTTCATGGAACTTCAGCCTGATCACGCCCGCAATATCGTGATCGGTTTCGCGCGTCTTGATGGCGCCAGCGTCGGGGTTGTAGCGAATCAGCCTTTGCACCTTGCTGGCACGTTGGATTCAGCTGCATCTGAGAAGGGTGCGCGGTTTGTTCGATTCTGCGACGCGTTCGGGCTTCCGCTGATCACGCTCGTTGATACGCCGGGATTTCTTCCCGGGGTGAAGCAGGAGGCGTCGGGCGTCATCCGGAAAGGCGCCAAGCTGTTGTACGCGTTCGCTGAGGCGACTGTTCCGCGTGTGACCGTCGTCCTTCGGAAGGCCTTTGGTGGCGCCTACATCGTCATGAATTCGAAGTCACTTGGTGCGGATGCCGTGTACTGCTGGCCGGGCGCGGAGATGGCCGTGATGGGCGCTGAAGGCGCTATCGACATTGTCTTTCGGCGGGAGTTGTCAGCGGAGCCGCACCGGCGGGATGAGCTCTTGCGTTCGTATCGGCAGCTTGCTATGAGCCCGTCCGTCGCGGCGGAGCGGTTGTCGGTGGACGAAATCATCAGTCCGGACTCGACTCGGCAGGTAATTATCTCGGCCCTTGGCTCGTTCAAGGCGGGGTTCAGCCCGCGTTTTCGCCACGACAACCTGCCGCAGTAGAGAAGGGATGGTCTGAACCAGCATGCGTGAACAACCTGCATTGCACGGAAATCACTCGGTCGCGTTTCGGTCGGTGAGCGAGCCCTTTTCGATCTTTCTCGTCTGGCTCATCAATTGCGCTGCGATGAGCGGGTACGGCTACTTCGGAATCGTTCCGGAGGGTTTTCCGGAGCTGCCGCACCTCGGCCTGCGTGCTGACGCTCGCAGTGGCGTGAGGGACATTGAAGCTCATCTCGCCGGCGTTTCCGGCTTGGACGAGACCGGTCAAGGGAGATAGGGAGCCGCCCGGTGAGAGTTACGGCACGAGGGATTCAGCTGACGCTCGGCGTGCTGTGGCTGTTGGACGGTGCGTTGCAACTTCAAGGCTTCATGTTCAGCGCTGGGTTCGCCAACGACATCCTTGCTCCGGCTGGCACCGGTCAACCGGGGTGGGTCTCGGGGCCGGTAGCGTTCTTCGCGCTACTCCCGCCTACTCCCGCCTTGCT
>Ga0209584_10000072_pt1 | contig 24133 bp, 20 predicted proteins | sample NGEPerD_FD_184507 | JGI IMG/M metagenome (GOLD analysis project Ga0209584, IMG submission 184507) | Arctic peat soil microbial communities from the Barrow Environmental Observatory site, Barrow, Alaska, USA - NGEE PermafrostAB12-D... | ecosystem: Environmental > Terrestrial > Soil > Wetlands >...
GTCAAGGTCTTTGACCTGGTCGCTGCGACCGTCGGTTGGAACGAACGGCGCCTGAAGGCTGCGGGTCGACCGTTCCGATCCATCCACTCACACCCCTTTGACCACGCGACCTACTACCCCGGTGCAACTCGAATGGCGGTGAAGCTGATCTTCGACCCGAACGACGCGACCATCCTCGGTGCACAGATCGTTGGCCGGAACGGAGTTGACAAGCGAATCGACGTGATTGCAACGGCGATGGCAGGCGGTATCACCGCCGACCGACTGGCTGACCTCGAACTGGCCTACGCCCCGCCGTTCTCTTCGGCCAAGGACCCGGTCAACCTGCTTGGCTACATGGCTGAAAACGTACTGAGCGGCGACTGTGACGTCGTCGATCCGCAGGAGGTCAGCGGGCTCATCACGAAGGGATGGGCAGTCATCGACGTACGTACTGCAGAGGAGCACGCAGCGGGGGCTATCGAAGGGTCGACGAATGTACCCATCGACTCGCTCCGAGACCACCTCGATGCACTCGGCAATGGTCCCGTCATCGTCTACTGCGAAGTAGGCCAACGCGGCCATACGGCGACTGCTCTGTTGCACGAACTCGGTATCGAGGCACGCAATCTCGACGGTGGTTACCAGACATGGTCGGCATCGATGAGGGCTCAGGTAGAGAACGCAGCTGCGTCAATCTCGTAGTGGGCCAGTTGGTGCCCCTCGGGGCTTCATTGAGATCCGGGTGGCCCACCAAGCCTCGAGCGGACTGAAGTTCTCAGGACTTCGAGCCATGTGCCATCAGCCGGACCAGGGTTGCTGCGCGTTCGAGGCGATCCGGGGCTCCTGGTCCGGGCCTGACGGGCCCAGGGGCCAAGAACGGCTCCACCCTGGTCTCCATCAACGCATCGAGTACCCAGCGGTGCTCACCACTGTGGATGAGATTGATGCCTTCAGAAGGATCCTCGTCGAGGTCGAAGAGCCGGACCGGGTCGTGGCGGCAAGGTCCAGATGCTCGATCAGCTCCGTCACGACGGGAGGGTTGCACCCTCTGGGTGGGCGGATGATGACGGGTACCTTCACCGCCGGCTCATAGGGCACCATCTTGGAGAGCATCCGGTGCTCGCCACCATCTCGCCGTGGTCCGGGGTGTAGATCGCCCACGTCTCGTCCAGCAGCCCGCGAGTCGTACACCTCGATCCACCGGACCACACGGGTCCCTACCCAAGTGTCGATGTAGTCATCCCCCGAGACCGGGTTGGACGACGTCGACCACCTCCCGACCTTCGTGCTCGAGCACATCGCCAGCCGATCGAACGTCTCCGACTCCCGTACGTCACTCGTCTACGAGCACCGCTGCAAAACTGTTCCGGAGCCGATCGCTTCTGATCTCCGAGGAGGTCGGGAAGTGAGGGGCGTCACCCGCCTGGATGTCTCACCCGGTCGGCGGCGATGCCGGCGATGTGGTCGAGAGCGCCGAGGTCCTTGAGGGCGCCGCGGCTGGCGACGGCGTCCGGCTCGGCGCCGAGCAGGATCTTCTTCACCGGAAGCTCGAGCTTCTTGCCGGACAGAGTCATGGGGACGCCCGGGATCTGGTAGAGCTCGTCGGGGACGTGGCGTGGCGACAAGCCGGAGCGAATCGTGGCGCGGATCGTGGCCCCGAGCGCCTCGTCGAGGGTGACGCCGCTGGCGCAGACGACGAACAGCACGAGCGTGCCGGGCCCGTCGCCGCTCGGGTCCTCGAGGTGCACGACGAGGCTGTCGGTCACGCCGTCGATGTCGTCGATGACCCGGTAGATCTCTGCGGTGCCCACACGGATGCCGCCGCGGTTCAGCGTGGCGTCGGACCGGCCGGTGATGATGCACGAGCCGCGTGAGGTGATCGTGATCCAGTCGCCGTGGCGCCAAACGCCGGGATATTCGTCGAAGTAAGCGGCGCGGTACCGGGACCCGTCAGTGTCACCCAGGAACCCGATCGGCATGGAAGGCATAGGGGCGGTGACCACCAGCTCGCCCTGCTCGTCGATCACCGACCGACCGGACTCGTCGAACGCCTCGACGGCGGCGCCGAGATAGCGGCATGAGATCTCCCCTGCCCATACCGGGGTGAGCGGATTGCCACCGACGAACGCCGAGCAGATGTCGGTGCCACCGCTGATCGACGACAACATCACGTCGGGCTTCACGGCGTCGTACACCCAGTGGAACTCATCGACAGGCAGCGGCGCCCCGGTCGAGCCCACGGAGCGAAGGTGCGACAGGTCGAACTCGTCACCGGGGCGCAGCCCTGCGCGACGGCAAGCGACCAGATATGGCGCGCCCACCCCGAGCCACGTGACGCCGAGCTCCGACGCGACCCGCCATAACGTGAGGGGCCCGTCGGCATTCGGGTCCCCGTCGAAAGTCACCACGGTGGCGCCCACGAGCAGCCCCGCGACGAGGTAGTTCCACATCATCCACCCGGTGGTGGTGAACCAAAGGAACACGTCGTCGTCGCCCATGTCGGCGTGCAGGCCGATCACCTTGAGGTGCTCGAGCAGCATCCCGCCGTGCGCGTGCACGATCGGCTTGGGCAGCCCGGTGGTGCCCGACGAGTAGAGCACGTAGAGCGGATGATCCGATTCGACCTGAGCGAACTCGAGATCCCCCCGCTCACTGGTGAACTGCTCCCAGCCCATGACCCCGTCTCCGAGGGGCGATGGGTGGAGGTACGGCAGGACCACCGTGGCGCGAACCGTCGGTAGGCCGGCGCGGATCTCGGCGAGTTCGTCGACCCTGCTCACGTCACGCGACCCGAAGCGGTACCCGTCGACCGCCAGTAGCACCATCGGTTCGATCTGGCCGAACCGGTCGAGCACGGCGCGCACGCCGAACTCCGGGGCACAGGAGGTCCAGATCGCGCCCAGGCTCGCTGTGGCGAGGAAGGCGGCGATCGTCTCGGGAACGTTGGGTAGGTAGGCCGCGACCCGGTCGCCGCGCCCGACGCCGAGGCGCAGTAAGCCGGCGCGGGCGCGGGCCACCTGGTCGCGCAGGTCGTCGCGCGACCACTCCGTCGGGTCGACGGTCTGTGACCGGCCGACCACCGCCGGTCGGTCACCCCTATGGGCGAGCGCGTGCTCCGCGTAGTTCAGCCGGGCGCCTTCGAACCAGCGGGCGCCGGGCATCTCGCGCCCGGAGAGCACCCGCGTGTACGGAACGCTCGCCCGGACTCCGAAGAACTCCCACACGGTGGCCCAGAACTCCTCGAGATCGTGGATCGACCAGCGCCACAAGTCGTCGTAGTCGGCGAACCTGCGCCCGGTGCGCTGCTCGGCGATGTCCATGAATCGGCCGAGGCGGGTGGTCTCGCGGGCGTCGGCTGCTGGAGACCACAGCACCGCGGGCTGCGAGTCAGGAGGTGTGCTCACCCGACCGGCAACCCGAGGCCGCGGGCCAGCACCAACCGCTGGATCTCGCTCGTACCCTCGCCGATCTCGAGGATTTTGGCGTCGCGGTAGAAGCGCACGATCGGCGTCTCCTCGATGAAGCCGGCTCCGCCGAACACCTGGGTGGCGACCCGCGCCGCGGTGACCGCGCTCTCGGTGGAGTACAGCTTGGCCATTGCCGCAGCCTGCCCGATCGGGCGGCCCTGGTCCTTCAACCATGCCGCCTTGTAGGTCAGGTTGTGGGCGTTCTCGATCGCCACGGCGAGGTCGGAGAGTTGGAATGCCAGTCCCTGGAAGCGACCGATCGGGCCTCCGAAGGCATGGCGCTGCTTGGCGTAGTCGACGGCGTGCTCCAGGCATGCCCGCGCGCACCCCAGCGCGAGCGCCGAGATCGCGATCCGGCCGTCGTCGAGGATCGAGAGGAAGTTGCGGAACCCGTGTCCGGGCTTGCCGAGCAGGTTGGCCTCGGGCACCCGACAGCCGTCGAGGAGGAGGCCGTGGGTGTCGCTGGCGTGCCAGCCGAGCTTGCGGTACCCGGGCTCGATGACGAGGCCCGGAGTGTCGGCCGGCACGACGAACGCGGAGATGCCGTCCTCGGTGCGAGCGGTGACTGTGATGATCGAGGTGATTTCCGTACCGCAGTTGGTGATGAACGCCTTGCTACCGTCGATCACCCACTCGTCACCAGCGAGGCGGGCCCGGGTCCGGGTGGCGCCGGCGTCACTGCCGCCGTCGGGCTCGGTAAGTCCGAATGCGCCGAGCGAGCGACCGGCGACGAGGTCGGGCAACCAGCGGTCCTGCTGTTCCTCGTTGCCGAATTGGTGGATCGGGTTGGCGCCCAGGCCGACCCCTGCCGACAGCGTGATCCCCATCGACTGGTCGACGCGGCCGATCTCCTCGATAGCCACGCACAGCGAGGCGAAGTCGCCGTCACCCCCACCCCACCGTTCGGGGAAGACGAGCCCGAACAGCCCGAGATCGCCCATCGCTCGCGCGACTTCGACGGGGAAGTGGTGGTCGCGGTCCCACTGGGCGGCGTGCGGTGCGATCTCCGACTGGGCGAAGTCGCGCACGACATTGCGGAACATCTCGTGGTCGTCGCTCAGTTCCCAACTGCTCATGGCTGCTCCTCGGGCTCGTCTTGGCTCGCGTTCTCGCGTCTGTCCGGTACGTCGACGGCGGAGATCGTGACGACCGGGTCGTCGAGGCCGACCGGCTGCCCTTGGCGGGCGTGGACGGCGGTGACTTTGCCATCGACCGACGCCATCAACGTGTGCTCCATCTTCATCGCCTCGATGATCGCTACCTTCTGTCCGGCAGCGATCACGTCGCCCTCGGCCACCAGTACCGCGGTTGCCACGCCGGGCATGGGGCTGCGGATCGTGCCGTGGCCCGCTGCATCGGCATCGGGGCGAAGGTGGTCGGCACGTGGGTTGTGGTCACGGATCGGCCAGGCGGATCCGGCGACGCCGACCCACGTGACCCCGCCGTCACGGTGCACGACCATCGGTGTGGTGACGCCGTCGAGCGTGACCCGGACCGCCCCTTCGGGCCCGGCGACGACCGACGCCGTGCGAGGCGACGCGTCGTCGATCATGGCGTCTACCGTCGAACCACCGTGGAAGCGGAGCGCCACTGACACCGTGCCGCGTCTCGGCACGTCGAGGCGTCGGCGTACCCAAGATGGTCCACCGTGCCGCCATCCGACGGCGGCCTGCCACGGATCGGCTGCAACCCTGGCGTCGAGCAGGGGCAGCACGGCGGCCCCAACGACTGCTGCATCGGGTACGTCGGCGGTCACGAGGGCATCGCCACGCCGTTCTACGAGCCCGGTGTCGAGACGACCGGAGCGCACCTCTTCGTCGGCGAGGAGCTGCCGCAGGAACCCAACATTGGTGGTGACGCCGAGAACAGCCGTCGACGACAGGGCAGCGTCGAGCCGCCGCAGTGCCTCGTCGCGGTCCGCTCCGTGGGCGATCACCTTGGCGAGCATCGGGTCGTAGTCGGTGCCGACGACCGTGCCGACGTTGATGCCGGAATCAACTCGGACGCCCACGCCGGTCGCTTCGACCAGTCGATGCAAGGTCCCACCGGTCGGGAGGAAGTCGCGAGCCGGATCTTCGGCGTAGATCCGCGCCTCGATGGCGTGGCCGACCGACGAGAGGTCTGCCTGCGTGAATGGCAGTGGCTCGCCGGCGGCGATGCGTAGCTGCAGCTCGACGAGATCGATGCCGAAAATCAGCTCGGTGACCGGGTGCTCCACTTGCAAGCGCGTGTTCATCTCCAGGAAGAAGAACTCATCGGGTCGGTCATCCGACATTATGAACTCCACCGTCCCGGCGCCGGTATACCCGCAGGCCCGGGCGGTGTCGATCGCCTGTGCGCCCATTGCCGCTCGAACCTCGGGAGTGACGAACGGCGATGGAGCCTCCTCCATGATCTTCTGGTGACGGCGCTGGAGGCTGCACTCTCGTTCGCCGAGGTGAACCACGTTGCCGTACGTGTCGGCCATCACCTGGATCTCGACGTGCCGCGGGTTGACGACGTAGCGCTCGACCAGGATCGTGTCGTCGCCGAACGCGTTGCGAGCCTCGCGGCGTGCGGACTCGATCTGCGGGCGAAGCTCGGCTTCGTCGCGCACCAGCCGCATGCCTTTGCCCCCGCCACCCGCCGACGGTTTGAGCAACACCGGCAGTCCGACCACGAGCGCCGCCGCCACGAGCGCCTCGTCATCCAGACCGGCTTCGTCGCTCCCTGGCACCACGCGCACACCTGCGGCGGTTACCGCGCGCTTCGCTGCGATCTTGTCGCCCATCGCCCTGATCGCTGCCACGGGCGGGCCGACGAACACGATGCCGTGGGCCTCACAGGCGTCGGCGAGTGCCGGGTTCTCCGACAAGAAACCGTACCCGGGGTGGATTGCGTCGGCCCCCGTGGTCAGCGCGGCCGCCACTATCCGGTCGACGTCCAGATAGCTCTCGCTCGCGGCAGCAGGGCCGAGCCGCACTGCGACGTCGGCGTCGTGCACGTGGCGGGCGTCGGCGTCGGCGTCGCTGTACACCGCCACCGAGGCGACGCCGAGTGCCCGCAGTGTGCGGATCACGCGCACGGCGATCTCGCCGCGGTTGGCCACGAGGACCCTCGAGAACATGGGTCGAGACACGTCCGGCACCCCGATCACATCCGGAATATTCCGTAGGCGACAGGATCGAGCGGGACGCCCCCAACGATGCCGAGTGCCAGCCCGAGCACAGTGCGGGTGTCGCCCGGTTCGATGATGCCGTCGTCCCACAGGCGTGCGGTGGCGTAGTAGGGGTTGCCCTGCGTCTCGTACTGGTCGCGAATCGGCGCCTTGAACGCCTCCTCCTCCTCGGCCGGCCAGGAGCCGCCATTCGCCTCGATCTGGTCGCGTCGCACGGTCGCCAGCACACTCGCGGCCTGCTCACCGCCCATCACCGAGATGCGGGCACTTGGCCACGTCCACAGAAAACGCGGCGAGTACGCCCGGCCACACATGGAGTAGTTGCCGGCTCCGAACGACCCGCCGATCACCACGGTGAGTTTGGGCACCCGGGCGCAGGCCACGGCAGTCACCATTTTTGCGCCGTGCTTGGCGATGCCACCTGCCTCGTAGTCGCGCCCCACCATGAACCCGGTGATGTTCTGCAGGAAAAGCAGTGGGATCTGGCGCTGGTCGCACAGTTCGATGAAGTGCGCGCCCTTCATCGCCGACTCTGAGAACAGCACGCCGTTGTTGGCCACGATGCCAACCGGATGTCCCCAGATGCGGGCGAACCCGGTGACCAACGTTGAGCCGTAGTCGTGCTTGAATTCCGAGAACCGGCTGCCGTCGACAATGCGTGCGACCACCTCGCGCACATCGTATGGCGTGCGATTGTCGGTCGGCACGATCCCGAGGAGCTGAACGGGATCGACAACCGGATCGACGGGTTTCGCTACCGCATGCGGCACGGCAGGCGGTAGCGGCAGCGTGGCCACGATGTCGCGCAGGATCCGCAGAGCGTGCGCGTCATCATCGGCGAGGTGGTCGACCACACCGGAAATGTGTGCGTGCACGTATCCGCCGCCCAGGTCCTCGGCGGACACCACCTCACCGGTGGCCGCCTTCACCAGCGGTGGGCCACCGAGGAAGATCGTGCCCTGCTCGCGTACGATCACCGCCTCCTCGCTCATCGCCGGCACGTACGCTCCGCCCGCCGTACATGATCCGAGCACCGCCGCGATCTGAGGGATACGTAGCGAAGACATCCGCGCCTGGTTGTAGAAGATCCGCCCGAAGTGGTCACGATCGGGAAAAACCTCGTCCTGCGCCGGCAGGAACGCGCCACCCGAATCCACGAGATACACGCACGGCAGCCGGTTCTCCAGTGCGACCTCCTGGGCGCGCAAGTGCTTCTTCACGGTGACGGGGTAGTAGGTGCCACCCTTCACCGTGGCATCGTTCGCGACGATCACGCACAACCGCCCCGACACCCTACCGATGCCGGTGACGATCCCCGCGGCCGGTGCATCACCGCCGTACATGCCGTTCGCGGCGAGCGGCGACAACTCGAGGAACGGCGAGCCCGGATCGAGCAGCGTCTCCACCCGATCACGTGGCAACAGCTTGCCGCGAGAAACGTGGCGGTCGCGTGCCGAAGGCGGTCCGCCGACGGCGGCGGTCACCCGCTCGTTGCGCAACGCAGCGACGAGGCCAGCCATCGCCATGACGTTGCGACGGAACGAGTCCGACTCCGGATCACACATCGAGCTCAGCATCGGCCAGCTCGCATCGGTCCTGTCGGGCATGGTTGCACCTTAATCCAGACTAAGGTGTGGGCGGCAACCGGGAGTGGCTACCAGTGGAGGGGGAGCATGATGACCGATGGCACGGCGACGGTGACCATCCGGGACGTGACCCCACGCGACGGGCTGCAGGCGGGCACACCCGTGTCCAGCGCCGCCCGCGCCGAACTGGCAATCGCACTCGCCGACGCCGGACTCGCCCACGTCGAGGCGGCCTCGTTCGTGTCAGCCAAGGCGGTCCCCACGATGGCCGGGGCAGACGAGGTCTTCGGACTGCTCCCGGAATGTGACACGGCGTGGTGGGCTCTCGTCCCCAACGCACGGGGGGCCGAGGCCGCACTGGCCGCCGGCGTCCGCAACATCACCGTCACCGTCTCGGCGTCGACCGCGTACAGCGAGAAGAACGTCCGACGAAGCACCGCTGAGGCGCTCGCCGGCCTTGCCGAGATCGCTGCTGTCTCGCAGCCCGCCGGTGCCGACCTCGACGTCGTGGTGTCGTGCGCATTCGGCTCCCCGTTCGATGATGTGATCAGCCCGTCACCGGTGATCGATGTCGTCGACGCCGCTCTGCGAGCAATGCCGGGGGCCCGCATCACCCTCGCCGACACCACCGGCACCGCGACCCCCCGTCGGATCGCGGCCGTGTTCGCCGAGCTCGCCGGCGAGGCGCACACCGATCTCGGGCTCCACCTGCACGACACACGGGGCACCGCGCTCGCCAATGCGCTCTGGGCGTTCGAGCACGGTGTCCATCGCTTCGACACGGCGACCGGTGGGCTCGGCGGATCGCCGTTCGCTCCAGGTGCGGGCGGCAATCTCGCCACCGAGGACCTCGTCCTCGTGCTCGAGGACCTCGGCATCCCTACCGGCATCGACCTCGACGCCATCCTCCGGATCGCCGATTCACTATCTTCGCTGGTCGGTCATTCCGTGCCGAGCCGCACGGCGGCGGCAGGTCCACTTCCCTTTTTCGACAGTCAGCGACCCCTTGCATGACGACCACTGGTACGCGCCGGCACGAGCTGCTCGCGATTGCCGCTGACCTGTTCGCTGCCGACGGGTTCCACAACGTGACGGTCGACGACATCGGCGGAGCGGCCGGCGTGTCCGGGCCGGCGCTCTACCACCACTTCACCGGCAAGGAGGCGCTGCTCGGCGAGATGCTGGTCTCCATCAGCCAGCATCTCCTTGATGGCGGGATGCTGCTGGCCGAGGGCGGCCCCACCGACCTGCTCGAACGCCTGATCCTGTTCCACTGCGAGTTCGCCGTCGACAACAGATCACTGATCGCCGTTCACTTCCGTGACCTGATCCACGCCACTGCCGCCGATCAACGCCGAGTTCGTCGCCTGCAAGCAAGTTACGCGACGCTGTGGGTCGATGCCGTCCTCGCCCGGAGCGATGGCGTCGACCCGCGCAGCGCCCGTGCTGCTGTCCACGCCACGTTCGGGCTGATGAACTCCACCCCGTTCAGCAGCACGCTGCCGCGCGCTCGGATGATCGACCTGCTGTCGGCGATGGCGGAAAGTGCGTTCATCACTGCAGCGATGATTCGGCCCGCCGTTCCGTTGGGCGCGGAATCCACCGACCGACCGTAACCTCCCTTCCCCCGGCTCAACTCGAGCCACCCATCACGGCTGTGTCCGGCAGTTCGATCGTCAGTAGGGGCGTGCCACGTTGGCTGCCACGGCCGGCCAGGGAGCGACACCGAGCGGGCGCTCCGGGGTCTCGCAGTAGAGGCCGAGGACCTCGAGCGTCGGGATGACGTGTACGGCGAGGAGGATGGCCTCATCGGTGGTGGAGCGGTTCGTGAAGCTGTGCTCCGCCCAGTTGGGGATCACGAAGCGATCACGGTCGGTCCACTCGAGATCGACGGCGTCCACGGTGGTCTTCCCGGCGGCGCTCGCGACGTGGCGCATGCCGCTGGAGGTCTGCCGATGGGGCTGGGTGCGCTCGCCAGGGCGGAGCATCTGGATCCAGCACGGTCCACCCATCAATCTGGCTCTGGCGATCGTCTTTGATCCACGTGCGTTCCGTGCGTCCCTATGAGCTGTTGGACGCACGTGGATCGGGAATGGGCTGTCAGATCCCCCGCACGGTCTCTGTTCCGGAATCCGACGTCTCCTGACCGTCAGGTGCCAGGGCGAGGCTCGCCGAAGGGAAGCGCGGGGCTCGCTTCTCACGCAGAGCGGCAGCGCCCTCGAGAACGTCGGGGCCCATGAAGCAGAGCATCTCGTATGCCGCTGACTGGTCGAAGATCGGTCCCGCGACCTTGAGCCAGTTGTTGAGTGCTCGCTTCGTCCAGCGGATCGCTGGCTGGGATCCAGTAGCCAGCTTCTCGGCCACCGCCATCGCTTCGTCGAGCACCTTCTCCTTGGGCAGCGCCATCGAGACCATGCCGAGGCGCTCGGCTTCGGCGCCGGTGAACATCTCGCCGGTCAGCAGGTAGTAACGGGCCTTCGCCATTCCCGCAAGGAGCGGCCAGATGATCGCGGAATGATCACCTGCGGCGACCCCGAGTTTGACATGTCCGTCGCCGAGGCGGGCATCCTCCGCACAGATCGAGATGTCGGCGAGCAAGGCCACAGCCAGACCGGCACCAATGGCGACACCATTGATCGCCGAGATGATGGGTTTCTCGCAATTGATCATGTTGTAGACGAGGTCGCTCATCTCGGAGGTCATATGCGCCACGCGATCGAAATTGCCGGACAGGCGTTCAACCATCGCGAGGTCGCCTCCGGCACAGAACGCCTTGCCGGCACCGGTCACTACGGCCACGTTGGTCTCCCGGTCGCGAGAAACGTCCGTCCAGACCCGGGAAAGCTCACCATGCATGATTTCGTCGGCGGCGTTGTACTTATCCGGGCGGTTCAAGGTGATCAGCAGGATGCCATTGGGACGGCGCTCAAATGCCAGTTGCTCGTAACCTGCGTACTCCATGTGGTCTTCCTCCGGTGAAACACCATTTGGCAAGTTATCGTCAGCTCTGATCGTTCACGCGACCTGGTGAGATGAACGGCGGATGGGCGTGAAGACGCCATCCTGGTGAGAGAAACCGAGGTCTGTGAATGCACCAGGTCCCGACTCGGGAGAGCACTTCAGGAGTGAACGGTACCAGCCGAACTCAGATGCTCCGAACGAGACATGAGCCGACCGTGCCCTGACCAAGCGGGGCCTCCCCAAGTCCACCCCCCCGCATGCAAACAAGCGGGTTGCAGCGCGGAAGGCGGTGATGCCGAGTGGATCGGCTTCTACCTCACCCGTCCAACCACTTCTGGGCAGCAGACCTGCCATTCTGGTAGAGCTGAGCCTGTACTTCCCGAGTGATGTCGAAATCGGTGGCATTGACGCCGAGCGTGTCGACGAAGATGGTCCGGGCGATCACCGCGGGATCGTCGAGATGCATCTGATCACTCCAGCTCTGCATGGTTCCAAGCATGGCCAAAGCGAGGCTGACATCCCCCTTGACCTGGTGCTGAACGACGTCGGCTTGCCGACGAGCTGACAGCTTGATGCCGATGGTAGGTGGCCCGGGGGGCCCTCCTTCTTGTGGGTCAAAGGTATCGATCGGGAAATTCGACAACATGCCGCCATCGACCATGACCGAGGGTCCATCTGCGAATACATCGAGGGGGAACGGCCGATAGAAGAACGGGATCGACATCGAAGCGCGAACGGCGTCGGCGATGAGTTGTCCGTCACGAGGATGGACCGGATCGGCGAAGGCCCAGGGCAGCCTCACCAGCTGTCCCTGCGACACGTCTGAAGCCATGACCACAAGTCTGTATTGCTGAGAGTCCGGGATCTCTGGGCCGAGGTCTGTTCGGAGGTCGCCGAAGGTGTGCTTGTCCTTGGTGGCCAACTGCTCGCTGATCCACTTGTGGAAGTAGTCGCCCTTGTAGACGCCCTCGTGGAACCACAAGGCGAGTCCTTCGTCGAGGGGCAGGATACGTTCCAGTTCAGAAGCATCCCGGAACTTTGTGTAATCGAGGGGGGCCATGAGCTCTTGCATTTCTGTGCTGTTGAATCCGGCCGCCACGAGAGAACCGACGATTGCACCCGCAGACGTGCCGGCCACCCGCACGAAGCCAAATCCGCGCTCTTCCAGAACCGAGATGGCGCCGACCAGTCCGATGCCCTTCACGCCCCCGCCCTCGAGAACCAAGTTGACCGGCTGGGGAGCCAGCCGGGAGCTGGTCGGTGGTGAGGATTCGGCCACGGCGCCCTCCCCGCTGTCCTCGCGACCTCCGGCTACTGAGGGAGGGGTGACATTATCGTCGCGAATGACCATGGATTCTCCTCTTTCACTTGACGCCGAGGGCGGTAACGAGGACGAGCACTTCGACCGCTGCCGTGATGATGGCAGCCTCGAAGGTGTGCATACGGCGACGGATCCTCGGTCGATTCTCCGCTCGACACGGCCACGCGCTTGGCCGTTGCCCCGAAGATGCCCTGCAGCGTTTGCCCAGCTTCTTGCATCTCAAGCATCTTTCCAGAGTCCGGGCCGAACCCGAAGCATTTGGCCTGCCGCAGCACATATCTTGACAATCCGTCGATCGCTGTCAAGCGCGTCGGACGCCTCCGGAACCATGGAGGTCATGAGCACCTCGAACTCCCTCCGTCACCGATCTCTTGAGGGGTTGCGCATGAGACCAGGCAGTCTCGCCGTGAGGGGGTGACGCGCACCTGTAACAGTGCTCCTGCAGAATGTGGCTGGGGATGCCGACACGCGTCCGCCAGCACAAATGTCAGCAACCTTGGATTCGGGTCAGCGGGTCTCCTCATTGGCCGGAGATCCCGGCGGGGCCGAAGCACTTTGGAGGCAACATGAAGGATCGTCCAGCTTCTCGATTCACGAAGTCCATCGCTGCGGCCAGTCTCATCGTTGGCCTCATCATCGCTGGAGCTGGGCCTGCCTTTGCCGGCGGCGGCACCCAAGGGAATCCGGGCGGATCAGGTCCCGGAGGTTCGAACAGTCAGGCCCTCTACGTGTCAAACGCTCCCGGCCACCCGAGTTACAGAGGTCAGGGGCAATGGGGCTGCCGCAGCACCCCATATTCGACGATCGCATCAGCGGTTGCCGTTGCGCCCAACGGGAGCACCATCGTCGTCTGTCCGGGTACGTACAACGAGTCGGTAACTGTCAGCGGTAAATCGCTGAACCTGCTCGGCAAGGGGGCGACGATCGCGGTTCCGAACAACGCTGGGGCTGCCTCGCAAGGAGTCGTCTTCATCGGACCGGCCACGGCGGGATCGACTCTCCGCGGCTTCACCATCACCGGCGCCGGCGCCGAGGCCCTCTATGCCGACGGCACGTCGAACCTGACGATCGACGGAAACCGGATCGTCCGGAACGACCTGAGCTGCCAGAACGATGCGGCCGAAGCAGCGGGGAATGACTGCGGCGAGGGACTGCACCTCGACGCTGTCACAAACTCGCAGATCACCAACAACTACCTGACCGGCAACACGGGAGGCATCCTGCTCACCGACGGCATCCCGGAGGGCTCGACCGGCCAGTTCGCGTTCGGTTTCTACACCCCATACGCCGGCCCATCCTTCGGCAACCTGATCGCCCGTAACACCGCCGTCGACAATGTCTGGGACTGCGGCATCACGATGCCATCTCACAATGCGAACGCAGTCTCCGCGACCGGAACGCCGCAGTCCGCCGAAGGCGGCGTCTACGACAACACGGTCATCGACAATGTCTCGGTCGGCAACGGCACCCTGGATGGCGGCGGTGCCGGCATCCTCGTCGCAGCCCCGTTCCCCGGTACCGGGTCCTACAACAACGTGATCAAGAACAACTTCGTCGTAGGTAACGGCCTTGCCGGGGTCACGATCCACAGTCACGCCCCCGACCAGGACGTCAACGGCAACCAGATCATCGGCAACTTCGTCGGCACCAACGCACTCGCCGGCGCGGCCGGCGGCACTCCCGGCGACGTCGACTTCGGTGCAGTCGGCACGATCGGCATCCTCGTCGGCAGCGTGAGTCCGGTCACGGGCACCGTGATCGCTGGCAACGTGATCCGGAACAACCAGACGGGCATCTGGACGACGAACAACGTCAGCGGCGACTTCACCCACAACTTCTTCGCCAACGACACCGTTGCAATCTCACAGCTCAATCTGCCCTAGAAGCCGCCGCGCTCACGGGCCCATCCAGCGTGGGTATAGCCCCCGTGCACCGCCATGACGGTGCGAGAGGAGGATTCATCTACGCAGTGGTCGCCAAGGCCAGCATTGCCCCTGGACGTATGGACGTAGTGGTCAGGATGACCGAGTCGCAGGTCGTTCCTTTGCTCAAGTCACATGCGGGTCATGGGGCCAGCAACTTCACCCGTAGCTCCGACGGAACCAATGGACTATCGATCTGCAATCAATAGAGGAGGACATATGCCCGACGTTCTCGTACTCGAGGTCTCTGAGCCCAACGCAGTCGAGATCTACGGCTGTGTCGACCGGCAGCTCGGCATCGACGGCTCGTTCGATCCGGACAAATTCCCGGCCCCCATCCTGAGCCACGTCGCCGGAGAATCGGGCGACAAACTCGTCGTCGTCGAGGTTTGGGAATCCAGGCCGGCACAGGAGGAGTTCATGCAAGCCCAGCTCGGTCCAGCGCTCCACGAGGCTAAGGCTCCGGCACGGACGCGCGTTGAGTGGCTCTCCTTTGTCGGAGAAATGCACCGCCACTGACCACCGCGAGCGGCTCAACCATTCGGGACGGGCAGCCTTCGGCAAGGCAGTCTTGTCGGACTCACCGTCGGCACTGGGCACAGATCGGATCATGCGGGCCCCGGTGTCTCGCCGGGCCACTCCTGACATGCCACTCGGAGGATCTGGAGAGCGACCAGTGTCCCATGACGCGCATCCGTCAACCGTGCCGAGGGTGCCCCCGACGCCGGATATGGGCGCCACCTTCCAGGCTGACAAGCTCTCGAGGATCTCCGCTGCATCAGCTGAGGAGCGGAGATGAAGCTCTCAACCTGACCAGCTGAGGACGGCCCAATGACCTCACTCCCCGAGGTTGTGGCGCAGAGCGCTCAGTGAAGCGCTGAGTTCGACGACCTGGTCCCGGAGCGCCACTACTTCGGATGCGAGCACCTCGACACGATTCTCGAGATCAGCGCGGCTGTCTTCGGTTCCGGTTGACTCAGTTGGCACGTCGTGCTCAGTGCCGTGCACCAGGAGAGAGCGCTGCGGTGCGTCTTTCGATTCCGCCACGTCCATCGACTCCGACCCACCGGCCACACCCATCCCGCTCGACTCCGTCGCCAACAACTGCTGCCAGCGGTCTTCCTTCTGGCCCGGACGTCGGGGCAGTAGCCGCGCCAGAGGCTCGGGTTGGCCGGCCAGTACATCCAGCTCCCCCTGCACCGCACTCACCGAGGTGAACTCCGCCATACGGCCAGTGCGCGCCCGAAGCTCCCCCGGAGTCTGGGGCCCCCGCAGCAACAGCACCGCCAACAGTGCGACCTGGGAGGTGTCTAGGCCAAACGCCTCGTCGAGCACGTGCCGGTACCGCGTCACCGACTTCCCGTGAGACGGCAGCACGAACCGCACCAAGTGGAGCTCCTTGAGCTCCGCCAGCGCCCGCTGCACCGCCTCGTCGTCCAAGGTCATCACCGGCTCCCGGTTGGTGGCCTGGCTGCATGCCAGCGACAGAGCGTTCAGGGTGAGCGGGTACTGCTGGGGGGTGGTGAGCTGTTTCTCCACCAGGCACCCGAGCACCCGGCCGCCTTCGGGCGTGATGGTCACGGGCTGAGACTAACCCGGCCACGTCACCGCCGTCAGCCTCCATAGCTGAGAACACGATCGGCCACGGACAGGGCACTCAGGGTCGCAGCCGTTGCAGCGGAGACCCTGCCAGAGTTCTCACCCAACGTGTCTGAGATCCCGAATCGAGAGTTCCAACCTGCGTCGGAGAAGCAGCCTGTCGCTCGCTCGAACACGGCTTGCCTCAGGCGTCCGTGCCGACCAAGCGCAGCGTCCAGCTGGTCAGCGAGCCTCGCCCACACTGTTCATTGCCAAAGGTACCTGGAAGACTTGTCAAGAGCCAGGCATCACCCCGGAATCCAGTGGTGGTCAACCAGAGGAGGACCGAAGTGCCCGATTTTCCACCGGCGGCAGCTACCGACCACGGTGAGTCCTCGCAGAACTTGCTGGGATCTGCTGCTCCATGACGCACTTCTCGTTGGTCATAGGGAATATCTGGGCGAAGAAGGCTCGGTCGACCGGCATCGCGCTGGCCGTTGCCCTTGCGGTGATGACCGTGGTTACCTTGACCGTCGTCAGCAACGGACTGGAAAACGCTGCAGCGGCTGTGCTGACCATCGGCAAGGCCGATTTCACGGTTGCCCAGAAGGGCGTCTCGGACATTCTCTACAGCAGCTTGGACAACGGACAGGTGGCGCAGATTCAATCGACCCCTGGGGTCAAGAGTGCCGTCGGCGTCCTACTCGAGACCGAGAGGATCAACGCCGCCAATCCGCTCTTCATTGAGATAGGCATCCAACCGAGCGACCTCGAGTCGTTCGGGGTCACTATCCTCGCCGGCACCGCTTACGGTCCGGACGCACCCAACGAGGTGATGCTCGGGTGGCGCGCCGCCCAAGACCTCGGTCTCCACGTGGGGGATCAGTTCAAGGCCAACGGAACCTCGAACACTGTCGTCGGCATCTACTCGACAGGCATCTCCTATGGCGACCTCGGGGCCATGTTTCCGTTGCCGGCGTTGCAGGCCTACAACCGAGTACCCGGTTCGGTGACACTCGTCTTCGTGAAGGTCGTGCCCGGGCTGTCTGTGGCAAAGGTACAAGCGACATTCGAGGCAGCGCACCCGGAGCTCACGACGATCCGAACCGCCTCACAGTTCGGTCGTGCTGACCGCAATCTGGTGTTCTTGAAGGCGGCAGTGACCGGCAGTACCGTCCTTGCGATCCTGATCGGGGCAGTCATCGTCGGCAACACGATGCTTCTTTCACTCTTCGAACGGACACGCGAATTCGGATTGCTGCGAGCTATCGGGTGGGCGCGGAGTCGGGTGGTTGCCCTGGTCGTCTCCGAGAGCTTGATATTGGCCTTGATCGGCTCGGCGATCGGGGTGGGCCTGTCGATCGCCGTCGCCGCCGGCCTGGAGTCCTTGCCCCAGTTGAACGGCGTCCTCCACTCGAGTTTCACGGCTGAGGCGTTCTGGCGCGGACTCGTCGTCGGCTTGGGCATGGCTATTCTCGGCTCGCTGTATCCGGCCATACGGGCTGCAAACCTGACCCCGGTAAAGGCGTTGAGCAATGAGTGAGCATGACGTGGATACCCGCCCGATGATAGAGACCCATGACGTGAGGAAGATCTACGCCGACGGAAAGGTGGCAGCGCTCGATGGCGTCGACCTGAGCGTGAGCGCCGGCGAGTTCGTTGCCATCACCGGGCCTTCGGGCTGCGGGAAGTCGACCCTGCTCAGCCTGCTCGCGGCGTTGGACGGTCCAACGTCAGGGACCATTCGCGTAGGCTCCTACGAACTGCAACACCTCAAGAATGCCGACCGTTTCCGCCGGCAGGAGGTGGGGCTGGTGTTCCAACTCCACAACCTGCTGCCGCGCCTCTCCGCGCTGGGCAATGTCGAGATAGCCATGATGGGTTCGGATCGCCCCCGTGCCGAGCGAGCCAGGCGAGCGCAATCCCTGCTCCGAGACGTCGGACTCACTGACCTATCGGACCGTCGACCGACACAGCTGTCCGGAGGGGAGCGCCAGAGGGTAGCCGTGGCTCGCGCTTTGGCCAATGATCCGTCGGTGCTTTACGCCGATGAACCCACTGGCAGTCTGGACAGTAGATCGGTGTCGACGGTACTGGGGTTGTTCGAGAGGCTCCGCACTGATCACGGGGTAACTATCGTTCTTGTAACCCATGACGTCGCTGTTGCCGCTTCGGCGGACCGAACTGTTCATATGCTCGACGGAAGGATCGTCGAACCGTAGCCATGGCGATGTCGTGCCGTGGCACAGTGAATGGTCTCAGCAGGCTTGCGGACCGAACCGCTCAGCCTTGATGAGTGTGGCTCAGACCTGCACCCTCAGCTCCGGAGGCTGAGCACGGACGTCAATGCCCGTTCTCGGCTTGCGAAGCCGAGAACGCTCCCAGCGTGACGAGACCAGCCGACGGGGCTGAACCCATTCGTGACGGTTCGGATACTGGCGAAATGTGGCTCGGTTGCGTCCGGGCCGCTCAGGTACTCGTGCCCGCACTCGCGATTGTTGCATGCCCATGAGAGGCACCTCGGCGACGGTGCGCAGCCTCTGAGTGGTGATCACCCATGGAGGAGAGCATCGCACGCCACGCTGGGCTGCCCTTCATGCCGGGACATTGACCCACCGCGACACATGCCAGATGCGCTCCTACGCCTCGGCAACCAGAATCGTGCCAAGTCTGTCGAGCTCACTTTCGTGACCCATCACCGCACGCTCTGTCCATTGCTCATCATGCATGGCATCGAACGTCAGCTCCATGAGTACCCCAGTGGGTTCCTGACTCAGAGACACTGTCGTGGCCACCTCGTATGGAGGGGTGTCAGGAACGAAGTCTGCCAAGCTCATGTACCCGAGTCGCCGCATCGGTTCGATCTCCGTGAAGGTGATTGACACCTCTGTCGAAAGAGGCATGCCTGCCTGCTTCATGAATGCGACCTGTTCGGGGGCAGTTGCCGTCATCGTGTACTTCAACTCACCTCCGACGTGGAGATCGAGGAGTTGCACCGTGACAGTGAATCCTTCTGGACCCCACCAGGACTCGATGCCCGTTCTGGTAGTCCAGAGATTCCAGACTTGCTCGATGGTTGCTCGATAGTGCCTTTCCAACCTGATCCTTCGCCGTTCCTGCTCGCTCATTCTGACTCCTTCAGCTTCTCGCCCTTTGGCTCCCGTTGCGCTCGGTCGAGGGCGACGGCAAATCGCTCAAGTTGGGCCTCCCAAAGACCTCTGTAGCTGGCGACCCAGTCGTCCAGCTCACGGAATGGCTTTGGGCAAAGCGAATACAGGCGCTTCGCTCCCTCGGGGCGAACCTGGACGAAGCCCGCTTCGCTCAGGATGCGAAGGTGCCGCGAAACCCCGGACTGGTGAATGCCGACATGCGCCACGATGTCGTTGACGGCCTGCTCCTCGTCACGCAGCAGCTCCACGATTCTTCTCCGGGTGGGATCGGCAAGGGTCTGGAAGGCATCGGCTTGGACGCAGATATATATACACACTGGTGTATGTGTTGGTCAAGAGGATGAGGCGTCCGGGTGTTGCCGATCGAGGGGAGGATGGGGCGTCACGAGGGTGGCGAGGTGACGAATCGGTGACTTCTGGCTCTGGTAGAAGGGTGACCGGCGGATGACCATGTCGGTAGGCATTACGGACGAAGAAGGGAGCCACAATGCACGCGAAAGTCGGAGATCGGATCGTGATTGGCGGGCATCGGGCGGGCCAGCCGGATCGTGACTGCGAGGTGCTCGAGGTTCGCCACGAGAACGGCGAGCCGCCGTATCTCGTCCGATGGGGGGACACGGGCGACGAGGACCTCTTCTTCCCAGGGCCTGACGCCTCTGTTGTCGACTACAAGGACGAGTAGTCCGAGCTGGCTCGTCTAGCTGGGAACATCTGCGGCTGAAACGGCTCGGAAGCAGGTCGCCGCCAGCGGGGATCTGCATCTGGGGCTGGAAAGGCGGGTTGGCGTCCCGGTCTTGATGGCACACCCATTCGGTACAGTGGGATCTGACACATCCAGAGGAGTCGAGGGACCTGGCCCTATGACGCTCCGCCAACCGACCGAGAGGCACGGTGGCAATGCCGGGATCGATGAGGAGGAATTGATGACCGAGGAATCTCTCGACGCCCGGGTTGCACTGATCCAGAGCAACCGCACGTGGTCGCCGCTCGACGATGTTGCCAAGGCCGTGTCAGTGGCAAGCGAAACGGAGCGTCGGCTCTACGTGGAGCAGCGTTCAGGTCTCTACCGTTGGAGTCTGGCGCACGCCGGCGGTGGCTACCCACTGTTGAGGGTCGCTGCGCGATTTCTCGGCGTCGACTACCACCGAATCTACGTCGGGTTTCGAACCCTTCCAGATGGTACAGCCATCATCTGCGACGACCCTGGATCAGTGGAGGAGCCGGACGAGTGGGCTCTGCTAGACGTCCCGACCGCCGTCGATCCCGTAGCGGCAGCCGAGCTGATTGCGAGCGCCATCAAGCTAGGTTCTGGCAGAACGTAGGCAATGCGGATTCCCAGGCGAGGAACTCGATCATCGAAGGCAAAGGTGGCTCCGCCTCTGAACGGTCCCAGCTTCCAGAGCTGAGGGTGCTCGACGCTCCGGTTAGTTCAAGAGCTGTACCCGCTGGCAACATCGGACCTGCGTCGGCCATTGTTGGAGTGGAGGGGAGCATGGTCACTGCGTGTCCTCAGCGCACGGTCGCCTATTCGGTGGGCTACTCCAGCGAAGCGGGATCCACACCGGTGCCGCCCGCAGCGCTGCTCGCGTAGGCGGCCAGGGCGAAGCGCAATACGGAGACGGCTTCGTCACCGCTCCACAGCATCGGACCTTCGCCTGCATGGAGCCAGCGCAGCCAATGGCGGCCGGAGTCCCGAAAGCTGCTGGCCCAATCGTCATCGAGCGCGTGGTAGGACCGCATCTCCCCGTCGACGTAGACCTCCAGGCTGGGCTCCTGGATACCGCGGCTGGTGCAGCGGTTGACCCGTGCGTAGCCGCGACGGCCGGTGATTTCCCAACGTTCGTCATTGGTGTAGTAGTCGGAGCGGAGGAGCATGTCGGGCGCAATCGTGATGTCCCAGACGCCGCGGATCCCACTCTGGTGCTCCCACACCAGGGTGGCGGGTGCGTCGATCTCGATGTCGCGCACCACCTCGGTCGCTCCCACCCAGGCCCGTACTTCCTTGACCGGACCGAAGAGCCAGATCGCCGTGGCCAGCTTGTGCCAGCCGTCATCGAACACGAGGATGCCGCGGCCTTGCCGCATCTGCTGGAACTGCCACTCGTAGCTGCTCCCAGGGACGTCCCAACCTCCACGGCCGCTGGCCACCATCTTGATGTGGTACCCGCTCACCTCACCGAGTTGACCTGACTCGACTATTTCCTTGAGCCTTACCAACGGTTCGTAGAAGATGTAGTTCTCCATGACCCGCAAATGGCGGCCGTTGGCCGTGGCGGCGTCGAGCATCCGCTGCGCGCTGGCAAGGTCATTGCACATCGGCTTTTGCAGATTGACGTGCCAGCCATGACCGAGGAGCTCGGTGACACCATCGGCATGCAAAGGAGCCGGCAGCAGTGCCTCGACGGCGTCGACCTCGAGACCGCTCGCCCCCAGTTCGGCGATGGACGCGAACGTCCGAGCGGCCGGCCAGTCAGCCTGTCGTTGGGCACGGCGCTCCTCGCTCGGATCGACGAGTGCCACGACCTCGACGTCGGGATTGTCGACGTATGCACGCACGTTGAGGTCGTAGATGCGTCCGAGGCCCACGAACGCGGCCCGTACCGGACGGTCATAGGGTGAAAAGGTCATCGTCGGCCCAGCTCCTCCAGAAGTTCAACGCCAGCCGTCCTCGACCGACCTGCCGGTTTTCCAAAGGTCAAGGACCTCTTGACCGAACACTATTCGAAGGGTAACGCCAGGCAGACGGTCGCCGGACATGATCTGACCATCTAGTCGTTGCCTCTCGATCTTGAGGCCAGCCTCCGCTGAACCGAGTCCGGCCTGTCCTCGGTGCTATCTGCGCCACGCACCGCCGTCAAGAGCGCGGCTGCCACAGATGAGAACATGCGACATGCGGTCGTCACCAATTGCTATGGCTGAGAGCCTCTGATGCACCCGTGACGTCCGCAGTCTCTTCAGCTGAGGACACTTGCCATGCAGCTACGGCACTGCATGGCTGGCTGAGGACAAGAGGAGTCAGCTCACTTTCGACGAGGACCTTCGGTTGGATGCAATCCGTAGGAGAAGTTCGCCCATTGGGACGTGGAGAAAAGTGGGCGAGAAGTCTCTCCCCGGTGGGCGAGGGGGGACTCGGGTGTCTTCGGCCGGCTGGCCAGCCACTGTGTCCTCGCCTGACACGGCCCACACCCCACTTCGGGGATGTGGTTCTGTCATGAGTTGAATGTAGCGCGACGCGGTGACAACTGCTCGGGGCGAGGGCTACCTCATCTGGTCCGATATCGCCACGGAGCTCGACACTCCTGTGATCGAGAGGAGAAGAACCCATACGAAGGGTAGGACTTCGATCTTCGCCCATCTCGCACAAGCGCGACGGCCTCGCACCGCCTTGGTCGGTGCCTTATGGGCTCGGCCCCGTGGCAGCCCGACTCCGGGGGCGACGCTCCCGCGCAAACCACCTGTTGCCGACCCTCGAGGACAGCGACCCCGCTCCTCATCGACCCATCGAAGAGCTCCGGGCCGAGGTGCGTAGGCTTCACGTTCGTGGACCATGTCGACGTGCTCATCCTCGGTGCCGGGCTGTCCGGGATCGGCGCCGCCTGTCATCTCCAGACCGACCGCCCGGGCACGACGTACGCCATCCTCGAGGCCCGGGAAGTGAGCGGCGGCACGTGGGACCTCTTCCGCTACCCGGGGGTCCGCTCCGACTCCGACATGTTCACCCTGGGCTACGCCTTCCAGCCGTGGCGCGAGGCCAAGGCCATCGCCGACGGGCCATCGATCCTCCATTACATCCGGGACACGGCTCGCCAGTACGGCGTCGACCGCCACATCGCCTACCGGCGGCGGGCGGTGTCCGCCTCGTGGTCGTCGGCCGAGGCACGATGGACGGTCGAGATCGAGCACGGCGACACCGGCGAGATCGACCAGATGACGTGCGGCTTCTTGTGGGGTAACACCGGCTACTACCGGTACGACGAGGGCTACCGGCCAACCTTCCCCGGCGAGGAGCGGTTCGGGGGCCGGATCGTCCACCCCCAGCACTGGCCCGAGGACCTCGACTGGGCCGGCAAGCGCATCGTGGTCATCGGCAGCGGGGCTACCGCGGTGACCCTGGTGCCGGCCCTGGCCGAGACGGCCGGGCACGTCACCATGCTCCAGCGCTCGCCGACCTACATCGTGTCGGTGCCCGGGAGGGACAAGGTGGCCGACGCCCTCCGGAGGGTTCTGCCGGCCAAGGTCGCCCACGCCCTCGTCCGGTGGAAGAACGTGGCTCTGACCATGCTCAGCTATCAGTTGAGCCGCAGGACGCCGAAGATGATGAGGGAGGCGATCCGCAAAGGAGTGGTCAGGGCCCTGCCGGAGGGCTACGACGTCGACACCCACTTCAATCCCCGTTACAACCCGTGGGACCAGCGCCTCTGCCTGGTCCCCGACGGAGACCTCTTCGAGGCCATCAGCGCCGGCCGGGCCTCGGTGGTGACCGACACCATCGACACCTTCACCGAGGACGGGATCCGCCTGGCATCGGGCGACGAGCTCGCGACGGAAATCATCGTCACGGCCACCGGCCTCCAGATGTTGCTGCTCGGGGGGATCACCCTCGAGGTCGACGGCAGACCCGTCGACACGGGATCCACCGTCGCCTACAAGGGCCTGATGCTCTGTGGAGTACCCAACCTCGCCCTCACCTTCGGCTACACCAACGCCTCGTGGACACTCAAGGCCGACCTCACGGCCGACTATGTCTGCCGACTACTCGCCACTATGGAGGAGCGCGGCGTCCGCCAGTGCACGCCCGTCGCCCCCGACCCGTCCCAGCCGACCGAGCCCTTCCTCGACTTCTCTTCGGGCTATGTCACTCGGGCCATCGCGGACCTCCCCAAGCAGGGGACCACCGCTCCGTGGCGGCTGCACCAGAACTATGCGCTGGATACCCTGCTTCTCCGCTTCGGCAAGGTCGACGACGAGATCGTGTTCGCAAATCCGACC